>ERZ747221.3494-NODE-3494-length-12458-cov-91.584040_pt1 | contig 12458 bp, 9 predicted proteins | sample MGYA00374949_ERZ747221 | MGnify/ENA primary metagenome ERZ747221 (study PRJEB28779, sample SAMN05720172) | bioreactor metagenome | isolation source: Anaerobic biogas reactor | place: USA:Washington, USA | collected 2015-08-08 ... | reverse complement strand
ACGTTCCCGCCAAACAAATAGCCTAGGTAAAACACCGCACCTATCACTACTATGTGAAATATCCACCAGCCTGTTTTCAAAAAATGAAAAGTACCAATATCATAACCATCTTCGGTTCTCAACTCATCGTTACCCACCTTTTCCACCTCCTTATAGTATTTAAATAATTCCCTGGTTAGGTGCAATTATGTATCGTCAAGCAGCGGATCAGAAGTTGATAGCAGAAGTTGCCTGCATATTGTTGTGGAAATAGGTGTGTTGCATTGACAAGTGGGCAATAATCACTAAAATGTTTATAGTTCGGCGAGTTGCACAAGAATGTGCACAAGCAAGGAGGATAATATAATGCAGGAACTTCGCCAAGATCTTTTGAATCCTACCGTAGCGAAGATGTTACGAACTTTTCATCTTGATAAGAACTATGTATCTGGTCAAGGCAGCTATTTGTTTGATGAAAAGGGCAACCGCTATCTTGATTTTATTGCTCAATACGGGGCGGTGCCATTTGGCTATAATCCGCCTGTGATCTGGGAGGCTTTGGAGCGGGTCAGGTCTCAGCAAATTCCCAGTTTAGTGCAACCATCTTTACCAGGTGAAGCCCTGCGTCTGGCCAATAAACTGGCCCAAATCACACCAGGGGATCTCTGTTATTGCACTTTTTGCCAGAGTGGAACCGAAGCTGTTGAAGCAGCTATCAAATTAGCTCGTTCTGCTACCGGAAAGCTGACCATCGTATCTACCGAGCGCAGTTTTCATGGTAAGACTCTGGGAGCTTTATCAGCCACTGGCAGAGATGTTTATCAAACACCTTTCGGTGCACCGGTACCTGGTTTCACTCGAATTCCCTACAATGATGCCGCTGCATTGGCTGAAGTTTTGGAAAACAATTCCGATGTGGCCGCTTTCATAGTGGAACCAGTGCAGGGCGAAGGGGGAATCATACCGGCTCAGCCTGGTTACCTGGCCCAAGTGCAGCGATTATGCCGTCAGCACGGGGTAGTGTTCATTGTCGATGAAATTCAAACTGGTTTGGGTCGTACCGGTAAAATGTTTGCCTGCGACCATGCAGGTATTGAACCGGATGTATTGCTTTTAGCCAAAGCTCTAGGGGGCGGATTGATCCCCCTGGGAGTATGTATAAGTTCACCCCGGGTCTACAATGATGATTTTGGAGCTTTGCACAGCTCCACCTTTGCCAATAATAACTTAGCCTGTGCAGTAGGTTCTGCCGTCCTGGAGGAATTGCTCAAAGATGACCAGCAGCTGATCAAAGATGTGGCTGAAAAAGGTGAATATTTATTGAAACGAGCCCATCAGCTGGGAGAATCCTACCCGGACATCATTAAGAAGGTTCGGGGGCAAGGGTTGATGGCAGGAATTGAGTTTCACGATCTGGACGACTGTGGGTCATATGATATGACTTATCTCTGTGACCGGGGGGGATTTACAGCCCTACTGGCTGGATTCCTGCTCAATGTGTTTCAAATTCGCCTGGTGCCCTTCCTAAACAACCCTATGACTGTACGTTTGGAACCGACTCTCACCATCACGGTAGAGGAGATCGACCAGATGATGGATGCCCTGGATACCGTTTGTCAAATCCTATCTCACCAGGATTATGCTCTCTTATACCGTTTCCTGATAGGGGACAATTCCCGACCGAAAAAAATAGCTGATTATCGACTTTCCCGTCGCAGTATCAAGGCATCAGTTTTAGAGGAAGGAGAAACACCCACCCAAAAATTTGCTTTTATAATACACTATCCTGGGCCAGAGGATGTTATTGCCAATAATCCTTCCTTTGTGCGTTTTTCCCGCCCTGAATTGTATGAGCTTTTGGATTGGCAGTGTCAGACCGGCGAAGCGGGAATGGTGTGCCATATGCCGGCCATTCGCTCCCGGAGCGGCAATGTAGCCGAAGGTTGGCTGATCGGGGTTCCCTATGGTGCCCGCCAGATCATGTCTTTACCCCGGGAAGAAGTTGTGAAAGTAATAGGTGAGGCAGTAGATATGGGACGCGACCTGGGAGCCGGCATAGTAGGCCTGGGTGCTTTGACCTCAGTAGTGACCCGGGGAGGACGCTCAGTCACAGATCGAAACGTAGCGGTCACCAGCGGCAATAGTTTCACGGTACTCATGGCCATGGAAGCTCTCTACCGCGGAGCGGAAAAGATGCACATCGATGTAGCTCAAGCCCAGGGAGCAGTGGTAGGCGCTACCGGGTCTATTGGTAGAGCCTGTTCCTTACTGCTGTCTGAGCAGGTGGCTAATATAATACTACTGGGTAATGACCAACATCCCACCAGCAGTCGCAACCGTCTGCGGTCGCTCCATAGAGATCTCTTTGCCTATGCTCAGCAGAGGTTGGCAAGGGGGGAGGAAAGCGGTCTGGCTGGTTGGCTGAAAGATGCCGTGGAAGGCCTATCAAGCCTTAATGATCTTCGGTCCCGGCAACTGTTGGAAACTTATCACCAGGGCCAGTTTTCTGGGGAGTGGGTGCAAGCAGTGGCGGAGTGCTTAAATCTGGATGTCCCCGTGGAAACCAGTCTCAGCTTGACGGAGTCTTTACCGCTCTGTGATCTAATAGTGGCCACCAGTAATGCTCCCGATTATTTAATCCACCCTTACCATCTGAATCCGGGTTGTGTAGTATGTGATGTGGCACGGCCCGCCGATGTATCACCGGAAGTATACCAGCAAAGAGATGATGTTCTGGTTCTAGAGGGTGGTCTGGTACAGTATCCGGACAATATCTCTTTCGGGCCCAACTTCGGTTACCGGGAGGGTGTTAGTCTAGCCTGTTTGTCGGAAACTGTTCTGCTGGCCATGGAAGGAGATTACCAGCACTTCAGCATTGGTGCCAAACTGCCTTTGGAAACAGTAGCCTATCTGCGGCAGCTAGGCGAGAAACATGGTTTTAGTTTAGCGGGACTGGTCATGAATGGCCGGGAAATCACTGATGAAGATATCGAGCAGATCTATAATCGTTCCCGGCAGCTAAAGGCAGCACAAAACCTGTAATACAAGATCAAGCAAGTGGGTCAGGTCTGAAGATTTTTACTTACTGACACAAGAGGGAGTTCAGCTTTCCCAAGTAAGTAAATATTTTCAGAGGCTGGCCCCTTTTCATGCTATTAATAAGCAGGAGAATTTGCATCGATTGCCAAACCTTAATAGAATAAAGGGAAGGAAGGAGGCCAGAGCTCATTGAATGAAATAGTGATACGTAGAGATGGCAAATGGTATTATAACAATGCGGAAATGTTTCGCCGCAATATAGTCAACTTACTGGCGGTTAATATAGATAAACAAGAAGATGGCAATTATATCATAGCTATGGGTAATGAGGTTTCTGGAATCGATGTGGAAGACGTTCCATTCTATGCAACCGGAATACAGGAAACGGAAAAGGGGGGCTTAAAACTAATCTTTCATGACCTGCAGGAATATGAGCTAACTGAGGAACTGCGCTTGTATTTTAAGGGAGACGTACCTTACATCTCCTACCGTTGGCCCGCTGATACCCGACTCAGCCGGGGCATTTACTGGAAGCTCAGTGATTACTTTAGCTTCCGGGGTGACGAGGTGTATATTGTTCCCCCTGGATCCAAATAATTGTGGTGCTGTTAGGAGGCCAATTTTATGCCGATTAGAATTGTAACAGATACCTCATGCGATCTTCCTGATGAAATCCTGATCAAACATCAGATCGATATGATCCCCTTAAAGGTCACCTTTGCAGATGGAGAGACTTATCTTGATCGCTTAGAGCTTTCCCCGGAGTTATTCGTACAAAAAATGGCTGCTTCTCGTCATCTTCCCAAAACGGCTGCACCTGATCCCAGTACTTTTGTAGAGCATTTTGAGAGGGGATTGCGTGAGGCTGGCGATGTCCTATTCATTAGTTTATCATCTGGCCTTAGCGGCACTTTCCAGATAGCTCAACTGGCCCAGAGGATGCTAGGCAATACCAAGGTAAAAGTCTTTGATAGTTTATCAGCTTCCCTGGGAACTGGAATCATGGCTGTACGGGCAGCTCAAATGGCGGCAGCTGGTTGGGGCATAGATGAAGTTATTAAGGGACTGAGCAGTACTCTGCAGACCAAACAAACTATTTTCACCCTCAACACCCTGGAGAATGTGGTCAAAGGCGGGAGGTTAAAACGAATAGAAGGCTTGGCAGGGGATTTACTACATATTAAGCCTGTTTTCCTAGGCAATAATGATACTGGCAAACCGGAATTATATGAAAAAGTTAGAGGACGACACAAAGCTATAAAGCTTATGGTAGATATGCTGGGACAACTAGTGGGCAGTTTAGAGGATAGAATAGTGGGCATCACCCATGTGCACTGCCTAGCTGATGCCCAGCATCTTGAGCACCTGATTGCCGAGCGCTACAGCCCTGAGGCCATCTGGATCAGCGATATGAGTGCCACCATTGGAACCTATGCTGGTGAAGGGGGTTTAATGGTCAATGTATAAAAAAAAGGGGGCTTTATTGCCGATCAAGCCCCCACACAATGGTAATACACACCCCTATGTGTATTGTCCCCCCAGTTATTTACTCTTGCAATTTATATGCCAATAATTTTAAGATGCCTAGATAAATAGAAATTGGCATCAGTCCACTTGGACAAAACCGAGATGTCTCGATTAGACAACAAAAAGTGTACACATCAAGAGACACCATTATCCAGAAAGAGACACCTAGAGGCGACTGATTTCTGGCGGCCGAAATCGCTTTTCATCTATCTGCAGAGCGTGGTCGATACTCGCTAGCATATCCTCCCGGTCAGCCGGGATCATTCCCTGGACATCCCAGTAATTAGAAACATGGTCACTCAGAACCATACTGTTTTCACACTCCAGGTGTTCCACCAAGAGCCTGATCTCTTGCAGGGCCTGGTGAGCAGACAATAACTTGAATTTCCCCTGGTGGTAATCTTCGTATAGAGGGGTGTTGGGAACGGGAACAAAGGTGCGCAAACGAATAAAATCGGGGCTGAACTGACTTAAAACCCGAGCACTCTCCAGTGCATGTTCACGAGTTCTCTCCAGACCGCCGATCCCTACCAGATAGTATTCACTGGTCTGCAAACCAGCTTGCTTTAGCTTGAGTCCGGCTTCCACTATCTGAGTTGAGGTTACTCCTTTATTGATTCTTTCCAGGGTAACATCATCGCCGCTTTCCATGCCGGTATGGATTCTGGTCAATCCGGCAGCCTTGAGTCGCTGGAGGTCTGCCAGGCTCTTTTTGTTTATATACCGGGCTGATCCATAAACGGTAATACGCTGTAATCTGGGAAATAGCTCCTTTGCATACAGGAATATTTCCTCTAATTGATCGGTTTTCATTATTATTGTGTTGCCATCGGGAAAGAAGATGGAATAGATACCATCTCCATAATAATCTCTAGCCATGGCTAGATCTTCTTTGATCTCATGAACCGGCCGCAGGCGGAAACGAGTACCCTTATACATTTGACAGAAAGTGCATTTGTTGTGGGGACACCCAATAGTAGCTTGGATCAGCAGGCTGTTAGCCTCACTGGGTGGCCTGTAAACGGTTCCTTCATAACGCAATATATCTACCTCCTTGCATCTTAGCCTAGCAGATTTTATGATAAGGTAAAAGTCGCATATTAGATGTAAATTATGGGCAGTTAGCGGGATTTACTTGTCATATAACCCCAAAGAATATATAGTTAAATAAGAATATAGCACACCATACTGTAAAGGTTGGGGATTAATGTCGGTTAGGGTTTTGATCGTAGATGACGATGAACGGGAACGGATCGTACTTCGTTATGTATTCGACCAAATCAAAGATGTCGACTTAGTGGGTGAGGCAGTCCACGGCCTAGAGGCTTTGCTGTTTTGCCAGGAAAAGAAGATCGACCTGGTCTTTCTGGATATAGCTATGCCGGAGATGGGTGGCTTGGAGACTGCCCGCAAGCTGTTGGAAATGAAAGAGCCGCCCCTATTTGCCTTTGTCACTGCCCGCCGGGAAATGGCTGTAGATGCCTTTGAACTGGGAGCACTGGATTTCATCGTCAAGCCTATCGATAAGCAGCGCGTGGAGAAAACCATCGAAAGAGCCAAAGAACGCATAGCTCATAAAACATTTGTTGAGGAAATGGTGCGTGACCGCTTAAAAGAACGCATTGATTTCATGCTGCAGCGCTATAAAAATTACGAGATTTTTTCCAGTAAACTGCCCGTTCGAGAGAAAGGCAAGATCACTCTGCTCAATCAAGACGATATAGTATACTGCGAGAGTCAGGGTAAGAAGGTCTATATATGCACCCGGGAAGGGAATGGTTATCTCAGTAATTACACCCTGGCGGAGTTGGAAAAACGTCTTGATAATACCAGTTTTTTTCGCGCCCATCAGGCTTTCATAGTAAATCTGGATTACATCAAAGAGATCGTCAATTTTGGCGAGGGTTCCTACATTCTGCATCTCACCGATGGTAGTAAGAATATCATTCTCAGTCGTTCCCGTGCCAAACAACTCCGCGATAAGATGGGCATATAGAAAAACCGAACAGGACACAAAAAAGACTATTTATCCCCATAATACCGCTTAACATTCCGAATAAAACCAACCTGGCAAGATAAAGAATTCATAAGAGAGCAACTGCGAAATGGAGAAGGGAAGGCCTTTTGGACTGGGCTCTCCCTTTGTATATAGGGACTTTTTATGCCTGCCATAAATTTGCACCATAAGTCACAAGCTAGGGCAAATTATCCAATGAAAACAACCAACTTCAGCCCTTATAGAGAAAAATATCACATAATAGTTTATAGTTTAATTAGTGAATAAGGACGGTGAAATAGAAAGAAAGGAGGGCTATTCAAGAACTTTTTTCCGGCTTTATAAATGGACGGATTTTTTAGCCGGGAAAATAAACATGATACTCACCCAAAGAGATGGAGAGTTGGACGGAAACGGATTTACCTTTTTGCATGAGGGGAGTGATAATCTATGATACCTTTTGCTAAGCTAGAGCGATACGCAGGAAATGAGTCGCTGTTTGAACTGGTTTTGATGTCGGCTGTATCCACACTGGTAGGTGAACCGCTGCATATACATGCGGAAGGCTTACGAGGAACCGGAAAAACTACTATAATGCGTGCGGTGCGGGGCATTCTTCCCGATATCACCAGAGTCAAGGGGTGTGTTTACAACTGTGACCCCCAACAACCCCATTGTCCTGAGCACAAACACATGACCTCCCAAGAACTGGCTGCTATCGGTACCGAAGAAATACCTATGCCTTTCCTGGAGATTTCCCACTCTGCTAAAGTAGGCACTGTAGCAGGCAGTATCGATCTAAGTCGTTTGACAGATCAAGAGACACCGGAAGCCCGCCTGTTACCAGGGATGATACCGCAAGCTCACCGGGGCATTCTATTTATAGACGAGATCAACCGATTGGCTGATACATCCCCAGAGATCACCGATATCCTGCTGGATGTCATGGGGAACAAGCCAGGGCACATCCAAATTGAGGAAGCGGGTCTGCCGGTGGTAGAGATACCAGTTAATGTTTCGGTTTGGGCAGCCTCCAATCCTGACGAGGATCCTGGCCCTCTGGAAGAAATTAGACGTCAATTGTCGGATCGCTTTGATATGGTCTGTTATATGGGCCGTCCCGATTCGGTCGATATTCTGGCCCAGATGTTGAAAGAGAATTCCCATGTCTATAAGAATAGAAGAAATAATAATGATGAAGATGATCAAGGTAATGAAGTGTATCGCAAGAACATAGTTAAGTGGGCGGGCTTGTTTGAACAAGCAGATCTTCCTGACTTTTTACGGAATTTTATTGCCCGTCTTTATATCAAACATAATCTGGAGAGTATACGCGCTATCGAGGCGATGCAGCAGGGAGCTGTTCTGCACAGTATAATCAGGGGCCGCGACAAGGTCTTGATCAATGATGTTACAGACATGATACCGCTGGTATTGAAACATAGAGTAGATGGAGACACCTTGATCAGAATGATAAATGATGTGGATGCCAAATCCAACAAGGATGGGATCCTATCCTTCAGAGGACGCAAGAATAAGTCGAAGCAAGACAATGAACAACCAGACTATTTCCCCCAAAATGCTCGTCCGCTTAAAGATATGAGCCGGGGAGAACTTATCAATACAGAGAAGACCTTAACACCTTCTGACTACTAGGCAGTCTCGGTTGAGGGGGGAATTACTATGATGGGGGAAAAGACCAACATAGATAAGGCTGCCGCAGTTGGTAATTATCTGAGCTTATACTTTGGACAGAACCAGGGCGTGCGCCTGGGCGAGAGTACGGTAGTCAGCCGTAAAGCCCACGGTCGTTTGCCAGAAAAAAGGATCAAAGGTCAGATAAAGATCCTTCTGAACCGTGACGCGGGTAAGACCTACCTGGATTACGTGGATGCTGACCAAGTTGTTCATATTGATACTTATCATAAACCAGGTGAAATTGACCCGCGCGATATAGCACGGGCAATTTTTTATGCCCTGGAAGCTCATTTTCTGCAGCAGAACCCTCAACTACAGTATGCGGAAGACGAACGCTTTCGCATGGTGACTGGCTATGCCAACAAGCTATTTATAACTACCAATGGGGGTAAAGGCACAGTTTATGACCTATTTCAAGGTGTAGTACGTCCTTTCATCGAGGGTGAAGAAGGCCATGACCATGTCCATATTTTAGCTCGCCTGAGTCGGGAAGAGTATTATCTGGTCTATGTGATTGCCGAAGCGGTAGAAGAGGTAATACTTCAGTCCGAACTCAGATTATCTAAAGTGCGCAATATAACTCATGGGAATCAAAAACAAGCCGAAGAAAGTTTTGCGGAATATATCAAATTGCCCTGGAAAAGGTTCAAGGGTCAGAATGCCCGGCAGTTACCTGCCAAAGAGAATGTCAATCAACTGGTTCTCAAACTGGCAGAGAAGTTTGGAGGAGTAGATGAAATCGAGGATTTTCTAGAGAACTACTCCACCAACGTCTTTAAACGTAAAGGTATCGATCAGCAGAAGAAAAAGTGGGGAGATATTGAACATTATGTGGAGCAACTCGAAGAGCTGGGGCTGATCAAGGATACCCTCATGGGCAAGGTTTTGACCAGGAAAGGATTGGAACTAAAAGAATTCGTTATCAATCATAAATGTGAATTAGAGACGGAAATAAGGAGAAATATTCGCCGGGCTCCCTCCGGAGGTACTAGCCGTTTTCGCAAGCTGGGCAAGGTGGACAAGAAATCGAGCCAGGTGGAATTCACTAATCGCAATAAGACTGTGAATGATCCTGAAAAAAACTGGTCCGGGGATTTGGCGGTTCCGGAAACCATTATCCAGGCTAAAAAGAACTCATTTCTGCGCGGTGATACCAGCCTAAAGATAAAAAAGAGCGACTTGCATTATTATGAGAAGAAAACCTATATTCCCATCGATGTATGTCTGCTGATAGACGCCAGTGGAAGTATGGCAGGTGATAAACGCCAAGCGGCCTGCTTTTTGGCCGAACATTTGCTGTTAACGGGCAAAGAAAAGGTGGCGGTGGTTACTTTTCAAGAGCGCAGCAGTAAAGTGGTAGTACCATTTACCCGTAATGAGAGCCTCCTTCGCAAGGGATTGTCGACTATCAACCCGGCTGGATTGACACCTCTGGCCGACGGCATTATGACAGCTCTTAATTTGATCAACAATACCCGGGTGCGCAATCCCCTGCTGGTCTTGATCACCGATGGTATTCCCAACACTCCTTTATGGACCATGGATGCCAAAGCTGATGGCCTGGAGGCTGCTGGCCGAATTGCTAACAGCAACATCAGGTTCATATGTATAGGGGTGGAATCAAACCGCTATTACCTGGAGAAAGTGGCTGAGCAAGGTGAGGGAGTGCTCTATCTAGTGGACGATTTGAATAAGGATAACCTCATCAATATCGTAAAAGCGGAAAAGAAAACCATGCTGGATTCCAGACGCGGACTGGCCTAAGCTGGGCGAAAATGGTTTTGACATACGGAAATTTGACATTTTTCTCTAAAGTCCGGTACAATTAGGATTAGTTAATGTTTTCACTAAAGTAGGAATGCAAACCCGTAGTTTGCTTTAATAACTCCTCCTTCGTACACGAGCACCATTTTGGTGCTCGCTTTTTTTTGGCATAAAATGGTGGCTGGTCTCGTATGATGTACAAGCAACCGTAAGGGAGGCCGAAAACATGCCCCAGCGTTTTATTGTCATTATAACCGTTCTCGTCCTGGCGATCTGTTTGCTCAGCGGAGGATGTCAGTCCTCCAATGAACAATCTTCCATAAAAAGCTGGCGGGACTTGGTCGATCTATTGCCTGAACCCCAGGATCCGAGCCAGACGGAACTACAGGATGAGGTGCCTGCTGTTGAACAACTGCCCAGTGCAATGGATGATCAGGAAACCATTGAAGTGATGCTTTATTTTGGAGGACAGGATGGCCTGTCACTGGTGCAAGAAAGCCGCGTTATAATTAAAGAGGAAGGAATTGCTCGTAGCACATTAAATGAATTGATAAAAGGACCGGGCACACCGGAGTATTTGAGCGTTTTTCCTCCAGGCACCAGATTGCTGGATATCAATGTGAAACCAGATGGGTTGTGCATCGTCGATCTTAGCAGGGAAGCTTGCCAGGTAGCTAATCAGCAACAAGAAGAAATGATGGTCATGGCCATTGTTAACACTTTAGGCCAATTTGCTACGGTAAAAGAGGTGAGCTTTATGATCAACGGTGAATTGGTTCAAGAAATCGGAGGCTTTGTTGACTTAAGCCAACCCCTTAAAACCGCCAATTGAATATTTAAGTCCACTGGGGGAGACGGGTGGCCCGTTTCCCTTTTCTTTTTGGGAACAGCAATGGAATTAATGACCTAAAAGTGATACATTAATTAATGTATGTTGGGGAAGGGTAGAATAGGCTACCAATCCCATCTAATGAGGTGTTTGCTTGAAGAATAAACAACCCATAGGAGTGCTGGATTCCGGTGTAGGCGGGCTCACCGTTGTAAAAACTATGCTGACTGAGCTGCCTGACGAGGATTTTGTTTATTTTGGAGATACTGCTCACCTGCCCTATGGCAGTAAGACACCTGAGCAGCTCATTACTTACGCCCGGAATATAATCCAATTTTTTAATACCTTTCCGGTAAAGGCTGTGGTAATAGCTTGTGGGACACACTCTTCGGTGACCCTGCAGCATATCATAAACGATTATCCGCTGCCTCTCATAGGGGTAGTAAAAGCTGCCGCTCGCAGTGCTGCGGCTGCTACCACCAACCATCGTGTGGGTGTCTTGGCTACTCATGCTACTGTGATGAGCGGTACTTTCACCCGTGAAATACGGTCCTTGCAGCCGGAATGCAAGGTCATGGAAGTTGCCTGTGCCAAGTTTGTGCCACTGGTGGAATCTGGCAAACTGGATGATGATGATACTCGACAGGCTGTGGAGGAGTATATTGGCCCTTTAGTCGATCAGGGGATAGACACTCTGGTCTTGGGTTGTACCCATTATCCTTTTCTTGCTCCCCTGATCAGGGAGTATGTGGGAGAACAGGTAAACCTGGTGGATCCCGCTTATGAAACGGTAGACGAACTAAAGCGGCTCTTAGAGAGTCAAAATCTAGCCCAAGGATCGAATCCCCATCCTCAAAGGCAGTTCTATGTCAGCGGTCACCATGAGTCTTTTTATACGGTAGGTAAGCTGTTGATAGGAGATGTGATACAGAAAGTAGAGCAGGTTTCTTTAGACTAGGGTTCAGTATTCAAGGAGTTGTAATTATGGGGAGAGTTGGATTTACCACCACCATACCGGTAGAAGTTCTGCTGGCGGCAGGCCAAGAACCGGTTGATCTAAATAATCTTTTTATCGGCGCAAACCACCCGCAGCAAATGGCTGACCAGGCTGAAGAAGCCGGCTATCCGCGTACCACCTGCGGCTGGATAAAGGGACTGTATACGGCCGCCTTGACTACTGAAATAGATTCAGTCATAGCGGTAATGCATGGGGACTGCAGCAATACCCAGGCTCTGATGGAGACTCTGGAATTGCAGGGAATGGATATGATCCCTTTTGCCTTTCCCTATGATCGTGATCCTCAGGGTCTGCGAGCCAGCCTTTACAAGCTGATGGATCGCTTCGGTGTTAGTGAAGCCGAGGTGGAAAGGGAAAAGAAGCGGCTGGATGAAATACGGCGCTTATGCTGGATCTGGGATGACCTGACCTGGAAGTCTGATCAGGTCAGCAGCTTTGAAAACCATCTTAAACTGGTATCTACCAGTGATTTTGAGGGTAACCCCGACCGTTTTGCGGTGGAAATGGACAAACTTATTATGGAAGCTAGGCAAAGGCAACCGGAAAGCGGTAAAGTGCGCCTGGCTTACATCGGGGTGCCGCCTATTTTTACCGATCTCTATCAAGTT
>ERZ747221.3490-NODE-3490-length-12465-cov-2.979738_pt1 | contig 12465 bp, 7 predicted proteins | sample MGYA00374949_ERZ747221 | MGnify/ENA primary metagenome ERZ747221 (study PRJEB28779, sample SAMN05720172) | bioreactor metagenome | isolation source: Anaerobic biogas reactor | place: USA:Washington, USA | collected 2015-08-08 ... | reverse complement strand
TCCCAGCCGATATCGAAAAGCTCATTTGCGCTGCCGAGGCGGTACATATCAAAGTGGAAAAGCGGAAAGCTGCCGGCGTATTCATTTACAATCGTGAAAGTGGGGCTTGTCACGCGGTCGGGTGAATTGAGTCCCCGCGCCATTCCGCGCACGAAAGCGGTTTTGCCCGAGCCAAGACCGCCGTACATCGCGACTATCGCCCCGGGGTAAAGCCGCTTTGCAAATTCGGCGCCTGCCTGTTCGGTTTCTTCAACCTTATGTGTGATTATCTCCATTTTGTTCACAGCTCCATATTTGCGTATGCGTTTAAATCACTCCCGGCTCTGATTCCCGCGAGATACTCATAATAGCCTTGACAGCCGATCATCGCTGCATTGTCGCCGCAAAGGGAGAGAGGGGGGATGAAAAGTTCTGCACCCTCTTTTTCTGCTGCGATACGGAAATCTTCACGTATGCGGGAGTTTGCAGCAACGCCGCCCGCAACGGCGATTTTTTTATATCCAAGCTCCCGCGAAAGAGCTATCGTGCGCGGGACAAGACTTTCGCTGACCGCGCGGCTGAAAGATGCACAGAGCGATTCCCGGTCAAGAGCTTCGTTTTTCTGCTCCGCATTGTGAACGATATTCACTACCGCGGTTTTCAGCCCCGAAAAGCTCATATCGTACGGACTTCCCTCTATGTGGGAATGAGGGAGGGTATATTTTTTGTCGTTTCCGGTTTTTGAAAGTTCATCGACGTGCTTGCCGCCGGGGTAGGGAAGACCCAGTACACGAGCCGTTTTATCAAAGCATTCGCCCGCTGCGTCGTCGCGTGTTGCACCGACGATTTTCATATCCGTATATCCGCGAACATCAACAAGCATGGTGTTGCCGCCCGATATCGCAAGACAAAGAAATGGCGGTTCAAGCTCGGGAAAAGCTATGTAGTTTGCAGCGATGTGTCCCTTGATGTGGTGGACTGGTATGAGCGGGATACCAAGTGACAAAGCGACAGATTTTGCGAAGTTTACCCCGACAAGAACGGCTCCGATAAGACCGGGCGCATAAGATACGGCAACGGCATCAAGATCCTTTTTTGTTATGCCCGCGGCGGCTACCGCGCGCTCTGCAAGCTGGGAGATGACCTCAACGTGTGAGCGGGAAGCGATTTCGGGCACGACTCCGCCATAGACGGAGTGCAGGTCCGCCTGTGAAAATATCTGATCTGTCAGCACCTTTCTTCCGTTTTCCGTTATTGCTACGGCAGTTTCATCACAGGTGCTCTCAATTGACATTATGAGCATGATTAAGCTTCCTCTCTGTCAAAAAACAAAGTCATAAGGAGCGCATTTTCCTTTGGCTTTTCATAGTAATTTTTACGAAGTCCCACAGCCTTGAAGCCGTGTTTTTTATAAAGTGAAATTGCGGGGGCGTTGCTTTCCCGTACTTCAAGGGTAAGAAACGCAAGTTTGTTTTTTGTCCGCTCAACAAGAGCTTTGATAAGCGAACCTGCAATGCCGCGGCGGCGGTATTCGGGTGCCACCGCGATATTCGAGATGTAGCCCTCGTCAAGAACGAACATAAGTCCGACATAACCCATGACGGAATCATTATCATCCACAGCCGCGAGGAATATGCAGTTGTCCGCGTTCATTTGATTTTCCAAATCCCTGCGTTTCCATGGCAGGGGAAAGCAGTCATTTTCGATTGCCTCTATCTCATCGATATGATGAGGTTTTACATCGACTATTTTCATAGTGCAGCCTTTTTAAAATAAATTTTGATTATATGCTTTTTCAATTTTTTTATTACATTATTTCAGTAAAAAATTATTTCGCATCGCCCCAGCTTTTGCCGATATTGGCGTCTGCTGTGAGGGGAACGCTGTAATGGACGGCGTTTTCCATCTCCTCGGTCAGGATATTCTTTACCTTTTCCGTTTCTGGTTCAGGACACTCAACTATGAGTTCGTCGTGTATCTGGAGAATAAGCTTCGCTTCAAGCCCCTCGGCTTTTAAGCGCTTATGCACGTTCACCATCGCAAGCTTTATCACATCCGCCGCCGTACCCTGAATGGGCGTGTTCAGCGCTATCCTCTCGCCGGAGGAGCGGATATTGTAATTGCTTGATTTCAGCTCGGGAAGCGGGCGCCTGCGCCCGAACAAGGTCGTAACATATCCGTCTTTTTTTGCCTTTTCCACGACGTTTTTCATATATTCGCGTACGCCGCTGTATTTCTCAAGATATGTGTCGATATATTCTTTTGCTTCGCTCTGAAAGACGCCGATGTCCTGTGCGAGGGAAAAGGCTGAAATGCCGTAAACGATTCCGAAATTGACAGCCTTTGCGCGTGAGCGATGCAGCTTAGTCACATCAGCGAGCGGCACTCCGAATACCTGCGAAGCTGTAACAGCGTGTATATCCTCGCCGCTTGAAAACGCGTTCTGCATGGTTTCGTCGCCGCTGATGTGCGCAAGCAGGCGAAGCTCGATCTGGCTGTAGTCGGCATCGACAAGCATATTTCCCCGCGGAGCCACGAACATTTTCCGCAGTTCCGCCCCAAGTTCGGTGCGTATGGGAATGTTCTGAAGGTTCGGCTCTGTTGAGGACAGCCTGCCTGTGGCAGTAACGGTCATCTGGAAGCTTGTGTGTATGCGCCCGTCCTGCCCGATGACCTTAATGAGTCCGTCCACATAGGTCGACTTGAGCTTTGTGAGCTGGCGGTATTCCAGAATTTTATCGATTATCTCGTGTTTGCCGCGGAGCTTGTCCAGAACTTCCGCGTTAGTCGACCAGCCGGTTTTTGTCCTTTTGCCTGAGGGGAGCATGAGTTTTTCAAAAAGGATTTCACCAAGCTGCTTAGGGGAATTGATGTTGAATTCTTCTCCCGCAAGCGCCCAAATGTCCTTTTGAAGTGCATCGATACCGTAGGAAAGCTGCTCTCCGAACTCAAAAAGTGCCTGCCTGTCCACCATAAAGCCCGTATGCTCCATGTCGGCAAGCACTTCGCAGAGCGGAAGTTCTATTTTCTCAAGAAGCTCCGTCATGCCCTCGGCGTTTAGGCGCTCCGTAAGAACGGGATACAGCGCGAAGACCGCATCTGCACCATGTTTCTCAGTTCCCAGATATTTTGCGGATATTCGGGAAAGCTCATAGCCGCTTTCCGTCGGGTCGAGCAGGTAGGCCGCAAGAGCGGTGTCGAAAATAAAGCCTCCGCAGTCGAGCTTTTCCGACATAATAAGACCCATAAAGTCCTTGCAGTTGTGGGAAAGTTTGCTGATATGTTGAGAAAACACAGTTTTAATAAAGCTGTTATACTCATCGCCCAGATTTGCCCAGCGAAGGATATAGATAGTTTTGCCGTCGCAAATTTCAATACCGTCAAGGCTTCCGTCAAGCGGCAGTACGGCTATATAAGGCAGGGCCTCTATCTTGGCTGCAAGCTCTTTCAGTTCGTCAGCGCGGTTTATCTCGATAGTCGGAAGTTCGGGGGACTCATCGGAAGCAATCGCGCGGTCATCCTCGGGGATACCCCATTTTTCAATAAGCGAGTTGAAGCCAAGACGCTTGAAAATGGCGTAAGCGCCTCCGTGGGCAACAGAAAAGGAGCAGCAGGTGTCCGGGAAAAAGTCTATGGGAGCATGAGTGTCGATAGACGCAAGCTCAAAGGACATTTTTGCGTCCTCTTTTCCGTCGATCAGCTTTGTTTTTACGCTGTCTTTAATATCAAGGGTGTCAATCTCCGCATAGATTTTTTCAATTGTGCCGTGGGACCGTATAAGCTCCGTTGCGGTTTTTTCGCCTATGCCTTTTACGCCGGGAATGTTGTCGCTTGAGTCGCCCATGAGAGCCTTGAGGTCAATTATTTTTTTAGGTTCAAAACCATATTCTTCAAAAAATACCTCGGGAGTATAATCCTTTGTTTCAGTCCTGCCCATACGGCTTTTAACGTGTTTTACCCTTGTGCTTTCGGTTATAAGCTGGAAGCTGTCCTTGTCGCCCGTTACGATGACACATTCATGGCCGTTTTCATCGCAGATGCGGCTTACAGTACCTATAAGATCGTCTGCCTCAAAGCCTTCAAGCTCAAGGCGCTTTACGCCCAAAGCGTCCAGCACCTCTTTCAGGATAGGTATCTGAACGGCAAGATCCTCGGGCATTTCCTTGCGGTGAGCCTTATAATTCTCATACTGCACATGGCGAAAGGTCGGTCCTTTAAGATCGAAGGCAACGCAAAGCGCATCGGGATTTTCCTCGCCGATAAGCTTGTGCAGAACGGTGAGAAAGCCGTATATTCCGTTTGTAGGGGTGCCGTCCGGCGCTGTGAGCATGCGGATACCGTAGTATGTACGGTTTACTATGCTGTTGCCGTCAAGAATCATGAGCTTCATTTTGTGTTTTCCTTTCAGAGGGATTTCCAATAAGGAACGGTCATGGGTTTTAAAGCGATATACTTCAGCTGCGCAGTTTTATGAGCCTGTCCCTTAACTCCGCCGCGTATTCAAATTCAAGCATTTTTGCCGCTTCCTTCATCTGCTTTTCAAGCTTTGCTATTAGCTCCCGCTTTTCGGAGGCGGTCATTTTTACGCCTGCTTCGTTCTTTTCTTCATCAACAGTGCCGGAAATTTCAAGCAGATTGCGAACGGATTTAACGATGGTTTTAGGAACGATGCCGTGGGCATCGTTGTAAGCCTTCTGCTTTTCGCGGCGGCGGTTGGTTTCGGTTATAGCCGCATTCATGGAAGGCGTAACAGAGTCTGCGTACATGATGACAAGACCCTCCGAGTTTCGCGCGGCTCTGCCTATCGTCTGGATAAGGCTTGTTTCACTGCGGAGAAAGCCCTCCTTGTCTGCGTCCAGAATAGCAACGAGAGAAACTTCCGGAAGGTCAAGCCCCTCCCGCAGGAGGTTTATCCCTATAAGTACATCGAACTCTCCAAGACGCAGGTCGCGTATTATTTCCATTCGCTCTATTGCACCGATATCGTGGTGCATATAGCGGCACTTGATGCCAGCTCCGCCGAGATATCCCGTCAAATCCTCCGCCATTTTTTTTGTCAGCGTTGTGACGAGTGTGCGCTCCTTTTTCTCCGAGCGCATATTTATTTCCCCGATAAGATCGTCTATCTGACCCTTTGTGGGGCGAACGGATATTTCGGGATCTAAAAGCCCGGTAGGACGGATTATCTGCTCGACAATCTGTGCTGAGCGTTCGCGTTCGTAGGCTGAGGGGGTTGCGGAGACATAAACCGCCTGCTTTATCCGCTCCTGAAATTCGTTGAACTTCAAAGGGCGGTTGTCAAAAGCGGAGGGCAGTCGAAAGCCGTAATTCACAAGACTTTCCTTTCTTGCCCTGTCTCCGGAGTACATAGCTCTTACCTGAGGGAGAGTGACATGGCTTTCATCCACGAACAGGATAAAATCCTTAGGGAAATAATCCAGAAGCGTCATCGGAGCGGAGCCGACGGGTCTTCCGCTTATGATGCGCGAATAGTTTTCTATGCCGGAGCAGTAGCCAAGCTCCTGCATCATTTCAATGTCATAATTCGTGCGCTGGGCGATGCGCTGAGCCTCAATAAGCTTGCCGTTTTCCTCGAACCATCGGACGCGCTCTTCGTATTCGCGGCGGATTTCGCCTATTGCCTCTGCCATTTTCTCTTTTGTCGTGACATAATGGGAGGCGGGATAGATTGCGATGTGGGAGAGCTTCCGGAGCGGCGCACCTGTTACGATGTTTATTTCGCTTATTCTGTCGATTTCATCTCCGAAGAATTCGACACGTATGGCGGTGTCGTAGGAATATGCAGGGAATATCTCAACAGTGTCTCCCCGGACTCTGAACATATTCCGTTCAAATGCGATGTCGTTGCGCTCATAGCGTATATCAATAAGCCGCCGCAAAAGCTCGTCCCTGTCACGCTGCTGACCCTGACGGAGAGAAATGACCATGCTTGCATAGTCGATAGGGTCGCCCAAGCCATAAATACAGGAGACGGAGGACACGACGATTACATCGTTCCTCTCAAAAAGTGCAGAGGTCGCGCTGTGACGCAGGCGCTCAATCTCGTCGTTGATGGAGCTGTCCTTTTCAATAAAGGTGTCTGTATGCGGTATATAGGCTTCGGGCTGATAATAGTCGTAGTAGGAGACAAAGTATTCAACCGCGTTTTCGGGGAAAAACTCCTTGAATTCCGCACATAGCTGGGCGGCAAGGGTTTTATTATGGGCAAGGACGAGCGCCGGCTTCTGTACTTTTTCAATGACTTTTGCCATAGTAAATGTCTTTCCGCTGCCCGTAACGCCAAGAAGAGTTTGATCCTCAAAGCCAAGCTCGATGCCGCGTGCAAGGGCTTTAATTGCCTCCGGCTGGTCGCCGGAGGGGGTATATTCACTTACAACATGAAATTCGCCCATCAGTCTCCTCCTTGGAATATTTAAGCATTCATGACCTTTATAAAGTTGGTTGAGCCGGAAACGCCGATCGGTACGCCGGCTGTTACAACGACCAAGTCTCCTTCATGAAGGAGATCCGATTCGACGACCGCCTTTATGCCGCGGCTGAACAAATCGTCCAGATTTTCCTCATCCTTTACCATAAGCGCACTGACGCCCCATGTCATGCTGAGCTGACGATATGTCTTCTCGCAGCTGGTGCAGGCTATGATGCGGCAGCCGGGGCGGAAAGCCGAAATTTCCTGAGCGGTTCTGCCCGAAAGTGTGAAGGCAACGACTGCCTTTGCCCCAAGGTCGATAGCAGAGGTGCAGGCAGCATGCGATATGGCATGGGTAACATTGCCGCCGCTGCTGAACTCCCTTTTCTGGAAACGGGCGGCGTAGTTTATATCCGCCTCCGCTCTTTCTGCTATGCGGACCATTGTACGAAGCGCTTCGACAGGGTATTTTCCCGCAGCTGTTTCGCCGGAGAGCATGATAGCGCTCGTGCCGTCGTATATCGCGTTTGCGACATCCGCGGCTTCGGCTCTTGTGGGACGCGGATAGTTTATCATGGATTCAAGCATTTGTGTTGCCGTAATAACAGGTTTACCGCGCCTGTAAACTTTGCTTATGAGCCGCTTTTGGATTACCGGTACTTCCTCAAGCGGAAGTTCTGCGCCAAGGTCTCCGCGTGCAATCATTATACCATCGGAGGCCTTGAGTATTTCGTCAAAATTATCAAGACCCTGAAGGTTCTCGATTTTTGCTATTATCTTGATTTTTTCGCCGCCGTTCCAATTCAGAAGCATGCGGACTTCTTTGACATCGTCCGCTGTACGGACGAAAGAAGCCGCAACATAGTCAAAGCCGACTTTTGCGGCGAAAACAATATCGTCATAGTCTTTTTTACTGATGAAAGGCATACTAAGAGCAACACCGGGGATATTGATTCCCTTGCGGTCTGAGATAGGACCGTCGTTCTCAACGGTGCATACGATATCTTTGGCTTTGGAATATTTAACGGTCAGGGCTATTTTGCCGTCATCGAGCAGTATTTTGTCGCCGCGTTTTACGTCCTTTGGCAGACCCTCGTAATTGATGCTTGCCCTCTCCGAGTTTCCGAGACATTCATCGGTCGTCAGCGTGAATGTGCTGCCGGTTTTGAGCATAGCTTTGCCGTTTTCAAACAGACCAAGGCGGATTTCAGGTCCCTTTGTGTCCATAAGCGCGGCAACGGGAACATCCAGTTCTTTTTGGAGCTTTTTCAGCTTGTCCAGTCTTTCGAGCTGTTCCTCCTGAGTTCCGTGGGAGAAATTGAAACGTGCAACATTCATACCGCTCTCAATAAGCTTTTTCATTGTTGAGATATCGTCGGTGGCGGGACCAAGCGTGCATATTATCTTTGTCTTACGCATAATCGAACCTCCTATGCTCTTTCATATCCATTTGCAGACACCTATTTTGTGTGCTGATTGTATGCTTGTATTATTTCACAATATTATACACCATTTACATAAAAAAGCCACAAAAAAATATATATGAGCAATGAATGACAGGGTATCGGACGGTTTTTGGCGAACGGACGAAAAGAACTTTTTTTATTTGAAGCGCAGAGCGGTCTTCCGATCAAAAAATGCATGGGCAGCAAGGCCCTTTGCATTTTTTCGATGCGGAAAACCGCCCTGTCTATATATAATCGCGCTGCCCTCCGAAACCTATTCCGGATGGGGAGACGGCGCGTTCCTACGAAAGGGAATAAGCCCATATGTTCATTATCTGCTTCTCAAGCGTGGTGTAATACCAGCCCTCATTGCTCAGCTTTACACTGTTAGGATCATTTATAGTGAACATACCGTTTTCGTAGCCCGTTATGACAATAAAATGACCGTAGTCCGTAAAATCACCCGGACCGACATTTACTATGAGCGGGTGACCGGCATTGAGCTCCGCTACCATCGAAGCCTCGGAAAGCGGTATCACCGAGGAAGTTAGACCGTAGTTTTGTGCACCTGTCGTCATAAGATCCCACGAGGTTCCGACACCGTCAACATAAAAGCCGTTTTTCTCACTGTAATCCGCAACGGAGGACGGGGTCGCGTCTTTGTTTCCCGTAAGTCCGACAATGACCATTGAGAGGCAGGTTGGCCCGCAGCCGGTTACGCCTATCATACAGGAGCCGTAGTGATGATATCCCCAGCGCTTGTCCCATTGCAGAAAGTGCGGGATTTCTGCCGAAAGTTCAGAACGTGTAAGCGTGGCTGCTTCGCTGTCATTGCTGTGTTCGGGATAGTCGAGCACGAAATCACGTGCCTCGGGGTTTTTTACAAGAAGCTTTATGAGTTCTTCGGGATAATCATCCATGTTCTCGATAAGCTCATTTATTCGGCTGTCCTTGTCCGCGGCGGCGTAAAGCGCGTCAAGCACCTCAGAGTCGCTTGTACCTGTTACTATGCCCGTCATATCTTTTTTTCCGGCATATGTAGTTTTGTTCTGGAAAACGGGGTCGCATTCTTCGCTTTTGGGTTGGAGCTTTTTAACCAGCATAACCGCCACGAGCAGTAATATCGCAAAGAAGATGAGCTTTGTTAAGCCATGGTTTTTGCGCTTTACTTTAGTTTTTACAGCCATAATATTTTATACCCGCCTTATGTTTATTTCCGAGTATCACAATAAAGCTCATTTGTATAGAAAGAACATAGAAATTGTATCTAAATTGTAAATTTTAAGGGGAATATGAAAAAAATAGGGGCGCCGAGGCTATTTTCTGCTTCGGCGCCGAAGAAAGAATTCAGCTTACCAGTTTGTAGTATACCTTCGCGGTCAAAAGATAGACAATTCCGTAAATAACTGCGAAAACAGCGACAGTGCAGAGTGTGCAGATGGCAAAAAGCGTAACATTAGTGAGATTAAGCACAAGCAAAAGCTTTGTTATCATTTTGAACGCAAATGCAATATGCACGACCGCCATCAGGAGCGGCAGGAAAAACACGATGAGAATCTGACTGTGTATTGCCTTTTTGATTTCTGGATGGCTTATTCCAACCTTTTGCATGATCTCAAAGCGTTCCTTGTCGTCATAGCCCTCGGAAAGCTGCTTATAGTAGATAATCAAAACGGTGGCGATTAGAAATACAAGACCGAGAAACAGACCAAGGAATAAAAATCCTCCGTTGAGTGTATAGAAATATTCCCTGTCAGCCTCGCGGCATTCAGTTCTTGCATATTCGTAGCTGCCCAAATCTTCCCCGTTCTCCGAAATAAGAGCATTTCCTATGGCGTTATCAACCGCATCGCGGCATGCAATCTTCTGTTCGGCTGTACCGTCTACGTCAAAGCCCAGATACCATAGAGGGGAGTTTTCTGTTTCTCTTGCAGACATATCCTCGAAAGTTTCGTCCGAGACAACAAAGAGACAGTAATCCATTATTACCGAGTTTACATGTCCATCCATGGGAAAGTCATCGAGCCGGCGTGTGATTTTGTATTCCTTGCCGAAAATCAGAAAGCTGTCGCCAAACTGCTGCCGATCAGAAAAGGCAAATGCCTCGTCGGAAGCAAGAGAGGATTTTTCGTCGGTGATGTGTTCATATTCCGATTCGGGTACAAATACTACGAAAACGGAATCCTTATTGTTTGACATTATGTTATTCCCATCGCCGAAATCATTTCCGTTACGTGTGCAGAACAAGCCAAGAGAGATATAGTCATGGACATTCGTCATCTCAAGACCGCTGTCAGAAACCGCCTTCTCTGCAGCTTTATAGAGATTTTCGCGCGCATTTCCTGTAGGACTTCCCACATTTACGGCGATCTCGGTCGGATAGCGGGCGTAAAGCGCATCTTCCGTTCCAAGGTAAAGGCAGACTGTACCGGAAACCATGACCAGCACCATAGTCGCGAGTATGCATATATTCGCAAGACCTACGGCGTTTTGCTTCATGCGGTAAATCATGCCGGAAACCGGAATAAAGTGCCTGGTCTCATAGTAATACTTCTTGTTGCGGCGTAGCAGTTTAAGAAGGGCGATGCTGCCCGCGGTAAAAAGGCAGTATGTCCCGAGGATGACCAGCAGCACCGTCAGTACTCGAGCCGGCGCGGAACACGGATTGTGAATGTCGCCGAATCCGCCGGTAATCACGGTTGTGAAGCTCCACCAGATACCATTCCAGAAGCTGTCCACAGATCCGGCGGCATCGGGCTGCCCGTGCTCGGGCCCAACGACGACGGCGAGCTGCCGCGCATCCATCCGCACTACGGCGTGTTCGCGCCGATGCGAACCGAGTACCTCGACCTGCTCGCGGCCACGCCGCTCGACGACGCCACCCTCGACGGTCAGCGCGGCGGCTTCGCCGCCCCCGGCGGCCCGGCGCTCGCCGCGGTCCGCCTCTACCGCCGCGAGGCGGATGGGGCGCTCACCCTCCTCGGCGAGGACCTCTCCCCCGCCGACGGCTGGGCCGTCTCCTGGGACACCCTCTCCTCCCCCGACGGCCCCTGCGACCTGGTGGCCCTGGCCGAGGCGGAGGACGGCGCCGTCGCCCGGGCGGAGCGCCGCGTACACGTGCGCAACGTGTCGCCCGCGGTCGGCGGCCTCGTCGTCCTGCCCGCCGGCGGCTCGGCGGCCGAGGGGGCGAACGCGCCCACCCTATCGGGCGAGGTCGCGCTGCACTGGGAGGTCTCCGCCCCAGGCGGCGTGGCGTCGCGCGACACGCGCCTCGAGTACAGCCCCGACGGCGGTCGCCACTGGCTCTCGGTCTCCGAGGGCCTGGGCGAGGATACCTCCCACGCCTGGGACACGCGCGCCTATCCCGACGCCCGCGCCGGCCTCCTCCGCGTGACGGTGGAGGCCGGCGGCCACGCCGCCCTCGCCACCCTCGGCCCCCTCCGCGTGAACAACACGAACGAGCCTCCCCACGTCGCCCTCCTCGCCCCCCGCGCCGACCGGGCCCTCGCCGGAGCCGTTCGCGTGGCCTGGGCCGCCGGCGACCCCGACGGCGACCCCCTGACGGCCCGCCTCGAGTACCGCGTCGGCCAGGGGCCCTGGCTGCCCCTCCCCGGCGTCGATGGCGACGCGGCGGGCGGCGCCGCCATCTGGGACACCTCGTCCCTCGCGGCGCGGGCGGGCTATGCCCTGCGCGTCACCGTCGAGGACCCCGCGGGGGCCGTGGCCGCCGACACGGTCGAGGGGCTCGAGGTGGTGCGCAACGCGCCGCCCATCGTCCACCTCGTCGGCCCGCGCGACGAGGATCCCCTGCGCGGCGAGGCGATCGTCCTGTGGTCCACCGAGGACCCCGACGGCGATGCGCTGGTGGTGGACCTCTACTACTCGGACAACGCCGGCCGGACCTGGCTGCCCCTCGCCGAGGGGTTGAGCGACACCGGCTTTTACCTCTGGCAGTTCTCCTTCCTGCCCTCGGGCGCCACCTACCGGCTGCGCGTCGTGGCGCGCGACGCCTACGCCGCCGCCGCCGACCAGAGTGGCCTCCTGAGGATCGACCCGCAGCCCGCACCGCGCGTGGCGATCCACTCCCCCACGAGCGGGCAGGAGATCCGCGGCTGGTTCCCCGTCACGTGGTCCGTCTCGGCGGGGGCGCATCCTGCGCGGCGGATGAGCGTCGTCGTGCGCCGCGAGGGGGACGACTGGCAGCCCCTCGCGAGCGACCTGATCGATGGCGGTCTCCTCCTCTGGGATACGGCCGCCTTTCCCGATGGCGACTATGAGCTCGCCGTCCTCGCCACGCAGCCGGAGGGGGCCGTGGCGCGCTCGGCGACGCGCACCGTCTCGCTGCGCAACCGCACAAACCGCCCCCCCGCCGCCCGCCTCCTCGGGCCCCTCGGCGGGGAGACCTGGAGCGGCCTCCGGGAGGTGCGCTGGGAGGCCACCGACCCCGACGGCGACCCCCTCACCGCCACCCTCTCGGCGAGCGCCGACGCCGGGCGCACCTGGCGCGACCTCGCCACCCTCGACGCCCGCGCCGGGCTCTACCTGTGGGATACCGCCCGCCACCCCGACGGCGCCGAGTGGCTCTTGCGCCTCGTCGTGTCCGACGGCGAG
>ERZ747221.3486-NODE-3486-length-12469-cov-9.006052_pt1 | contig 12469 bp, 11 predicted proteins | sample MGYA00374949_ERZ747221 | MGnify/ENA primary metagenome ERZ747221 (study PRJEB28779, sample SAMN05720172) | bioreactor metagenome | isolation source: Anaerobic biogas reactor | place: USA:Washington, USA | collected 2015-08-08 ... | reverse complement strand
ACACGTGGGGACCACGTGCAGTTATAGAGGCTGAGGTAATATGTCAGCGGTTCACCCCCACACACGTGGGGACCACGACCCCGTCATCATGTTGGAGCAGAGACTGGACGGTTCACCCCCACACACGTGGGGACCACGTCGTTCTCTAGGGTCAGCCAGTCCAGTTTTTCGGTTCACCCCCACACACGTGGGGACCACGGAGGCGTCGATCAAGTCCTTGATGGCGTCGATGGTTCACCCCCACACACGTGGGGACCACTGGACGATACCGCAGACAATCCTGTCATTCCGCGGTTCACCCCCACACACGTGGGGACCACCTAATCGTACTGCTCGACTCGATGACGGTTATCGGTTCACCCCCACACACGTGGGGACCACAGCACCGCCGTATCGCTCGGCGAAGTCGTGGCCGGTTCACCCCCACACACGTGGGGACCACCAAGTTGTCCTGTTTCTCTATTCATGTTATTACGGTTCACCCCCACACACGTGGGGACCACTTCGGTCAGTTCGTCCCGGTGTGCGGTCTTTACGGTTCACCCCCACACACGTGGGGACCACTCTTGGGATGCTAGGTTTTTAGCAATTTCAGACGGTTCACCCCCACACACGTGGGGACCACGCTGTCCATCCAATATCCTTATGATACCATCCCGGTTCACCCCCACACACGTGGGGACCACTGCCTCAAAAGCTTTGGTTGCAAGAGCAGTGACGGTTCACCCCCACACACGTGGGGACCACTTTTCGCGTCCTTTTGGCCGCTTGTGGCTTGACGGTTCACCCCCACACACGTGGGGACCACTTGCCATCAGGGGTTATCGTCACCGGCACCCCCGGTTCACCCCCACACACGTGGGGACCACCTAGCGCTATAGCTTCCTGGGTTTTCTCTCCTCGGTTCACCCCCACACACGTGGGGACCACTTTTTGTGCTCGGTCTGCGCTGTCTCCGTTTACGGTTCACCCCCACACACGTGGGGACCACTATCAATCCCAATATCAAAACATAGGCCAAAACGGTTCACCCCCACACACGTGGGGACCACTATAGAAATTTACCTAATTTATTAGACTGTTTCGGTTCACCCCCACACACGTGGGGACCACAAAAATATCACGTGATAATGAACGGCACCCCTCGGTTCACCCCCACACACGTGGGGACCACTCCGGGGGCACGTATTTCACGGTGGCATGTTTCGGTTCACCCCCACACACGTGGGGACCACTAAAAGCTCTCAGAGAATACCTCTTTGATGGCCGGTTCACCCCCACACACGTGGGGACCACCGCATATCCAACACTTCATCAGGAAATGCTATCGGTTCACCCCCACACACGTGGGGACCACGAAGCAAGATATACTGCACTCCAGGCGGCGTACGGTTCACCCCCACACACGTGGGGACCACTTTTACTCTATAAACAAACTAAAACCGACAACCGGTTCACCCCCACACACGTGGGGACCACCAAATGCGAATATAACTCCTAATTCCCCATTTCGGTTCACCCCCACACACGTGGGGACCACTGAGGCCGGGGCTAGCTATGTTCTTGTGGTTACGGTTCACCCCCACACACGTGGGGACCACTGAATACAAAACTGATTGGCTGAAATGCCCAACGGTTCACCCCCACACACGTGGGGACCACTTGCGGAATCTCCGGGCGGTCGGTTTCCACGCCGGTTCACCCCCACACACGTGGGGACCACTCAAAAGACACCATCTGCGGGCGGGTGACCGCCGGTTCACCCCCACACACGTGGGGACCACGTTAAGGAAAAATGGAACCTATCGCAACTTCCCGGTTCACCCCCACACACGTGGGGACCACATCGTCGCTGACTATGACCACGTCGCCGGTGCCGGTTCACCCCCACACACGTGGGGACCACTTTTTTGCCAATGTCTACTTTTGGGCTTTTGGCGGTTCACCCCCACACACGTGGGGACCACGGCACAGACAACCGTTTACAAATGATCATAGACGGTTCACCCCCACACACGTGGGGACCACTGTCGTCCTTTTATTATTCTCCATTGCCAACCCCGGTTCACCCCCACACACGTGGGGACCACGCTAACTGATTTCGTAAAACTTGGATTGTATCCGGTTCACCCCCACACACGTGGGGACCACGCCAAAGCCTCTGGCACCACCGGATGGGCTGACGGTTCACCCCCACACACGTGGGGACCACTTCTTGAGTCGCTTAAAGGCTTCGTCCGAGAACGGTTCACCCCCACACACGTGGGGACCACTCCATGCACTCATCTAATCCACCCGTTATAGACGGTTCACCCCCACACACGTGGGGACCACGAGGTGCCACAGTATGAGCCCGAGGATAATGACGGTTCACCCCCACACACGTGGGGACCACAAAAGACAAAACAAATGTTAATTGATTCTATTCGGTTCACCCCCACACACGTGGGGACCACGACGGTGGAAAGGTCACCAAGGGCTTCCAGGACGGTTCACCCCCACACACGTGGGGACCACGGGTAAGGCGGATGCTGGGAAGCATATTGATACGGTTCACCCCCACACACGTGGGGACCACTTACTTGTTTACGATAGACGGTCGGGTGGTTACGGTTCACCCCCACACACGTGGGGACCACTTACGGTGTTTCCGGGCTACCCCCTCCCAAGACGGTTCACCCCCACACACGTGGGGACCACCCCCCAAGTATTGCAGCCGCCTTTCCAGGGTTCGGTTCACCCCCACACACGTGGGGACCACTAAACATCCTTTTTCTGCTTCAACTACTATTACGGTTCACCCCCACACACGTGGGGACCACTTTGGCTGGTTTGGCCGCTCTCTGCTTGAGTGCGGTTCACCCCCACACACGTGGGGACCACCCGTACTCTAAGTGGATTCTAAATCCCACGGCCGGTTCACCCCCACACACGTGGGGACCACAAACCCAGCAAACCATCCGGGATAACCATCAACGGTTCACCCCCACACACGTGGGGACCACCGCCGGGCTGGGAACGTGGAGTCCGCGCTAATCGGTTCACCCCCACACACGTGGGGACCACTCAAGGGGGATTGCAAGTGACAAAGGACATCACGGTTCACCCCCACACACGTGGGGACCACTCCCCGCTTGGCATTTAGGTCCTGCCATAGGTCGGTTCACCCCCACACACGTGGGGACCACACTTGGTATTACCTTAACTCTTAGGTATTTTTATCAGCTGAAGTCCGTCCATCTCAACCACCTCGCGTCGTGTAGATCCAAACGTTTCGATGATATATCCTTGCTCATTATTCATACGGTAGAGCATAGTGCATCCGCCCAGTCGACAAGCTTGACACGCTTTCTCCCAAAGCTTTTCCCTGACTAGTGCAGAAACCCTGCCAACAAAAACTCCCGCTTTGGGTTCCAGCATCCACTTGGACAAATCCCCTCGCAGAGCAGGTGGTACCGATTCAAGAATAAAAACCACCATAGAATCTACACCTCTTTCTCATCGGAATAACTTACTCCACCCTCCACGGCACCCTGTCTTCCATTCCATAGCTGCCCTGGTTTCGCCGCATCTTCATCATATGATGGATCATCGCCCATATCAAAGCTACCGCCGACTGACATTAAGGTGTTTAGGTCATCAACGATGCGCTGCAATAACCTTGTTTCTCTAAACATATCACGGCAAGCAATGCGAACTTCGCGCTCAATATTCTTGTTGTTAGATTTAGCAGCATGAAAGGCAGCAGGTACAGTCATCTCCATTTTGTACAAATCGGCAATATCATACACAAACGAAAGCATTTTGCCGGTATGTATAAAACCCAATCCGGGTGAATAACCAGCGGCCACGATTGCCGCATGACATATCCCATACAGACATGAATTTGCACTGGATAATGCTCTATTGACAGGATCAGTGGCGGACCAAGCATTTCGGGAGTAATTCCGTCCTTTCCATTCTACCCCGGTTTCTGCACTTGCTTTTGAGTAAGCATCTCTAACTCGGACTCCTTCTCTACCTCTGATCTGTTGCAACGTCCATTCAGCCGGTATCACCTCTTTGAATCGCATTTCGTACATCTTTTTGACCACTGCCAAGCGAAGACTTGGGTTGCTGCACAAATATGCTTGGCGGAGTAATCGTTGTGATGACCTGGTTTCCCCCAACCCCTGGGCATAATAACGAACTCCCTCTTCCCCCACCCAAGCAAGGAGGCATCCGTTCTCAGCTAATATCTTAACAGCCGCATGGGAAATGGACGTCCCCGGCCCCAACATAAGTACGGATAGCATCGAGCATGGTATGGGCGTCTTGCCGGCGGCGTCGAACATAGCGATTGATTTCAGGTCCTGCTCTATCTTGCAATGCTCAAGATATAAGTAAGTCCATGAATCCCTAATTTTGGGGAGAGCCCTCAGATCAATATGCATTGAATCAATCCTTTATTAATAATGCATCCAACACTAATAATGGTTGTATCTCGATACCATCAAAAGTCCTAGCCCATGAGCTTTTCCGGCCCCGATACCTTTCTCAAGGGTCTCTACAAAATCAAGACCATCTTCTATTTTGAGTACACCAGTAAAGCGCACAGCGCTATGAGTTATTCTCATGCCGCCTGGTTTGGTACCAGCGACCACTTGCTTGCCACACTCTGAAACAGACAACAAAGAGAATCCACCTTTTTGCGCTTTTTCCTGTAGCCAAGCTATCCTGCTGCCGCTATCGGCCAGCCCTACTCTGCGACTGTTAGCTCGCTCACCTTTTAATCGCTGTTCTTTAGTGGCGCCCCCAGTTTTCTTAGTAGGGCAGGTCAAAAGATCAAAGCTTAGAAGACGCCCTGACCGAAATATTTCACGCGGGTTCTTGATTTCCAGATATCCAGGACCGCTGCGCTTTTCTAAAACCAGATGTGGTTTGGCTTCCCAGGCAGCCAGATCCGGTTTGGCATTGGATTGTACGAAGACTCGCGCCCGCAATCCGCCGTCAGTCATAACTCTATATAGAATGTTCTGGTCCTTACGGGCAGTATCTGACTGCAGAGCCACAAAGGCACTCATTATGGTTCGGTGTAACTGATGGCAATCGGCAATGTCTCTTCTGCCTTTACCATTGTCAAGTCTAATGAATAAGCTGGTCAGATATATCATAAATCCACCTTCTCTCGTGGTGCTTCTACTGAAAACTTTCTTATCCTTCGGTTTGAATAATGACGAGAAGGTGTGTTCAACGGGTGATCCCTACGGGTATAATTGCCCGCCGGATCTTCCAGCTCACATAGAAAGACCTTCCCGGAGTCAGTTCTGGCGCTCAATGGGATCATGCGCAACGCTTCTTCAACCGTGGCATATGCTCGGGTCATGGATTCAAATACAGGTCGCGCTGGTACGCAGCTTTTCCTACCCAGGAATATTTGCCACTTAGGCTGCAGTAAAGCCGCCGATATTCGTTCCAGTGTGTCTTCCGGCCCGCTTATCACTACTAAAAAAGCGGCATCGAATAGATACTGACGCCTTGAAAGAATTGTGGTAGTCTCTCCGTGTTTGGCTCGCCGCTTACCTTCGGCTGTTATGAGATCCCCTGTTATGGTCTGAAAGTCGGTCATCAAGGCTCCTGCCCTATCCGCTCGGATGCCAATTGTCACTTCTTCTGCTAGTTCCCTGATAGCCATATCCCCTCGCTTCAAACCCATGGCACAGGCAATTAAGCCAATAACACCAGACTTAGTGGGAAAAGGGTTGGTATCGCGACTATCCCATCGGGCTCTTTCCCCCCAGCTCTGCATCAAGCCATCCAGACGGAGTATGAGTAATGGTGCATTGGACATTTATACCGCCCCCTTGAGCACCTGTTCCAAATCAGATATCAGCTCGTTCAAGGTCTCAATTGCCTTACACTTATCAGGTGCTTTGATCTCTTCCTGGGTGGTGAACCACCACCTATTCTTTATATCGAGCTGGAACTTGCGGTCGATCTTGTCTATCTCCTGGGCTAATCGATCGACGCTGGCAGCAACTAGATCCCGGTTGCGATTTGCTTGGACCGGAGACACAAAGGCATTGACATAACTCACCGGTATCTTTTTCTCTTTGACTTCTACACATATTAGGCTGGGCAGGGCATGGGCAGCAAAGCTGTTTTGCTTGCCGGAGGGATTCACGAATGCAAAGGCCTTAACCATTGCCGGTATGATTTTCCGGATTAGATCAGGTATGTCAGGCACTCCCTTCAGATTATCCACCAGCTGATCAACATCCAGATTGAAATAATGATAATAACAATTGGAGTTAAACTCCACATCATCTATCATACTGGCACCCGTCTCTTCTCCCTTCTGTAAGAGATCGTCCATAGCCGTGTAATAGTCAAACTCGCGTTCCAATCGATTCGTAGAGATCGCATGGGCCATTTGCATGGATGCCTCCACATCACGAAATGCCTCTGAAGTCACCATTCTGCCAAATAGAGCTATGTCAACCGTAATAGGTCGCCCCGCATCTTTCAGGCTGCTTTGTAAGTCTTTCGCTTTTATCTTTTCAAATTCGTTGAGTGTCTTTTTCTCCGCAATCAATTCCAGAATTTTTTCGGTAACAGCCTTAATATCAGCCGGTGAAAAGAACATGATCTGCGCTGTTAATTCATCCTTGCTTTCTTTTCCGTCCTTGTTTCCAAAGCCGGTAAGTTTCTTCTTGATGATGGGGAGATATTCTTCGGCAACTTTCTTTTTCTTAAGCTCCTCAGTCACTAGTTCTGCGAGCTTGCGGGTACGCAATCCCCAATGTTCGGAATCGATGCTGTCCTGTAAAAATGATGACAATCGCAGGTTTCTCTTCTGGCATTGACTAGAGATGCGCCCGCGGGGAATCCCACCAAAGATACAGTCTTTGGGGCTGCCGGTTTCATCACGGTTTAAATTGGAAGGAGCGTAATTTTTAAGCATGTGCACTTCGATCAACATCTATTCCCTCTCCTCACTTTCACTATAATAATTCCTCGCCCATCTCTTTTGGACGAAGCGCTCGGGATGATCCCAATACAATAGATCTTTCAATAAAGCTGGCCAATTTACCGGCACCTGCCGACTATCAGCCAAAGCCACCAGTTGTCTCAATTTATAGGCCAAAGATTCGTTGTAGTCCCGGTTGTCCAATAGTGCTGTAAAACGCCGTTCAACACCATTGCTGCTACTTTTTATCGGAATCTTTCTTAGAGTCCATCCGAAATCAGTATCATACCAGGGTCTTTCCATTACTGACTGCACCATCCTGGTCTTATTACCCGCAAAAAGAGTGGCAGCCAGAAACCATCTTTCTTCTTGGCCAAATCTCGATTCGCTGCGGGGATACACCGTGTAAAAAGCTGATAGCGCTTCACCCTTGGCTTCACTGATTGTTTTTCCAGCACTCCGTTTCAGGGCAGCTTTTTGACCTTTGCTTAAGGAGTCGATGGCCAGGAAGTATTCGCTGAATTTTTTATTGTCTTTATCCATTCGGTTTCACCTCCTCCACTGCCAATATCTTGCTTAATTTGCGTATGAACTCCCTGCGCACACTAACGCTTGTTTTCATATCGGTGGCTTTGGTACCCGACTTTTCCAGGGCATCGTCAAAAACGCTCCTGCTCATGTCTCTCATATGCTGTCGCCATTCACGGATGGCATCATTGCGCCACCCTTCTTCGTCTTCCTTTACCTTCTGCAGGTCCTCCACCAATATCCCATACAGCAATTTTCGGGCTTCGTTGAAGAATCTCTGTTCTACGGATAGTCCTATGCTTTCTGAAACGGCGCTTTTCTTTTTTTTCTTGTCCCTTGTTCCGTTACCAGCGGCAGTGCTCTTACTAATATGTCGCTTTATTTCTCTGGCGATGGTTTCAACTATCTCAATCTCTGCCTGCAACAAATCTGATTTTGGCGGGCTGAGCGCAATGGCAACGGGGATGACCAACTGATCGTGGACCCAACTGAGCAATTTGGCCTGGTTGGTTGCAAGTCCAAACACTTCAACCCTTAAACTAGAAGCAGAAGGATTTGTCTGCACCAATTCATTTGCCCACTGGGTAACATACTGATTAACCACCTCCGGGCTACGATATAAAGCCTTCACTTTGGAACTGGAACCAGTCGGCATAGTATGCCTGCATAACGTCAGAGGAGCGAGATCTCTCCAGGCCGAACGTCCATCCCGTGGTTTCATAGAACTAGTCCCCTTTTCGGTCAATACGCGGGGTGTATGGGGGTCTGTCCAAAGTGCATGCCCAGCAAATTTCCAACCACGTTGATAATATACACGCTGAACTAACAGTTCAGAATGTCCTCCCGAATAGGTGCACTGACCTGGTTCTGATGGAATCAATTTGATTCGGCGTGCTTGCCAGGTCAATCCATACAGGTAAGAAGTCCGCGATACTTCCCGACCGGGAACAATGGCTGCGGAGTTACGCCAAGCAATTGGCGGGTCATCAAATGGTAACTCTCCATGGGGCAACCAGATATTGAATAACAGCGTTTCAAAGAGGTTTTCTCCCCGTACTAATACATACCAGGGCGGAGCACCATTTATCCCGGACGGATTCTGGGCATCAGCGGTGCAGAACACATTGATTGAGCTAAGCCCCCGAGCACAAGTGGCTGGGGAAAAAGCCTGCATCTTCTCGTCCCTATGATCGAAATGAAGAAGATTGTTGCCGGTGGGCACATCCAGCACCAACATTGCCACCGTTTTTTCTTGTTTATCCAATTTATCGTTGTAGGCTGATTGGAGAAAAGGCCGGTGTTTATCAAATAGGTCAAAACAGGGCCCATCTTTTTCGCAATCTTCAATATAAGCCTCTATGCGTTCCTGGGGGAAAACCCCTTCTTCGTATATTCCCAACAAGTCATCGATGGATTCCGGGCGCAGCGCATCTGTTAGGAATGCAATGAGTAGCCGGTACATTCCATACAAAAATACCGGGGAGGAGTCATTTAGGCATCTGAGTGCATGCGCTCGTTCGATTACTCCCCTGATCCCGTATTCCTGGATAACTCCGTCCATGTTCTCGGCCGGTATCCAGGGCTGACGCAGGGCGTCAAAACTGGGCATGTCATATCACTTCCCTTCTCTTATCAGGCCATATCGGACATCGTAGTAGATTCTAATCCCACCTCCTTTGGAATCAGTTCCATGCCATTCGTTCTCTTCCAAACAAACCAGATACTTGCCTGCGAGAATCCCAGACCCCTCAATAATTGGGTAATAGCCTACATCGGGAGTTATCTCCTTCAACCACCATCTTGGAATTCCTACCATGGAAAGCATCAGTTCCTTTAGTCTAGCCGTGGTTAGGTTTGCCGTATTATCAATTAGTTCACTGTAATTTTGGTGTTCCACCAATATTGCATCACATTGATCACTACCCAATCTGGTTTTAGCCCGTAGCCAGTCCGATGCATTATCATTATCAAAGTGTTTATCTTGTATCTCAGCGGATAACAACCGTTTGCGATTTGGTCCGGGTAATAGAAACTGCTCGGCCTTCTGTCGATCACGTTCCTGCTGATCTCTCATAGTCCGCCACTCCCTGTAAAGAGGATGGCTTGTCTCAGGATCGTCCGTCGAATAGACCGCTTCCACCAGCGTTCGCATGTCGTCGGGAATCTTGATGGATTCGAATCCCTTTAATATCTCATGGGTTTTGCCCAGTATCCATGGTGAATATACCTTCCCAGATGGCCCAAAATCCAGGTCATCCACCGGTACTAGGACCAGCAAAGGTTTTAGGTCTGCCCCCGGGGGCCTGATACGGCCTTCGTGACGCTGATGCCGACCCAATCGCTGTAGCACAAGATCTATGGGAGCGAGAGCCGTAATCATGTAATCGAAGTCCAAATCCAAGCTCTGTTCAATTACCTGGGTAGCTACCAGTATTGCCTTGCGGGGCCGCATTTCCCGTTCAGCCTGTTTTTCGCTGATACTTCGTTTATCAAATGCTGACAGGCACTCTTTTTCGATTTGATTACGGTCACTAGCTTTGAATCTGCTGTGGAAGAGACCTGTCCATGTATCATCACAAGCGAGCTTGTTGATCTCTGAATAAAGAGTTTGGGCGTCTCTGACGGTATTGACGATAACCGCCAAACACCCGCCTTCCTTCACCAGTTTGACCGCATATTCGGCTACCTCAGGCCACTGGTTTAGAAGCCCGATAGTTTGGATAGGTATCTCTCTCCTGATGGAAACGTCTGCAACCATGCGCTTTTCTATATGTCCCTGCTGGTCGACATGGCTTATTAAGGGATAAGGTTGGGGCTGCTTATCCATATGCACATCAGTAGACAAAGCATAGGCCTGAACTAGTTTCTGCAGGCGCACCGCCGGCAGAGTGGCCGACAGCATAATCACCGGAACTCCCATTATTGCGCACCAATTGAGCAAGCGCTCTATTATCGTGCTCATATAGACGTCATAAGCATGGACCTCATCGATGATTAACACTTTGCTGGCCAAACCCATAAGTCTCAATACCCCGAACCTGATTTTCAATGCAGCCATCATAGCCTGATCTATGGTTCCTACCGCCCAAGGGCTGAGCAGGCCCCGCCTTTGAGGCTGAAACCATTGCCTGGCCAGTTCTCCGTCGATTTCGGTATTGATATCCCGAGCGGGAATCAGTTCGTCCGCTAACCAAGCCATGCCATGGAGCAATTTGATGGGCTGAATAATGGAATTGTCGGTAAGGTAGGTTGATATTCTGCCGTACATTTGGTTGCTGGTGGCAGCAGTGGGTAAAGCAACATACATGCCCCCCAGACTGTTTTCATTAATCCATCTGGAGGCAATATAAACCGCGGTTTCAGTTTTACCTTCCCCCATTGGGGCTTCTATAATAAGCAATCCAGACTTTAATCCTTCGTTGCACCATTCTTCAGCGGTCTGTTGCAGACCTCTCATCGCATCAGGAGAAATCCTTGGCCAATAATCAGAAAAGTATACCTTGGTTCCACCGAAATCTTGATGGGTAAGACCTAGTCTCGATATTGTTCGTTGTGCCTCCTGAAGGCTTTCGTACATATATTCATGCCAGTCCAGTTCTGAAGGCGGTGGCTGGTATACTTCCGGATTAGATGCTAACCAGTCTGCAAGGATCAGCAAACCCGACAATAATGTGCCGCTCAGATCAGTGTGATCGGTCCGCCATTCTGATGTAAAATCAACCTGAAACAGGTCGGCCAGCAGATCTCGTATCGCCTTTTGCTGAGATCTCCAGAATTCCTGATTGCGAGCGTCGACCCGATGAATGCTGTTCTCTCGGTAATCGTTGCTCTTTCTTTGATGATGCTGGGCAAGGATATCATGCCACAGCCGACTGGAAGGTCTTGATAGTCCATGCTCATTCCGCAACCACTCTTGAACCTGCATCCCGGAATGATATTCATGATAATATGGCTGTTTATCGTCGCGTTGCAGTACACCTAACCGGGCCAACTCTTTGGTTATATCCAGGTTTGGTGCTTGTTGTTGGAATACTGGAAAGCATTTGCCCAGATCATGCAATGCAAACAAACAACCTATTTGTCTCAGTAAAATATCCTGATCCAATTTAGTTCGTTCAACCAATTGAGACAGTTGCGTCCTGTATAATGAATCCTGCAACAGCACCATGCCCATACAGCCTACATCGATCATGTGATGGACCAAAGAGTGTAATGGCTGGCTTTTTCCCCATAAGCGACCGAACAGTTCTTGCCTGCATTTTGGTTCTTCTGTCATAGTACTTTCCTGTCCTCTTCCGTATAATCACGTCGTTCTCTTGAGGTACCATTACTGTATGGTGGGTTGTTAAGCATTTCATACAAGTGAGTTACACCTTGATTGCCTACGACTGATAATAGTCTCAGTGTCAGCAGCGCATCGGCAAGTGCCCTATGAGAGGTGTGGACAGGTATCCCATAATACTTGCAGAGATTACTTAACGATCGTGAAGAGACTCCCTTTTGCAGCCATGAAATACCCGACAGGGTGCAATACCACTTGTAGTTAGACAAACGCGGGAACATCCTTACAATGAATCCATAGTCAAATCTCGCATTATGGGAAATGATCATATTTCCTTGGTTGAGTATTAATTCTATTTCCGTGCAATCAAATTCTTTTCCCTGGAGTTGTTCATAAGTAATTCCATGCACAGCTTTGGCCCGGGGGGATAATCGGCAAGTCGGTTGTCGAAGGGCTTGATAGGTGTTAACTACCTCCAAGACATCCATGGTAGATGTAAATCGAAACAAAACAATGCCTATCTCGATAATCTCATCACGTACCGGACTCAAGCCCGTAGTCTCCAGATCTATTATCGCCGCTATGTTTTGGTTTTGCGCCATGATATCACCTTCTAGTCCCTATGTTTTACTCAGCGTTCTGGTCTGCCATTTGTCCAAGCTCATTTAACCCTCCTTCCATTAGTTATTTGCATACCATTTACGTTAATC
>ERZ747221.3482-NODE-3482-length-12481-cov-3.308771_pt1 | contig 12481 bp, 10 predicted proteins | sample MGYA00374949_ERZ747221 | MGnify/ENA primary metagenome ERZ747221 (study PRJEB28779, sample SAMN05720172) | bioreactor metagenome | isolation source: Anaerobic biogas reactor | place: USA:Washington, USA | collected 2015-08-08 ... | reverse complement strand
CCCTACACGACGCTCTTCCGATCTGACGTCCGCGGTGTGCCGGTCCGCCGCCCCTCCGAGCTCGACGCGGTGGACGGGCTCGTCCTGCCCGGTGGTGAGTCCACCACGATGAGCCGGCTTCTCGACGTGTACGAGATGTACGAGCCCGTGGCCGCGCGGATCACCGCGGGGATGCCCGTGTACGGGTCCTGCGCAGGGATGATCCTGCTCGCCTCCGAGGTCGTGAACACCCGCGCGGACGCGACCTGGTTCTCCGCGATCGACATGTCCGTGCGCCGGAACGCCTTCGGTCGACAGGTCGAGTCGTTCGAGGCCGACAAGAAGGCCGTGGCCGAGCTCTTTGCCAAGGTGCGCGAGGACGGCCGCAACACCATCGGCGACACCGAGGCGCAGGCGATTCTCAAGGCGTACGGCATCACGACGCCGCAGTCGGCGGTGGGGGCCACGCCCGATGAGGCGGCCAAGCTGGCGGCCGAGATCGGGTTCCCGGTGGTGATAAAGATCGCCTCCCCCGACATCCTCCACAAGTCGGACGTGGGCGGGATTATCGTTGGGGTGCAGAACGAGGCAGAGGCGCGGGAGGCGTTCGGCACGCTGGTGGAGCGCGCCAAGGCGCACATGCCCGATGCCACCATCTGGGGCGCCCAGGTGCAAGAGATGGTGGCCGACGCGCGCGAGATCATCATCGGCCTCAACCGCGACCCGCAATTCGGTCCGGTGATCATGTTCGGTCTGGGCGGCATCTATGTCGAGGTGCTGCGCGACGTGGCGTTCCGCGTGGCGCCCATGTCGCGGCTCCAGGCGGAGCAGATGGTGGAGTCGATCCGCTCCTACAAGCTGCTCACCGGCGTGCGCGGCCAGGCGCCGGCGGACCTCGAGGCGACGGTCGATACCATCCTGCGCGTGGCGCAGCTGGTGGTCGATTTCCCCGAGATTGCCGAACTGGACATCAACCCGCTGCTGGTGCGCGAGCAGGGCAAGGGCGCCGTGGCGGTTGACATGCGCTTGATCCTCAGCTAGCATAGAATGCGCCCTGAACGGAGGGGCGCTGAGCGCGTGACGGCATGCAATGGGGCGGCCCGTGTGGCCGCCCCGTTTTTGATCGTCGGGCCGGACAGAGGCGCCCTTGCCCCCTCTCCCCGTACTCGGGACTCAGTACTCTGGGACGAGGGTTGGGGGTGAGGGGTCGCCGGCTCTTTCTCCCTGTACCCCGAAGCAAGGCTGGGGACGAGGGGCGAGCAACCTGGAGTCAGAAGGAGAGGACAGAGATGACGCTCATAGCGAACGTCACGGGACGCGAGGTCTTGGATTCGCGCGGCAACCCCACCGTCGAGGTGGAGGTGGAACTCGTATCGGGTGGGTTCGGTTTGGCGGCGGTGCCGTCGGGCGCCTCCACCGGCGTCCACGAGGCGGTGGAGCTGCGCGACGCCGATGCCAAGCGCTACAACGGCAAGGGGGTGCTCAAGGCGGTCGAGAGCGTCAACGACGTCATCGCCCCGCAGGTGGTGGGGATGGACGCCCTGGACCAGATCGCCCTGGACGAGTTCATGATCGGCCTCGACGACACCCCGAACAAGGGCAACCTGGGCGCCAACGCCATCCTGGGGGTGTCGCTGGCGGTGGCCAAGGCGGCGGCCAACGCCCTCGACGTCCCACTGTATCGCTACCTCGGCGGCGTGCACGCCCATGTGCTGCCGGTGCCCATGATGAACATCCTCAACGGCGGCAAGCACGCGGCCAATAGCACGGATTTCCAAGAGTTCATGGTGATGCCCGCCGGCGCGCCGACCTTTGCCGAGTGCCTGCGCTGGGGCGCCGAGATCTATCACAGCCTCCGCAAGGTGCTGGCGGACAAGGGGTACGGCACGAACGTCGGTGACGAGGGCGGGTTCGCCCCGTCACTGGGCTCCAACGCCGAGGCGGTGGAGGTGATCCTGCAGGCCATCGAGCGGGCCGGCTACCGTCCGGGCGAGGACGTGTGGATCGCCCTGGACCCCGCCTCCTCCGAGCTGTACGAGGACGGCAAGTACAACCTCCAGCGTGAGGGGCGCGCCCTGAGCAGTGAGGAGATGGTGGACTTTTGGAGCGGGTGGATGGGCAAGTATCCCATCATCTCTCTCGAGGACGGCATGGCTGAGGACGACTGGGAGGGCTGGGCACAGCTCGTGGCGGCGGTGGGCGACAAGGTGCAGGTGGTGGGCGACGACCTGCTGGTGACCAACACGGACCGTATCGAGCGCGCCATCGAGATGAAAGCGGCTACGGCGCTGTTGTGCAAGGTGAACCAGATCGGCACGCTCACCGAGGCGATCGCCGCCGTAGAGATGGCGCACCGCGCCGGCTGGGCCAGCATCGTCTCGCATCGCTCCGGCGAGACGGAGGACACCACCATCGCCGACATCGTCGTGGCGCTGAACACCGGCCAGATCAAGACCGGCGCGCCGGCCCGCAGCGACCGCGTGGCCAAGTACAACCGCCTGCTGCGCATCGAGGAGCAGCTCAGTGACGCCGCCCGGTTCGCCGGGATGGGGGCGTTTCGCGTGCGACGCTAGCACCGGACCTGCTCGGAATCGCGACGGGGGGAGCCCTGGCTCCCCCCGTTTTGCGTGGAGGTATCTGGACCGCGGCGACCTGGCGAGCGCCGTATCGCGGTGCGAAAGGGCGTGCGGGCGATGGCTGGACTCCTTTGCATGGCCCTCGGTGGCGACTAGAATCGGGCACGGACGGATCGCTGCATCCCGGAAGGAGAAGCCTCGTGTCGGCGGTGGTGCGCTGGTGGGCGACGATGACGCTGATGGGCATCCTGGCCTGGCCACTGGCCGCCGGCGTTCTGCGCGACCTGCCCGGACGGGGGTACGGGCTGGCGCGTGCCCTGGGGTTGCTGGCGCTGTCGTACGTCTACTGGCTCCTGGGGGTGCTCGGCGTCATCCCCAACAGCGACGGCGCCCTGTGGGGTGTGGCGGCCGTCCTGACCGCTGCGGGCCTGGCGGGGTGGTGGCTCGGCCGGAACGACCTCACGACAGAGGCGCGGCGCGAGTGGCGCCACATCCTGCTGGTGGAGGCGCTGTTCGCCCTCTTCTTGGTGCTTTACGCCCTCCACAAGGCGCACGACCCGGCCATCGATCACACGGAAGAGCCGATGGATTTCGCTCTTCTCAACGCCATGGTGCGTAGCCCGCGGCTCCCGCCCAACGACCCCTGGCTGGCGGGGCACGCGGTGAGCTACTACTACCTGGGCTACCTCACGGTGTCCATCGTCGGGCGGCTGGCGGGGGTGCCGACGGCCATCGGCTACAACCTGGGCCTGGCGCACACCCTGGCGCTGACGGTGGTCGGGGGCTATGGCGTCCTCTATGGCCTGCTGCGGGCGTCGGACGGCGACCGGGGTCGGCGCGCCACGCACGCGACCGGCGTCCTCGGCGGCGTGGCGGTGGCCCTGGCGGGGAACGGGGTGGGGCTCCTGGAGGCGCTGCGGGCGCGGGGCGTGCTCTCTGATGCCGCAGCGCGCTGGTTCGGCGTGCCGGGCCTGGCCGAGGCGGCGCCCACCGGCTCCTGGCTGCCCGAGGGGACCTGGTGGTGGCGCGCCAGCCGCGTCATTCACGACGCCAACATCCTCGGCAAGATCCCCACCGTGATCACCGAGTTCCCCGCCTTCAGCCTGGTCCTCGGCGACCTGCACCCTCACGTGATGGCGCTCCCCTACCAGATGCTGGGGATCGCGCTGGCCGGCGCGCTGTACGCGCTAGGGCGCCGGGGCGCGGCGCGGTCGCGGCGCGATGGCGTCACGCTGGCCGCTGTGGCACTCGGGCTCGGCGCGTTGGGGTTCCTCAATACCTGGGACCTGCCGACCTGGATCGCCCTCGGGGCGCTCTGCTTCGTCGGGGGGCGGCTGCATGGAGGCGCGACGGCCGGACGCGCCTGGCGCGATGGCGCTCTCCTCGGTGGGGGGCTGCTGGCGGCCACCATCTTCCTCTACCTCCCCTTCTACCGCGACCTCAGCTCCCAGGCGCAGGGTGTCGGGCTGGCCTACTATGCCAAGACGCCGCTGCGCGCCTTTGCGCTGTGCTTCTTGCCGTGGTTGCTGCCCGTGGTCGGGGAGGTAGTGACGGCGGCGGGGACGGTGCGCCGCCGGGGGCTGGCGCGGCGCACGCTGGCGCTGTGGGCGGGCGTCGTGGTGATTCCCTGGGCGCTGACGGCGGTGCTGGGGGGACCGGGCCGACTGATCCTGGGGCTGGGGGTGGCCGCCGTGTCGGCATCGGCGCTGTGGGTCGCGCTGAGCGTGGTGCTGGCGCTGCTGGGCGCGCGGCTCCTGTGGGCGCACGACTCGGACATTGAGCCCTGCGCCGCCGGGTGGATGGCCGGCGTGGCACTGCTCCTGGCGCTGGGGCTGGCCTACCTGTGCGAGTTTGCCTACCTGCGCGACCTGTTCGACACGCGCATGAACACCGTCTTTAAGCTGTACTACCAGGCGTGGGTGCTCATGGGCGTGGGTGCGACGCTGGCGGCATACCGGCAGTGGCATCGTGGCGGGTGGCGGCGTAATACGGTATATGCATCCCTGTTATTGTTGATGCTCACTTTCTACTACCCCATCGCTGCGGCATACACGCGGGGCGACGGCTACCGGGGCGTGGCGACGCTGGACGGCAGCGCGTACCTGCACGAGACGAGCCCGGCAGAGTACGGCGCCTATCGCTGGCTCGATGCCGCTGGCAACGGCGACGACGTGGTGGTGGAGGCCCCGGGGGAGGAGTACCGTCCCGATACCAGCCGGCTGTCGGGCTGGACGGGCGTACCCACCATCCTCGGATGGCCGGGGCACGAGGCCCAGTGGCGGGGCAGCACGGATTGGATGGCGGAGCGGCTGGCCGATCTCGAGACGATCTATACCGACGCGGATCGCGACGCCGTCGAGGGCGCCATGCGGGCGTATGGCGCCACCTACCTGTACGTGGGTCCTTACGAGTGGGAGCGGTACGGCCTGGACGCGGAGCGGCTGGCGTGGTACGAAACGTGGCTCGAGACGGCCTATGCGGCAGGCGAGGTGCGGTTGTACCGCCTGTCGCGCTAGGATATCGGGAAGCACGAAAGGACACCGCTGGGGGCAGCGATGTCCTCGGTGATCGGTGGTTTCAGCCGAAGGGGCGTGGAGCGCCTACTCGGCGGCGTTGAGCTTTTTCATCAAGCGCGACTTGCGGCGGGCGGCGTTGTTGGAGTGGATGATGCCCTTTTTCGCGGCGCGATCCAGCTCGCTGATGGCGGCGCGCACGGCCTCCACGGCGTCCTCTTCGCCCGTGACGATGGCGGTATTCGCCTGCTTGACATAGGTCCGCATGCGCGAGCGAACGGCGCGGTTGCGAACGCGGCGCTTTTCGCTCTGGCGGATGCGCTTGATGGCGGATTTGATGTTAGCCAACGGTATCCCTCCAGACGGCGGCTAGACGGTCTGAGCATTTGCGAAGAGACAGTATACACGGTACGGGCATGGGTGTCAATTGCGGTGGGAGCGCCTAACCACCAAGGCACCAAGGACTCCAAGGGCACCATGATTTCTTCTCTCGCTGTTACTTTGTTTGTTTTTGGTTTGCTTAAATCACTCACGATACTATTTAATACCATGGTAAGCTGATAATGCTTTTTTTCTTGGCAGGCGGAGGGACCGTGTGCCGCATTGACACCGGGGGACGAGGCCACTAGAATGCGGGGCGGCCCACGGGGGCCGGCAGGTCGCAATTGTTTGACGTGAAACATCGGCGCAGGCACGGAGGCCGCGTGACAGCATCGACGAACGGCGGGGACGAGCGCCCCATCTGCGACTATGAGAACAGCACCTATCGCACCGACTTTTGGGAGGGGCAGGGGCGCGAGTACGAGGATCTCGCCGAGCGCGCCGCCCTGCGCGCCCTCCTGCCGCCCGAGGGCGGACGCCTGCTGGACATCGGGGCCGGCTTTGGGCGCCTCGCCGATCTCTACGACGGCTACCGTCAGGTCGTGCTGCTCGACTATTCCCTCTCCCAGTTGCGCTACGCCCGGCAGCGCCTGGGGGACGCGCGCTTCACCTATGTGGCGGCCGACATCTACCGGCTGCCCCTGGGGACGGACGCCGTCGACACCACCGTGATGGTGCGCGTGTTGCACCACCTGGTGGACGTGCCCCTGGCGTTCCGGCAGATCGCCCGCGCCACGCGGCCGGGCGGCGCCTTTGTGCTCGAGTTCGCCAACAAGCGCCACCTGAAGAACGTGGCGCGCCACCTGCTGGGGCGGGGCGCCAACCCCTTTTCGCCGGAGCCCTACGCCTTTGCGCCGCTGCACTTGGACTTTCATCCCGAGTGGGTGCGGCAGCGCCTCGAGGAGGCGGGTTTCGCGCGAGAGCAGGCGCGCTCGGTATCCCTCTTGCGCGTCGGCGCCCTCAAGCGCGCCTTGCCCGCCGGCGCGCTGGCGAGACTCGATGCCGCGCTACAGCGGCCCCTGGCGCCCCTGGCGCTGGCGCCGAGCCACTTTTACCGGTGTCGAGCCACCAAGGCGGGCGATGTCGCCGCCGGTGGAGCGTTGACCTTTCGCTGCCCGTCGTGTGGCCACGAGCCGCTGATGAGGGCAGCTGAGGGGTGGGAATGCCATGGCTGCGGCGCCGCGTGGCCCATCGTCGATGGCGTCCACGTCTTCAAGGACGTCGAGGTTGGCCCCAGCGATGGTTGACGATGCCTCGCGAAGCCTCTATACTCAACCGCACGAACACGCAAAGGAGGACGGGCGCATGAAAGTCTCCTGTCTGCAAGAGAACCTGGCCAAGGGCTTGGCCATCGTGGGCCGCGCCGTAGCTACCCGCAGCACCCTGCCCGTGCTGTCCAATATCCTTCTGTCCACGGATGGCTCCCGCCTCAAGTTGTCCGCCACCAACCTCGAGGTGGGGATCAACTGCTGGATCGGGGCCAAGGTTGAGCAGGAGGGGGCTACCACCGTGCCGGCGCGGCTGCTGGCGGATTTCATCAACTCGCTGCCGTCGGAACGGATCGATCTCGACCTCATCACCCGCACGCAGACGCTCAACCTCAAGAGCGGGCGCTTTGAGGCCAACATCAAGGGGATCGACGCCCAAGAGTTCCCCCTCATCCTGATCCCCGAGGAGGACTCGCGGCTGACCATCAAGCCCGACGTCCTGCGCCAGATGATCGACCAGGTGGCGTTCGCGGCGGCGACCGACGAGAGCCGGCCGGTGCTCACGGGCGTGCTCGCCGACGTCACCGACGGCAAGCTCACGCTGGCCGCGGCCGACGGCTACCGCCTGTCGGTGCGCTCCGTCGAGCTGGAGGACGCCGAGGGACGCACCATCAGTGTCATCATCCCCGCGCGCGCCCTGCAAGAGCTGCGCCGCATTGCCGCCGAGCAGGATCAGCAGGTGGAGATGCTCGTGGCGCCGAACCGCAACCAGGTCTTCTTCCACATGCACGACGTCGACCTGGTCTCACAGCTCGTCGAGGGGGCCTTCCCCGACTATCGCCAGATCATCCCCAACAGCCACAACACGCGCACCATCGTGAACTCTGCCGATTTCCTCAAGGCGGTGCGCATGGCGTTCATCTTTGCCCGCGACGCCGCCAACATCGTGCGGCTGCAGATCATCCCGGGGGCGGACGGCGGCCCGGCGCGGCTCATCGTGACGGCTACCTCGGCGGAGCACGGCGACAACGTCAGTGAACTCGACGCCGAGGTCGAGGGCGCACCCGTAGAGATCGCCTTCAACGCCCGTTACCTCATCGACGCCCTGGCGGCCATCGACACGCCCGATGTGTGCCTGGAGACGCGAGACCCCTCCAGCCCCGGCGTCATCCGCCCGGTGAACGGCGGCGAGTTCGTGCACGTCATCATGCCCATGTACATGGCGCGTTAGGAATGGGATGTACCTGCAGCACCTCTCGCTGACGCACTTTCGCAACTACGCGCGCCTGGAGGTAGACCTCCCGGCGCGCGTCAACGTCCTTCAGGGCGACAACGCCCAGGGCAAGACGAACCTCCTCGAGGCGGTCTATTACCTCGCCACCACCCGCTCCCCTCTGGCCGCCTCCGATCGCCAGCTCATCCACTGGGACGCCGAGCAGGAGGTGATCCCTTTCGCCCGCGCCGAGGTGATTTTCGTGCGCGGCGGCCACGACCGCTCGCTGGAGGTCACCCTCGCCAAGGAGCCCCAGGCCCCTGACGAGCCCCAGGAGACGGTGCTGCGCCGTCAGATTCGCGTCGACGGCGTGCCTAGGCGCGCCATCGACGCCGTGGGGCAGCTCGTGGTGGTGCTGTTTCTGCCGGATGACATCGCCCTGGTGGCGGGCTCGCCCGGCGCGCGGCGGCGCTACCTCGACATCACCCTCTGCCAGATGGACCCCGTGTACTGCCGCACCCTGTCGCGCTACAACCGGGTCCTGGCACAGCGCAACGCCCTGCTGCGGCAGGTGCGCGAGCGCCAGGCCCCCGCGCAAGAGCTGTCGGTGTGGGACGAGCAGCTGGCGGCGCTGGGGGCGTATGTGCTGTCGCGCCGGCTGTGGGTGGTGCGCTGCCTCGCCGAGCGGGGGGCGGTCATCCACCCCGAACTCACCGGCGGGCACGAGGCGCTGGCGCTCGATTATCAGGACAGTCTCAGCGAGCGCCGCACCAACGGCAGCCGCGGCGCCGTGCTTCCGCGCGTGGACTGCGCCGCCCTCCCCGAGGCGGTCGAGGCGGAAGCGCTGGAGGCGGTGCTGCGGCGCGGACTCGACGCGGCGCGTCGCGAGGATATCGGTCGCGCCGTGACCACCGTGGGGCCCCACCGCGATGACGTGCGCTTTCTCATCAACGGCGTCGACGCGACGATCTATGGCTCGCGGGGGCAGCAGCGCACCGTGGCGCTCGGGCTCAAGCTCGCCGAGGTGCAGGTGATGGAAGAGCACACCGGCGAGGCGCCCGTGCTGCTGCTGGACGATGTGGTCTCGGAACTCGACCGCGATCGCAGCCGCTACCTGCTGCGCTCTGTCGCCCGCGCCCAGCAGGTGCTCCTCACGACGACGGACTTGGGGTTCCTGGGGGAGTCGTTCCTCGAGGATGCCTGCCTCTGGCGCGTCGAGCGAGGCACGGTGGCGCGCGTGGGGGCGACGGAGGACGTCTGATCCGCCTGTCGCCGTCACCGATGGGGTACCGAGGGTTCCCGGAAGGGGGCCTTTTTTTCTACATCCTACCCGCAGGAACAGAGGACCATTCCGCCCTGAGGATCGGGTGGCGTTGTAGGACGGTAGGCCGCCGGCTCCAGAAGACGGCGGCGATGTCTGGCGAAGCGGCGCGCTGACGGAGTGTAGCCAACGTTCGAGAAAGGTGCCGCAGCACGTATCGGGCCACCGGGAGGTTCCTGGGGCGCGTCGATTCGGCGCGTTGCGCCGCGTAGTGGCGTACTGAGTCCTGAGGCGAGTGCTGCCCAGCCCCCAATATAAAACGATACAAAAACATATTATAAAGTTGAACATAGGGTAAGGTTCTGGCCTTTGATATTCGCAGAGATACCCTCCGATTTGCGCTTACAGTAGGCTAATCTGGTAGAGTATCCCTCCGAATCATGCAAGGTGGCTTTCTTGTTGATGGAACACTTGACAGCCATTCATGCATCGCTATAACAAGTGCCGCAGACTAGCAGGAGGCTGTGGTACTCGTCTTGAGAGCAGCCATGCGGTATGACGGACACCGCGAGTCGGTGCGAGGTCTGTCTCCGTCCGGTGCATCATCGTAGTGCGATGGGTCACGACTGTGCCCCATCACCGTCGAAGGGAGGGGAGCATGGAAGAAGCGAATCACACCTATAGGCCGGCGGGGCCCTCCACGGATGACCTGGTCTCGCACCTGATGAGGGTGCGTGACGAGTTGCGAGTCCAGTGGGTCCAGGAGATGCGGGCCAAAGGACTGCTGGAGGGCCTCACCCCCGAGGAGACGGAGCGCGAATCGGCCGTCATCTATGATACCTGCGTGGGATGTCTCGAGAGTGGGCGCTACGATGAGGCGCAGCGCTATGCCACGCAGATGGCGCAGCGCGGAGTACTGTCGGGAATGACACCCGAGCAGATCATGGGCAGCCTGCTCACCCTGCGGGATATCTACGAATGGAGCCTCTTTGACGAGTACGGTGCGGAGCGCGAAAAGCTCCGGCACGCGCTCAGGCTCTACCAGTCGGTGGCCAACCGCATCCTCTCCATCGTCGCCCTGGCGTTCGTCGAGGAGCGGGAGAGGATTGTGTTCCAGCAGCAAGAGGCTATCAGGGAACTCTCGACGCCAGCCCTCCAGATCCGAGATGGCCTGCTAATGCTCCCGATCATCGGCCTGCTCGACTCGGCTCGCGCGCGGCAGCTAACGGAACAGCTGCTATTGACGATCCGGGCGAGCCGCGCCAAGGCCGTGGTCATTGACATCACCGGTGTTCCGGCCATTGACTCCAAGGTCGCCAATCACCTGCTACAGACGGTCGATGCCTGTAGTCTCATGGGCGCCCGCGTCGTCCTCAGCGGCATGTCGCCCGAGATCGCTCAGACCATCGTCACCATCGGCGTCGATCTGAGCAGGATCCGCACTGTGGCCGACCTCCAGGACGGCATTGAGGAGGCCAATCGCTGGCTCGGTGCTGAGGTCTCCAACCGGCGACCGCTACCCCAATCCGACTAGGGGTGCTCGCGCCCCAAAAGGAGGGCCAGGAACCTATGGGCATCCCCTTCTTGCGGCACAGAGAGTACATCATCGTGCCCTTGCAGGCGGCCATATCGGATGACGAGATGGTGGAACTATGGGGATTGCTCGCCAACCATGTGACCGGTCATGACGTGCGAGGGGTGGTCATCGATGTGACCGCCCTCGATGTGATCGATTCCTTTGCCTGCCGCACGCTAACCCATGTCGCGCAGGCGATCAGGCTCCGCGGCGCAGAGACCGTCATCGTAGGGATTCAGCCCGATGTGGCCATTGCCATGGTCCAGTTGGGTCTCTCGGTGACGGATGTGCGTACCATGCTCGACACTGAGGAAGCGATCGCGTTTCTCGATCAGGCCACCGCCCGGGCGGCCAGATGACGTCGCTGCTGGATGAAAGCACGCGGCTGTCATCGGCCTCGCAAGAAACCGTCACGAGTACGGCGTCTGTGATCATCCGCTGTGATGCGGATGTCGTATCGGCCCGTCAGCAGGCCTGCGCAATCGGGGAGCAGCTCGGCTTGCTCCGTTTCGACCTGGCGTTGGTGGCGACTGCGCTCCTCGAGTTGGCGCACAACATTCTGTCGCACGCCGGGCGGGGCGAGATCCTGCTCCGCATCGTACAGGACGGGGCGAGACGCGGATTGTCGATGGTGGCGCGTGACGAGGGCCCGGGTATCGCCGACATCGAGTTGGCGCTGCGCGACGGCTATTCCACAACGGGAAGCCTCGGCCTCGGGCTCCCCGGCGTTCGGCGCCTGATGGACGAGTTCGCCATCACATCGGTGATCGGCTGTGGCACTACCGTCGCGGTCTGCAAGTGGGTACGGCAAAGAGGAGGATATGACCGGCACCTGGCGTATTGTGTGGGGCGTGGCCGCGCGCCCGTGCCCCGGAGAGGTTGAATCTGGGGATCAATATCTAGTACGCAATCTGCCGGGGGCCACGCTCGTCGCGGTGGTCGACGGCCTCGGGCACGCCGCGGAGGCGGCCGTCGTGGCACGCACCGCCGTCGCCGCCCTGAAGGAGGCGAACGACGAGCCTGTGGATGCCCTCATGGCGCGGGTGCACCACGCGCTTCACAAGTCTCGCGGCGTCGTGATGAGCCTGGCGCGGTTCGATCTCCAGCGCGGCACGATGACCTGGCTCGGCGTTGGCAACGTTGAGGGAGTGCTCGTCGCGCGAGAGGGAATGGAGAGCGTCCCGGCGTATCCCGGCGCCGGCCAAGGCTCCTCGGGGGGCGCACGAGGGCATCCGAGCAGGAGGGAAAGCTTGCTCTTGCGAGGCGGTATCCTCGGACAGCAATTACCTACGCTGCATTCGGCAGAGGTCGCGTTGCGCCCGGGCGACGTCATCGTGCTGGCGACGGACGGCATTCAGAGCGCCTTCCTCCTCCCTCACGATCCCATCCTGGGGCGGCCGCTCCACGGGCCACAGTGTACGCCGCAGCGAATCGCGGAACGTATCCTTGCTACGCATGTGCGGGACACGGACGATGCTCTGGTGCTCGTGGCCAAGGCACATGGGAGTGCTCCATGATGACGCAGGGGGGCGGCGAGACGGATGGCGCCACTCGGGGTGCGCTGCCCAGCTACATGCTGGGAGTGATGGACCTGGAATCCGAGACGGATGTCGTCCTGGCCCGGGGGTTGGCCCGCAGGGCGGCGGCGGTGGCGGGAGGTCGCGGCGATCGTAAGGGTAAGGTCGGGTCGATGAGCGAGAACGGCGAGAAGCGAGGTAAGGACGTGGCGAGCAACCGCGCCGCCCGACACGCCTACGAGATCGTCGACAGCTTC
>ERZ747221.3480-NODE-3480-length-12484-cov-4.111872_pt1 | contig 12484 bp, 14 predicted proteins | sample MGYA00374949_ERZ747221 | MGnify/ENA primary metagenome ERZ747221 (study PRJEB28779, sample SAMN05720172) | bioreactor metagenome | isolation source: Anaerobic biogas reactor | place: USA:Washington, USA | collected 2015-08-08 ... | reverse complement strand
GCAGCAGGTCGGGCGCCAGCACCAGCGCGCGCGCCAGCGCGACCCGGCTCTGCATGCCGCCGGAGAGCTGGAGCGGAAACTTGTCGAGGTCGCGCGGCGCGAGGCCGAGTTGCAGGCCGATGCCGCGCGCGCGGCGGTGGCGTTCGGCGCGCGCGAGGCCCGCCGCCTTGAGGCCGAGCGCGATGTTGTCGAGCGCGGTCTGCTTGTGGTAGATCATCCCACCCCGCTCCGGCGACGCGGCAAACATATGCAACAGCCCCTGATCTTCATCGATCAGGATGATCGGCCGCGTGTGGGCGTCAACGTCAGTGGCCTGCTGTTGAAGCTTAGGCAGCAGCAAATCGTCTCCATTTGGACCCGGCACAGGTGCAGCACGTGCTCGCAAGGCTTGTGGAATAGCATATTCAGCGGGCTCGGCATATGTAAGCCTAAGGGTAGCTGGCGCCAAGATGACTGGACTGCCTGGAACAAGTGTAAGGAGCTGATAAATGGTTGGATCGACCCTGATGCGGCGCTCCGGGGCCTGCCCCCGGAACAGCTCAAGGCTTATGCAAATCGGTGTGTCGCTGCGGAGCAGTCGCGAGCGGCCTCCAGTTGTGGCGCAAGCCGGCCGTGTGGTGCACCGCCTAAATGTGAGAAGTGCGGTGACGTGACGTTTGAATATGAACCCTACTAGTGCTCGTCGTGGGCGAGCTCTGATCGCGTACCGAAGATGTAGCGCTCCGCCGGAGTGTGAGAAATGCGGGCAATAGTGGTGTGCATGATTGTGTATGTAGGATGGCTTCTGCTCTGTCCCGGCTGTGACAGTCCTGGGAAACCCGCGGACTTGCCGGAGTGCCCAATAAAGGTCTCGCGCACAGAATGGCGTAGAAAACTGCGTGAAGGCGCGGTGGCGTATTTGAAAGAGGTGGTAGAGCGGGCTGGAAAGCGATACAACCAGGAGGCGCTCGTTTCGGGTAATCTGGAGGCGGCTCGGCGGAGGCTGAGCCAAGAAATGTATCGCGAGGACCGCGCTCCGCTCGCAATGTACAGCGCGCATGGATTGGACGGGCAGGGGCGCCCCTATCTGACCGTGACGGCTCTGAACGAACATCGCGAGACCGTCGCGATATGGCTAATGATTGAGCGCGGCGATTCCTCGCTGGTACGGGCGCGAGTGGCTTTGCCGATCGAGCAGAAGGATTGGGAACTGGTATTGCCGCATTGGTTTACCATCCTGGTCCGGGACTGGAAGGACCTTCCACCGAGAACTGACGGCCAACTACTCGAGTTCCGTATGACCGACGATCGAAGCGTCGAAATGCCGGCACTCGCCAGCTGTACTGTGGCAGTAGCAATCGAGGATCGCGTGAACGGCCTTAGCAATTTCGTCGTGGCGTGCGAAAAGGATGACGATGAATTAAGGGTCCCGGAAGATTAACAACAGTCCGCAATCCGGGGACACCATACATAATTCCGTTGACGAGGCGGTTACCGCAGCTTAATGTGCGACGGAACGGAGAGCTGGGATGAGCCGCTGAAATGAGTATGGTGTCCCCGAATTCAACGATCGATTTAGGGCGCGGGGATGCGGCGGCGATTGTGTATGTATGGGCCACCCTTGACTGCTGCTGCGGTGCCCCGCCCGAGGGCAGGGTCGACGGGCCGGAAGTGAAAATCGAAATGCCGCCGGGAGCAGAGCGTGACAAGAATGGTTTCGACACCGGGTATTTCTTGCGATGCAGGTGAGGTGATGTATGTTCCCTATTCTCGGGTTGTTGCCGTTTGTGCTGGCGGGATTCTGTCAGGGCTCCAAATACCCGGAGCCTTCGCAGAGCACTGATCCAGGCCCCGCCCGCGGGCAGGTGACTATAGAGCGCGGGGAGGGTGACACGACTAACCTGGGAGTTGGCATGTTTGCCCCTCCGGCGGGATTGGAGTACCGGCCGGGAACGGAGGTAGAAGGACTACCGGTCGTCAGGGGCCTGGAGGCTGTTCTGGAATCGGGATTGCGCCTGATCAGTTTCGCCATCAGTGAGGAGGAGCTTAGGGTCGGGCAAGCACGAATTAAGGGCATTCTGAAGACGCAGGTGCCCACTACGTTGGTGCTGAACGGGTGGCGCCCCCTCAGTCTGACCGTCGATGGTGCTGATTACGTGCCGGGCACCGAGCTCCAGGCTGGTTCGTACAGTGTGGAGCTGACGGCCGCCCCCAGCGAACGCGCGCCGCGACCAGGTCCCTGGCCACCCGCGCCGGCGAACCGGGACGATGCGCGAATCTTCATAGAGCGTCGCTCCGGTGCCAGCGCGCCCGTGATTGACATGTTCAGCTTGCCCGTCGGGTCTCAGTTACGGAGGGTTGCGGAGGTATCGGGCCAGCCCGTGCTCAAGGGCAGCGAGGCCATCCTTCAGTCGGGAGAACGCGCGGTCACTTTCGGTATCGTGGAGGAGACCGCGCTCCCGCAGGAGGAAAGAGTGTCGGCCATTCTCAAGACGGAGCGTCCGGTGCGCCTGCTTCTGAGAGGCTGGCGCCCCGTGACTCTAAAGGTCAACGGGGCCGACTGGGATCCCGACAAGAACTTTGGACCCGGGCTGTACCGCATCGAGCTGATTGCGCTACGGGTATGTGAGTATTGCCCACCGTGATCGGGCTCGGAACCTGAATGGCGGGGCGCTCGCTAACGGCGGCGCCTCGCCGGTCCTGCAAACCGCGCGCGTTTCACGCCGTTTCTCTGAAAATCTCGCCGACCTTGCCGTCGTCTGCGACCACGTGCGAATAGATGCTCGTCGTCGCGATGCTGGAATGGCCGGCGGCGTCGCGAACTTCGGCCAGCGTGCGACCGGCGGCGAGCAAGTGCGACACCGCGCTGTGCCGGCCGCTGTGGATCGAAAGATCGGCCACCCTGTCAGGTCCGAGCACCCGGCACGCCACCTTGAACCGGGCGCGGACGTTAAACCGGTCCAAAGGCCGGCCGAAACTCCGGGCAGACTGTGAGCAGACGAGCAGGTCATTGGCCGTCGCGCCTTGCGAGACCCGGTGATCGCGCCAGGCCGTCAGATCGTCCAGGGAGCCGCGGTCCCACCATGCCGGGACTCGGCGCGGCTTGTGGCGCTTGGCGATTTCCTTCCGGACGTAGATGTACGGCCGCTCCACGCCGAGCCGCACGTCGCCCAAGCGCAGGCCGCAGAGCTCGGCCACGCGCAGGCCGAAGCACGTCGATAGCCTGAAAATGATCAGGTTCTGCCGAGAGTTGATCGAACGTCGCGCGCGGCGCTTCAGGTCAGACAGAACAAGGCCAATCTCCCGCGCCGAAAGAATTTTCGTCGGCGCGACCGTCCAATTGCTGCGCTCCATAGTTGCACCCTTTCATCGGACGAGCCGGCCCAATCCGGCCCGGGCGCTCGGGTCGGCACGCGGCCGGCCCTCGCGTTCGGGTCGTCACTTCCAGGTCGCGATATTGCCGCCGTCCAGGTCAATGACACGGAAACCATCGTCCAGAGGCAGCCCGAAAACCGCCCGGAAACCATCGCCAAACACGGCCTGCCATTCGCGCATGCCGAGCTCGTGGCGCGAGGTGCGCTGCCCGATCCGCACGAGCCAGTTGTCGCCCTCGGCGAAGTAGACGATGAAATGGAACGCTTCGAGCCGCGCATCGCGGAACGTCGCTTTCTTCGCCTCATCGACGGCGACGTAAGGCATCTGGTCGCGTTGCAGGATTGCCTCGAATTCGCCGATCCGGTCGCGACGCCTGACAGGCTGAGGTTGGATCGTGGGCCGCGTCCCCTGCCAGCGCGGCAGCGCTTCCTGCTCGATATCGACGATGCGCGCCAGAACCGGGGCTATCTCGGGAGCGCGCAAGTCGCCAGCGCCGGACGTCTCGTATTCGGCGAGCGCTTCCTCCAGGTCGCCGAATTCCGGCGATTCGTCCGAGAGCCACTCCAGGAACTCCGGGGCCGGGTCGGATTGTCGCCAGCGCTCGTATGCGCTTGCCGGAGTTGGATCGACTGCAGGCGCTGGGCTTGCAGGCGCGGGGGCGAGGGCGCATCGCGCCCCGGTTTGCCTCACCGGGGCGCGATTCTCCAATTCGGGAAACAACACGCCTTGCACGGTTCAGCCCTCCGCCATTTCGCCCATTTCGATGGCCTGGAGAACCGCACGCATGTTGTTGTGACAGCGCTGGACCAGCTTCAGGTATGCCGCTTCCGGCTTGCCGTCCAGGTTCTCGGCGAGCGCGATCTCCCGGGCGCGCTTGGCGAAAAGCGGCGCGAGACCCTGATTCGTAAACTGGACCGGCTTGCAACGGCTGCGGAAAGGTCCCTCATACTCGCCGAAAAGGTCTGCCGAATCGGCGGTTGTCGTGAATATCACGATTACGCGCGCCGGGACCGGATCAAGCGCCGTGAGCTGACCGAGTATCTCGGCCTGGAGATCATCATCCGCCCGAAAAAACGGCGAGGGCCGAAAGGACGTTAAGCATGTCACGTCGTCAACAGAGATCCGAGCGCACCGGCACTCTGATTCGAGAGACCCGGCCGGACCCGATTCCCGATGGGTAGACGGTGTTCGAGGACACCAAGGGCGAATATGGGCGTCGCGGTGAATGGCGCGCCAGGGGCTCAAAGGCGCATTGCGGAGCACGGTGCTACAAGGTGAACCGCACTCGCGACAGGCTGCTCGTTCCTGTCGGTCCGTGGATCGCGCGCTGGTTTGATCACGACGGCCTGCGCAAAGAGCATTCGACCGGCACAACGGACCATGCGGCCGCTGAGCGCATCCTGAACAAGCTGGTCACGGACGCAGCTCTGCGGCGTGACGGCGTTATTGATGCCCGCAGCGACCGTTATGCCGCGGCGGACCGTGTGCTGCTTTCCAAGCATGTTGATGAATGGGAGGCGTCCCTGCGGGCGCGAAATCGGACCGAGCGGCACGTCCGGCAGCAGGTAGCCCGCGTGCGTGAGCTCCTTGACCAGATGCACGTTGAGCGGCTGAGCGGGATCACGCTTTCGGGTGTGCAGACGGCGCTGAATGAGCTGCGCGGCCAGAAGCTGACCTGGAAAACGCTGAATTACTACGCTCAGGCTGTCGGCCAGTTTATGCGGTGGTGCCGGCGCGATCGCCGCATACCAGAAAACCCGTTGGACGGTTTCGTGCGTGCCCAGACCGCCAGCGACGACCAGTATGTCAGGCGAGGCCTGGAAGCTGACGAGTTGCGGCTGCTCGTGAGCACGACTCAAAACGGGCCAGCGTCCGAAGAGCTCACCGGTCCCGAGCGCGCCATCCTCTACCAAGTGGCTGCGGGTACCGGCTTCCGAGTTTCTGAGCTGCACAGCCTGATCCCGCTGAACTTTCGGCTCGACGACGATCCTCCCTCAATCGTGCTCGGCGCGGCGAACTCGAAACACCGGCGTGAAGACGTGCAGCCAATTCGGGACGACCTTGCCGCCCTCCTGCGTGACTGGCTCGCCAACCGGCCGGCCGATCAGCCGCTATGGCCGGGGAACTGGAAGAAACATGGCGCCCCGATGATCCGCACAGATATTCGACGAGCAAGGGCGCGGTGGATCAGGGCAACTCGTGACCGGCAGCAGCGGCGCAAGCGCCGGGACTCCGACTTCCTGGCCGAAACGGACGCGGCCGGCAGGGTAGTCGATTTTCATGCGTTACGGGCAACCTACATCACGCTGCTGGTCAAGAGCGGTGCATCCATCAAGGTCGTTCAGGAGCTGGCGCGGCACAGCGACCCCAAGCTGACGATGAACATTTACACAAAATTGGGCGTGCACGATCTTTCCGCCGCCCTGGACCGCCTGCCGAAACTGCCGTCGCCGCCGCAACCTGAACGCCTGCGCGCTACGGGAACCGATAACGCGAGTGCCGGGAACCCCGCCGACCCCCACCTATTCCCCCATCAGTTGGGGCGCGAAACTCAGCAACCAGGCGCGGCAGGTCGCACCGACGCTCCGAATGTTGGCACTGCGGACGCGACGCGTAACTCGTTTTCAGCAACGGAGATACGCGATCAGGCGCGAACAGCGCGGCAGAAGGGGGGAAAGGTGGCGATGGGATTCGAACCCATGAAAAACGGATTTGCAATCCGCTCCCTTAGTCCACTCGGGCACGCCACCACACGCCCCGTATCGTACCACATATCGGCAACCCGGCAAGTGAATATCGAATCGGCATTTCGGCACTCATAGCGGCACCGCGGCAAGCGAATATCGGGCCGTCCGGCAGAGCAGAGCCGGGGCGTGTCGCCCCGGAATGATGCCAACGCGTCGCGTGCGAGCAGAGCCGGGGCGTGCCGCCCCGGATTGCCGCCAACGACCTTCCACCCCTGCGCCCGCCCCGCCTCTGGCGTCTTCCCGTCCGAACCCGCAGCGCGTCTCCGCCCCTGCCGAGCGGGCCAACCGGCGGCCGGCCGGATCAGCCGACAACATAAGCTCGCGATTGACAGTCACTTGAGCACCGGTTACACAGATAATGGCTGGGGGATAGCCCGGGTCCCGCCCCGGACGGGCGCGCGGGATGGCCGAGCCGACCAGGCCCGCAGATGGAGCGCATTGTGAGACTGCCCTTAATCGTCGGGGCCGGAATAACGGTTCTCGTTCTCGTCGCTTTTATCGTCGCGCCGCATTTTCGGTCAGAAGCGGCCAAAGCGGCCGAGCAGGCGCGCGAACAGGCAACGTTGGCGGAGCGTGCCCTTCACCGGCACAACTACCGCCTGCCCGCCGTTGGACGCCTTGCGCCACCGGAGGAGCTGCAGAAGGCCGATCCGGCGGATTTGGCCGAGAAGGCCAGGCCGGGCATTGAGGAGGGCAAGAAGGACCTGAGCAAGCGGCTGAACGAGATTCGGTCCCAGGCTCAGAAGGCCGGGCTGCCGCCGCCCAAAGCGGACCTCCCGTCAGCCGACGCGAGCGGTTTGAAACGCTCAGCCGCGCAGTACGATCAGATGCTCGCCGACAACGAGCAACTGCTGAAGCAGGCCGCGCAGGAGGCTCGGGCAGCCAAGCAGGCCGGTTCGAGCGTGTTGGGCGTGCCGCAGGTGGCCGGCATGGTCGAATTCACGCGGGCCTCGCGGGCCTTGGCCGAGGCGAGCGCGCTCCGCGACGCGCAGCGGCATCTGCAAGCCGAGCTGCGGCTGGCCAACTCTCAGGCTGGGGCTTATGAGGGTTCGCGAGACTGCGCCGTGGGGATGGAATTGGCGGCCGTGGTCAGCGGGCTGCAAAGTGATCTGGCCGAGGTGGAGAAGCTCGCCACAGCGGCCGCCGCGCGTGCGGAGGAGCTGGCCGCGCGGGTCAGCCAACGCGAGCAGGAACTGGCTCCCATTCAAGCGGAGCAGGACCAGGTACGCGACGAGCTGTTGGCCCTGGAAAACAAGGGCTTCACCGCCGGTGATGACGATTCTTTCGAGAGCTACCGCGCGCAATACGAGCGCTTATCGACGCGGGCCCGCGAGCTCCAGGAGCAGGAGGAACTGCTGCGCTTGGGCGGCTTGCGCGGGGCCAACTTCGCCGGTGACGATTACCAGAACGCCGAGATTCAGGGCGGTGAGCAGATCGTGAGCCTGGAAATGCTGCGCGAAGCGGCCGCGGCCGCCCAGGAAGCGGCTACGCGTGGCAGCCAGGCCGTGGCAGAGTTGCGGCAGCAGATCAAGACCGCCGAGCAGAGCGGGCAGGACGCCCAGGCGGCGGTCGAGCGCTATACGGCGTTGGTGGCGGGCTTGGAAGCGCGGCAGGCCGAGCTTCGGCCGCAGATTGAGGATTTGGCCCAAAAGGCCGCGGCGAAAGAGGATGAGGCGCTGAAAGCCGCGGGCGACGCGGCCAGTGCTTTTCGCAGTTCGCAACAGGCGGCGGACCGCTGGCTGCGCGAGGCGCGCGACTTACAGTCGCAGCGTGACCCGGAGCGCGTCAACCCGCGGCTGAAGATGATGCTCGACGACAAGGGCATTCCGTCCATGGGCAGCAGCGCCGAGGCCGAAGCCTTGGTACTGATGGGCCGGATTTACGCGCAGCGGATCGAGGCCAACCGGGCGCTGCTGGCCGATTTGCGGCAGTTGCATGGCGGCGGCGAGGAGGCGCCCCCCGCGGCCGAGAAGCTCCAAGAGCAGATCGAAAGCGACGCGGCAGAAGCGACCGAAAAGCTTCAGAGCGCCATCAAGCTTTACGAAGGGGTGATGAGCAAGGTCAAGCCGGAAACCAAGTGGGTGCCGCAGGCGGCCCTGGCGGGGGTCTACACGCTCCTGGCGCGTATCAATCCCGCGCAGGCAGCGGCCCACATGAGTGATGCGCTAGCCAGGATTCAGGAATCCACCGGCGGGCGCGAACGCAGCCCTTACGTCCAGAAGCACGTCGAATTCCAGGAGCACATTAGGCAGACGCTGGAGTCCGGCGAACAGGGCGCGGCCGCCGAAAAGCCTGCAAAAGAGGAGCCGGAAGCAGCCGAGGCGCCGGCGGAAGAAGAACCGGCCGGCGAAGGCGATTAGACAATTCTGAGACGCCGAGCGGGTGGGTCGCTCCGCGCAGCGTGAACAGCCGCGCGGCGCTTTCATAAGTAAACGCGATCGCAGCCGCCTCGTTCTCCCGTATGCGCCGGGGGCGCCAGACGCCGTCAATGTCTTCGATACGGACGCGTTCGTGTTGGCGTTAACCGGCCCGGCCGGGTACGCGATGGCGTTCCCGGCCTGTGAATTTACGAACGCGGACATTAACCCAGACGGCGCACTTAACGTCTTCGAGATCGGCCCATTTGTTGCGCTGCTGACCGGGCCGGAGCCGCGGCCGTAAGCGGACAGCCCGTCAGTCGCCGAGTGCCTTATCGACGACGGTCTGTGCCAGGTTCAAGGCCAATTGGTTCAGGAACGTTTCCGTGAACGAGAACGCAACCTTCTGCTGGCAGGCGCCCCCCATGCAGAGCACGGCCAGGATAAGCAATCCGGTCAGGGCCACACCCCGCAAACGAAACAGCATCATTGAATGCCTCCAAGCGGGAATCCTGAGGTTTCCGGCGGCCGGTCCTTCCCATCGCACGCCGCGGCCGCCGCCCGCGGAACGCGAAGTATAACGTTGCGCGACGCCACCGTCTTGCGCCAGAGCTGAGCCGGGGCGTGCCGCGACCGAGAGGGATCGAGGGACCAAGGGATCGAGGGATCAAGAAGTGCTCGGGCGCCTTTTCGGAGAGCGGAGTGGAGGCGCCGCAGAGCAGAGCCGGGGCGTGGCGGGCCGGAATACCGCCAACAACCTCCCACCCGGGCAGTCGTCCACCTCTTGATCCGCGCCCGCCTGACCCGCGCCCGCCGACTGAATCCGAGCCCGCCGACTAAATCCGAGCCCGCCGACTGAATCCGAGCCCGAAGCGCCAGCGAGGGCAACCAATCCGTAGCGTCGGCCCCCGTGGCCGACGTCGCACGCCAAGCGCGCACCTCCCCGTTTCACACCACCATCCTCGCTTCACACCGCCGAAGCACCGGCGAGCGCCAATGCAACAACGATCCGCGCCGGCCAGGGCAGCGACTCTTCACACCGTTCAAACCCTTCAACCGCGCCGCGGCCGCAGCGCCAGCAAGGTGATCGAGGATATGGGCACCATTCTCCACGATACTTGCACGACCCCCGAGATCGCGAGGATGTTTGAAAGCACGCCGGAGCAGCTCCTCCTTAGGCTGAACAAGCATGCGCCCGGCCCGACGGACAAGTAAGATTTTGGGCTGGCGAGGGGCAGGCTGGCAACGCGATTGCCACGGTTCGCCCGAGTAACGTATGCTGCGCCGGAATCGCGAAATGCGTGTGATGTCCTGCGATATCCGAACGAAATGCGTATGATGGCCCCAGAGCCATACTCAGAGGCACACTGTGGAGATTCGTACTTCGAGGATCGGACGGCTCCGTGCTGTTGCGGCATGTGCACTTGTGCTTGCGGCCATGGCCACTTCGTATTCAGCATGCACCGGGCTCGCACGCCAAGGCTTTGTCTCTTCTTGCCAGGGCAGGTGTTGAACTTAACGTGTCTGTCTACGGCTGCTCGCGCAAGCACATCCCGGAGAAGGATGAGCACGATACTGGCTAGGGTCAGACCCGAGCCTGCCGTACGCCTGGTGCAGGCGATCTATCCGGATTCGCACGACGGGCACAACGTGGTGCACTCCGGCTATGATGCGGCCGGGAACGTGGCGGCGGCGTGAGCCAAAGCGGAAACTCAACGGAGTACGCGTACGACGACCTGCACCACTTGTATCAGCGCAGTTACAGCGGTCTGGGCGACCCGCGCGTGGAGGCCATCAGGACTGGATGCCGACCGGGACCGTTGACCTCGACCGCCGTGCCAATTGGCGTGACTTTGCCAGTACAATTAATGGCCAGACGGCGACGCAGGTCCGCAGCCTGGACGAGACCGCCGGCGGCGGCGGGCGCGCCAACGAGTACGAGCGAATCGACATGACCCGCGGCAGTCAGCACAGCATCCAGCAGCTCACGTACGATGAGGCGGGCAACCTCGTCGCGACGGACCTGCTGGCCGATATGAACTGCGACGGGGCGGTGAACAGCTTCGACGTAGATCCGTTCACCCAAGCGCTGACGAACCCGGCGGCGTATGCGGCCGCGCACCCGGATTGCATGATCGAGCTGGGCGATGTCAACGGCGACGGACTGGTCAATTTGTTCGATGTGAACGCCTTCATCGATTTGCTGGGCGATAACCTGATGTCGGCCCGGCGGTATGAATACGACGAGGAGAACCGCCTCACGGCCGTGACGGACGTCTGCGGGCGCGAGTTGCTGACGATTGAGTATGATGCACTGGGTCGGCGGATCGCGAGCACGGAATACGCCATTCCGATGGATGCGTGCCCGGGCGAGTCGGGGCCGATCGTCGCGCAGACGCGGCACATTTACTCCGGGCTGAACACGATTGCGGAGTATGTCTGGTCGGATTCGCAATGGAGCAAGGCGCGCGAGTTCCTGTGGGGCGAGCGCTTTCCCGAGCCGCTGGTGCTGATTGACTTCACGGATGCGGGCGAGGTGGAGGCAGGCACGGGCGAAGTGCTGCACTACGTGCATGATGCGCTGGGAAGCGTGGTCGGATTGGTTGACGCCGGCAATGCGCCAACGACCCAGCCCAAGCTGGTGGAGCGCTACGACTACGACCCGTACGGGAAAACGTACATTGAGACCTGGGATGCCGCCACTGAATCGTGGGTGAGCACGTCGGGCTCTTCCTTCGGCAACCCCTTCGCCTGGACCGGCCAGCGCTACGATGCTGGCGTCGGGATGTATCACTTTGTGTTCCGCAGCCATTCGCCGGAACTGGGCCGCTGGATGCAGCGAGATCCGCTGGGGTATGTGGATGGGGTAAACCTCTATTCGTACGTGGGTAGCGCGCCGCTGTGCTACATGGACCCCTTGGGCCTCATCGGTGTGTTCATAAAGGGTTTCAGCGGAAGCTCTGGCGGGACGGGCATGGACGAAATGGCCAACGATCCCGAGATAAAGGGCCTTGTCCCTGGCGGCGAAGTTGTGAAGGGCCATACACAGGCGGGTTCGGCAGTCGACGAGATTGTCAAGGCTAAACAGGCCAACCCCGACGAACCAGTGATTATCGTGGGGCACAGCTTCGGCGGCAACGTCGCTCTCGCCCTCGCCGACCGGCACCCGCACGCCCTGCACGCCCTCGTGGTGTACGAGACGCCGCTGCTGTGGCTCGACTGGTGGGGTGGCACGTCCGCCCAGATGCAGGCCGAGGGGCCGTGGACCGACGATCCCGAAGCCGCCGCCGAGCAGTTCATGCGGCGCCTGATCGGCGATCGCCGCTGGGGGTCACTCCCCGCCGCCACCCGCCACCAGCGTCGTGCCGAGGGGCGCGCCCTGGTGGCCGAACTCGATGATGCCAGCGACCACGCGCCATGGCGACCCGAGCGGATCGGCGTGCCGGTGCTGACGCTGGAGTACGACCGTCCCGGCCCGCTCGACGGACGGAGCCGCACCCGGCTGGAGGCCTTTCTCGAAATGCTCGACCTGCGTCGAGCGCAGCAGACGACCGATCAGGCATGAACGCGACCGCTCGCAAATATCTCTGGCTCGCCGTCCGGGTGCTTGTCAGCGCCGCCTGTATTGTCTACGTCGCCCGCAAGATTCCGTGGTTCGCCCAGGTGGACGACGCCGGCAACGTCGTGACGCGCGGCTTTCTGGGCATCTTCGCCGCCGCATTCCAGCGGGGCCAATGGCACTTCCTCGTGGCCGCCGTGGCCGCCTACATGCTTTCGCCGCTGTTCGGCGCGTGGCGGTGGCGGATGCTGCTTCGCATCCAGGGCATTCGACTGACGCTGCGCGAGGCGTGGCGGCTGACCTACATCGGGTTCTTCTTCAACACGTTCATGCCCGGCGTCACCGGCGGCGACATCATCAAGGCCTACTACGCCGCCAAGTACACCGATCGCAAGGCCGAGGCCGTCGCCACGGTCTTCCTGGACCGCGTCCTCGGCATGCTCGGCATGGCGATGATGTGCGTCTGC
>ERZ747221.3473-NODE-3473-length-12519-cov-3.317312_pt1 | contig 12519 bp, 10 predicted proteins | sample MGYA00374949_ERZ747221 | MGnify/ENA primary metagenome ERZ747221 (study PRJEB28779, sample SAMN05720172) | bioreactor metagenome | isolation source: Anaerobic biogas reactor | place: USA:Washington, USA | collected 2015-08-08 ... | reverse complement strand
GAGGGGAACGCCGCAGACCAAGGTCTGGCGCGAAGAGAGCCAAGTCGGCCTGCGCCGCCTGCGGAGGCGGCCGGCCAGCGCGCAGCGGGCCGCACGCCGTGCGGCCCCTACAACAGGCCACGCGGGTGGGCTCTGGCGAGATTGGGCTTTCCCAAGCCGTTAGCGCCGAACGCACCCCATCCCGTCATTCCGAGCGCAGCGAGGAATCTTGTCCATCTGGGACGAGGCCCCTGGCTGTGGTCGGAGCCTCGTCCCCGGGGCGTCACTCTATCGAGATCCCCACCGCCTCCGCCTCGAGGGGCGGCCACTCCATGGCCAGGCCCCGGAGCGTGCGTGCCACCAGTCGGGCCACCAGCAGATTGCGGTACCACTTTTTGTCGGCCGGGACGACGTACCAGGGCGCCCATTCGGTGCTGCAGCGGTTCACGGCGTCCTCATAGGCGGCCATGTAGGCGTCCCACCTGGCCCGGGGGGCCAGGTCGCCCACGCTGAACTTCCACTGATCCGTGGGATCCTCCAGGCGATTCAGCAGGCGCTCGCGCTGTTCCTCCTTGGAGATATGCAGGAAGCACTTGACGATGTGCACGCCGCTTTCGACGAGGTTGCGCTCAAAGGCGTTGATGGCGTCATAGCGCCGGCGCCATTCCTCCTCGGGCGCCAGCCCCTCCACCCGCACCACGAGCACGTCCTCATAGTGGGAGCGGTTGAACACGCCGATCATGCCACGCCCCGGCACCGCCCGGTGAATGCGCCACAGGAAGTCGTGACTCGCCTCCTCAGCGGTGGGCACCTTGAAGCTGGTGACGTGACACCCCTGGGGGTTTACCCCGCCCAGCACCTTGCGAATGGTGCCATCCTTGCCCGAGGTGTCCATCCCCTGGAGGATAACGAGGAGGGCGTGTCGCTGGGTGGCGTACAGCAGGCGCTGCAGCGTGTCGATCTCGTCGCGTAGCTCGGCCAGTTCCTTCTTGGCCTCCGATTTGCGCATCTCGCCGGTATCGTCGGGCGCGTGGTCGGCGAGATGTATGGGGTCTCCCGGCGGAACACGATGGCGATCGTCGGCACCGTGCATGGCACACCTCCCTCTGGCGCGGCCATACGCGCGTGGCTCGCGCCAGTCTAGCCGCAGGGCGAGGCATGGTCAAGAACGGTTGGGGATGGTGGGGGCGTCGAGTCTTCCGTTCTAGCGGACACAGGCCCACCGTCGCGCACTTTGACGGCGCGGCCCGCGGGTGCTATACTCACGAGGAAAATGGAAGCGGTTTTCATTCTTGGGGACGGTGCACCATGCTCCACACCAGCCACCGACAGCGTCTGCTTCGCTCGTTAGCGGAGGCGGGCTACTCGAGTACCCGATCGCGACGCGCCATTGTCGACGTCGTTGCCCGGGCGCCGGGGGGCTTGACGGCGGCGGACATCCTGGAGCGCGCGCAGGGAACACACCCCCGCCTCGGGCTGGTCACCGTGTATCGCACCCTGGACATCCTCGCCGGCCTCGGCTTGGTGCGGCGCATCCACATGGAGGATGGCTGCCACACCTACGCCCTGGCCCAGTGCGCCCACGGCCATCACGTCATCTGCGAGCGGTGCCATCGCGCCGTCGAGTTCGAGGGATGTGAGCTGCACGAGTTGGAGGAGAGCGTGGTCCTGCAGACCGGCTTTCGGATCACCGACCACTGGCTCGAGATGTTTGGACTATGCCCGGACTGCCAGCGTGAGCTGGCCGGGGCGCCCGACTCGTTGTGAGGCTGGACCATGCGACCTGTGCCGATCGTTAGCGCCCTGTTGGCCCTGTTAGTCATCCTGGCGGCCTGCGCCTCTCCCGCGCCGACCACCGTCGGCGCGCCGAGGGTCGAGGGAGAGAGTTCGGAGCTGACCGCCATCGAGCGCGCCGACGGGGCGCGCCTAACCGTCATGGCCACCACCACCATCGTCGCCGACGTGGTCGCCAGTGTTGCCGGCGAAATGGCCGAGGTCGCGTCTCTGCTGCCCATCGGGGCCGACCCTCACGCCTTTACCCCCGCCCCGCGCGATATGGCCATGCTGCGCGACGCCGACATCATTATGGCCAACGGCGCCGGCCTGGAAGAGTTCCTCGAAGCGTACATTAGCAGCGCCGGCGAGGGCGTGCCCGTGGTGTACCTGTCGGACGGCATCGCGCTCCGAGAGTTCGAGCCGCACGAGGACGATGCTGACGACGACCACGAGGGCATCGACCCGCACACCTGGACCAGCCCGGCCAGCGTGATCGTCTTTGCCCGCAACGCCGCCGAGGCCCTGGCGACGCTCGATCCCGCCAACGCCGAGGCATACCAGGCCAACGCGGAGGCGTATATCGCCGAACTCGACGAACTCGACCGCTGGGTGCGCGAGCAGATCGCCACCATCCCCGAGGAGGACCGCATTCTGGTCTCGGACCACGACGTGTTCGGCTACTATGCCGATCGCTACGGGCTGGAGCAGCTAGGCGCCGTCGTCCCCGCCTTTTCGTCGGCGGCGCAGCCCTCGGCGAGAGACCTGGCCGACCTGCAGACGGCGATGCGCGAGCGCGACGTCAAGGCGGTATTCGTGGGGACATCGGTAAACCCGGCGCTGGCACAGCAGGTTGCCGAGGATCTTGGTATCGCGGTGGTGCCGCTGTACACCGGCTCGCTGGGAGAGGCGGGCAGCGGCGCCGAGACGTACATCGGCTATACGCGCTATAACACGAATGCCATCGTCCAGGCGCTGCGGTAGCCTCCACGAACGATAGCAGCAGACCTGGAGAGGGTGGACGAGGATGCAGACCCTGCTAAAGCAGTATCACGAACACGACGCCGGAGCGCCGAGCATCGCGGCTGAGGGCCTCGTGGTGCGCTATAACGGCGTCCGCGCGCTGGACGACGTGACGTTCTCTGTCGATCCCGGCGAGCGCGTCGCCGTGGTGGGGCCCAACGGCGCCGGCAAGAGCACCCTCTTCAAGGTCATCGCCGGCGTCCTGCAACTCAACGGCGGGCGCATCACCCTCTACGGCGGCTCCCCCGAGCGCCACATCTGCGTAGCGTTCGTGCCCCAGCGCACCCAGGTAGACCTCCAGTTCCCCGTGAACGTGCGCGACGTCGTCATGATGGGCCGCAGCGGGAGGCTGGGGCTGCTACGCTGGCCGCGGCGACGCGACCGGCGGCTCGTGGAGGAATGCATGGCGCTGGTGAACGTCAGCGACCTGGCGGAGCGCCGCATCGGCGAGCTGTCGGGCGGGCAGCAGCAGCGCGTGCTCATCGCCCGGGCGCTGGCGCAGGAAGCACAGCTGATGCTCATGGACGAGCCGCTCAACGGGCTCGACGTGAACTCGCAGGAAGAGATCTATGGCATCCTCGACGAGCTGCGCGGCCGCGGCGTGACGGTGCTCGTCGCCACCCACGATCTCGGGCAGGCGGCGCGCTGTTTCGACCGCGTCATGCTGCTGAATCGCCGGCTGCTCGGCTTTGGCTCGCCCAAGGACGTGTTCACGCCGGAACTCCTGGGCCAGGCGTACGGCGATCGCCTGCGCATGTCCGAGTTACCGGACGGCGCCCTGATCTGGAGCGATACCTGCTGCAACGGAGGGCACGACTAGCATATGGCAGCCCTCATCGACCTCATCGCGCAACCCCTGTCTCACCCCTTTATGGTGCGCGGCCTCGTGGCGGCGCTGCTCGTCGGCGTGGTGTGCGCCATCCTCGGGACCTATGTCGTGCTGCGCGGCATGGCCTTCCTCGGCGACGCCCTGGCGCACTCTATCCTGCCGGGGGTGGCCGTTGGCTACCTCATCGGCGGGGGGGCGCGCGGCCCCCTCTTTTGGTGGGCCATGGGCACCGGCGTGATCGCCGCGCTGGGGATCGGCGCCATCTCGCGGCGCGGCGAGATCAAGGAGGACACGGCCATTGGCGTCATTTTCGCCGGCATGCTGGCCCTGGGCGTGGCGCTCATCTCCACGGCGCGCAGCTACTCGGTGGACCTGGCCCATTTTTTGTTCGGCGACGTGCTGGGCGTCGCGACGCGCGATCTCGTGCTGACGGGCGTGTTCGGCGCGCTGGTGCTGCTCATCGTGTTCGCCTTTTACAAAGAGTTCCTCGTCCTCTCGTTCGACCCGATCCTCGCGGCGACGCTGCGGCTGCCAACGCGTTTCTTCCACTACCTTCTGCTGGTGATGCTGGCGGTGACGGTGGTGATCTCGCTGCAGACGGTGGGCGTGGCGCTGATGGTGGCCATGCTCGTGACCCCCGGGGCCACGGCGTTGCTGCTGACGCGGCGGCTCCCCGCCATGATGGCGGTGAGCGCCGGCATCGGCGCCCTGTCGGCCATCGCGGGCCTCTACCTGTCGTACTATGCCAACGTCGCCTCGGGCGCGGCCATCGTGCTGGTGGCGACGGCGCTATTCGGCTTGGCGTTCCTGCTGGCCCCGGGCCGGGGGGTGCTGGCGCGCAAGGTGACAGAGAGAGCGCATCCGCCGCACTAGCGCCATCCCGTGCGTCGTCGCGCGCCCCAGGGCCGCCACGCGCGCTCGAGGCTCCTTCGGCTCGCTATCCGTGTGGGCGAGCCTGTGACCGACCATCGCGTCGAGGAGGAAACGATGTCGACAGACCGGATCAACGTGGGGTTGGTCGGGCTCGGTTTCGGCGCCGAGTTCATACCCATCTACCTGAACCACCCCAACGTCGCCACCATCACGCTGTGCGACCCCGATCCCGAGAGGCTGGCCAAGTGGGGCGACCTGTACGGGGTGGAGCGGCGGACGGCCGCCCTCGATGCGCTGCTGGCCGACCCCGAGATCGACGCCGTCCACCTCGTCACGCCGATCCCCTTGCACGCCGAGCAGGCGCTTGCCGCCCTCGAGGCGGGCAAACACTGCGCCTGCACCGTACCCATGGCCACCAACCTGGCGGATCTGCGCGCCATCGTTGACGCCCGGCGGCGCTCGGGCAAGCAGTACATGATGATGGAGACCGCCGTCTATTGCCGCGAGTTCCTCTATGCCCAGGAACTCGTCGCGCAGGGCGTCATCGGCAGGATCCAGCTGCTGCGCGGCTGCCACTACCAGGATATGGAGGGCTGGCCACCGTACTGGAGGGGCCTGCCACCCTTTTGGTACGGCACGCACGCCCTGGCGCCGCTGCTGGCCCTCGCCAAGACCCGGGCGCGGGAGGTGCACTGCCTGGGAAGCGGCGTCATGCGGGAGGAGCTGGTGCGGCCGTACGGCAACCCTTACCCCATCGAGACGGCCATCTTGCGGCTGGAGGGGAGCGACGTCGCCGCCGAGGCCACCCGCTCCCTCTTTCACCTGGCCCACGAGTACCAGGAGGCGCTCAACGTCTATGGCGATGAAGGAGTCTTTGAGTGGGCGCAGGTACAGGGTGAGGGGCCGGTGCTCTTCAGGATCGAGGCGCTCGATGAGGCCGGGAGGCGCGGCCGCCGCACGACGGCGGAGCGCCTGACGGTGCCCGACTATGCCCATCGCCTGCCCCGGGAGATCCAGCGCTTCACCCAGCGCGGCGTGTACGACGAGAGCGCCCCGCACCTGTCGTTCCTCCAGGGGGGCGGACACGGCGGGTCGCATCCGCACCTGGTGCACGAGTTCGTGTCGAGCATCGTCGAGGGACGCTCGCCCGCCGTCGACGCCGTCACCGCCGCCGACTGGTGCGCCGCCGGCATCTGCGCCCACGAGTCGGCGATGCGCGGTGGCGAGGGCGTCCAGGTGCCCAGCTTTGCATAGCGGCCAGCCTCCTCCCTCTCCCTGTACTCGGGGAGAGGGTTGGGGTGAGGGGCCCTCCCTCTGCCCAGGGAGACGGCTGGCGTGAGGGGCTCTCCCTCTGCCCAGGGAGACGGCTGGCGTGAGGGGCCCTCCCTCTGCCCAGGGAGACGGCTGGCGTGAGGGGCCCTCCCTCTGCCCGGGGAAACGGCTCGGGTGAGGGGCTCTATCGCGCCACATCGCTTGACCGCTGCTCCTCATGGTGCTAGAATGGGGCCAACAATCGAGGGCTGGTCCGTCAGGGGAAGCCGGTGCGAGTCCGGCGCTGTCCCGCAACTGTGACCCCACCAGGGGAAGCCAGGTCGCCTGAACCAGCTCGTTTCTCCAGGGCCTTCGAGCGAGAGGTGCTGGGAAGGGGAACGTGTGCGCTCCTCCCACATCTGGGAGGGGCGTTTTTCGTATCACGCTCCTGCCCCCTTGCCGCGTGGCCCCCATCCCGACGGGCCGCGGGCGGCCCGCCAGGTCAGGAGGGTTCCGATCATGGCTCATCGAACGCGTCGTTTCGCGACCACCATCGTGGTCAATATCTTACTGGTCGTCTCCCTGGTCTTTCTGGGGGCGGTGAGCGGCGCCGCGGCGCAAGCGCCGTCCGCGGCGCAAGCGCCGGTCGGCGCCTCCGGCGAGGGCGCCATCGCCGACGCCGTGCAGTGGCTGCAGGGCCAGCAGGCGTCCGACGGCTCCTTTGGCGGATCGGTCGGCAACACCGCCGAGGTCGCCCTGGCGGCCGCCGCGGCGGGCCAGGACCTGTCGATGTGGCGGGCGTCCGGCGGACGCACGATCTTCGACTATCTCACCGCGCAAGCCGACGGCTATGCGGTGGACGCCGCCACCACCGGCAAGCTGGTGACGGCCCTGGCCGCCGCCGGCCTCGATCCGCGCCAGACGGGCGACGTGGACCTGGTGGCGCGGTTGCGCGGCTACGACGACGGTGAGGGGGTCTTTTCCACCACCGCTCTGGCGCAGGCCTGGGGCATCCTCGGCCTGGCCGCCGCCGAGAGCCCCGTGCCGCAGGGCGCCGCCGACGCCCTCATCGCCTTCCAGCAGGCGGACGGCGGCTGGGAGGGCGGCCCCGGTTGGGGCACCGACTCGAACACCACCGCCCTGGCGGCTCAGGCGCTGGTGGCGGCCGGCGTGCCGGCCGACGCCGCGGCGCTGTCCAAGGCGCGGGAGTACCTCCGCGCGCAGCTCGCGCCCGCCGGCGGGTTCGTCTATTCGGCGGCGTTCGGTGACGTCGCCGACGCCAACTCGACGGCCTACGGCATCCAGGGGCTGCTGGCGCTTGGTGAGGACCCCGCGTCCGCATCGTGGGCGCAGTCTGACCGGACGCCGCGGGACGCGCTGCTCGCCTTCCAGATCGCCGATGGCGCCTTCGAGTGGCAGGCGGGCGAGGGCGCAAGCCTGCTGGCCACGGCGCAGGCCGTGCCGGCGCTGGCGCGGGCCACCTACCCGCTGCGCGCGCCGGAGGAGGCCGAACCCGCCCCCGTGGCCCTGCAGGACGGGCAGGCGGCCTCGAACACCCTCGTGGGGCGGCGCGCCGGCGCCCAGGCGCTCTATCGCCTGGCCCACCCCGGCGGCGGCCGCGAGGTGACCATCGAGGTGCGCACACCCGCCATGCACCCGCTGACGCTCATCGGGTTCGGGTTCAACGTCTATGACGCCAGCGGCAGCCGACTGGGCGGCGGCGCTGTGGAATCCACGTCGCCGGAGCATGTGCTGCGCTTCAGCGGCGCCTCGAACGCGGCCGCCGTGTGGACGGTGCAGGTATACAGCTATATCGACGGCACGCCGTTCGCCTACACCATCCGCGCCGCGGGCATCGACACGGAAGAGGGCGCTCCGACCCCCGCGACCGAGCCCGCGACGAACGCCGCCGCGACGGTGGAGCCCGCGGTGGACGAGCCCGACGCCGCCCCCATACTGGATGACGAGGCAGCGGGGACGCTGGTCGGGGATCGCGGCGGCGCCTATGCGCGCTACCGGTTGGTCGTCGGCGCCCGTGAGGATGTGGCGTTGCGCTTGCGCTTCAGCCCGGACGACCCCGCTACGAGCGCGGGGCTCGGGTTCACCATCTATACGCCGTCGGGCCGCGCCATCGCGGCGGTGCCCACCGGCACGCCCGGGGAACGGGAGGCGCGCCTCGCCGCCGCGCCCGCGGGCGAGTATCTCGTTCAGGTGCACAACTATCTCGCCGGCGTAACGATGCGCTATGAGCTGTCACGCTGACGCGACGTCGGTCGGGCAGCACCACCCTGGGAGGGCTATGAACACGCGATCTCGATCCTTGCTCGCCATCGCTACGCTGCTGGCGCTCGGCATCCTGACGCTGGCGTTGGCCGGCGGCGTCCTGGCCGACGAGCCCTCCCGCGCCACGTTGGTGCTCGCGTTCGGGCCGGATGACGTCCAGACCTCGTGTATCACCTTTGACGAGGCCGAGATTACCGGCATGGACCTGCTGCAGCGCGCGGGCCTGGCCGTGATCCAGGCGGGCAGCAGCGGCTTGGGCAACTCGGTCTGCAAGATCGACGCCGTGGGGTGCGACTTTCCCGGGGAACACTGCTTCTGCCAGTGCCTGAGCACGCCGTGCGATTTCTGGAGCTACTGGTATTGGCAGGACGGCGACTGGGTGTTCTCGCAGCGGGGAGCGGCACAGCGGCGCGTGAGCGACGGCGCCATGGACGCGTGGGTCTGGGGCGACGGCCAGACCCCGCCCCCCGCCATCGATGCCTCGACCTGCTCGGCGCCGGCGCAGCTCAGCGCGCCGGCGCGCCAGGACGGCTATCCGGGGCCGGAGCCGGCGCCCACCTACAACCCCTACCCCGGGCCCAACGACGAGGAGCCACCCGAGCCGACGCCCGAGCCGGAGCCGACGGAGGACGAGATCCTGCCGCCCACCGTCGTGCCCCGCGAGAAGACGCCGACGCCCGAGGGGGAGGAGGAGCCGACGCCCGAGCCCGCCCCCACGGAGGAGGGCGAGCCGACCGCCGAGGCCGAGACCACGGCTACCGAGGCCCCTTCACCGACGCCGACGGCCACAGCAACTGCCACCGGCACGCCCCGGCCGACCGCGACGCCCGAGATGACGGCCACGCCGTCGCCGACCACCGGCCCCAGCGCCACGCCTACGGACGACGGCATGGCGGCGGCCATCGCCACGGCGGTGACGCGCAACCGCGCCACGCCTCCGGCCGTGGGTGGGGGCTCGAGCGTGGGGAGCTATGTGGCGTTCGCGCTGCTGGCTTTGGTGCTGGTGGGGCTGATCGTCTATGCCATCCTGCTGCGGCGCCAGCGCGCCCGCCAGGCGACGGAGTGACGCCATGACCTCAACGCGCGCCGCCGAAGGGCCGTGGCATCGGGCGCTGATCCCCGCGGCGATGCACGCCGTCGCCATTGCCGCAGTGGTCGGCGCCTTGATCGTCTACTGGTTCGGCGTGGCCGATCGCTACGCCGTCTTTTTGTACGACCACCTGGGGGCAGGACCCTTTGATCGCGTCACCACCAGCCGCTACTGGATGGCGAGCCTGGTGGCGGGCGGGATGGTGGCCTGCCTCCACACCCCGCTCCAGGCGTTCATGGGCTGGTGGACGCGGCGACGCGGGGGACGCTACCGAGGCGCCAATCCCGCACGGGTGTGGGCGCTGAGCGCCGCGCCGCTGGTCGTACTCGTCCCCGCCGTCACCATGACGGTGAACGCGCCGACCCTCTCCCTCGGCCAGGCGGCGGGCGTCACGGCGGCCCTCCTCGCTGGGCTGGCGTTGGCGCTAGCGCCGGCGCGCTGGGCCGCCGAGCGCCCCGCAGACCTCGCCTGGCTGGCGGCCGACGGCCTCGGCCTGGCGCCGGTGCTGCTGCTGCTGCGCGTCCTCGAGCTGCCGGCGCAGGGGCTGTTGGCGATGCCATTTGCCGTTGCGGTGGCGGGCGGCTCCTTGGTGGCCGCACTCGCCTGGCTGGCCCTCATGACGCTCCTCCGCAGCTGGCGCCATCGGCCGCGCCACGGGGCGACGCCCATCCTCCTGGCGGGGCTGACCATCAGCTACCTGCTCCTCCCCCTGGCACACTATCTGTTCGCCACCCCATCCGAGTATCGCTACATCACCACCGCGTCCAACTTTTTCCCCGAGTCGCCCCTCCTGCTGGCCGCCTCGTGGGTGGCGGCGGCCAGCCTCGCGATCGTCGCGGCGCGCCTGCCCCGACGCCATCGCCGCTAAGGCGTGCCCGAAAAACCCTCCTTGCACTCAAGCGATGTCGCCCCGAGCGTAAGCGAGGGGCCTTGACTCACAGAAGAAGCCCTTCCCCGCGAGGCCCAGGTGCGTGGGAGCCGCCGTCCCCTCCAGACGCTGACCGCCGACGACGCCATCGACGAGTGGGCCTGTTGGCCTGTTGACAAGGGACGACAACCCCTTACCATAAGCATTGTGTGAATCCATGCACCCAACTGTGCACCGCACCACGATGGGTCACAACACCAGGGTGAAAGGATTCATCTGTGTACCACAGGACTCGTGTTCTCGTGGCATTCGGTCTGGCTGTGATCGTCTCGACTCTATCCGTGGCACAGGCACCGGGAATCCTCTTCCTGCCGGTTATTCGGGGCGGATCGACAGCGATGGCTACACCCACCAATAAAGTGACGGCTGCGATCACGCCGGAAGCGACTGCGACGACCACGCCCGAGGAGACCGTCACACCAACCCACACGCCAACAAGCCTGACGGCCACGACGACGCCGACGTTCACGCCCACGTTCACGCCACTCACTAGCACGACCACACCGACTTTCACACCAACATTCCCACCGCTCACTAGCACGGCAACACCGACCTTCACGCCAACGTTCCCACCGCTCACTCGCACGGCAACGCCGACGTTCACGCCAACGGTCCCGCCATTCACTAGCACGCCAACACCGACGTTCACACCAACGGTCGCGCCATTCACTAGCACGCCCACACCGACGTTCACGCCAGCGCTATGAGTCGTCCTACGCCAACACCCACCTCACCGTGATGGTGCGGCGGGCGGAATCTGCGCCTCGCGCTCGAACAGGTTCCCGGCCAGGGCTCACTGCTGCGTCGGCCCTGGTGCGGGGGGCCTTTGCCAGGTTCTGCCGCACGATACAAGATGGTGCTGACGGGCGGCGTCCGCGCTGTCTCTGGTGGTGACCGCCACCGCCGGTAAGAGATCCGGCGGCGTAGGAGTGCTTCGGGCACGCCGGCGTGCCCGCGAGCGGAGGCTATCATGGGTGAGTTGACGGTGACGACCTTTCTCACGCTCGATGGCGTCATGCAGGCGCCGGGCGGGCCGACGGAGGACCCCAGCGGGGGGTTCGCACACGGCGGCTGGGTCGCTCCCTACTTTGATGACGACATGGGGAGGATCATCGACGCGAACTTTGGCCATGCCGATGCATTCCTCCTCGGGCGTACCACCTACGACATCTTTGGCTCGTACTGGCCACAGTACCCGAATCAGGACGAGATTGTGGCCAAGAGTCTGAATAACCTGCCCAAGTTCGTCGCGTCGCGCACACGCACCTCGTTCGACTGGAGCGGAACCTCGCACATCGCGGATGTGGTGCGCGAGGTCGCCGCCTTGAAAGAGCGTTTCGCCCGCGAGGTCCAGGTGCATGGGAGCGGCGGCCTCCTCCAGACCCTTATCGCGCACGACCTCATCGACGAGTACAGGCTGTTCACCTTCCCGGTGCTCCTCGGGTCGGGGAAGCGGCTCTTTGGAGACGGCACCGTGCCGGCCGCACTGACGCTGGTGCGCTCCAGCGTCAGCAGCTCGGGCGTGGTGTACTGCGTCTACCGCCGCGCGGGCCCGGTTCGGACGGGCACGGTCGGCTAGCGGGTCCACCGACGACCAGGGGGGCGGATCGGGCGCGACCCGCGGCCAAGGCCGGCGGCTGGCAGGCCCAGGGTACTGGGCTCAAAAGCGCGCCGGGCGCGCTCCGGCGTTGTGCCGGCAGCCCGTCCCACCAAGGCGAGGCGCGGGAAGCGTTGCGTTGGGTGCAACGCCCGCGCCCGACCGACCGGTGTGGCGGCCGAGGGCCCCCGGCGTCCTGGACGCCCTCCTACCAGTGGAGCCGTTGACAGGCAACAGCTGCCCGCCTATCATCGCGGCAGCGGGAATCGACACGTTCTGGTGTGTGAATCCATGTGCCATGCCGTGCATCGCCGTCACGCCTCTCCGTATCGGTGTGAAAGGATTCGCCCATGCATCGCCGCATGTTCCCCCTGCTGGCGCTCGGCCTAGCCGTCATCGTCTCGACCGCGTCCGGGGCAGAGACGCCTGCGGCCCTCTTGCTCCCCATTGCTAGGGGTGGATCTGGACCGATGCCGCGCGTCACGGGCACGCAGACGCCCACCACGACCGCCTCCTGCACGCGGACGCCTACGGCAACCGCCACCTGCACGAGGACCACTACGCCCACGCCTGAAGCGACGGCCAATCTGACGAATACATCCGCGCCGACCAACACCCCAACGATTACCGCGACGCCTACCCAGACCTCGACACCCACGGTTACCAGCACGCCGAGCCGTACGACTATTCCAGTCGGCACGTCCACCGCGACGGTGCTTGAGGACGTGCTGCTCAACGGTGACTTTGAGGAAGGGGCGGTGTACTGGGCAGAAACGAGCAATGGAGTTGGAGTGGAACTCATTCAGGAAGGGGTGGGTAGGTGGGGCGATTGGGGAGCCAAGCTGGGCGGGCGATTCTACTCTCAGGACGCTATCGCCCAGACGGTCCACATA
>ERZ747221.3463-NODE-3463-length-12547-cov-5.983400_pt1 | contig 12547 bp, 9 predicted proteins | sample MGYA00374949_ERZ747221 | MGnify/ENA primary metagenome ERZ747221 (study PRJEB28779, sample SAMN05720172) | bioreactor metagenome | isolation source: Anaerobic biogas reactor | place: USA:Washington, USA | collected 2015-08-08 ... | reverse complement strand
CGAGTTGACGTGCGTTCTGTACGGGCGCCGAGCACGCGGCCCCCGTACAGCAAGCGCTCGCTGGGCTGCGAGCCCGTGCTGGTTGCCCCGCCGACCGGCGGCCTTGTGCTGTGCCTCCACGAGGTGGCTGCGCCGGTGGTCCGCTGAGGTAAGCTTCCTTGGAGCCTGGCAGCATGTTGTGGACCCCCTACGTGTGGGTGTACCTCCTCGCAATGGCAATCGCGTCCGCCTCTCTAGTGCTAGTTTGGCAGCGACGGCGCCAGTCCGCCGCTCCAGCCATGCTGGCGCTGATCGTCGCTGTTCTGCATCTTCTGGTCGCCAGCACCGGCGAGCTCTTGGCGACGGACCTGGGGGCGATGCAGGTCTGGGCCACCCTGCAGTACGCGGCCATCGCCAGCCTGCCGGTGCTGTGGTTCGTCTTCTGCCTTCGCTTTGCCGGCCGGGCCGAGAGGCTCAAACGCGGGCATATCGCCGCTCTGTTCGTCGTTCCCGCCATCACCGTACTCATGATGGCCACCACCACCCAGCACGGCCTGATGTGGCGCAGCGCCACCCTCGACATATCCGGGCCCTACCCGGTGGTGACGAAGGAGTACGGCGTCTGGTTCTACTTCCACGCCGTCTATTCCTTCGCCCTGGCTCTGGCCGGAGCGGCGGTGCTGGTGCCCGCCATGATGTCGTCTCGGGCGGTCTACCGACGTCAGATCGTCACGCTACACGCTATCGCCGGCCTTCCCATCCTGACCAGCCTCGCCTACATATTGCACCTGGGCTCGACTCCGTGGTTCGACTGGACGCCGGCCGCGTACGCCGTGTCCGCACTGATCGCGGTAGTGGGAATGCTCCGCTATCACATGCTGGACCTCACACCGGCAGCCGCCACTGCTGTGCTTCGGTCCATCGGCGACGGCGTGCTGGTGCTCGACGCTCGCGCCCACATCGCGGATATGAACCCGGCTGCCAAGGACATGCTGGGTTCAGAGATCGAGTCCAGCATCGGCAGGCGGGTACAGGATGTCCTGGTGCACCGGCCCGAACTGGCGTCGGCGCTGGGCGATCCAGGGGCGGGCCAGACTGCGGTGACGATGGGCCCGGCGGAAGAGCAGACGCATTACGACATCCGTTTCGCCCCCCTCAAGCAGGGAGGACGGGTGTCCGGTTGGGTCGTGGTTCTCCGCGACGTCACGGAGTGGAGGAGGACGGAGCAGGAGCGCGACGCCCTCATCGCCGAGTTACAGCAGGCCCTCTCTAGCGTCCGCACTCTGAGCGGCCTCATCCCCATCTGCGCGGCCTGCAAGAAGGTGCGCGATGACCAAGGTTACTGGCGACAAGTGGAGGAGTACGTGCGGGACAACTCCGACGCCGACTTCACCCACGCCCTCTGCCCGGAGTGCATCAAGAAGCTGTACCCGGATATGGACCCCTGAGCGCAACCGTCCCCGGTGAGCCCAATAAGCGAGCCCGCACCGTCCTGGTGCGGGCTCGCGTGACTGCCTGGCAATGGAGCTCTAGGTGAGCCTACTCGCCCAGCGCCAGCGCCGCGGCATTCTTGCCGGCGACGCGACCGAGGGCCATACCGCCGCCGATGCCGGTGCCGGAGCCGGGGTAGTTCTTGCCGAACAGGCCGCAGGCGTCGTCACCGGCGGAGTAGAGGCCGGCGATGGGCTTGCGGTCGGATCCGATGACCTGCGTGTCGGCGTTGATGACCATGCCGCCGTAGGTTGTCATGGGACGGCTGGGCCAGAGGCGAGCGGCGTAGAAGGGGCCGGTCGCGAGGGGCAGCAGCATCTCGGCCGGCTTGCCGAAAGCGGTGTCCTCGCCCGCCTCGCACATGGCGTTGTAGGCCTCGACGGCGGCGGTCATGGCGTCCACGTCCACGAAGATCCACTTGGCCAGGTCGGCGACGGTGTCGGCCTTGGCCAACAGGCCCTTGCTCAGGGCGTCGGCGAGGACTTCCTCAGTCCAGCCGTTGGCCTCGGCGATGGCGCTGTCGAACAGGAGCCAGCCGAGCCGGTCGGGCTGCTCGTGGATGGCGGGGATGGTGGTCATGTACTCGGAGTGCTCGCCGACGTACCGCTTGCCGTTCATGTTGACCATGAGGGTGTTGCCGGCCGGCCAAGCGCCCAGGATGCCGCCACGAATGAGCTGGAAGCAGCCGGCGCGGTCCATATCGTCGAGGATGGCACCCAGGTCAGCGCCCATGTTGATGCCGTCTCCGGTGGCGCCGGGGGCATAGCCCAGGCTCTCGAAGTGGGCCATGTTGTACTGAGTGAGCATGGCATGGTTGGCGGGGAAGCCACCGGTGGAGAGGATCACGGCCTTGGCGTTGAACTGAACGGTCGCGCCATCGGCGTTCTCCGCCAGGATGCCGACCACGGCCCCCTCGTCATCGGTGAGGAGCTTCTTACCCACGGTCAGGTAGAAGACCTCCACGTCGGTCTCTTCCACGGCCGCGATCAGGTTCTCGGCGAAGGGCTTGCCGCCGGCGTCGGCGCCGTCAATCTGCGTCCAGTGAGCGCGCGGCGTGGGAAGCTCGTGGTTGAGGGCGAACTGGGCCAGGCGAAACTCCACGCCCCGATCGGAAAACCAGTCGCAGATCTCTCCGCTGAGCTTGGTGTAGGCAGCCACGATCTCGGGGTTGGCCGTCATGCGGCTGATGCGCATGTGGTCAATGAGATGCTGCTCGGGCGTGTCCTCGATGCCGGCTTCCTGCTGGACTTTGGTGTTGCTGGCGAGAATGGCGCCGCCGCAGAGGGCGCAGCCGGAAAGAAGGACGGTGTTATGCTTCTCCAGGAGCGCTACCTTGGCGCCGGCGGCGGAGGCTTCCAGCGCCGCCCACATGCCGGCCGCGCCCGCGCCCACGATTACAACGTCGAAGTCGAAGGTCTCGACGGGCGCATCAGCGGCCGCGTCCTGCGCCGCCGCCACTCCGCCCTGCGCCGCCAGAGCCCCGGCGCCGGCGATTACCGATCCCTTGAGGAACCCACGTCTACTGGTACCCTTGTCTGCCACTACCTACCTCCATCATCGCTGCCGGCCCTCAGGTACGCGGGTACACCCTTGTACACTCGCGAGCGCGCGCTGGGCCGACCTCTTTGCGCGGAGCCGCGCTCATCCTATTCCGGCTCGCCGGCGGCCAAGATTGTGCTTCAGCGCACGATCTCTGGGTGGCGTTTGCCCGCAGGGGTCCGGCGGGCCTACACCGATTCGCCGGATGACCGCGTCTTTGCGCTGCCAGGGGTGTTCCAGTACCCAGAAGCAGTCTCCCGAGGAGTACCGCGCATGATCAGAGTGGTGACCGAGTCCGTGGCCGACCTTCCGAGCGAGGTGGCCCAGCAGTGGGGCATCCGCACCGTCCCCTATCTCATCACCTGGGACGGAACCACCTACCTCGACGGGGTGGAACTGGACCCCGGGCGTCTCTATGAGGCGATGCACCACGGGACGCAGTCGGTTTCCACCGGCTTCCCCTCCGCGAAGGCTTTCGAGGACCTGTACCGCCAGGCGGCCGATGGTGCGGACGGGATCGTCTCCATCCATATCTCCGGCGATCTGAGCGGCGGCTACGCTCAAGCGGCTCAGACAGCGGCCCAACTCAGCGGACTGCCGCCGATCCGCGCGGTAGACTCGCGCACCATCAGCATGGCGCAGGGGTACGTGGCGCTGGCAGCGGCCAAGCGCGCCGCGCAGGGCGGCACCCTGGAAGAGGTGGCGGCCGCCGCCGAGAAGGCTCGGGACGAGGTCCACTTCATCGCCGCCGTCGATACGCTGGAGTACCTGTTTCGGGGCGGACGGCTGAAGCGGAGTACCTACCTCATCGGGTCGGCTCTACGCATCAAGCCGATGATCGCCACCGTCGAGGGCAAACTCCAGCCCGTCGGCCGGGCCCGCAACTCCGGCCAGGCGATCAAGAAGGTGGCGGCGCTGGTGGAGGAGCGGGCGCGCGGAAAGACGCTGCACCTCACCGTTGTCCACGCCGGTAACCCCGAGGGGGCGCAAGCACTGCTGGCAGCGGTGAAGGCAGTGGCGGAGCCGGTGGACGGATACATGGGGCAGATCACGCCCGCGCTGGGCGCCCATGGTGGTCCCGGACTGGTGGCGGCCTGCATGTGGGCGGAGGGGGAGTAGCCCTCCGGGGCAGGGCGCTCCCAGCGCCTGAGGCCCGGCACCGACCCGCCTGATTCCTAGCTGCTCTCGGAATGACATCGCTGCGGGATGGCCTTTGCCGGGCCTGGGCGGGGTGGTGACGGCCGTCTGGGCGCAGATCGCGGCGCTCCGGTATCATGGCGAGCACTAACTGGACTTGAGGTGACGCCGGTGCCCGACGATATCCGCCTAGTGGCCTTCGATATGGACGGAACCCTGCTCCGCTCCGACGGCACCGTCTCCGAGCGGACGATGGCGGCACTGACCGAGTGCAGCCGGCAGGGCATGCAGCTGGTGGTGGCCACCGGGCGACGCCTGGCCTCGGCACGGCGTTCCCTTCCCCCTGAGCTGCAGGATTTGCCCAGCGTCTTCCTTAATGGAGCCCATGTCTACCTGAACGGTGAGCGCATTCACCACGACCCCATGCCGCTGGACGACGCCCGCCGTCTGGCTCGCCTGATCGAGGAACGTTACCCTCACTGCATCCTCTACGCCGACGTGGACGGGCGCCTCTACGTCAATCGGCCCGACGACTATCCGGAGGCCCGCTACGTTCCCAGCGTCCACGACATGATCACCGAGCCCCCCTGCAAGATGGTGGTCACGCTGGGCGACTCTCTGCCGGTGGACGTGCTGCAAGAGCGGTTGCCTCCCGGCTGCAAGCTCATCGCCACCGCCGGTGGGCGTTGGGCCGAGGTGGTGGCGCCCGGCGTCTCCAAGGCTGCCGGCCTGGAGGTGCTCGCGCGGCGCTGGGGCCTGGCCCTGGCCAACATCATCGCCTTTGGGGACGAAATGAACGACCTGGAGATGGTGGCGGAGACGGGCATCGGCGTGGCCATGGGCAACGCTGTCGCCGAGATTAAGGTGGTGGCGGCCCGCGTGGCTCCGAGCAATGACGAAGACGGCCTGGCGGTAGTGCTGGAAGCCCTGTTGCGCGGCGAACTGGAGTAGCGGCACGGTCCGCCGGACCCTTCCGCTCCACTCCTTGACCCTGGCCCGCGCCGGCCGCTATCCTCCGGCGGCGTCTGCCCCGAGGAGGAAAGCTTGAGCACCGACGACGCCATCCCCACCTACGGCCGCGCTGTGGTCAGCCCGTCCGACGATGTCATCGCCGGCAGCTACGGCACCTGGCGCCTTTCGCTCACGGTGGGCAAGCACGGCATTGACGACAGCGGCCGCATCCTCATCGCCCGGCGCATGGCCGCCAACTGGGGGCTGCCGCAGTTCGATCGCCCCGCCGAGGCCGAGTACACCACCGTCACCGCCAGTGGCAGCGCCGTCCTCAGCGCCCGCTACGACCCCCGCGCCTACATCCGCCCCTGGAGAGGCGCGGTGGTCATTGACGTCACCGACGGCGCCCTCTGCCCGGGCGACACCGTCACCGTCACCTTCGGCGATACCTGCGGCGGCGGACCCGGCTCGCAGTCACAGACATTCCGCCAGGAACGCTACGAGTTCCGGGTGCTGGTGGACGCCCACGGCACCGGTCAGTACGTGCCGCTGGCGCAGCAGCCCTGGGTGCGCATCGTCGGCGCCGAGGCCGCCCGCCTGCGCCTGCGTTGCCCGTCCGAAGTGACGGTGGGCGAGGAGTTCGCCGTCGCCGTGGTGGCGGAGGATCGCTACGGCAACCCGGCCGACGGCTTCACCGGGCGGGTGGACCTCTGGGCCGAGGGTGGCGAACAGCCGTTGGCCACCCATCGCTACGCCCCCGCCGAGCGGGGCGCTCACCGCTTCGAGGGGCTCCACCTGGCGGCGCCGGGCAACTACCGACTGCAGGCGCGGGAGAGCACCGGCGCCCTCGAGGCAGTAGGCAATCCCACCGTCTGCCACGCCGCCCCTCCTGAGCAACGCCTGTTCTGGGGAGACATCCACGGGCAGACGGGCGCCACGGTGGGTACGGGTACGGTGGAGGAGTACTTCACCTTCGGCCGGCAAGTGGCGGCGCTGGACTTCATTGCCCATTGTGCCAACGACTTCCAGATCACTGAGGAGCACTGGCAGGAGACTCAAGAGGGTGTCCGGCGGCACCACGATCCGGGCCGGTACGTCACCTTCCTGGCCTACGAGTGGTCGGGCACGACGCCGGTGGGCGGCGACCACAACGTGTACTTCCGCGGCGACCAGGGTGTCCTGCACCGCTCCAGCCATTGGCAGATCGCCGACCGCTCCGATGAGGCGAGCGATCGCTCGCCGCTGAGCGAGCTGCAGCGCCAACTGAGCGGCCGCGACGATGTGATGCTCCTGCCCCACGTCGGCGGCCGCCACGCCAACCTGGACTTCCTGGACCCGACGCTCACGCCCATCATCGAGATCGCCTCGGTGCACGGCGTCTTCGAGTGGTTCGCGCACGAGGCCTTGCGCCGGGGTCTGAAGGTGGGGTTCGTGGCCAACTCCGACGACCACAGTGGCCGCCAGGGCGCCACCTACCCGAGCGGCAGCGACATCCACTTCGGCATGCGCGGCGGTCTGCTGGCCGCCTACGCCACCGAGCTCACGCGCGAGTCGCTCTGGGAGGCGTTCTTCGCCCGCCGCTGCTACGGCACCACCGGCGAGCGCATCGTCCTGCGCTTCAGCGCCGACGGCCTGCCCATGGGCTCAGAGCTGCGCCGGGCGGGAGCGCCTGAGTTGGCGGCGGAGGTGCTGGGCACCGCTCCCCTGGAGACGGTGGAGGTCCTGCGAGGGGCGGAGGTGGTCTACCGCCACCCCTTGGCGAAGGTACTTCCGGGCGAGCGGCCGCTGCTCAAGCTCACCTGGGAAGGGGCGCGGACCCGCTACCGGCGGCGGCCCACCATCTGGCACGGTTCGCTCCGGCTCAGCGCCGGTCGCATACTAGACGTGGCAGAGTTCGCCATAGACCAACCCCACGAGGGCATCGTGTCGCGCTCGGACCGGGAGCTCACCTGGCTCTCTTCCACGGCGGGCGATCCGGACGGGCTCTTCCTGGACATTGATGCTCCGCCCGAAGCGGTTCTCACCTTTGCCGCCGGCCCGGCGTGCTTCGGCTTCCGGCTCGAGGATCTCCGCGAGCGGCTGGTAATCGAGGCCGGCGGCGAGGGCCAGCGCGTGACGGCGGAGTGGGTGCCGCGCGGCGAGCGTCCGCTGGAGGCCCGCTTCACCTTCCGCGACCCGGCGCCCCCGGACGACGACTGCGACTACTGGCTGCGCGTCATCCAGCGCGACGGCGCTATGGCCTGGAGCAGCCCGGTATTCGTGACACGTGAGAGGTGACCCGTGAAGGAGAGACCAGTCACGAGTCACGCCTCACTACTCACAATTCACTATCCACTGCCCACTAACCACTAGACTTCTGCAAGGGAGCACGCTATGGACATCGGCATGTCGCTGTTCGACCTGGACGTGGCGCAATTGGAGCAGGCCCTGCCTATCATGGCCGCCGCCGGGGTGAAGGCCGTCGAGGTCAGCTTCATCCCCTTCGCCTCCTCCGACGACCAACTTCGCGACCTGTCCCGCCGCTACGCCGAGGCGGGGGTGCCCTGGCGCTCCATCCACGCCCAGTTCGGGGACGACGGCGACCTGGGGTCGGCCATCGAGGCTCTGCGGGTTCACGGCGTGAAGGGCCACCAGGACATCATCAGCCGAGCCGAGGTGGTGGGGGCACGCTACATCGTGGTGCATCCCGGCCGGGGAGTGCGCGACGTGACCCGCATTCCGGCGCAGGAAGTGAGCACCCGGCGCAGCCTGGAGGAACTGGTCCCGCTGGCGGAGAAGGCGGGAGTGGTGCTGGCGCTGGAGAACATGCTGCCCAAGCACACCTATGAGCAGGCCGACCGGCAGCGCGCCCTGGTGGACGAGTTCGCCTCCCCGGCGCTGCAGACCTGCTTCGACAGCGGCCATGCCCACGTGGGCGAGGGCGTCCCGCAGGTGGTGAAGGCCCTCGGCGAGACAATCGTGACCGTGCACATGGCGGACAACGATACCTCGCGGGACCTGCACCTGCAGCCGCCCTACGGCACCATCAACTGGACGCAAGTGTTCAAGGGGCTGGAGGCCGCCGGCTACCGCGACGTCCTTACGGTGGAGACGCGGCCCTGGGGCGCCGCCCAGCCAAGCCGCCTCGTCCTGGAGATGCAGGCCCTCTACCACACCGCCATGGGCACAGATGCCTTCCCTCGCCTGCTGCGCGATGAGCGCACCGGCGGCTGGGTCCGCTGCCGCGGCTGCCACCATTTCTGGGTGGAAACGGCCGCCGGCATCACCTGTGCCTGCGACGATCCGCCCATGGACTATCGCGGGGTCTAGGCCACCGGCCACCGCCGCCCTCGGCAAAACGGACAACAGGCCCCTTCTCCGATTGGCCGGAGAAGGGGCCTGATGGGTTGGGTGCCGCGCCGGCGCTGGGGGCTACTCCGGGCGCACCCCCTCGCAAACATAGGCGGTGAGTTCGCCCACGGTCATGTTCTCCAGGCCGAGCTTCTCCAACGTCCGGCCGCGCCGGTAGTAGTCGGTGCGGTGGATGATGGAGGCTTGCCGGATGATAGAGTCGATGGCCCCCACCGAGACGCCGTAGCGGCGACCCAGGGCGGCGATGGGCACCAGGCTCATGGGCACGTCCTCGGTGATGTAGCGGTGGTTGAGGGAGGCAGGACCCTTGATGCCGTAGTAGCCGGGCTGATTGTGGATGGCCTGGTAGAGGTCGTCGCCGCGGGCGTCATAGGCCATCTGCAGCCACTCCTGCGCCGTCTGCGCGCGCACCCCCAGGGCCGCCGCCACTGTCACCCGCTCTCGGTCAAGCGCGTCCAGCACCCGGCACACCGAGGGGCTGGCGCCGTCTATGTAGAACTCGAAGTCGCCGTGGCGCGTTTCGATCCAGCCGGCGTTGAGGATGGTGAGGGCGGGATGGAAGATGGCGCCCATGTTGTCCAGGCTGGTCTTGAGTACGTTGCCGCCGTCAATGAACTGCGGGTAGGCGGCGTGGAGCGCGGCCAGCACCGATTCGGTACGCGTGGCGGGCAGAGCGGCCAGAGGCACCGCCTCCTTGATGCGGAAGATGCGCGCCTGGGCGGGACCGTCGCTGCGGCTGGCATAGATGAGGGTACCGGCCTCGGCCACGGTGACGTCGGTCTGGCAGCCGGCGGCGCGCAGCACGGTGTCGAACTCGATGGCACCGCAGGTCCGGCCCGGATTGAGCACCACTATCTGTCCGTCCCGCAGGTAGGGGGCGGCCTGTTCGGCAATATCGCGGTGGGCGGTGGAGGGCGTAGCGATCATGACGACGTCTGCCGACTCCAACGCCTCGCCGTAGTCGGATGTGACCGAGGCCAGGGGGGCGAAGCCGCCGGCATCGCTGGTGTTGATGGTCAAGTCGATACCACCCCGCGCCGCGACGGCGGCGATGCGCTCCGGGGTGCGGTTGAAGAGCACGGTGTCGAAGCCCATCAGCGCTAGGTGCGCGGCCATGGCCTTGCCGCCGTGGCCGGCCCCGATAACGGCGAACCGTGTCTTGGTTATGCTCATGGCTTCTCCTTCGCCGCCATGGCGGCACGGGCGGGGACTCGTACCGGCAGCAGCTCCGCCAGGCGCTCGCTCTCGCTGAGCGTCCGGCTGGAGAGGGGATCGATGGCAACGCAGGCTCCCCGCCGGTCAATGCGGGTGGCAATGCTTCCGCGGGCGTAAACGTTGTTCTTGAGGTGAGGCGCATCCAGGATGCCGGCGGTTACGGCGCGGGTAAGGGTGGCGGCGTCCGCCAGCGGATCGGCTACCTCCGCCGTCGCCAGGGCCCGGATGGCGTCCAGCGTCACACGCGCCTCGGCCACGAGCTCCTCGCGCCGCTCCCGCACCCGCGGGTCCAGGGTCATGTCGGGCTGGCCGCGGACGGCGTTCTCGATGGCGCGCCGGGTGACGCGGCTGGCGGCGATGACGTCTTCGGCGGTGGCGGCGTGATGGGCCTCGGTGTGGCCGACGACGTGGACGATGTGGGGATCGACGGCCATCTGCAGATAGGTGGCGGCGGCCAGGTGACCGCGGGCGGCCTCATCGTCCAGCGGATGGCTGAGGAGGCCCACGCGTGTCTGTCGCCAGACGTGGAAGTCGGGCCCGGACAGGGGGGCTATCAGGTCCAGGCTGGCCAGGGCCTTGGCAAGGTCCATGGCGTCGGAAATGCCGGGCGGGCTGTTGAACATGAGTTGGGCGATGTAGTCGCGGACGCCGTAAGCGCGAGCGTTGTAGGCGGACAGATAGGCGGCCACCACGTAGACGACATCGGGGGCGTCGCGCATGCCCCAGTGATGCGGCTCGTTCAGCTCCACCGGGATACCACGCTTGCCGTACCAGGCGATCAGACGCTGGTGCTCGCGCACCGACTGCTCCAGCCCGTGCGGCCCGCGGCCATCCATGGCGTTGAACCAGTAGAGGGGGACGGCAGGCCAGGCGATGTTGATGGTGTCCACGTACATCCGGGCCAACTCGATGAGGTCGTCGGTGCCGGAGTAGGTGCGCATGAGGGGGAAGTTGCCCCGCCGTGAGGCCTCATAGAGGCGAAGGTAGTCGTCGGCGCTGCGGACCGGTACGCCGCCCGCCCCGGCCCGGGCCGGATCCTGGCGCTCGGGGTGGAAGAAGTTGGCCTGGGCGTCCTGGTCAATGCCGAGAGAAATGACGTCCAGGGCCCGCGCCTCGGCGATCTTCTCTATCCCGGCGACGGTGTCCTCCATGGTGGGCAGGCCGAAGTGATGGCGCAGCACGGGGTAGGGCGCCTTCCAGGCGATGCGCTCCAGCAGCGTGTGGGGGAAGTCTTCTTCGAGGATGGGCAGGCGGCTGCCGCGCACGTAGGCCAGCACCTCGTCCAGCGTCTCGGAGCCGTCGAAGACGGCGTCAAAGAAGCCCTCCAGGGCGCGAGCGCGGTCGGCCACGGGCGGGGTGCCGCCGAAGGCAAAGCGTACACCGCGGCGGCGCAGGTCCGCCCCTTGCTCCACCAACTGGCGGAGTAGCCGCTCGCCCGTCTCGGCGGTGAGCCGGTAGGAGACGCCCACCAGGTCGGCGCCTTCATCCTCCGCTACCTGGATGACCTTCTCTACCGGCACGGCCGGACCCAGGAAGACGGTGCGCCAGCCGGCCTCGTCGGCCAAGCGCAGGAAGTTGGCTACTCCGGCGACGTGCACGCACTCGCCCAGGGCGGCGCCCACTACGACCTTCTGTTTCTCGTTCATAGGTTCCATCTCCACTGACCGGTAGGCTCCGCTCAAGGAAAGGCGGAGTGACGGGTACCGCGGCCGGGTACAGAGGCGCGCGGACGTCCGAACAGCGATTCAGTGGGGACCCAAAGGGAAGAAACGACACCCGCAAAGCGGTGTGCCGCCGATTCTTCCGGCTGCCTACGAGGTTAGCTGACGGATTCGGGCTGGAAGAGCCGCCCTACGCGCCTGCTCCGAAAGGTGGCCAAGCCACCCCGGATGCCCGGCGCGATTCACCCCGGCTACTCGGGTCCCCCGTCTCCCCATGGGGAGTTAGGCAAAGCCATTATATCACATGTTGAGGGAAAGAGCAGGCACAGGGCCACGGTGTTGACCGTGGCCCCGGAAGTGCCGGTGAAGGCAGTAGGTGGTCTAGCGAGGTATGGCGATCTGCCGGTGGTCGGTGATCTCGATGTCGAGGCCCGTGATATTCACGTCAGCCGGCACGTCGAAGACGATCATGCAGCGGCCATTGCCGCCGGGGTTGACATCCTCGCAACTGAACTCGGTCTCCTCGAACAGCCGGCCGGTGTCATCCACACCTTTGGTGCTGTAGGCACTCAGGGACATCTGTTCCGCGCCCACGTTGGTAATGCCGAAGGCGATGGCCACCAGCTTGTTTCCCTCGCTGCTGGGCGCCACGTCCTGCTCGCCACCCCAAGAGCCAGGGAACGCGATCTCGGTCTCCTCGGTGAACTCGGCCACTTCCAGAATCTCCACCCCCAGGTGACCCACGCGAGCCGCGGCGGGCACCGAGGCCAGGCTGCTCGTGAGGGGCACGGCGGCGTCGATGTCGATGGTGATCGGCACCTTGAGCAGGTACTGCTGCCCGTCGATCTCCACAGTGACGGCAGCGACGCTAGTGATGCTGTCGGTGATGCCCACCTGGGCCCCGCCGTCGGTGAAGACGAGTTCGACGGCGTCTCCCTGAGCGAGGGCGATCACGGGAATGAGAAGCAGGACGGCGATCACGATCAGGATGGCGGTGCGGCGCATGTTTCTCCTCCTTGCCGGTGGGCAGGTGTGTGTAGGTATCGGCAGGAGTGAGGGCTAACTTGCGGGGGATTGGTGAGCCCCCCGTCCCCCTCGTGGTATCGCTCCGCGAAACCACTGGACCCCTTCTCCCATGAAAAGGAGAAAGGGAGCCCGAACAGCGACCTAATCCTGATTGACCCCCTCCCCAGAACGCCACACAATTCCCTTTTACCCCCACC
>ERZ747221.3461-NODE-3461-length-12551-cov-3.438672_pt1 | contig 12551 bp, 9 predicted proteins | sample MGYA00374949_ERZ747221 | MGnify/ENA primary metagenome ERZ747221 (study PRJEB28779, sample SAMN05720172) | bioreactor metagenome | isolation source: Anaerobic biogas reactor | place: USA:Washington, USA | collected 2015-08-08 ... | reverse complement strand
AAGGTAGGCAGAGCGCCGGAATCCCACACGGTGGGGTCAGACCAGTTTCCCGCTTTGACCGCCGTCACAATGGCCATAGGGCTATCCTTTCCCCGATCACGTCAGAGCCACCATCGCGTCACTGACCTCTTTCATCCGCGCATCGTGCAGGGTTGGCGCCTTCACCGTACGCAGGCTCATCGTGCGCCTCAGGGCACAGCAAACGACACGGCCAGCATGGGCCGCTTCGTCATGTCCGTGTCGTAACTGCTGCTGCGAAAACTGATCAGGTCGTCGGACTCGGCGGCTGACTTGATCAGCACCCCATTGTTGGGCATCGCCCCACTGACCCACTCCTGCACAGCGGCGGCGTCCAGCGCCCACTGCTTTTCGCCGTACACGAGCCTGTCGATGACCGTCGAGCCCATCGGGGTCTGTTCACAGTCGTCCGCGCCAAACCCGCCGGGGGCCGACCACGCGCTGCCCGTGGCATAGTGCGTCCAGATGGCCTGGGCCTCGACCCAAGCTCGCTTCATCCGGAACACCTCGAAGGTGCTGTTATTGCTCGCGTTGCGGGCGAATGACCAGAGCGACAGGACGGCGCTCAGTATCGCCGCGTTGGCGGGGATGCCGGACAGGTCGAAGCGAAGGAGGCCGCGGTAGATCGAGTCAACCTGCAGATTGGATTCGCCAATTTGCAGGATCACGAGATCGCCGTGCGGCGTGGAAGTGCCGGTCCAGATCTCGGTATCCTCCGTCGTCGCTTCGCCTGGTTGCAGCGTCAGCGTCCTGACATAAGTCGGTATGTCGCCCGTCCACCCGCGAGCAACCAGGGTTTCGGCCAGCGGCCCCGAATCGTCCGTGAGCTCGTAGCCCCCGATCTCCAACTGGCCGTCCGTCGTCCCCTGGGCCACCAGGAGCGCGAGGAGCGCGGTCAGCGTCGCGTCGTCCAGGCTCGTGCCGCTCAGGTACACCTGCGTTATCTGTGCGGGCGTCGTCGGCAGGATCAGCGCGGCGAGCGGGCTTTCCGCGAACGAGAAGCCTTCGAGCGCCGACATCCCGCTCAGGTCCACGGATTCCAGGGCGCACCCCGGCAGGTACAGGCCGTCCAGCCCCGCGTGGGAGCCCGTGTCAAACACCGGCAGCTCGCACCATTCCAGATGCAGCTCGTCCAGCCCCGTGAGCGCGGCCAGGTCAACGGAATCCAGCGCGCCGTACTCGCAAAGAAAGTAGGTAGCCCCGCTCATTTCCCCGGTGACCACCACGGTATGGGGCTCCTCGGTGGCGTAGGAGTGCAGGAGTATCGCTTCCCAACTCCCTTCATCCCCCACCGCCGCCACGTCCTCCTCGGCCCCGTCCCCCCAGGCAACGTGATAGGTTGGGACTGGCCCTCCGCCCTGAGCGACAATACCGAACCCCTCCTCCGGGTCTGCGGAGTAGAACCGCGTGACCAGGGTAATCTGGTCAGGCTCCGCTTCCGCGTCCTGTCGCTTGCCGATCGCGGCATGGCGCAGCGCGGGCCGCAGTGCTAGTCTGCTCATAGCCCCTCCCAAACTGATGCCAAGATGAAACCCGCAGAACCCGGTATGTGCCCCAAGGTGCGACTGGGCCGCCCAAGACAACGGGGGCTACTACATATAGTAGGCTGGCAATACGATCTGACTGTGTATTGAGCTGGCGCGCTGGCCCCAGACCGCGGGCAGGTGATGCCAGGAATGTAGTGGTCACTTTGGTATCAGTTTAGCTGGCGTGGTAGGAGACGCCGTCGCCGTCCTCCGCCACGCGGATAAAGACCTTGGCCAGATCGTCAATCTCGACCAGCGCATCCTCGCCAGCCGCCAGGACGTAGCCCGCCGTCGCCGCAGCGGACGAGGTCACCTTCACCGCGCCGGTGTTGTCGCTGTTGGCCTTGACCCTGACCCAGGAGATCGCTTGCGCTTCCGCCAGCGCCTCCGGCGTCGAGGCGGATGCCACGTCCTTCTCCCCCGCGTAGAACGCCGTGGGGGCGGCCACGCTTACGCTAAGCGAGTCCAGCGCCTCCAGGCAGCGTACCCACAACTGGTTGATGTCCAACGGTCCTTTGAGATCGCTTCCCTTGCTCATGCTCCGCTCCCTCTCCAAAAGGCCGTCACCGGCCGGATGAACGCCTGGATCGCGCCCCGTCGCGCCTCCGCCTTGACCTGTTCGCCGACGCGGCGAGCGGCCCGCAGGTCGAACCGGTTGGGCGGCGTGCCCGGGTGGTTGACTTGGCAGAACCAGACCTCCCGGCGTCGCTTGAACCAGTAAAAGTGCAAGGGGTAGCCCTTGGCCCTCATCGCCGCCGATCCGCCGCGCGGTATCTTGTGCGGCCGCGTCCCCTGTAGCACAAAGATCACCTGGCGGGGCCCGCCGATCCTGACGGTGAACCCGTTGCCACGTGGCAAAACCCGCACCGTGATGTTATCCCGCAGCTTCCGATACCCCGCGGGCTTGGGTCGCCCCAGGGGATCCGGGCGGCCATTCGGCGCCTCCTGGCGCATCGCCGCGGCCAGGATCGCCCCGGCCCGCTCGGCGTGCTCCCGGGCATGGGAGACGGCGGAGGGGTCGCGGCTGGAGGCGAGACGTCCCGTCAGGTCGCGGAAGCGGTCGGTGGTCACCTTGATGACAACCGGCATGTCATCGTCTCCCGTAGGCCGCCGGGATGTCCAGCGCGTAGCGGTCCAGCGTCCCCCCGGCCCAGCGGCACATCTGGTCGTAGGTGTGGCTCAAGAGCTGCGTCGCCCCGCCCCAGGCCGCGTAGTCGGCCGCATCCACGATCCCCTCGCTCCAGTCGGTCATGGGGGCGCGCAGGTCGTAGAGCCGCTTGAAGGCCGGCGTGTTGGGGTAGCAGTCGGCCCGGAGGCGCAGCCCCGCGCCCTCGCGGATCGCCCGCAGCTTGTCGTCGTACTGCGTCAGATAGCTGTTGCCCTGGTCCTGGGGCTTGCCGTTTCCCGTCGCGGGGGCGGGCCGCAGGTCGTTGATGGCGTGCGCGGAGGCCCCCAGGCAGGCGATCAGCCGCAGCAGCTGGGTCTGGAAGCCCGGCCAGGCCTCGCCGTTCCAGGCCGCCAGGGGCAGCTTGTAGCCCACCGAGGCCAGGGCCAGGTCGATCTCGGCGGAGACGTGCTCGATGTAGAGCTCGATCTGCGTCTTGCTGGGGATGGTGGCGGCGTCGTCAAAGTCGGCCACGGCCACCTGCCCGGGAAAGAGCATGGACAGGTAGTAGGCCACCTGCTGCGAGGTGCAGTACGGCGCGGCGGGCGGGGCCATCATGATTTGCCTCCCACGAGCGTGCTGATGACGGATCCGATGGTGGCGAAGGCGGCGGAGACGATGGCGGCGAGGGCCGAGGTGTTCTTGTCGCCCTGCCTCATCTGCTCCTTGAGCGTGGCGATCTCCAGGGCGTTCTCGTTGCACGCCTTGCCGTACTCTTTCATCTCCCCGCGCAGCGCCCGCAGCTCCTCCTTCATGTCGGCGCGAAACTCGGCCAGGGCCTTGTCCAGGTGCTGCACATCCTTGGACAACAGCCTCCCGTTGCTGGTTTGCATCGCCTCGCCCATGGGGCGGCCTCCCTCTGCGGCAGGGGAGGCGAGCCAGTCCGGCCCGCCTCCCCCCAGGTGTTGGGGCGCGTCACCCGCCCCCGGCTAACTGTAGTCGATGTTGGGCGGCTCGATCGGGTCGGCCGCGATCCTCAGCACGGCGATGGCGTCCGGGATGCGGATCCGCGGGAAGCAGTTGATCCCCACGCCCACCTCGGTGGTCCAGGGGTTCAGCTTTTCCTCGCGCCAGGTGAACTTGCCCGTCCGCCAGTTGTTCGGCTTCGAGGGGCTGGTGGGAAAGTCGCCCACGTAGCCGCGCTGCCTGGGCACGAACAGCACATAGTTGGAGGGCAAGATGCGATGGCGGGTGGAGTAGACGCTGGACGGATCGTTGGCGTCGGCCAGCTCGCGCTTGGTGTACTGCGCGTCGTAGAAGGTCAGCCGAAAGCTGGACATGGTCTCCCAGAAGGTCTGCAGGGAGGCCCAGTTCAAGAGGCCCGGCGCCTGGTCCGACTGCTTGAGCAGGTCGCGCAGCTTCTCGTTGCGGATCAGGTGGTACTTCCACATCCCCGACAGGATGATGTCGTATTCGTCCTGGGGGATGCCCGACTCCTCGGTCAGCTTGGTCATCACCGCCATGCAGTCGGTGATGGGGTCCGCGTTGGTCAGGTCGGTCCAGTAGTGGCCCGCGCCCAGCGTCTGGCCGCCGAAGGAGATGCCCGCCGCGGCGTCCAGGTTGCCGAACTTGAAGCCATAGTCGATGGCGAACTTGGCGTTGGAGTACTGCGGGCCGGGCGGGTTGCCCCACTGCGGCGGCGGCCAGGGGATGTAGCCCATCAGGGCGCGCATCCCCAGGTACTCCACGGTGGCGTCCACGTCGCGGTTGGCCGCCAGGGCGCGCTCGGCCACCTTGCGCTCGGCCTCGGCGCGGATGTCGCCCAGGACGCCGGAGGTGATGCTCAGCACGCCGGGGTCGCGGAGCTGTCGCACGAACTTTTCGGGGATGATGCGCGAGGAGCCCACGCGGACCACGTCGCTGAACATCTGGGAATAGATGGGGTCGTCGCCGGGGCGGATGACGCCGTCGACGGCGACGACGCCCGCCAGCTGCTGTTCGTCCTTGACCACGTCCCAGGTGAGGTCGTCGCTGCCGACGTCCTCGAAGGGCAGGTACTGCAGGGCGCGGTAGTTGCGCGGGATGGCGACCTGCCGCACCACCTCCATCAGGAACTGGGGGGAGAGTACATCGTTTGCCATGGGATCCTCCTAATGCCACTGGATGTGCGGCAGGGCCGCCTTGGTGGCCGCGGCGACGGCGCCCACGGTGCCGGCGTCGGTGATGTGCGCGGTGCGGACATGGCCCCAGGTGACCAGGGCCACGACCTGCTCGCCATAGGTCAGGTCGGCGATGTTGCGCAGGAGGCCCCAGGCCACATCGGAGCCCGGGCCGTAGGTGGGCGCGGCCAGGCGCACGACGCATTTGCCGTAGGTGGGCAGGTGGGAGCCGGTCACCTTGGCGATGACGGTGCCCGGCCAGACGACCTTGTGGCCGTAGGTGTCCGCCACGACGCCCTGGGCGGTGAGGGTGCAGTCATCGACGCCGTAGTTCTGGGCGCTGTCCAGGAACTGCGAGAAGGCGATGACCTTGGCGTGTTTCGAGTAGATGGGCATGGGTTACGCCTCCTTGACCTGGCCCCCAGCCTGCAGGATGAGGCGGCGGGCGTAGGCGACGTCCACCTCCTCCTCCAGCTGGGGGTCGCTTTGGTCGGACTTGGTGACCGCCGCGCCGACGGGGACCTGCGCGGGCACGTGCTCCAGGTAGTGGGAGAGGGCGGCGTACAGGTTGGGAAAGGCCTGGGCCTGGCCGCCCGCCTCCAGGGAGATGGCCACGTCGGGGGCCTTGCGCGGGAGCGCCAGCAGGATGGAGCGCAGCGTGTGGACGGTGAAGGCGTCGACGCCGCGGGCCGCCGCTGCCTCCGTGAGGCGCGTGACCTCGGCCAATCTCGCGTCGCCCTCCGCCGCCTGTAGCTGGGCCGCCTGCCTCTCCAGTTGCCTGTTCTGTTTCTCCACCAGCTCCGCCAGGCTCTTGAGGGTGTGCTGCAGCTCCTCCAGGGCCTTGGCCTCCGGCGCCCCGGGGGCGGCGGCCCCAGGGGCCGGCGCGCCAGAGGCTGGCGCGCCAGGGACGGGCGTCGGCGCCGCGGGCGTCTCGGCGACGGGGGGAGCCGCTTTCTCGGTGATGGTTGCCTCGGACATGATGGGCCTCCTTGTCGGTGGTGGTTGCGGATCCGGGGCGGCCGCGGCGACCCAGGGCGAGTCGAGATCGCCCGCGGTCACGCCCTCGTCCAGCAGAATGGGGGGCATCTTGAGGAAATCGCGGTTGGTCAGCGTGGCCTCCTTGAAGATCGGGCCGCGCTCGGGATCGTCCTCGTAGACCGGCGAGATGTAGAGGAATTGGCGGTCGAGGACGACCTGCTTGCCGTGCTCCGTCCAGGCCGGCCTGGCCATGAGGTAGGGCAGCTCCTTGCGCATCTCCGCGATCCAGCCGCAGGCGGCGTCCCCGGAGTGGCGTGTGTCGATGGGGATCTGGAGATGCCTGGGGCTCTCCGGCCGGAGGACCCCGGCGTCAAAGTTGGCGATGGCCTGGTCCATCTTGGCCTCGGTCATCACGATGGCGCCATGGATGGGGTGCACCCGGTCGCAGAGGCGGTGGATCGGGATCCAGGCGGGGAGTTGCCCGTCCGCCTGCAGCGAGAGCGGGCCGAACCAGCGCCGCAGGTGGTCCGACGGCGGGGCCGGCGCCTCCTCCGCCGCCGCGGGCTGCCCCGGCGCGGGCGTGGCGGGCAGGTCGCTCACCGGCGTGCCCTCCTGCTCCTGCGTGACTTGATCTTGTTTGGGCATATCCGGCCTCCTTTCGCTCCGGCGCCTGGCAAAGGAAAAGGCCGCCAGACGCCGGGTACCCATGCGGGAAAACCCGTGCATCCGACGGCCTCTGAACCTCGATTCACGACGGCCGACGTTCTCTTGGTTGGTTGGCTCCTGGCCCTCGGCCAGGACGCCCATGCGCTTGTCGGAGCAGCGCTCCCCGGCGCGGCTACCGCTGAAGGTGGTCGAAGATGGGACGGCCTCGGGAGCTCGCCCGCTCACGCGGATATGTCCTATCTGACCTATTCATACGCACATTATACCACATATCCGGCGTGCATGCAAGGGGTACCAGGTGGTCGTGATCCATGGCGCCCACCGATGGATCTCGATATGTCCTGGATTCGTTTGTGCATTGAGGTAGCCAATAACGGGACGGGGTGTTTGGTATCCGGCATCGCCCGCTGGAGGAAGAGGGCGGCGCGCGACCGCGCCACGATTCCATCGTGCAGCGCGCGGATTCAGGGGGCCTGCGGCCAGGGGCCGCAGGCCCAGAGGAGCCAGAGATCAGAGCGAAGAGCCGGGAGCAACGACCAATCGAAAACCGTAGTTCCTGTCCCAGAGGCTCGGATAGAGCTCGGACCGAAAGGCGCAGCGGACGAGCCTCGCCTCAAGGCTGTAAGACCCCCCGCGCAGCACTCGACTGACTGAATCGGGGACCTCAACGTCCTCGCGCCCATCGCCTGGCTCGTACGGATATCTGAAGTCGGGGTTGGACAGATCCTTGCCACCGAGGCTTAGCGTCCACTCCCAGACGTTGCCCGACAGGTCCAGGCAGCCGTAGGGACTGGCACCGTGCGGAAAGCAGCCGACGGCGCTGGTCCCGCCGATCCCCGTCCCGCCATAGTTGGCCCGCTCGGGATCCGCTTGATCGCCCCAGGGATAAATGCGCCCATCGGCGCCTCGCGCCGCCTTTTCCCACTCGGCTTCGGTTGGCAGCCGCACGGCCCATCCCTGCCGCACCATTTCAGCCAGCGGCCCTGGCGCGCCCTCGCGCAGCCGCTCCGTGAGCCAGGCCGCGAAGGCCCGCGCCTCGTGCCAGGTTACCCAGACCACCGGATGGTTGGCCATGCCGCTCAGGCAATCCCGGTCTCGAGGCTCGTAACCGCTATCCTCCACAAAGGCGCGGAACTGGGCCACTGTCACCGGGTAGCGCGCCATGTAGAACCTGGGCAGGTTCAGGGTGTGCTGCGGAGACTCGCGATTAAGTGCCTGCCCATCCTTGCGCTTGTCGCTGCCCATCAGAAACGGCCCCGCGGGTATCTCCACAAAGCCCAGCCAATCATCCTTGGGCAGATACCAGTGCTCGGGGTCGAAGCGCGGGTCGCCCAAAGTCGCCAGGGCGTTGCCAGCGTTGGCCCGCTCCAGGGGGGGCAGCTCCGCGTGTTCCAGGATGCGCACCAACCAGCGCTGCACGCGGTCGAGCTTGTGCCCGTTGGCCTGGCCCACCTGCCGCAGGTCGGCGCCCTCGGCCAGAGCCTGTCCCGCCAGCAGCGCGCCCCAGGGATCGCAGGCATCGCAGCCCGGCCACCCCGGCTCGCGGAAGCAGAGGGCGTCGGCCAGGGCCCACACGGCAAAGCTGGCGCCGCGCCCGGCTTTGGCCCCAGCCAGCAGGCAGACCTCTCGCCAGCGGCCGGGGTCCTCCCGCGCCAGCCTGGCAACCTGTTCGGGGTAGCCGTGGTCGGTGAGGTAACAGGCGGCCAGGTATTCCTGGATGGTGCGATGGGGGAACGCATAAACGCCCTGCCCGCGCGGGAGCAGCAGCCCCGACCGCTGGCTCAGAAACTCGACGAGGCGCGCCGGGCGCACGTCGGGGTTCTGGCTCAGGTGCAGCAGGCCGGAAACCAGGTCCTCCTCGGCCAGGTCGGCGGTGCCGGTGACCTCGGGCTGCTGGCGGTGGACCTCGAAGGCCAGGCGCTCCAGCAGGCGGCGCGCCTGGTCGCGGTCGATCTTGAGCCACTCCGCCAGGCTGGGCTGGTCCACCTGCGGCGCGCCGCGCTCGTCGTAGCGGATGCGGGCGCTCTCCCAGGTGTGCAGCAGCAGGTCCACCGTGTCGGCGTAGAGTTCCTCCCGCTTCTCGGGCAGGTTGCCGCCGCGCCAGGCGTGCAGGCTGGCCATGAGGGTCAGCAGCAAAGGGCGCCGCGCCAGGTCCCGCAGTTGCTCGCTGCCCTGGATGGCGCGCTTGAGCAGCGCCGCCCGCCCCTGCGCGGTCTGCTCCTCCATGTGGCGCAGCGCGGCCACGTGGGCGTACCAGCGGTCCACGAAGCGCAGGATCTGTCCCTGGCTAAAGGGCGCCAGCACCGCCTCGGCGAACCCGGCCAGGCGCCAGTCCTGGCGCTGGTAGGCGTAGGTGCGGCTGGTGACCAGAACCCGGCACCTGGGGAAGGCGGCGGCCGCGGACTCGACCAGGGTCTTGACCTGGCTGCGCCGCTGCTGGGCCTCGGGGACCTCGTCCAGGCCGTCGAAGAGCAGGATGCCGCCGATCTCCATCAGCTCCTGCCGCAGGTGCGGCGCATAGTCGGCCAGACCGTTGGCCTCCAGCTCGCCCGCGATGAAGCGCCAGAGGTGCTCCACCCCGGCCCGCTTGCCCGGCGATGGCAACCCGCGCACCGCCAGGTCGCGCAGGATGACGCGCACTGGCAGCAGGGGGCCGTGAGACCAGGGCTGCCGCTCCTTCTGATCATCGCCGTCGTCGTCCGGCAGCGGCGCGGTGAGCGTATCCAGGTTGGCGTCCGCCATCCCCAGCGCCTCGCCCGCCAGGCAGAGGCAGAGGAAATTGACCAGGGTGCTCTTGCCGCTGCCGGGATCGCCCAGCAGCACCAGCCTGCGGTGACGCTCCAGTTGCGCCAGCGCCGATTGCAGGCGGCTTTCCCGGCCCACAGCCTCTTCGGCGAGCTTGAGCAGGTCGGCCCGCTCATGAGCCTCCGGCGTCAGGGTCAGCAGCGCGGTATAGACGGCGCCCAGGTGCAGGCGGGCCCGCGCCTCGCCCGTGGCGGCCTTGGGGTCGATGCCGGACAGGGAGAGGTCGCGGGTCTCGCGGTGGAGCAGGCCCAGGTAGGCCCGTCGCAGGGCGTCGCCGCCTGGGCCGGGCTCCGGTGGGGCCAGTTGGGTGATGTGGTTCACCACATGATAGACGATATCGCCATAGACGCTGCCCTTGACGAAGGTGGCCCGCTCGCCCAGCACCGTGTTGCCGATCCCCTGGGCGATGGCCCCGCTGCCGCTCAATTCGGCGTGCAGGCGGTCGGCCAGGTCCAGCGGGGGGACCGACCAGCCCCGCTCGCGCAACGCCAAGGAGACGTCCTCCCGGCCGCGCTGCGCCTGGTACCGCTCCAACAGCTCCGCCCAGGCAGGGTCGCTCCACAGCGCGCCCTCTGCCGCGGCGAAGCAGCGGCGCAACCGGCGCGCCTGCGCCGGCGAAACGGCGCCCGGATCGAAACCGCGCACCGGGTCCAACAGCCCAGCCGCCGCCGCGCGCAGGAAGGCGCCATCGTCGAGGGGCAGAGCCTCCCCCTCGACGAGGAGCGCGTCAGCCCCGGACCAAGCGCGGTCGAGCAGTTCGCGCAGGGCATCCGCTTCGTCCTCAAAGCCGGCCTGGGCCATCAACGCCAGCTCGGCCTCCAACGTGGCGCGCACCAAGAGCAGCAGGTTGGTCATGATGAATCCTCTCCAGGACGCGATGACTCAAAGACACCCGTCCGCCACTCGATTGCTTATGGGCCCTTGCCTACCCCCGCCCATAGGAGGGCCAGGTGCCTCAGAGGAGCCGGGAGCGAAAACCACACGAAACCCGTCGTTTCGGCCTGCGTGCAATAGCTTGTGCCGATACCGAGACACGCAGCGCATATGCCTCTCCCCACGATCATAGCTGCCACCGCGCACAACCCGTCTCCCCGAGTTGCGAGCAGTAGGATTATTGCGCCCATCTCTGCCATCGTATGGATAGAGCCCACCAAAAGTCTGTGTCCATTCCCAGACATTGCCGGCCATGTCGAGACAGCCATAGGGGCTGGCGCCATCCGGGAAGCAGCCTACAGCACTGGTCGAGCCGATCTTTGTCTGGGTGTAGTTTGCTCGACCATAGTCAGCTACCTGTCCCCAAGGGTAGTAGCGCCCATCTACTCCCCGCGCCGCCTTTTCCCACTCGGCCTCGGTGGGCAGGCGGATTACCCAACCTTGCCGCAGCAAGAGCGCTAGCGGCTCTGGTGCATCCCGCCAGGCCCGCAGCCGATCTGTGAGCCAGGAGGCGTAGGCCCGCGCGTCGTGCCAGGTCACTCCCACCACGGGATGGTTCTCTACTCCGCTGTAGAGCTGCCATGCACCTTGGGCTATGTAATTCGTCTCCTCAGCAAAGGCCCGAGACTGCGCCACCGTAACTGGGTAGCGCGCCATATAGTACCGGGGCAGTTCGACAGTATGCTGCGGTTGCTCGTCATCGTCCGCAGATCGATCTCTCTTCTTGTCGCTGCCCATCAGGAACGGCCCCGCCGGTATCTCCATAAAGCCCAGCATCTCGTCCTTGGGCAGGTGCCAGCGCTCAGGGTCAAAGCGGGGGTCGCCCAGCCGCGCCAGCGCGCTCCCCGCCTCGGCCCGCTCGAGGGGCGGGAGGTCGGCGTCCGCAGCCATGGCCGCCAGCAGCCGTCTCTGCGTCCGGCCGAAGGTGGCCATCAGCCGGCCGGGCGGGTTCTCCTTGCGCGCCTGCTCGGCAAAGCCGGTCTCGCAGAGGGCCTGCGCAGCCAGCCGCCAGCGCCCGGACTCGGCCTCGGCGATCGGCGCATCGGGGCGCCACTCCGGCGCCAGGACGTTAGCCAGGTCCGAGATGTTCCGCGGCGTCGCCCGCGAGGCCCCAGCCGCCAACAGGTAGACCTCGCGCCACCAAGACAGGTCCCGCTCCACCCGCTCGCGCAGCAACGCCTCAAAGTTCCCTTGCCGCAGGAGATAGGTGGCGGCCAGGTACTCCTGAAACGTGCGGTGATGGAAGGCGTAGGCGCGGTTCTCCTGCGCCTGGAGCACCCCGGCCCGCTCTTGCATGTAAGCGATGACCTGCTCCGCTTGGGCCAAGCTGTCCAGTTCCTCGGCCAGCGCCAAGCGCAGCTCGTCACGGGGGATCTCAGCCGCCGCGTCATCGCGGCCCCGCTCACGCTCCTGTCGTTCGTGGGCTTGGAAGGCGACGCGCTCCAGCACCGTACGCAGCGTGGCGGTGCGGATGCCCAGGCGCATGATGATGCTGGGCTCCACCCTGCGCCCGCCTTGCTCGTCGCGCACGATGCGGTTCTCCCAATGGGCCAGGAGCAGGTTCACCACCCGCTCGTACAGGTCGGCCCGGTTCTCCGGCAGGTAGCCGTCGCGCCCGTGGACCTGGGCCATCAGCGTCAAGAGAAGCGGATACTGGGCGAGGTCGCGCAGGTGCTTGAGCCGCTCGATGGCCAGGCAGAGGTTGTCGGCCTCCTCCTTGCTCCGCTTCGCATCCCATTCCTTTCGCGGGCCCAGGAGCTGGTACCAGGTCTCCACGAAGGCTTTGATCTGCGCTAGGTCAAAGAGCGCCAGCTCCACCACTGGGAACTCGTCATCAGGCAGCCGCCAGCGGTCGTCTCTCCGGTAGGCATAGTCCCGGCTCGTGACCACCACCTTGCATCGGGGCAGCGTCGCGGCCAGGTCGGCGATGGCCTCCTTGATCAGCGTGCGCTTGGCCTCCTCATCGCTCTCCGCCACCTCATCCAGACCATCGAAAAAGACGATGCCTCCTTCATCGGTCAGCGTGCGCTTGACGTGGTCGAACGCTTCCTCGCAGCCCCATTGTCCCAGCAGATGCTTCAAGTAATCCCATACAAGGCCCGCCAAGCCCGGCGAGCCATTGGCGGGCAGCCAGGCTGCAAAGTGGCGCAGGACGATGCGCACCGGCAGCGGGGAGGCGTCTGGGGCCCAGCCTTCGAGCGCGCCCTTCTTGACCTCCTCGCCCAGACGCTTCTTGGCCAGCTGCGTGGCCAGGTGGTTGACCAGGGTGCTCTTGCCGCCGCCGGGGCCAGCCACCAGGACCAGGCGCTCCGCGCCGCCCACGGCTTCCACTGCCGAGGTGGGGATGCTCTCTCGCGGCTC
>ERZ747221.3460-NODE-3460-length-12556-cov-3.445468_pt1 | contig 12556 bp, 8 predicted proteins | sample MGYA00374949_ERZ747221 | MGnify/ENA primary metagenome ERZ747221 (study PRJEB28779, sample SAMN05720172) | bioreactor metagenome | isolation source: Anaerobic biogas reactor | place: USA:Washington, USA | collected 2015-08-08 ... | reverse complement strand
CGAACCTGAGATTATTCAGAATGTTCAACTACATTCCAATTATATTTCGACATAAAAATCCAGTTTTCCTGCAAATTAATACATTATCCAATAGTATTATAATAAGTAATGATTAAAATTAATTATTATAATGTATTATCTGGCCTGAATCCTCTAGATTGTATCCTCCGAAATCGCTAACTTGCTGGCGAAATTCTGGTGAATTGATGCTATTAAGAAGCAAGTCTAGTTCCCGTTCTCCTATTAAATCAGGGAGAATGCAGAGATCAAAACGTTCTTCGCTTAAGGGAATAAAATCCAAATCCAGGACCCGGGCACTGGCATAAATCCCCATACCGGTGTCACAGGCATCGTTTTTAACTGCAGCGGCTACCGCTAAATGAGTATATTCCTCACGGTTATAACCGTTTATGGCCTCGTTATCAATTTTTTCGCGAGCCAATAGATAGTCAAAAAGTATCCGGGTACCGGCTCCTTTTTGCCGGTTAATATAACGAACATCACTCCGTAACAGATCTTGTAATCCCAATATTTGCAGGGGGTTACCCTTTTTTATAATTAATCCTTGCTGGCGTTTGACCAGGTTAAGCAAAATCCAGTTCTTCTTGGGGAGGTACTTTTCCAGGTAACTCCGGTTATATTCACCGTTTTCTGCATCCAGCAGGTGAATACCAGAAAAATGGGTTTCCTGCCGGCGCAGGGCCATTATACCTCCCATGCTGCCAACATTGCTGGAAACCAGGCGTATACCATATTGTTTCTGGAGTAAATTACCAAGGATATCAATGGTCATATCATGGCTGCCTATAGCAATAAGGCTATGTTCAACCTGTTTACGGGGACGCAGCAAAGATACCGGGCAAGATTCTCCTGCCTGCAATCCTTCATTACCCCTCTCGATGCAAATGACTCCATCAGCTTTAACCAGGATGCTGCTAATGCCGGCACCTCGGTTTAGCGGGTAAGCCATATATTTGTCCTTGATGCGTGCCAGGTTTACATATATATACTCATCCACTCCCATGGATGATGCTATCTTTCTGGATACATGAGCCTGAACCTTATCTGCATCTGGCAGTACCAATCCCTGTTTTTTAAAAATAATAGGACGGGCGAAGAGGTTGAAAATCAATTGAGCAGATACTGGATAACCAGGTACACCGATAACCGGTTTACCATCAATAATCCCCAGAATGGCTGGTTTTCCCGGGCGGGTAGCCACTCCATGTATCAGAACCTGGCCGAACTCTTCTATAATAGTAGAAGTATAATCTGCACGACCGGCGGAAGAACCGGAGCAAATTACCAGTATATCAGCATTATCCTTGGTTTTCATTACCGCCTGTCTCAATAAGTCGGGGTCGTCCACCACAATGTCATGACGCAAGGGAATAGCCCCCCATTCTTCACAGAATACGGAAAGCATACGGCTGTTCGATTCTACGATTTTACCTGCTTCCATATCATCAGAGGCTCTTTCCTCCAGTTCGGTACCAGTAGGAATAATTGCTACCCGCGGTTTTTTTACCACCGGTATCTTTTCCACTCCAGCGGTGTGGATGGATGCTAATTCGTAAGGTCCTATTCTGGTAAAAACAGGAACCATCATGTCGTGGGTTACCAGGTCTTCACCTACGGAACGGACATGCTGCCAGGGTACGGCGGGTTTAATTATCTGGGCATAGCCGTCCAAAAAGTTAACCTCTTCTATCATTATTACGGCATCAAATTGGCGAGGAACATAGTTTCCGGTATCCACTTCGACATAATCCTGATCCTTTTTTAAATTAACGGGATTAACTTCGTTGGCGGCAAAAGTACTGGAAGCCTTTACGGCAATTCCATCCATTGCCGAGGCTACATAATGAGGTGAAGATCTATGGGCGTATACGGCCTGACTGGTAATACGGCCATGACTGGAGAGCACATCTACTTCTTCGCTCTCAATTTTAAAGTAATTTTCTTGCTCCAGCGCTTGTAAAAACTTCTGCAAGGCCTGTTCGCGAGGTATGTTTTCAATATAGATTTTCCGCTGCATAGTTCTATCTCCTTTATCCCATCCTGGCTTCTGACTGCCTTATTACTTTTGATTATTTTACCCCAGCAACGGTATTTAGACAAAATATTTAACCCTGGATTTGATCAGGTTATTTTATTTCCGTTTATATCAGGGGTTAGAATCATATTAGTATGTTTGACGGCAAAATTAGGTAAAGTATAATAGGATAAGATTAGAAAGAAAAGTGAATATATCACGGGGACAGTATATCACAGGGACGGTTCTTCTGATATATATAAAAAAGTGAGGAGTAAGGGGTAAGGTGTCAGGGGTAAAATCCCCATCCTAGCTGTTTTCCAAGAATTCTGTTGGGATTTTTAGTTAACATAGCAGATGAGGTGTAAAATTGGCTGAATTTTTAAAAGTAGTTAGTTTTCAGGAAGCCCGGCAAAAAATCATAGAATGCTTTCCCCGGCAAGGGAAGGAAAGGGTCTATTTAACGGAAGCACAGCGGCGGGTTCTCGCTAGTGATGTGCAGAGCCCGGAGGATTTGCCTGCTTTTCACCGTACAGTAGTTGATGGTTATGCGGTTCTGGCTGAGGATACTTTTGGCAGCAGTGAATCGCTGCCGGCCTATTTGGACTATGTGGGAGAAGTAAAGATGGGGCAAGAGGCCGGGTTAAGCTTACAAAAGGGACAGTGTTGCTGGATTCCTACCGGGGGAATGCTTCCAGCAGGAAGTAATGCAGCGGTAATGGTTGAATATACGGAAAAGCTGGGAGAGGATACTGTTCTGGTTTACCGACCGGTAGGACCTTGGGAAAACATAATGCAAAAAGGCGAAGATATAAAAAAGGAAGAAATTATTTTTTCCGCGGGCAGCTTTTTACGGGCGCAGGATATCGGTTTACTTGCTTCCCTGGGGATTAGTAAATTATCGGTATTTAAGCCCTGGAGGGTTGGGTTAATTTCCACCGGGGATGAAATAGTTCCTATTGAGGAGACCCCAACGATAGGTAAAGTAAGGGATGTAAACTCGCATGCACTGGCAGCAGCTATCAAGGACTGTGGTGCTATTCCCCATAATTATCCTCTGGTTAGGGATGATTTTAAGGTTTTAAAAAATACGGTGGAATTAGGGTTGAGGGAGAATGATTTGCTGATTATGTCGGGAGGAAGCTCGGTAGGTCTAATGGATGTAACCATGGATGTCCTCTTATCTTTTCCCGGGGCGGAAATGCTTTTCCATGGCATTGCGGTTAAACCAGGTAAACCTACCCTGGCTGTTAAGATAGGGGATAAGATGGTCATCGGTCTTCCCGGGCACCCGGTTTCAGCCTTGATGATGTTTCATATTGTATGCGCACCTGCTTTAAGCCCTTATCCACCTTTAAGTATTGATGCGCGTTTAGAGCTTAATCTACCATCACAGGCAGGTCGGGATGATTTTGTCCCGGTAGAACTGCGGGAAGAGCAGGGGGAAAAGCTGGCCCTTCCGTTGCTAGGCAAATCGGGTTTGATGAATATCCTATCCCGGGCCAGCGGTTTTATCCATATTCCCTATGAAAAGCAAGGCCTGGTCAAGGGCGAAAATACAAGGGTTTATCTATATTAAGGGTTGTCAAGGAGACGGGGTTGTTGTCAATCTCATTTCGGTTTCCAAAGGACTTTGCCCAGAATAATGCATTTTTCCTGTTCGCAGATCTGTGCCGGGTAGGCTTTATTATCGCAGAGCAGGATAATTTTATCCTCATAACGGTTCAGCCGTTTCACAGCAGCAGGACTTTGTTCATAGAGAACCACGGCCAAATCATTATTATCCACTTGAACTTGTCTTTTGACCAGAACGATGCTTTGATTCTTGATAGTGGGCTCCATAAAATCCCCGTTGACTCTCAAGTAGAAGTAGTTGGAAATATCATGGCCATAAATCTGCATAACCGTAGTATTTACCGGCCAGTAATCCTCAATAAATTCCTGGTTGGCTTCAGAATGGGCGGATACTATTTTATGGTAAACAGCAACTACTCCGGCTCTAATCGTAGCTTGCCTGTTAGAAGCTTTGTTGTCACTTTTATTTGATTCCGCTTCAAGTTGGGCTAATTTATCGATAAAGAGAGGCGAATCCTCCTCATCCTTTCTTTCTTCATTCCGTATTTCCATCAATTCATTAACAACTCGATAGCTTTCCAGTGCTTCTTCCGGCGGCAAATCGGGGAAAACGGTTCCCAGGAGCAGTCCGGGCGTTACATCAAAAAAAGCCGCCAGTTTATGCAGGTGCTCCAGATCAATACGAAGTTTTCCTCTTTCATAAAGCCGTATCACCGATTCGCTTATACCCACCTTATTACTTAGTTGTATTTCACTTAATTCCTTCTCCAAGCGCAAGTACTGCAGGCGTTCCTTGAATTTCATGGCATAATCGCTCCCCAGGACATTTTAAAGAATATATTAACAGTATAGCCAGGTCTTTTCAAGGATATTGGACGGAGGACGAAGGACGGAAGTCGGAAGGCGGAAGATGTAACAACCGGTGAAAAGTGAATTAGTAGATGATTGAGTAGTAAGATAAAGTGGGAGAAACCTTAACCCCTCACCCCTTATTCCTCACTCCTAAATTTTCTTAAATAATATAATTTGGATAGGTTTTACTGAGTGCAGGGTGGTGGGTAGGGCGTGGTGCTAAAGTTCTGCCATAAGTTGCTGCAGCAGCTCTGTCCTTAAGTTTTCCAGGGCCGCAAAATCCATGGCGGGGATATAGAAGGATTCCAATTCATCATGATATTGCTTGGCCTTACGAATAAATTCTATTGCTCCCTGTAGAGATTCATCGAAGCGTTTACGGGCCGAGAATATTCTTCTGGCATGTGGGTCTATAAGTGATTTCTGAATAAGCTCGTCAAAATCCAACAGGCGTTTCTGCTTAGCGGAGATTTTGTCTCCGTAATTTATAATATAGGAAGAGAAATCAAGCAAGGCGGTTTTTTGTTCCGGCAGAATAATAAGGTCGATTTTTTGAGGTTCGAAGGGGCTGTGATAGACTTCCCCATAATATTGCTGTAATTCCAGCATATAAGCGACATGGTCCAACAATTCCTTGCTACCACTGCCCGGGCTGCCTTTAAGGACATATAATGAATAATCATTGTCAATGAGGCTTTCTATCCGGGTTACCGGTCCTGCCGGGGTGATGGCTGCTGCGAATAGATGCCGTACTTCATGAGGTGAAACAGAATAGTCCTGTAAAAATTCCTGGCTCAAGGCTAAAATATTGCGCTTAACCGCTGCCGGATCCCGGGCTTCTTTATAATAAGACTGCCATTCTTCATAGGCGGCTGCAGCTTCCTGTAAGCGCAGGTAAGCCCGGGAAAAACAGCGGGAAATTTCCTGGCCAAGCTTTATCACTTCATTCTTATGTTCTTTAATAATCCGGCTGTCCCAGAAATCGCCCAGATTCAGTATTTCATCTACTGCTCCCGGAAAAAGTGGATCAACTACATGTGGTGCAGTACCATCGAGGATGCATATCTTCTGCCCGATTACTACCCCGTCAAGTGATTGGTTATCCGAAGAACACCAGTGGTATTCTATATCCAGACCACGGGAAGAGAATACCTCGCCGATTTTTTTTATAAACGTGGACTTCCCAACTCCGGGGCCACCTTTTAAGATTATTTTCCGTTCACCTTCCGGCCAGAGTATATATTGGTAGAAAGAGTAGAAGCCACGACAGCTGTTAGCACCTGGATACATATGTCTAAGCTTTGTCAATTATAGCACCCCCGGTTGCTTTTCACTTCTTCTACCAATAAATATATGTGTTTTTGATCATCTGACTCCCGTTATATTATGGAAATGCTGAACTATGGCAAATGTTCTGTTCCAGCAAAGATATGGTAGAATAAAAACATGAAACCCTGGGTTTACCTGGATAAGATTGGAGAAGAGCATGGGGAGTTAGTGAACAGACAGCGGGGAGAAATGATGAGGAATTGGATAAATGGGAAATTTGGTGAAACAATAGTGGAAAAAATAGCCGAGGAACTGGGGATTTCCTGCCTGCTGGCCAGAATACTGGTGAAGCGGGGGATAAGTGAAACTGAGGAGGCCAGCCGGTTTTTGTATGGGAAGCTGGAGGACTTGAATGACCCCTTCCAGCTTAAAGATATGGATTTGGCGGTGGCCAGGATAGAGCAGGCCATAGCGGCGGGCGAAAAGATAGTGGTCTATGGGGACTATGATGTTGATGGAGTTTGCAGTATTGTTATTCTGCTGGAAAGCCTGCAGCTGCTGGGAGCCAATTGTAGTTATTATGTCCCTGACCGCTTCTTAGAGGGTTATGGATTAAATAGTGATGCTATAGAAAAGCTGGCCAGTGAAGGCTGCCAGCTATTGATAAGTGTGGATTGCGGTATATCATCACTGGCGGAAGGCCAGTTGGCTTGTGATTTGGGAATGGATCTTATTATTACCGACCACCATACGCCGCTGGATAAGCTTCCTCCAGCTGTGGCTATAATCAACCCCAAGCTGGGGGGAGGAGCAGGGAGCAGTGACCTGGCGGGGGCGGGGGTGGCCTTTAATCTGGCAGCAGCCCTGTGGCGAGGAAGGATGGAGCAGGAAGAGCTGTACAACTGGCTGGAGCTGGTAGCCCTGGCTACGGTAGCGGATATTGTCCCGCTGCGGGGCGATAACCGGATAATGGTTAAGTATGGCTTGAAAAAGATTGAGCAGACAAGCCGTAAAGGCTTACGGGCTTTACTGCGGGAAACAGCCCTGGAAGGCAAGACCCTCAGAACCTGGCACATAGCTTTCGTACTGGGTCCACGTTTGAATTCAGCCGGGAGGCTTAATAGCGCTAGAAATAGTATTGAATTGCTCCTAGCCCAGGACGAAGAAAGGGCCGCTTCTATGGCGGCTTTTTTATGCCGGGTTAATGAAGAGAGAAAAAGAATTGAGGATACGATATTTCAGGAAGCATTGGCAGAAATCGAACAGCATATTGCTCTGGAGAAGGAACCAATACTATTATTGGGTGGAGAAAACTGGCATGATGGGGTTATTGGCATAGTGGCCTCACGCCTCAGCGAACGCTACCGGAGGCCTTGTATTTTAGTTTCCTGGGAGGGTGACTACGGAAAGGGCTCAGCCCGCAGCATAGCGGGAATTGACATATTTGCAGCCCTTGATTACGCCAGTTGCTTTTTGCAGCAATTCGGGGGGCACAAAATGGCGGCTGGTTTAAGGCTGGAGCGTAGGAATTTCTCTGCTTTTAAAGAAAAAATCCTGGAATGGGCGGCAGCACAAGAGCTTTCATCGCTTAAACCTTCTGAGCGAAAGATAGATGCTGAAATCAAGCCGGCTGAAATAAATGAGGCTTTGCTCCAAGAACTAGAGCTTTTGCAGCCTTGTGGAGAAGGTAATCTGGTACCGCTGTTCTTGTTGCGCCGGGTATCTATTAACTCGGCTGCTCTGATAGGCAAAGGGCGGGAACATTTCAAGCTCAAAACGGAACCGGATGATTTAGAGGGTATAGCTTTCAACCAGGCGCAGTATATGGAATTGCCATGGCGAAATTCCTGTCAGGACCTGCTCTTTGAATTGACGGAAAATGAATATCAGGGTCGGAAAAGGATACAGCTTAAAGTGAAAGATATGAAATGCAGCTTTATGCCGGACTGGACCGGCACAGCCCAGGACAGCCTGCAGAGAGCTTCAGAGCTATTGGCCGCTAGTATGGAGGAATTGAAAAAGGGCAGGCCTGTTCTTTTTATCTATCCTACATCCCGGATACTTAAGCGCAGCCGGGTTGTTTTGGAGAATTATTTTCATAGAAACACTTTGCAAGCGTTGTACGGTTTAATGAATGTCGGTGAGAGACTGGAGACGGAAAGTATATTCAGGCAGGGACGGCCCCGAATCTATCTGATGACCCGGGCATATTGCCGTTATTATTTAAGAAAAAACGCCTTCCCCCAAAACCTCCGTCTTATTCTGGAGCTATGGGGGGGAAAGTTAAAGGAACTGGAATATAATCGAGAAATTAGATGGGAAGCGTTATATCCCCCGACAGCAGAACTCTGCTGGCAGAGAACAGAGCAGGTGGCGGACTCCCCTTCCCCTACCTGGATATATACCAATCGAAAAAAGACGGTGGAGAGCTTAAGACGGCGATGGCCCCAGGCCGTTGTTCAAACCGGAATAAGGGAGCTTGAACAGCTGCGAAGCTTATACCAATCAGGTCTTAAGGATGGAGCCTCCGTATTCTTATCGGACGGGGTATTTGCCGGCATATTTCCCCAAAAACGGCTTAACGCAAGGCTGTTTTTTGCCGATGTACCTTTTAGTATTTATGAAGCTTTTTCCGTCCGGGGACAAATGACTGCCGGCAGTGAGGAGCCGGTGTTAGCTTTGTTTGATAGCCGGGATATGAAAAGCAATTGGGATTATCTAAATCAGGCTTATCCTGATTTGCCTGAAGTTAAAGCCTGGTTCCGCCAGTTGATTGACTTGCGACAGAATCCAATTATTCTCGATTTGAACAACTGGCCGGTAACAGCGAAAAAATTTTCCCGGGGAAAACTACTGTCAGTTCTGCTCATATTGAGCGATCTGGACTTGTGTCGTTGGCGAAAAGAAGGTAGTATTATTGAAATAAAGCTGCATAAGCCTGACAGCTCTACGATTAATCTCGCCAATTCGCCTTATTATCTGGAAGGACAGGCGGAAAAAAAGCACTATCAAAACCTGGCAAGTCAAATTGAGAAATCTCTAAAATGGTGAAGGACATGAGATGCGAAGCTCTAATCAAGAGGGTAAGTGAATATGATCCCGATACCGATTTTGCCCTGATTGAGAAAGCATTTAGGGTGGCGGAGCAAGCCCATCAGGAGCAAAAAAGGATTTCCGGGGAGCCATACATTATTCACCCGTGTGCAGTTGCTCTCATACTGGCGGATATTGAAATGGACACCCCTACTATTTGTGCTGCATTGCTGCATGATGTTCTTGAGGACACTCCGGTTAGTTATCTGGATATACTTAAGGAATTTGGCGAAGAAATTGCTATACTGGTAGATGGTGTTACCAAACTTACCCGAATAGATTTCAAGTCCCGGGAGGATGCCCAGGCGGAGAATCTTCGGCGGATGTTCATTGCCATGGCCCGGGATATCCGGGTAATCATCATAAAGTTGGCGGACAGGCTTCACAACATGCGGACTCTACGCTACCACGGTGAAGCTAAACAAAAAGTAATTGCCCGTGAGACTATGGAGATATTCGCTCCCCTGGCTCACCGTTTGGGCATATTTCGTTTTAAATGGGAACTGGAAGACCTGGCTTTTTATTATATGGAACCAGAAATGTACTATGAGGTGGCCAAACGGCTGAAACAGAAACGCCGGGAAAGGGAGAATTATGTCAATGACCTGGTGGAGCAGATTGAGGTTGGGCTTCATCAGATTGATATCGATGCAGATATTAAAGGTCGTCCCAAGAATATATATAGTATTTACAAAAAGATGATCAAACAGGGAAAAGATGTTGATGAAATATACGATAAGATAGCTATTCGGGTTTTGGTCGAGGATGTCCGGGATTGCTACGGGGTACTGGGTATTATTCATACTATGTGGAAGCCACTTCCTGGTCGTTTTAAAGACTATATTGCCACCCCCAAGGCCAATATGTACCAGTCGCTGCATACTACTTTGATTGGTAGAGGTGGTGAGCCTTTTGAAGTACAGATCCGTACTGCGGAAATGCATCGCACTGCTGAATATGGTATTGCTGCTCACTGGCGCTACAAAGAAGGTTATAATCCGCGGGAGCGAAAATTCGATGAAAAGCTGTCCTGGTTACGGCAGATACTGGAGTGGCAGCAGGAAGTAAAAGACACCAGTGAATTCATGGAATCTTTAAAAATCGATCTCTTCGATGATACCGTCTTCGTCTTCTCACCCAAAGGAGCTGTTTTTGAACTTACTAAAGGGGCCTGCCCGGTGGATTTTGCTTACCGGGTTCATACCGAGGTAGGGCACCGCTGCACTGGTGCTCGGGTTAATGGACGTATTGTCCCCTTGGATTTACCGCTGGAAAATGGGGATATAGTGGAGATATTAACTTCCAAAAGTGCGATTGGCCCCTCTCGTGATTGGTTGAATTTTGTCAAAACTTCTTCGGCTAAAAGCAGGATAAGGCAATGGTTTAATCGGGAGAAGCGCCAGGAGAACATAATCCGGGGACATGATTTGCTGGAGAAGGAATTAAAGAAGCAACACCTGAACCCCAAAGAGTTGCTTAAAGAAGACAAACTGGTAGAAGTAGTAAAAAAAATGGGTTTCAATGCAGTCGAGGATTTGTTGGCGGCTATTGGGGATAGTGCGCTTTCACCTCTGCAGGTAGTGAACAAGCAAAAGGAACTCTATTTTCCTGACCTTCTGCTCGAGGATGTAGCTGCTATCCCGGAGGAAAGCAAAGCTGCGGTAAAGGATCGGGTCACAAACGCCCTGCGCATAAAGGGTGTGGATGATGTGGCTATCAGACTGGCTCGTTGTTGTAATCCTTTGCCGGGAGATCAGGTTTTGGGTTATATTACCCGGGGGCGGGGGGTATCGGTACATCGTAAAGACTGCCCTAATATGCAAAATTATCTGCAGAATGAAAAAGACCGCATACTGGAGGTTGAATGGGCGGATACCAGCGGTATCTATTATGTAGAGCTGGAAGTAAAGGCTTTTGACCGGGCACGCCTGACCACCGATGTTATGAATGAAATTGCCGAGGCCAGAATTCAAATTAATTCAGTTTTTTCTCGGGCTACCAAAAACAACCAGGCCGTAATAAACCTTAAACTGGAGATAAAAGATATGAGCCGCCTTCAAGCTGTGATTCAGCGCATTCTAAATGTTAGGGATGTGTTGGAAGTTAGAAGGGTTCTGCCGGGGGAAATGAGAGGTGAATCGCTTGCGGGCCGTAGTTCAAAGGGTTAGTTTTAGTGAGGTTAGAGTTGAAGGTGAGCTGCGGGGAAGAATAAAGCAGGGTCTTATGGTTTTGCTGGGTATTAAGAAGGGGGACAGCAAGGCTGATGGGGATTACCTGCTCGAAAAGATTGTAAATCTTCGGATATTCCCTGATGAAGAGGGGAAGATGAACCGTTCTCTGCTGGACATTGAAGGGGAAATACTCCTGGTAAGCCAGTTCACCCTTTATGGTGATGCCCGTAAAGGCCGCAGGCCGAGTTTTTCTGAGGCGGAATTGCCGGAATTAGCCGAACCGCTGTTTAATTACTGTGTTGATGGCCTTCGCCAGCGGGGTGTGCAGGTAGAAACCGGAACCTTTGGAGCGGAAATGCTACTTAGCATAGAAAATGATGGACCCTGCACCATTTTGCTGGATAGCGAAAAGTTGTTTTAAGAGGCTTATGATAAACCTTGGACGAGAGTAAGGCCTTCCGCAACGGCAAAGTTTTATCATAAGTCCCTGGAGTCTAAAATATTGGAAAGGAGCATTGATATGATATTAAAGGGTTTGGAACTAAGCAGTATGATGGTCAACTGCTATATCGTAGGCTGTGAAGAGACCAAAGAGGTAGCGGTCATTGACCCCGGAGGAAATGCCCGGGCTATATTGAATCTATTGGAGGAAGATGGACTCAAAGTGCAGTATATAATAAATACTCACGGCCATATTGACCATATTGGAGCCAACCAGGCCATAAAAGATGCTACCGGTGCCAAAATCTTAATTCATGAAAATGATGCTAAAATGCTGGTAAATCCGGTTTCCAATTTCTCGTTTATGATGGGAAGCAAGGTTATAAGCCCGCCGGCTGAACAGTTTATCCAGGAAGGAGATATTATAAAGATTGGCAATACGGTGGAGTTGGAAGTGATTCATACTCCGGGGCACAGCCAGGGAGGGGTCTGTCTTAAAACCGGAAATATTATTTTTGTTGGGGACACCTTGTTCCAGGGTTCTATTGGGCGTACGGATTTCCCGGGGGGCTCTTACAAGCAGTTGATTCAAAATATTAAAGAAAAGCTCTTTCGTTATGATGATGATACTATTTGTTATCCTGGACATGGACCGGCAACGACTATTGGTTTTGAGAGGATGCACAACCCGTTTTTAACTTAAGCAAAAAGCCCATGATTAGTCCCGGAACCCTGTTCCATAAAAAAATTTTTCAAATACCTTTACAAATACTTAAATGTTGTGGTAATATTAATTCATATATTTCAAAATGCAATGAAGAAGTAAAGTAGCTTCGTGGAATTAGGCAGAGAGGAGATGCCACCGGCTGTAAGCATCTCTATAAGGAAGCGGATTGAAGTTCACTTCGGAGCACCCGGCTGAAACCCTGGGTAAGTAGGTCGTGGCGGAGCTCCCACCGTTAAAAGGGAGGGGATATCGGATAAACCTGTATCTTTTAAGCGGACCTGTAATGGTAATTTGGGTGGTACCGCGGGCAGCAGAAGCTTCTCGTCCCATGAGGATGTGAAGCTTTTTTTAATGGAGGAGTCCCGTATCCTTTTTTGAGTGGGCTTTAGCCAA
>ERZ747221.3449-NODE-3449-length-12602-cov-3.186747_pt1 | contig 12602 bp, 10 predicted proteins | sample MGYA00374949_ERZ747221 | MGnify/ENA primary metagenome ERZ747221 (study PRJEB28779, sample SAMN05720172) | bioreactor metagenome | isolation source: Anaerobic biogas reactor | place: USA:Washington, USA | collected 2015-08-08 ... | reverse complement strand
AGGTGCAGATAAAACAGGAAGCCCGCGTCCGCGGGCGCAACCGGCGCAAATGTCACCCAGCCCATGGCCAGGGTTTTCACGGCATTGAGGTCAACCGGAAGGAAATGGCGCATCAAAAGGCCTGTGGCCGCAACGGCTGCAATCAAAATGAGCGCGAAATAATCGGCAAAGAGCGAAATGTAGCGCACCTGCGGCAGGACCGCCCGCCGCAGGAAGAGAAACGCGAGTCCCGCAAGCAGCGCCAGAGCCGCGGCCGCCCAGGGAAGCAGCCGGATGGGACCTTCCTTTCGAGTGGTCGGAATGACCGGGCTGCGACTCAAGTTGCTCCTGCCCGCCGACCGCCGCGATCATGCGTTTGACCTGGTGATAGCGTCCCTCAGTGACTTTCACGCGCGCCTCATGCTCCCCTGCGCGTATCAGTTCCGCAGGCATGCAGACGCACGCGGGGTCGCCGTCGTCCGCCGGGATCGCGATTCCATTCCGGAAGCGTGTTTCGGCGTCAGGTGCGAGTGTCCCGTCATAGCGCACGAAGTAGGTCTTTTCGACATGCCGTGCCGGGGACAGCAGCATATGCGCGGCGTCACCGTCGTTGGTCAGCAGCAGCAAACCTTCCGCGTTGCGGTCGAGCCGTCCGGCGGGGAACAGCCCGCGCCGCCGCAGCTTCTCCGGCAGTCTCGATACCACCGTCGGCAGCTTCGGGTCACGTGTCGCGCAGATCTCTCCCGCCGCCTTGTTCATCATGATATACACGTACTTGCTGTACACAACCGGCAGTCCGTCGAGCGTGAGTACGGCGGTCTCCGGGTCGACCTTCGTCTCGGGCCGTGTGACCGTGACGCCGTCGACCGTCACCGCGCCGCGCCGGATACGCAGTGTGACCTCTTTGCGCGTACCCTCGCCCAGGTCGCACAGCAGCTTGTCCAGTCTCATCATACGTCCTCCGTCAGATTCTCCCGCAGTGCCGCAATGGTTTCATGTGTGACTCCAAGTGTCCCGAGGAACGCCGCGCATTTCTCCGCGAACGTCTTCCCGGGACAGCCTTTCAGCGCCGTGAACATCTCGGCGAACGGCAGGTTGTTGCGCGTCCGCGTGCCCCATGCCGACAGTGTTGTCAGCTCATAGTCGAGGATCAGATCGTCCTCACTCACGCCGAGCAGCCCGTTGAGCAGCAGTGCCACTGTTCCGCCGCGGTCGGCACCGCCCCAGCAGTGGAAACAGATCGGATAGCGTGAGACATCCGCGAGTACCCGGAAGCACGCAGCAAGATTGTCCCGGTACTCAGGGTCGAAGATGCCGGTGTACGGCGTGATGGGCAGCAGCACCCATTCCACACCGTACGGGGACAGCACGGACGCATTGCGCAGCCCCACAACTTCGCCGCGCAGGTCAAGGTCGGTGCGCACCCCAAGCTCCTCCGTGAGGGTTTTGATGCCGCGTGGGGTGAGGGTCAGGTGCGTATCGAACTCGCTGGTGCGGAAAATCAGATCCTGCCGCACACGGCATCCGTCCAGGGTACGCCATCCGCCGATATCGCGGGCGTTGGTATTGCCGTCGATATAAAGCCAGCGCGGGGGCGTGTCCGCGGTAGTGAATGTCCGCGTCCGCGAGGTTCTCACGCCGTCGGTCACGCGCCAAAAGTACCGTGTTCCGATGCGCAGGTTGTACACGGCGTGCTCCGTCCCGTGTATGCGGACAGTTACGGCGTCGGAAAAATCCTCGCGGCGGGCAATATGCAGCACGCCGTCGGTAAGCCGTTCATGCCATGAGAACACGACGGGCGCGGGGACGGAGTCGTCTTTGCCCACCGAACGCAGGCTGTACCACTGAGAGGACATCTCTCCGGCGGTCTGTCTGCGCGCGGTCTCATCCTCAGCGAACGTGCGCTGGATATCGGTGAGCAGACAGACTTCGGCATTTTCCTTTGGGGCGTCCGGTAAAATCGGCAGTGTGGTCATGGTAATTCTCCTTATATGCCTTTCGCAAGACCGTGCATGAACTTTCGGCTTTCGGAGAGCAGACATCCCCCGCCGATGAGCCGGTTCTTATTATATATGAGCAGGTTTGCGGGGATCCCTGACTTGCCGGCGGGCAGTTTGCAGTGAACACGACCATACACGCAACTCCCTTTGGGATTGACCGCAGTATATGCACATGTCCTGCGGCGCATGCGGAAGGATTTCAGAAGAACAGGTGCTCGATGAGAATCTTCAGTCCGATGGCGATGAGTATGACGCCGCCGGCGATGACAGCTTTCTTCCGGAACCGCGCGCCGAACAGATTGCCGATTTTAACGCCGGCTAAGGAGAACGCGAACGTCGTGACGCCGATGAGCACGGCGGCGGTCAGGATGCTGACCTGCAGGCAGGCGAGCGAAATTCCGACGGCGAGCGCGTCGATGGACGTCGCGACGGCGAGCACCGCCATGCTCTTGACGCCGAACGACGCGTCAACCTCTTCATTCTCGCCGAACGCCTCGCGCAGCATATTCGCACCGATGAGCACCAACAGCCCAAAGGCGATCCAGTGATCGAAGCGTTCGATATAGGCATAGCAGCGGGTACCGACAAAGTATCCGATGGTGGGCATGAGCGCCTGGAAACCGCCGAACCAAAGCCCGCACAGCAGCGCGCCCTTCCAATTCATCCTCTTGAGCGACAGTCCCTTACAGATGCTCACCGCGAACGCGTCCATCGACAGCCCGACCGCGAGGATGAATATCTCCCAGATTGCCATACACAGGCATCCTCTCATATATCGAAAACCCCCTTTTTAACAATAAGGGGGTTTTCGGACTTTGTCTTTGCGGGACGGTATTGCGTTATTTCCGCAGCTCGGAGCGGCGGATCTTGCCGGAAATGGTCTTGGGCAGCTCATCAACGTACTCCACGATACGCGGGTACTTGTACGACGCGGTGTGGGTCTTGACGTAGTTCTGCAGCTCTTTGGTCAGCTCGGGGGTGCCCTCATAGCCGCGGTTGAGCTTGATCGTCGCCTTGACGACCTGTCCGCGCACCGGGTCGGGCGCGCCGGTCACGCCGCACTCCAGCACCGCCGGATGCTCCATCAGCACGCTCTCAACCTCAAACGGTCCGATGCGGTAGCCGGAGCTTTTGATCAGGTCGTCGATGCGGCCGACATACCAGATAAAATTATCCTCATCGCGCCACGCCATATCGCCGGTGTGGTAGAGTCCCTCACGGCAGACATGCGCGGTCATCTCCGGGTCTTTGTAGTAGCCGCCGAACAGTCCGACGGGCTTGTCGTGCTCGATGTGCAGCACGATCTCACCGACCTCGCCAGGCTTGCACGATTTCCCTTCGCCGTCGACTATGTCCGTGCCGTACGCCGGAGACGCCTGTCCCATCGACCCGGGCTTCGGAACCATGCCCCGAAGCGTGCAGGCGGTGAGGGTCGTCTCGGTCTGACCGAAGCCCTCGTGGATCTGAAGTCCGGTGCGTCGGGTCAGCTCATTGTAGACCTCCGGATTGAGCGCCTCACCGGCAGTCGTCGCGTGAAGGACGCCCGACAGGTCATATTGCGTCAGATCCTCGGCGAGGAAGAAGCGGTAAATTGTCGGCGGCGCGCAGAAGGTCGAGATGTTGTAGCGTACGATTCGTTCCAGGACGTCGGTGGCATGGAAGCGCTCGAAATCGTAGACGAACACCGGTGCCTCGCAAAACCACTGGCCATAGAGCTTGCCCCAAACAGCCTTGCCCCAGCCGGTCTCCGCGACTGTGAAGTGGAGTTTCCCGCGCTCGACGCAATGCCAGTGCGCGGCGGTGACGATGTGCGCGAGCGGATAGTCGAAGCGGTGCCACACCATCTTCGGTAAGCCGGTCGTGCCGGACGTAAAGTATAAAAGCATCGGGTCGTCGACGGTCACAGCCTGCTCGCCCGTCGGACGCTCGAATACCGGCGATGCGGCGTCTATGAGACTGTCGAAGTCGAGAAAGCGGTCGTCGTGCCCGTGGACGAGCATCTTATGCTTCAGGGTGGGCGATTCGGTCTCGGCCTCGATGACACTTTTGATGGTCCAGCCTTCGGCGGTGCAGACGATGGCGGAGACGCCGGCTGCGTTGAAGCGGTAGGTGAAGTCATGGGTGGTGAGCAGATGCGTCGCGGGAATGGCGAGCGCGCCGATTTTGCAAAGACCCATCATCGCGTACCAGAACTGATAGTGGCGCTTGAGTACGAGCATCACGCGGTCGCCCTTGCGGATACCGACGGAGCAAAAGACGTTGGCGGCGCGGTTTGACAGCTCTGAGATTTCGCGGAAGGAGAAGGCACGCTCATTTCCGTCCTCATCGCACCAGAGCATGGCGAGGGCATCGGGGGTACGGCGGGCGATCTCGTCGACAACGTCGAAGGCAAAATTGAAGCTGCGGGGATAGTCAAAGGTGATTTTTCGCAGCACACCGGCTGAGTCGAAGGTCTCGTGTATGTATTCTTTATAGATGGCTTCCATGATGAAATTCCTTTCCGATACGGCGCTTCCTTACGCCTTGCGAATAACGACGGCGAGGAACGTGCAGTCCTCACCTTCCGTTGCGATCATCCCATGGCCCCGACGGCTGTCGTAATAGACGGCATCGCCGGGGCGGAGAATCTCGATGTGTTCGCCGTAGACGAATTTCATCGTGCCTTTGATGATATAGTCAAACTCCTGGTAATCGTGGACGGTCATTTGGACGGGCCGATCCTGCTCGTCGGCGCGATAGGGCGCGGTGACCAAATAGGGTTCGGCAAGCTTGTCGCGGAACAGGTAACCGAGGTTCTCGTAGGAGAATCCGGCGCGGCGCTTGATGGGCAGTCCCTCTCCCGCGCGCGTGACGGTGTAGCCGGAAAGCTTCGGCGAATCTCCGGTGAGAAGCTCGGTCAGTTCGACGTTGAACTTCGCCGCGCATTTATAGAGGAACGTAAACGAGAAGTCGACCTGCCCGGCTTCGCACGCGCGGTACTCCTCGGGCGTGACATCGCAGCTTGCCGCCATTTCCTCCACCGTATAGTCACAGATATCCCGCAGGCCTCGTATCCGTTCCGCAATCTGTACAACTTGATTGTCCATGCAGTCTCCTTCCTCCCGCACTCTGAACATCGTGCGGGAATGCATACCGGATGTGGATTCCGGTTAACCTTCGTTTAAAGGTATGCAAATTATTTTACCAGAGCCGCGCGCGTATGTCAAACCTTTTTCGCGCACATTCAGGCGAATTTACACTTTATTAAACGTCTTTTTACGTGCATTTACGCCAATCTCATAGGATTGACGGCAACATCATAAATACTGCACAGGGAAATCCATTCCATTTTGTTCAAAGTGTAGAATGTCGCGGCTTTTCTTTTCCTCCATTGCAAATTGCGCCGTTTTGTGGTACACTATACTGTATAATTAGGATGCTATCATACCTTCTCCCGCGCTGTATGTGCAAACGGGATAACCGACCCAACGTGAAAGGGATTCACATGACACAACAGGACTGCCTTGAAGGACGCCATGCGGTGCTTGAAGCGCTGCGCACGCGCCGTCCGCTCGATAAGCTATATATCCTCCGCAGTTCAAAGGACGCGCAGGAGGACACCGCGCTCGCGTCCATCCGCACACTCGCCAAAGCCGCCCGGGTTCCGATCGTCGAGGTCGACCGCCGCAGGCTCGACGCGATGAGCGTCACACACGCGCACCAGGGCGTCATCGCCCAGATTCCCGCCGCCGACTACGCCACCGTCGAGGACATCCTCCGCGCCGCCGATGCGTCTCCGGATCCCGCGCTCATCGTCCTGTGCGACGGGCTGGAAGATCCTCACAACCTCGGCGCCATTGTCCGCACTGCCGGAGCCGCCGGCGCCAACGGCGTCATCATCCCCAAGCATCGCTCCGTCACGCTCACCGCTTCCTGCGCCAAGGCCGCCGCCGGCGCGCTCGAGCATGTCCCCGTCGCACGCGTCACCAATCTCGCCGATACCGTTGATCTGCTGAAAAAGCGCAATATCTGGGTCTTCGGCACCGCCGGGGAAGCGACAATTTCCCTCTATGAAGCCGACTTCAACCGCGACTGCGCCGTCATCATCGGCAATGAGGGCAGCGGTCTGTCACGCCTTGTCCGCGAACGCTGCGATTACCTCGTCAGCATCCCGATGAAAGGCGCGGTGCCGTCGCTCAACGCGTCCGCTGCGGCAGCCGTCGTGCTGTTCGAGGCCGTGCGCAGGAGGCTCGGGAAGTGACCGCCCTTCTTTCGCGTGCGGAAGCCTATATGCGCACGTGCATGAAAGACGGTGACGCCGCGCACGACCTCTCCCATATCTACCGCGTCACGGCGTACGCCCGCGACATCGCCGAACATACGCCCTGTGACCGTGAGGTCGTGATGATCTCCGCTCTGCTGCACGATATCGGACGTCCCGCGCAGGACCGCAACGAAACCCTCGACCACGCGGATGTCGGTGCGCAGATGGCGTACACGTTCCTGCTGCCGCTTACGGATGAGACGTTTGCCATCCGGGTGCGCGACTGCATCCGCACCCACCGCTTCCGTGCCGGAGACCAGCCCGCAACTGTCGAGGCGCAGATTCTCTACGACGCGGACAAGCTCGACGTCTGCGGCGCCCTGGGCATTGCACGCACGCTTTTATATGACGGCGCGCATGGCATCCCGCTGAGTACCGGAAGCGGATGGAGCTTCCTGCAGGAGTACGAGACAAAGCTCGCGGGACTCTATGACCGTTTCTTCACCGAACGCGCACGGGAGCTGGCCGCACCGAAACGCAGCGCTGCCGAAGCGTTCCATCAGGCGCTTCTCTCCGAATTGCAGACAGTCTCCGACAGTCAACGGCTTTTAGATGAATTATTACGCGAATCCAATGCAAAGGTGGTATGACCATGCGCGATCAGGAAACAGACCGCCGCGTGCCCCCGCCGGTCGACGGCGATGAGCTTGACGATATCCGCAGCCTTCTCGACGACGATACGATTCAGGACGGCGCGGACTTCAGCATCGATGATATCCTGTCCGAGTACAGCGGTATCTCCGACGTCCTCGGGAATACCCCCGAAGATGCCGACCAGGCGCCGGACTTACAGGATATGCCGGATGTACCGGACGTACCCGCATATTCCGACAGCGATACACAGCGCATCGAACGGATCTCCGTCGGCGCACAGAAACCCGTCCAGACCGTTCATACACCCGCCGCGCCCATGCAGGAGAACGAGGAACCGGATGTTCGCCAAACCATCTCCGCCCAGGTCAACGAAGTCATGGAGGAGAAGCAGACCGGTACGCCGAAGTTCAAAAAGTCCAGCCCTCCTTCTAAACCCAGACACCACGCAGTACACGTCACCGACGAGTACGATGGCGCACCGCCCCCCCAGCCCGCGTCCAAATCCAAGCCTGCAGGTCCCGCCCTCAGCGACGACCTGCGCTCCTTCCGCGGATTGGCCCCCGCCGACGCACTCGCGAAAGCCCGCAGTGCCGTCGGGTATTATAAGTGGCGCTGCGTGCTCACGTTCCTGCTGGCGCTGCTCTCAGGCTACATCACCGCCGCACCCTCCTACGGGCTGCCGCTGCCTTCGTTCATCAGCTACATCAAACTGCCGTTCATCTATCTGTTCATCCTCTCCGCGCTGCAGCTGATCGCGATGTTCATCTGCGTGTCGCTGCTGGCCGACGGGCTGCGGATGCTGGCCAGGCGCAGGTTCAAGGCTGAGACGCTCATCTTCCTCGTGTGCCTGGTGAATCTGCTGTATACGATGCAGATCATGGTAAAGCCGGAGCTGGGCGGCTGGCTGCCGTACCATTGCGTAGTAATCCTGACGCTGTTCTTCGGGATGCTGACGCGCGCGCTCAGATATGAGGGCATCGTCCGTGCCTGCTACGCGCTGTCGTTCGCATCGGGCCGCTATACGCCGGTCAACGGCGTACGTTCGTCGAAAGGTAAGGTGAAGATTGTCTACAAGCTTGAGCCGGCGCCGCTGGAGAAGCGGCTGATGGATCGGCTGTGGGAGGAGGATCGCATCGAACACTTCATGTGCCGTTTCTCCCCATTCGTCTTCATCGCCACCGCCGTCTTCGCTTTGATCGCATCGGTCTCCGGAACCGGGAAAATCAGTTTCCTGTGGGCATGGTCGGGGCTGCTGTCGGTGAGCCTGCCCGGAGGGCTGCTCGCCGCTGCCGTGATGCCGTACGCCTCCGTCGCCGGACGGCTTGCGCACTTCGGTACCGTCCTCGCGGGTCCCCGCAGCGCGGAGCTTCTCAGCGAGACCCGTTCTGTCATCCTCCAGGAGCGCGATATCTTCCCCACCAAGATGGTCTCCATCTCGGCGGTCAAGGTATTCTCCGGCTTCACTCCCGAGAAGATCAATCTCTGCACGCTCGCCGTACTCAAAGCTTCCGGCAGCGGGCTGTACCACGCGCTCACGGCGTCATTGTCAAAGGCGCCTGTCAATATGCCGCTCATGGAGAACTTCGAGTTCTACGAGACCGGCGGCATGGGTGCGTTCGTCAACTCCGACCGCGTCCTCGTCGGTACCGCCAACTTCATTCTCCGCTCCGGTGTGCGTATCCCCGAAGGCATCAACCTTAAAAACGGCATCTTCGTCGCCGTCAACATGCAGTTTGCCGGGCTTTATCCGGTCAAATACGACGTCATGCCGTCGGTAAGACGGGCGCTTGTGCATCTGACACGCCGGCACCTGACTCCGGTCCTCGCCGTGCGCGACTTCAACATCACCCCGCAGCTCGTTGAAAGCCGCTTCAAGCTCAACCCCGACTCTTTAGGCTACCCCGATCTCAGCGAGCGCATCAACTATTCCTCCTACCGCGACGGGCTGGAGGATGAGCCGATTGCCGCGCTCGCGGTGGACTCCACCGTCAACTTTGCCGACGCCGTCTCCTCGGGCCGCCGTGTCCATACCGCCGTGCGCATCAACCTGATCCTGGGCTTGATCGCCGCGATCCTCGGTATCGGCCTCAACTTCTTCCTGCTGATCGTCCGCGCGCCGTCTGCCATCACACCGTTCAACGTTGCCTACTACACGTTGCTGTGGTTCATACCTCCGCTGATCGTATCCTTCGGCGCCAACCGCCGGTAGGTTTCGACAAAATATTCCCAAATATGGAGTATTTTCACCGGCAGGGACGTCCCATATCCATATGGACATCTCTGCCGCGTTTTTTATCTCTCAAAGGAGGCTTCTCCATGTTCCCAAGAAGGGCGCTGTGCATCCTGCTCGCCGCCGTGCTGACGCTGACGCTGCTGCCCGCGCTGAGCCGTACCCGCGCCGAAGGGCAAAAGCTCGTCGCGCTGACATTCGACGACGGCCCGTCGAAGTCGACCGGCAAGCTGCTCGATGCGCTGAAGAAGTATAATGCGCACGCCACGTTCTTCGTCGCGGGCTACCGGCTTGCCGAGCACTCTCAGACCTTCCGGCGCATCATCGACGAAGGTCACGAGGTCGCGAACCATACGCAGAACCACAAGATACTCCCGAGGCTCGGCGACACACAGCTCGCCTATGAGATCAACACGACGCTGAAGGCGCTGCAGGAGGCAGCGGGAGATCACACCTATCTGATGCGGCCGCCGGGCGGTGCGTTGAGCGCGAGGGTACAGGCAGCCGCAAACGGGCCGATCATCCTCTGGTCGCTCGATACGTTTGATTGGAAGCACAAGAACGTCTCCTATGTAACCCGCCGGCTGCTGTCGAACGTGCGCGACGGGGACATCGTGCTGCTGCACGACCTGCACGCGACATCGGTCGACGCGGCGTGCGCCTGCATCCCGCAGCTGCAGGCGCGTGGGTTTGAGCTGGTGACGGTCAGCGAACTGTTCCGCCGGCGCGGCATCACACCGGAAAGCGGCGTGGTCTACAACTCCGCGCGCGGCACCGGCTGTGATCTTCCGGCGTATGTGTCCGACACCTCGCTTTCCGTATCATCGGAGGTGCCGGTGACGGCGGAGTACGAGAACGGTGCGCAGGTCACACTCGGCGACGAGGTCTTCACGGCGCTTGGCGCGCAGTATACGAAGGAGGCAGCGCTGAGCATCCCCGACACGCCGGGCGCGCAGAGCTACGCGCTGACGTTCGATGCCGATGCCTTCGCGCGCACGGTGGAGGAGAAGCTGACGTTCACAACGCCGCTGGGATCTTTCCACTTCACCGCGCCGGTCGCCGCGTCACAGACGGTGGAGCTGCGTGTGCAGCGTGAGGACGGCGGAACGGTCTTTGCAGTCTACTCGGACGGGCTGCCGGCGGCGAATCTGCGGGGCTGCACGGCAATGATGCCGACGAAGGCAGCGTCCTCCGGAGTCGTTCTGGAGTGCCGAACGGACGCCGGGTACGTAACGCTTGCCAAATGCACGGCAGTGAGCGGAGGCATCGCGGGTGTGCTGACCGAGAGCACGATGCTGCGGGTGTGGGACCGTACGCCAGCTTTCCGCGACGGGAACTGCTGGGCGTCGGACGCGGTGACGTTCGTGGCAGCGCGTGGACTGTTCAGCGGCGTATCGGACAACAGCTTCGGCGTCTACGAAGGCATGACGCGCGCGATGATCGTAACGGTTCTGTGGCGCGCGGAAGGCAAACCGGTGCGGACGGGTGCAGGATTCTCCGACGTGAAGCCCACGGAATACTACGCGGATGCAGTGGCCTGGGCAGTGGCGGAGGGATTGGTATCGGGCTTCCCCGACGGCACCTTCCGTCCGGATGCGCGTCTGACGCGTGATCAGCTCACGGTGATTCTGTACAACTACGCGCGGCTGCTGGGATATGACACGACGTTCCCGGCCGGTTTGCTGCCGTCCTGCGCAACCTGGGCGGAGACGGCGTACGCGTGGGCATCCGGCGCGGGAATCGTGCGCTCCGATGACGCGGCATGGCAGCTTCCCTCCGGCGCCGTCTCGCGCGCGGAGGCTGCTCTCCTGCTGCAGCGTACCATCCGGTGGATGGCTGCATAATCCGCAAGCCCTGCCCGTGCAATTATATAAGCCGCAGTCTTGAGAAGACTGCGGCTTTCTGTTATGGATATGGTTTTACATTACTGACCGTAGCCCATGTAGTACATGAGGGCTTCGGAGAGGTCGAGGGTATTGAGGGCGTCGTAGACCTCGATCTCCATCTGATCCACCTGCGCTGCGAGTTTTTGCTGATAGAAGTATTTGATTGCCGATTGATAGAACTTTTCGTGGTACTGCTCATAGACTTCGGGGGTGATGGTATTGCGTTTGATGATGTGGTAGCCGTAGTCGGTCTTGACCGGCTCGCTTATCTGCCCCGGCTGCAACGTGAAGGCTGCCGTCTCGAACTCGGGCACCATCTGACACATGCGGAACCAGCCGAGATCCCCCGCGCGCTCGCGGCCGCCGAGTCCCGGGCTGCCGGCGGCGTCGACATCCAGGTGCTCGGCATCGGCAGCGACGGCCACATCGGCTTCAACGAGCCCGGCTCCTCGCTGGCCTCGCGCACCCGGCTCGTGGCGCTCACCCCGCAGACCGTCAGCGACAACGCGCGCTTTTTCGCCACGGTCGACGAGGTGCCGCGCCACGCCATCTCGATGGGCATCGGCACGATTCTGGAAGCGAAGCGCTGCGTCATGCTCTGCTTCGGCGCGAACAAGGCCAAGGCCGTGCGCGCCGCGCTTGAAGGGGGCATCTCGCAGTTCACGCCGGCCTCGGCGCTGCAGATGCACCCCGACACCACGGTCTTCCTGGACGAAGCCGCGGCGGCTGACCTCCAGTTAAAAGAGTACTATCGCTGGAGCGCCGCCAACCAGCCGGCTTGAGCGGCTTAACGTATCCCCGAGCGCAACCCCCTCCGCTCCTTTGCAGGCTCTGCGGACCACTCGCGCGAAAAGCGGATGGCATTCTGTCTGATTTCGTTCCAACTGATAGGCATGGGATTGTCCGCAACACGTTGTAGGGTTACAACGTATCGAAACCCCCTCGCCCCGTAAAGATGTCCCTGCGTCAATTGAACGTCAAGCCAACACACAATCATACATCGGTCACGCATCGCGTCACCCCCTCTTGGCTTTCACGCGCTTCTCCGCCGCAGGGTACGGCAGGACGCCGGTCCGTTCTGCCCAAGCGGACCACTTCGCGGCAAACCGCCTCCGTTCGCCCACGCCTTGCCGTACGCGATATACGTATCGGCCGGCCCCGGCATCACCTGCCGTCCCATGCGCACCGGATATCCGTCGCGCGTCTGATCCGGCACGCTGCCGCCCCCGAGGATCGCCGCCGCCGACAGCGGCGCCAGAGTCGGCTGCGCAGGGCGCGGCTGGTCTGGATGCAGCTTGTTGCCGACGCGCCCGGTCTCCTCCGCGCATCCGCCGTTGTCCTGCATGAACACGAGCAGCGTGTTCTCCCACTGCCCGGCGCGTTTGAGCTGCGCCACCAGACGGCCTATCCCCTGATCCATGCGGTCGATCATCGCCGCATAGTAGTAGGCCGAAGGCCGGTACTCGGGGTCGGCAAACGGCGAAACCGGCGTGTTGTCACGCGTCAGCGTCGACGGATCGTAAAAACTGCCGGCCCCATGGATCGTCCCGTAAAACCGGTCGAAGCCGCGTTGCAGCGGCCAGTTGTGCTTCGAGTCATCAGCCTGCGAA
>ERZ747221.3442-NODE-3442-length-12614-cov-3.770439_pt1 | contig 12614 bp, 5 predicted proteins | sample MGYA00374949_ERZ747221 | MGnify/ENA primary metagenome ERZ747221 (study PRJEB28779, sample SAMN05720172) | bioreactor metagenome | isolation source: Anaerobic biogas reactor | place: USA:Washington, USA | collected 2015-08-08 ... | reverse complement strand
CTGTTACGGGGATTTGCTGTCCATCGATTTCGATGTAACGCTTGGTGGTTGGCTGTTGATTGTCATTGATTGGCATAAAAAAGCCCCTTTCTCTGGCGAGAAAAGGGCATGACAATCAGCCAAAAAACTCGCCGTTTTTTTTAACGGGAGCCTTTCGGCTGGTCCTGTTTGGCGGTTATACAGATTAAAAAAGCCTGAAAATAGAGGGCCTTGTCCAACCGTCAACATAATTTTAGAAGCAGAGAGTTCTTTAAACACGGGCATGGAATGTCCGGTTGATTTGCCTGCAAACACAGAAAAAGCCCCAGAAAACGGGTTTGTTACCCGCTCTCTGGGGCTAAGAACTTTAATTATCGCATGATGACATTAAAATACCCGGACACAGAATGTCCGGGTCGTTTGAAGATATTTTATTTTTCTTTTGTTAACGGCTCAAATCCCAACCTAAGAAGCATTTCATTGCATTCGTAAATTGTCTTTGTGTAGCAGGAGTTCAGTAAGAAACGATAGGTCAGATGCTTTTCACTGACTCCAAGTGAGTATGCTGAGCGGGCCATTAGTGCCTCGCTTACAGCTGGGGGCAGTTGTAATGCTATGCATATAGCAACAATGGTTTCAATCGTAGTCTCATAAGCCTCGTTGTTTCTCATTCTTTGAATTGTTTTTGGATCAAGGCAGCAATCACCGGCAAGTGCTTCAACTGTTTTACCTTTCCAAGTCATGAGATATTTTAACGCCCCGGAAAAGCCGCCTGGCAAATTCTGCATAACTTCAGCCAGTTCTTTGTTATATGCTATAATGGCCTTTGCCTGGGCGTCGACGTCATTATTAATTTTTGAGTCGGTGTAGCGTGCTTCAAACACAATGTCGGATGTGGCATCCCTATAAAGAACGCATTCAGTGTAGAACTGCTTGCCATAACTGTTGGCTGTTTTTTGTATTGTCAAATCAAACACAAGGCAGCATTCGTCGATGTGGTGCCTTGCATAGTCAGTCAGATAAGGTTGCCTATTTTCATCATATGCTATGTATCTTGGGTCATTAATGCAGTAGTGAGAGTCCACAAAGAGGTAGATGCCGCTTTGGATTTTCTCCCGAAGTGCCGGATTCACAGAACTTTCAAAAACTGCATCCCTCAAGCTGATTGAATAGGTCTGATTTCGTTTGATAGCACCTGTTTTGAAAGCATGCGGCTTGACATAACGGCCATCAATATATGTAAACGTGCCGATTGCATCTTCAAAGCCAAGGTCGACCATGCGAATTTTGGCGGTAATACGTGAAACGCAGAAGAACGAAGCCATCTCATCGATAACGGGTTCCATGATGTCGATAAGTTTAGAGCCGGGAAAGAGCCGTAAGTAGTGCCTTATAAATTCTGCCGCTTTTATCTTTGCCTGGGTATATGGCATCTGGATGCGCGGTGTAAGTGCGTTTGCCTGCCACTCCATCCAATCGGTTGCCGACCTGACTTTGCTATCCTTTATGCCACCCACAACCTGACATTTTATCTGAGTGGCGTTTTCGTTATATAGGCGTTCTAATTCAAATGCTTTTCTGTGTTTATCCCAATGGACGCATTCGTGAATGATGGTATTATTAACAGACCCCAGATTGCGTAAAAAGTATGCATCGGGGTCTACGAAGATTGTGCCGCTATTAACTTGTACCTTTTTGAAAGAGGAGGTGTCTTTATCAAAGTATTCTGTTTCGCAATCCACGAAGAAAACTTGTCCGAATGTGGAGAGATCGGATGTGATATGTTTTAACTGGATTGAAAGCCCCATACGTTCTGCAAGAACAGTGGGATCAATAGCCATCGGTTTGTATAAGGCTTCTTTATAATATTTTTCCAAGAAGTCTCGTGCCACGGCTTCCAGTTGATCTTTATGTATAATAGGAACGAGTGAATCTGACATAGGGTTGTCTTGCTTACTCCGGTAGTTATATTCTTCGGTTCCAGAAATGATGAAATCGTCAAGGTTACATGAAAGGTCGCCTGTGCAAGAAATTTTGAACCATCGTCTTATCTGGTCATATCTGTCGGTATGTCTGTCGGTTTCCGATATTTCAAACTCGGCTTCCAGCAGAACATCAAATGCTATTTTCATACCAGGCAGATTATCGACAAGCACATGCTTAACATCAATATCCGCCAATTCAGCTCTGTCTATAGTGCGAACAAGGTGAGAGGAAACGTCCAGATCGCGATGATTCTGTTCCAAGTAGCCGGACACGGCATCGAACAGTTCGTTATAAAAACGATTCGCAACATAATCTTTAAATGAACGGTTCTGTGCCATTGACGATTACCCCACATTCTTAATCCATTTGATTTTTCCTTTCTGTCTTTGCTTTGTTAGCGGTAATTATATCCAGAAGTAGTATAACAGATGGCAATACAATAATCAAATATTATATGCGAATTCACAGAAAAAATATTGATTAATGCAGATAACTATGTTATAATTTAACAATTACGTGTTCAGGAAATGTATCAGACCGAGATTAAATTATGCCGTAGTAAGCACAGATTATGGGGTGGTTATAGCATCATGTCCACGTGTGGTGGGCACGGGTGCGATGGTTAACTCGATGCCATCAAATAGGCGGCATGGTGTCAGGTGGCGAAGTCATATCCAGACAAAAGAAGTCGTTGAAAGAATGACTATTCAAAATGCGAGGTGTAATAATGTCGGATAAAACTATTAGCTACAACAAATTATGGAAGATGCTGATTGATAAGAAGATGACTAAAAGTGATTTAAAGCGTATATCGGGAATCAGCACGACTTCGCTAGCAAAACTTGGTAAAGGCGAGAACATCACAACAGACGTTCTGCTAAAAATATGCAAGGCTCTTGACTGTGGCATCAACGACATTATGGATATGGAAAAAACGAACAATCTTGATAAATAAACGGCAACAGGTAGAAAGAAGGTGCGAGTAATGACGTTTGGGCTTAAAGACGATACTAAATTATCTAAATCTGAAGTAGTGATTGCTTCAGCTCCTTCTGATACCTCCGAGTCAACTAAGAACGCTTTTTTCGGGTGGTTGTCAGCGGGGAACGCAAAAAAATACTCTCCTTCTACAATTACCGTTTGTCTTGACAGAATTTCGGAATACGCACTTAGTAAAAAAATTAGCTTCTCTGATTTGTGGAGCGTTACAAAACCCAGCGTATTTAAACCAATTTATAACAAGCTGTTAGAGGCAAAGCTCCTGCGGATTGCGGACAGAAATACCTACAATGTATTTATTGTCGCGGGGCAGTTGTATCTAAAATTTCTCAAGGAGAAGCCGTTTGCTACTAAAGCATCCCTCGTAGATACCGTTGAACCCGTACAGATCGTTGAGGAACAACCTACTGATGTTATTAGCCCTGAGAGTTTAATTACGTGGCTGACTACTCAGCCTAACTCAAACGGGACGCTATATTTAGAGAATGTGGTGAGGCAATACGTCAGGTATCTGTGCTCTGCGCCGATCCGGTTAGATTTGCCGCTTTCTATGGAAGAGCGGGATGTCTTTGCTTGCCATACGGTTGCGGAGTTAAATACGCTATGGGAGACGTTTAGAACGGCTCCAAATTACAAAATGGTCAACAGCGACACTCGCGGTTCATTCTCCGCAGGATTAAGTTGTCTTTCACGGTACTTAGAGCACTTGTCAGGGAACAGCGAAAACAATGCGGCTGCTGTGCCAGCCCCGAAACAGTTCTCGGCCACCATTCAAACGAACAAGGACAAACATAATATGAATACCACTATGTTTGTTGACTTTGACCGACCTGAGCAATGCGCTCAGACACGCCCTGTATCCTGCACCATCAATGGACAGGCTGTGATTCCGAAGAAGCAGAACTGGTCACAGCTTCTGGTTGCCATAACCGAACGATTGATTGCTGAAGGTAATCCAAACCTTGCTGACCTAGATAGAATGCCGTTGTATGGCAGCAAGGTATTCTTTATGCCGAATAAAGCGGATTTCGGCACCTGCGCCCTGCTTTCAAGCGGCAAATGGATATACACCAATTATAATCCGCAGACTGTGGTTACGATAATCAGGAATCTCTGCCGCCATTGCGGCGTGGCATTGGAAGACGTATTAATCAGTTTTGTGCCGAAAAATACGCCAATTGAGCGGTCGGGGGAATGTATTATAAGCAGCAATACCAATCCTTACGATCCGACTGCAACTCAGGCGATGTTTGAACCTAAAATTTTTAAAACGGTAATGAATGTGCTGTCGGCTCATTTCCCGAATGGATTTAGGGTTGATTCTCCAATTGAGTTAATGCGATTTCGTAACTTTGCCGCCGAGGATTCTGCTAATGACATTCCGCTCGCCGATGAAGAGTTAAAAAAGGTTATCGTTTCGTGCGGACACCTGTTTGAAGGCAAGGTATATATTGTCGGAAAAGAAACCGAGAGCAGGCTTCAAGAAGAGATTGATGCGGAGGTTGATAGCGGCGCAGAAGTTATTTATTATGCTTCTGTGTATGCTCGGCACGAAAACTGGCTCTTTGCCGGAAGCGTAATATCCGAGGATATGCTGAAAGGGATGTTAAAAAAACTCTATCCGGCGTATCTGCACAAGTCCAATTACTTCTTGACGAAGAGAAACAACGGCACGGAACTTGCCATTATCAAAAACGAGATTATGCGTGTCTGGAGAGGCGATATCCTACTGAACTACGAGCAGATTTCCGAGCGCTTGCCGTACATACCCCTCGAAAAAATTAAGTATGTACTGGCTCAGAACGGGGACTTTATTTGGAACTCCACCGAAGTCTATACGCATATTGGTATGGTTGATATCTCCGATGAGGAACGCTCCGAGATTGAGAATTATGTCGCCAATGCCTGCCGGACGGTCGGTTACGCTTCCATCAGTGACGTACCGCTCGGCGAATTAGAAGAACATAATTATGAACTAACGCTCACGGCAATTCATAACGCCGTGTTTGCGATTGTTCTTTCCAATAAATATAATAAGCGCGGCAAAATCATAACCCGCAAGGGCGATACGCTCGATGCACTTACCATAATGAAAGAACATTGCCGCAAAATTGATAAATGCTCTCTGCAGGACTTGCTTGACTATGAGCGAGAACTTACAGGAGAAACACACCGCTGGATACCTATGGAGGCAGGCTATGCGGTCTTGGTAAGAACCGCCAAGGACATCTTTGTAGCCGAGAGATGCGTCCGTTTCGACATCGATAGAATTGACGACGCGCTCGACCTTTTTGTGACAGGCGATTACCTGCCGCTAAAGAGCATTACTACATTTGCCACATTCCCTTATTGCGGGCAGGTCTGGAATCTGTTCCTGCTTGAAAGCTACTGCCGCAGGTTCAGTCGCCGATTCCGCTTCGAGGTACTGGCGGTGAATTCACGGAACGCGGGAGCGATTGTTCGTAAAAACTGCAGGCTTACTTACTCCGAGATAATGGCGGATGCCGTTGCCGTATCCGGCGTGGAACTCGATAAAGTTAGTGTCATAGAATTTTTGTGCAGCACCGGCTATATCGGCAAGCGGTCTTATGCCAAGACTGAAGAATTGATAGAACAGGCGAAAGCCATACGAGAAAGGGAAAAGTAGTCATGTATTCATATACATACGACAGAAAAACGGGCGGAATACTATTAAATTCCTCACCTACGGGCTTCTCCAAGGAGCCGCGCCCCGTCTATGCCACGGAGCTTGATATTTTGGGATTTAATAAATACTGGAAATATGATAAGCAGATCGAGCTGCCCTACATGTGGGCGGAGGCGAACACTTACTGGTATCGCGGCGTTTGCGTTGCCAAGCTGAAAGGTGGCAACCTTTATACCCCACCGGAAATCGTCATTCCGACGGACGAGAACGGCAAGCCGGTGTCGCCCGAGCCGAACGGAAACGCCCTGCGTCACATCGATATTCCGGCAATGGTAGCGGCAAACCTAGAGATGCTTGAAATAATCGAGCAGACCACGGTTAAGAAGATACTGGCTATCTATGAAAAGTACAAAGGAAAAGTCGACCTTTTCCACGTTGCCTTTTCCGGCGGCAAGGACAGTGCCGTTTTGCTTGACCTTGTGAAGAAGGCACTCCCCAAAGGCAGCTTCGTGGTCGTTTTTGGCGACACAGGAATGGAGTTTCCTGATACCTATGATGTAATAGAAAAAACTCGCCAAGCTTGTAGGCAAGAAGAAATCCCGTTCTATACTGCGAAATCACACTTAGATCCGAAACAGTCGTGGAAGTTGTTCGGACCCCCATCGAGGGTGCTTCGTTGGTGCTGCAGTGTTCACAAAAGTACACCACAGACCCTGAAACTTAGGGAGATTACAGGAAAGGACAATTACACGGGATTGGCTTTTGTCGGCGTACGCGCACAGGAGAGCGCAACTCGCGCCGAATATGAGTACGAGAACTACGGCAAAAAACAAAAAGGACAGTACAGCCATAACTCTATCCTTGAGTGGACTTCCGCAGAGGTATGGCTTTATATATATGCGAACGGCATTTTAATCAATGAGGCATACAAGAAAGGAAGTTCGCGTGTCGGTTGTATTTGCTGCCCGATGGGTGGCGGGAAAGCAAGTTTTATAGAGCACACCAATTACCCGCAGGAGACTGAAGTCTTCTTGTCGCGCATATGGAAAAGCAATGCACGGACTTCTATTAGCGCTGAAAAATATGTCTCGGGTGGTGGTTGGAACGCTAGAAAAAATGGAAGATATCTTACTGACAATAAGCCACAATATTCCGAATGCACCGTTGGCGGAGACCTTTGCATAGAAGTTGTTTCTCCGAAGACTGACTGGCGAGAATGGATAAAGACTCTCGGTGACCTATTGGGCAACGGAAATGAATACACCATTCTTAGTGGAGATCAGCATTATTCGTTTACTTGCACGCCTAACAAAAAGGGGTACACAGTAAGGTTGCCGGGTAAAAGTGCAAAGGATAACCCGCTGTTTGGAAAGCTGTTTCGATATACCTTTAGAAAAGCGGCGTATTGTCTTGAATGTAAGACTTGCCAAGCCATATGCAAGAACGGCTGCATCACCTTTGATGACGGAGTAAAAATAACGGACTGCCGACACTGCTTTGAATGCCATTCGATGAATGCAGGTTGTTGGGCATATGATTCGTTAAAAATTCCGAGAGGAGAAGAGGGGAAAATGAAATCTATTAACTGCTTTAGCAACCATGCACCCAAAACTGAATGGTTCAGCGATTTCTTTGAACAGCAACGTGACTTCCTTGCAGAAAATTCACTGGGTCCCGTTCAGAAAACTAAATTTAAGCGCTTTCTTAAGGATGCTGATCTCATATTTAAAGATGACGTAACGGCATTCACACAAATGGGTATTTCAATAGGTTGGGACAGCGACACATTCTTGGGGCTTATGCTTGTTAACCTGGTTGCCAACAACCCCCAAATGGAATGGTATGTTAAGGCAATGGATATTGGTAGAGCATACCGACGGAGTGAATTGGAGGATAGCCTCACGGCAGATGGCCAGAGCAAAGACAATATCTCAAGTATCATTAACGCTTTCAAGCGTCTAACTGAAAACCCGCTCGGCACTGTCCTCCACTTTGGTCATGTCACTGACGATGGTGACTTTGTTCGCTCGAAATGCTCTGTAACCGACCCGCGCGTGGTACTATACGGTCTGTTTAAATTTGCCGAAAAGTGCAACGACTTCAAGGAGTTCAATCTTGCCACGCTGCTCAATGACAGCATCGACCGAGACGGGGTAAGCCCGACCCGGATATTCGGGCTTGACCGCGAAGATATGACGCCACTGCTGCTTGGCTTATCGGCAAAATACCCAGAATACATAACAGCTTCGTTTACGCATGACCTTGAGAAAATTACACTCGCGGAAGACAAAACTTCGTCTGATGTACTCGAATTGTTTAAGGAGGGGAACACAAATGACTAACAAATACCGCGAATACTTCGATATTGACGAAGAATATTTTCCGCAGATAAACGACTCGTCGATCGCTGCAGCAAGTCCTGATTTCTGGACAAGAACATATCCGCACCAGACGTTCATCGATATGCTGACCAACATGGAACGGGTGCTTTCCCGTCAGGAGAAGCGTTCCCTTTGGATTGAGGGTGCATACGGCACAGGTAAGTCGCAGTGCGCCTATGCGCTGAAGAAAATTCTCGAAGTGCCAGAAGACGAACTCCGTGAATATTGGAATCGGTATGAGCCTTTGAAGAAAAAGTCCGACCTGCTCGAAAAACTTTTAGGACATAAGCAGAAAGGCATCGTGACCGCTCACCGCTACGCTTCTGGCGGCATCGGCTCGCCCCGCGATCTTTTCCTTGCCATACAGGACAGCCTCAAAGCTGCGCTCGTGGAGCAGAATCTCTATGAAGGCGAAAACACGCTGAAAGAAAGCGTTATCGCGTGGATTGACGAGCCGTCGCATAAGCTGTTCTTTGATGCGCTTCTTCAGAAGCCAGAGTGGTCGGCATTATTTTCCCAATCGAACACAGACGAAGTATTGACTGCACTCCGAAAAGGCGGCGAGGTCAAGAACCTGATGGACAACATTTTTCGTCTTGCTGACAAGGAAGGTATTACCGCTTTGAATATCAATGCAGACAGGCTCCTCGCTTGGCTGACGGATATTATCGACCAGAACAACGTGAAAATCGTCTTTATTTGGGACGAATTCTCCGACTACTTCAAGAACAATCGTGAGAGCCTTTCCGAGTTCCAGAAAATTGCCGAACTCGTTAACTTAAAACCGTTCTACTTCATCGTGGTTACGCACGAGTCGGGGCAACTATTTACTACGGCAGATTCGACTTGGACAAAAGTGCGCGATCGCTTCATCCCTGTTCAAATCGCTCTTCCTGACAACATTGCCTTCAACCTTATCGGTCACGCCTTCAACGTTAAACCTGCTGCAAAGGCGAGCGGCGCCTGGGATATAATGGCTGACGACCTGAACGGCAGGGTCAGTTCATCGCGTGCTGCGGTAATGAAAGTGGCGAAAATTACTGATCCGCAGGTTATGAAAGACATTATGCCGTTGCACCCTATGGCGGCATTACTCCTTAAGAACATCGCCTCCGCGTTCAAGTCCAACCAGCGCAGCATGTTCGATTTCATTAAATCATCCAACACGGACGACGTGAAGGCATTCCAGTGGTTTATCGAGAACACTGGCCCCTTAGACGACCATCCGATCCTTACGGTGGATATGCTGTGGAACTTCTTCTATGAAAAAGGCAGGGACAATCTGACCTCTGATATCCGCCTTATTCTGGATACATTCCCGCAACAACAGAATTTAAGAGAAGACGAAAAAGCCGTCCTCAAGGCTATTCTCATCTTGCAAGCGATAGACCAGCGCTTGGGTGGCACGATTGACCTTTTTAAAGCGACGGAGCAAAACCTAAGCTATGCGTTCGAGGGTATAACCTCCGGCTTGGATGTGTCCTGCAAGAACATAGCAAAAGGGCTGAAGGAAAAGGGTATTCTGGTTTCAAACCCAATAAGTGGAGGTCGGTATGTATACGCTGCCGCCGTTCTTGCGGGCGACCAAGCAAAAATCGACAGCCATAAAAAAGACGTGCGACAGAGCAGTACTACCTCTAAACTGGTGACCGAGGGCGGGCTTGCTACCGTGCTATCGCTGCCTCCCGCGCTTCGTTTGCGTTTCGAGTCCGAACCGAACACGGGAAAAATCACTACTGTAACATCGGCTGATTTCACGCGGACGATTAACATCATCCGTGATAAGCCCACGGGGTGGCATTTCCACGCCGTCATCGCATTCGCGAAAGACGACGCTGAAGCTGCTGCTTTCCGCAAGACAATAAAGGCGGCTGTTGCCGATAAGCAATACGAGAACATAGTGTTCATTGATGCGCTCTCCACGCCTCTTGGTACGGAAGCGTTTGAGCAGTATGTAGATTATTCTGCAATGGCTATGTACTATAATGGCAGCAATAATACGTCGTCACGAGAGTATTCCGATAAAGCGCGTCACGTTTTAGACCAAGACTGGAAAAACCGTATCTATAACGGTCAGTTCATCGTGTATACACACTCGAATCAGGAAGGTGAGAAACTCGGCAACGGTCAGGGTGTGGCCAGTATACTTCAAACCATCGTGACAGACCGTTTCCCATATGTTTTTGATTTCACACGCAACCTGACCGAAAACCAGTTGAAACTTACGAATGCGGCTGCAGCCGCAAAGAGTGGTATTACACAGAATACCAGCGGCGTGGTCGTGGGTATTGAAAAGCACGTTCTGCCATCTGTTTGGCAAGTTGACGAGTATTGGAAGAACCCTGCTACGGCATCGCTTCCTATTTCAAAAATAAAAGTTGAAGTCGACAAGCTCATCGAAGCCGCCTTTAATCGCGAGGGACAGATTTCGATAGGCGAAGTATACGATTTCCTTGAGGAAAAATATGGTTTTGCGCCATGTAATTTGTCAGCGTTCCTTGCGGGCTTCCTGCTGAAGGAATATAGTAGTGAACCTTACCGCTACAGCGATGTGGCAGGCAGTCACGATGCAATGGTGCCGGACAAGCTGAAGGAAATGCTCGGCAACTATATCGGCAAAAACCCAAAGCCTACATATATTGTTAAAATGACTGCCGAAGAAAGGTCGTTCTATGAACTCACCGAAAAGGCGTGGGGCATCACCCCGAATTCATGTTCTTCAGCTAGTCAGGCAGCTATTGCTATAACAACAAAAATGCGCGGGCTTGGTTTGCCCGTTTGGTGTCTTGCCGAAGTCGACAGCAACGGTGTTTTTGACGTAGTTCAGAAGTACATTGAACTCGTCCAGAAGGAAGGGAACGAAGCGCACAAGAAGGCGGTTGAAATTGGCAAAATCGCTATAGTAAAGACCACGCTTGCAGACAGTCTGTCAGCTTTGTTGACGAGCGAAAACTGCCAGAACGGAATGCGCGAGTTCTTGAAATCGTTTGAAAGCGGCAAAATTCTGTCGCTCGCAGGAGAGATTGGAGCGAACAGTACTATGCTCTCCGATATCAGGGCTTTGTTTGCAGTAAAGCACTCCTGCTTGTGGGACAAGCAGACTGGCGAAGAGGAAATTCGCAAACTTCTGACTGATTACGGTATCGTTAAAGAGACCAATATCATACTTTCCTCGACTGCCCATTCGCGCTCGGAGGCTTTTAAGGAGTGGCGTGAAAGGCTAAAATTCATCGGGATTTCCTGCGAGGCTTTGAAGTTAAAATTACCGTCGCTTACGAAAGTTCTTGACACGCTTATGAAAATCTATCAGCAGTCTGACGTGCTTGCCGACCAGTTGAAGACGTTCCACGCTGAGTTGGTCGCACATGTCGCCGATATCCGCAACTTACTGAGTAACGATAAAACCATATTCGCCGAGGTATACGCACCGTATCTAGAGGATTTGAGCGATTCGGATATTGGAGAGGTAAAGAGCAAACTCCCGACGGGTATGTTCGAACTCTCCAAGACTGACAGCAATGTAAAAGTGAAGGCAGCCGCTGATGAATTTCGCAAAAACCAGTTGAAGACCCAAATGTTCAAATTGTGGAAAGACAAGACAGGCACAAAGAATCCGTTTGAGTGGTCAAACCGCTTCAGAACTCCTATCCTCTGCTGCGTTAATGAGAAGGAATTCGAGACGGCCAAAAAGGCGTTTGAAACATTGAACAGAAGCTGGGCAACGGACGCTGAAATAAAGGCTGCCATTTCCTTCCTTGAATCGACGACCCTGTTTGAGGTTTTATGCGATGAGGGAAAGCGCAATGAGGCGTTCGTGCGCGGCATTGTAGGCGAATATCGCGTCTTGCTTCCTAACCCGGATAAGGTTCGTGATGCTCTTGAACGCTTGACTGTTGACACTTACAACTGGCGCGGTAACCCGAGCGTAGAAAACAAAGTCAAGCAGCTGGCCGAAGCGGAATATAACGCAGGCGGTAGCGATAAAGCAGTATCCAAAATCGACATGATGGACGATGCGCAGCTTAAGAAGTACCTTAAGCGGCTAGTTAAAGAAAATATGACCGTCGGGATTGAGATAATTACGAGTGGAGGGGAATAAACAATGCCGGTTGAAAAGGTAAGCAAATACCTAACCTCCAACGTAAGAACCCCTTATTTCCTTGTCGTTGGCGACGATCAATATCAGGATGTTAAGGATAAAATGTCTGAGCTGGGTTTGAATATTATCAAAGTAAGCGATTACTGCCGAAATGATGATAGACCGCCTGACATTGATGGATTGCTTGAACAGCTAAAGACAGCCGATGTAAATGCAAACGGTAAGAAGATGGCTGTTATCGGGCTTGGCGAGTACCTTGCGCTTCGAGGAAACGGTGAGGCTGTGAGCGTATTGTCGCAACTCAAAGAACTGAATCTCGGAACCGCAAAAGCTGTGCTTCTTTTGCGCGGAGTAACCACTCAAGTGAAGGGGCTTCAAACCGACCCGCGCTTTGATGGACGCCGTTTCAGCATTACGGAAACAGCCAATTGCGACTTGTCAATCACACTTGCCGTTCCTACAGTAGGAATGTCAGCCACGGCAGGAATGAAGGCTCTCCTTATAAGACTTGAAAATGGGGAGT
>ERZ747221.3441-NODE-3441-length-12615-cov-3.452305_pt1 | contig 12615 bp, 5 predicted proteins | sample MGYA00374949_ERZ747221 | MGnify/ENA primary metagenome ERZ747221 (study PRJEB28779, sample SAMN05720172) | bioreactor metagenome | isolation source: Anaerobic biogas reactor | place: USA:Washington, USA | collected 2015-08-08 ... | reverse complement strand
GTTGCCCGTGATGAAGACGCGCTGCAGGGCGGCGGACGGCAAGGCGTCCAGAACGCGGCGCACCTCACGGTCGATAGGCTCAACCTGGTCGCGAGTGAGTCGGGGCAGGTCTTTGAGCTGCGCGAGCATTACTTCCGGCTTCATTGCTGCCATTGCCAATCCTCACTCGTCAGGGGTAGCCGGGGGCGAGCCGCCACGTTCCGGCCTCTTTGACCAGGACGGCGGGCCGCAGCCCAAACGGCTCCGGCGCGATGCCCTGGTCGATGTGCATCAGCTCCACGCGCTCGGCCACGAAGCGCAGCACGACGTAGTCCTCGTGCGCGGGCCCGGCCGGCCAGAAGGCGGTGAAGCTCTCCCGCCAGTAACGCTGGCGTTGGGCTACGTCGCGCTCCACGGTCGCCCGGCCCAGCAGGGTAACATAGGCAGCCTCGGCGGGCAGCTGATAGACCACGGTTGCCCGGCCATCCCGGGCCAGCTCCTGCACTTTGCGTGAGGCGGCGCTGGCGCCAAACCAGAGTACAAGCTCTTCTTCCGGGCCGAAAGGCTGCATCAATCGGGCGTTGATCGCGCCCGATTCGCCGGCCGTGATCAGGAAGCACAGGCCGGCTTTTTCCATGATGTTACGCGCGGCGTCCAGCAGGGCGGTTACAGAGTGTTCGTTCACGCGGGATCTCCTTCCGTTTGTGTTCTGCAGCGCCGCGCCATTATAGGGCGTCTGCGTTTCGCGCGGTAACCGTTCGCGCCGGGGCGGAGGGTGGTACACTAGGACGTGACGTTAGCCACTTATCGCAGGCGCCATGATGAATGCCCGGCTCTTACAACAGGTCCAACAGGTCAGCGCCCTGCTTCTCGAACAGAGGGCGACAGTCGCCGTGGCGGAGTCGTGTACCGGCGGGCTGCTCGGCCACTGGCTGACGAGCATCCCCGGCAGCTCGGGCTATTTCCTGGGCGGCCTGATCTGCTACAGCACCGAATCGAAGCGGGAGCTGCTGGGCGTCAGCCCGGAGACGCTGCGCCGCTATGGGCCGGTCAGCGGGGAGACGGCGCAAGAGATGGCGGCGCGGGTGCGCCTATTGTTTGGGGCGAGCTATGCGCTGGCGATTACCGGCATTGCCGGCCCTGCTCCAGGGGATGCGGGAGAGCCGGTTGGGCTGATTTTCGTGAGTATGGCGAGTGAGAAACTATCGCTATACGAAAAACACCGGTTCGAGGGAGAGCGACTGGAGAATAAGGAGCAGGCGGTGGCGGCGGCGCTGGCGCTGTTAGTGCGGTGCATGCGGGATGGCTGCCAGGGTCTCTAGGGCGTATTGGGTTCGTCCGAGGCCGGCACGGGGGCGGGCTTGGCGATGCGAATACCCTGCCGTCCGGGCCGGATCACGATCTGGATGGGGTCGGGACCGGTCAACTGGCGCAGAATGTGGTCTGGCAGGACGACATGTAACTCGTCGATCCGGCCGTCCATGATGCGGTCGTAGACCTGGCGCTGCGCATCGCTCAGCAGGTCGCGATCGGCCTCCTGTCCGACCTTGTATTCCTCGAAGCTGATCTCCACCCGGTTGTTGATGGGATCAATGCTATGGATCAACCCGGCATCCAGGCGCGCTGTCTTCACCTGCCCAGAGATAGCCACCTTCATCTGCGGCACGACGTCCTCCAGATCGGGGCGGGCGCCGTTGCGAAACATCTGCAAATTCACCTGCTCCCAGTATTCGCCGAGGATGTTGTTCTTGATGCCGACGGGCATATCGGTGGCCCGGATGGCACTCTGGATGGCGTTCCAGGCAGCCCCATTATAATCGGCATTTTTGCCGACGACGTTACGCACGACGCCGGCGACGATAACGGGATCGCGGAAATAGGTGCTCATCAGAGCGCCCGACGCCTCGCCGTCCCGGATGAAACGGGGCAGGTTCGCGATCTGCCTGACGCCGTTTACGAATTGCGCGCCGCTCAGGACACCAAAGATGGCTTCAATGTAGTCGTCGCCCAGCGCGGCGAGTTGGGCAGCCATGCGATTGCGAGCCCTAATCTCGCGCAGCACCGCCGCCGGAGAATGCGGGCCATCGCCCATGCCCCGCAGAATCGACTGCAGCCGGAAGATGTCCGGCGCATCGGCCAGGCCGGAAACGCTACCGGCCTGCGCGATCAGGCGCATGGTCGCCAGGCTACCGCCGTTGATCCGCGTGGTAATGTCCACAAGCGCGTTGAACGCGTCCTGATCGCTCAGGTCTTCACGAGGCTCCAGCGCGGTGCGGCGAAGCTTCTCAATTTGGGCAAGATCCAGGCGCCGCAGGATGGCATCGGCGCGCGCGATAGCTGTCTGCTTGGGCGCACGGGCAATAGACTGGAGCAGGAATCGAGCGCCGGCGGCCGTCTGCGGGTCGTCGCTGAGCAGCCCGCGAACGAGGCGAGGCAAATGCTCCATCTCGTAGCCGGCGGTGGCCGCATCGGAGGTGCGGATGGCGAGCCGCTGGAGATCGGCGAGAAGGTTCAGAATTGCGTCGTAGTCACGCGGCGCTCGCGACAGAATCGTCTGGAGCTGGGCCGGCGAGATGATGTCGGGCCGGGCGCGCAGATGGTCCAGGAGAGAGCCGTACCGGGAGTTCTTGATGTCACCCCATTCTGGATCCCAGAAGCTGGCCGGATCGATGTCCTCATAGCGCGCCGGCCCGCCAGGCGGCGGCGCTTCTACCTGCCGGCGGGGCGCCGGCGCCACCTGATCCACGACATGCTGCCACGACGCGGGCGGCACGCCGGTGGGCGCGCGCTCGCGCAGCGCCTGCTGCAGGGCCGGCTGCTCGGCGGTGAAGGATTGCAGCGTGCGCACCAGGCGCATCAGCCGCTGGCCCTCCGGCAGTTGAGCGGCAGCGCGCAGGGTCGCCACGACGGTCTGCAGTTGCGGCAGGGATAACACGTGGCTCAATTCGCCGACGAGGGCGCGGACCTCCGGCGCGACCGTTCCGGGCGGCAGCTCCACGTCCAGGTCGAGGGCCGCGCGCGCCGGCGCCGCCGGGACTGCTTCGGCGGCCACGTAGCCGCGCCCGGGCTCCATCTCCATGTCGCGCAGGGCGAGCCGGTGCTGGTCGATCTGGCGCTGCAGGCCGGCGATGTCGGCAAGGAGGCGGCGCTGCGCGCCCGGGTCGCCGGCGACCTGATCGAGCTGAGCCAGCCGGTCCTGGATGATGCGGGGCAGCTTCTCCAGCTCCAGCCGCGCCTCCCAGCCGCGCGTGCCGGGCGGAGGCGTGCCGTTGAGCGCCATCCAGGCCGCCATACGGTCGAGCAGGCGGCGCACCTGCCCGGCGAGCCCGGCGTAGCGGCGCATCAGGCGCACGGTGCCCACGTGCAGGCGGATGTCGTTGGCCGTGGCAGCAACGCCGGCGCGCACGTGAATGTTGCGCACCAGACCGGTGACCTCGTCGATCTCATAATGGACGCGAACGGTATTCCCGCGCAGCGCCGGGTCCACGGTCACGGGAACCCGGCCGCGCAGGTCGCGGGGCAGGACGGCGTCCACATGGACAGGCTGCCCGTCCAGCCCGCGCACGACCTGGCGCGAGAGCGCGTCGGCCTGGGCCGCCAACGCCTGGGGCGGCGCACCCTCGACCACGAGCAGGCGCAGCCGGCCGTCCAGGGTGACGAGCGCGCCCGGCCCCGGCTGCCCGCGGGAGAGGCGGGCAAAGTCGGCGTCGCCGACCACCTGCATGGGCACGCCAGCCAGCACGCCGCGCTGCGCCGGCGGCAGGCCGGATAGCATCTGCCCGCGCAGCCGGCGCTGGAGCTGCTGCGCCGCATCCTGATCGGCGAGGCGGAGCGCCACACCCTGGTCAAACTGGCGCAGGAACGTGCGCATGTCGGCGCCGGGGTTTTCGGCCTGATAGCGGCGCCAGGCGGCCAGCCGCTCCTCCGGCCGGCCGCGATGGGCCAGAATGTCGCCCGTGCGTGGGACGGGACCTGCTTCGTGGGGCATGCGGATGCCGCCGAGGCTGCCCACGCCGGCGCCAAGGACGGCGCCCAGGCCCGTTTCCAGCACCGTGCCCAGGGCGATGTTCGCCAGGATGTTGCCCTGTTTCCAGTTCTGTTCGTTGAGCAGGTTGCCGGTGAGGGCCGAGGGGAAGGCGGAGACAAGCCCCTCGCCGCCCTCGACGACAGCATGGGCAAAAACGCGCTGCGTGCGGCTGGGGCTCACCGCCATCGCGCCGAGCCGCTCCACGCCACGGGCGAACATGCCGCGCACCGTGCCCCGGCTGGCTGCGGCAGCGGCAAAACGGCCGGCGCGGGCGGCCTTGAGGGCGGCCCCGCCGATGCCTGCCGTGGGAATCGAGATGGCTACGTCCACAGCACCTACGGCGGCGTCGGTGGCGATCTCTTCCCAGCCGTAGGCGCCGCCCTTAATCGCCAGCTTGGCGCCGATGGTGATGATCGCCGCCGCGGCAGCGCCGATGGCGGCGGCGGCAACCAGCCCAACACCGGGGATGAGCGAGGCCAGCGCGCCGACGATAATCGCCCCGACGAGCGCGGCCATGGTGGCGAAGTTGACGAACTGGTCGATCTTGGCGCCGTAGTTCTGCGCCGACAGCTCGGCGCCGCGTATCCGCGCCGCGAACTCGGCCGGGTCGCCACGGAAACGTCCCTCGGCGTCGAACTGGTCAACGTAAGGGCCACTCTGCGGCTGTCCATCCGGCCCAAAGGTGATCGGCCCGCCGACCATCGCGTTCAGCTCGGCCTCGTTGTATTCCAGGGAGCGCTCCTGCCGCGAGCCTTCGGCCAGCCAGCGACCGAAGGCGCCGGTCTCCTCGCGCCGCTGGTGGATGGCAAAGGCGGCGACTTCGGCGCGCTCCCTGTCGTTGCGGGGCTGGCCCAGCAGGAGGCGCTCGGCGCGCAGACGGTCTTCGCCGGAAAGCTCGGTAAAAGTGCCCCCGTGCCCGAACACGCCCATCTCGGCGTAGAGGTCTTTGCCCGTCCTGGCCCTGTGGCCGGCCCGCATCTCGGCGATCTCGTCGCGGTTCATCCGCCCCAGCGTGCGGTCGATCAGCTCCTCGGTGGTGCCCACCCCTTCCATGGCGAATTCGAGGGCCAGGCCGGCTGTCGCGGGCGTGGAATGCTCGTCGCGCACCAGCCCTTCGACGAGGGCGTTGCCGGTATCGCTCAGATCCTCGTCCTGGAGCTGCGTGATGACCTCGGCCTGGGCGGCCTCCGGGCTATCCGGCGGGCCGCTGCCGTAGCGAGTGGCAAAGAGCTCGAACACCTCCTGACGCTCGCGCCGCGCCCGCTCGCGCACCTCGTCGGGGACCGGGTTGTTGGGATTGAGCCGGGGATCGACCAGGGCCTCGTCCAGCTTCATAATGTCCGGGCCGCCTGACCTTTCTGCTTCCACGCCGAGGCGGGCGGCGCGGGCCTCCACGCTGCCCTCTCCGAGGAAGATGAGGGCCCGGGCGAGATCCTGCTGGCGCTCGCCCACGCGCAGCGTTTCCGTGTAGGTCTCGCCACGGCCGGCCGAACGGGTAACCTCAATCTCGCGTATGGCGTAGGCGTAGAGGCTCTCGGCTGCGGCCTCTTCGGAAATTGTCTCCCCGGCGTCGAGATCGACCTCGCCACGGATGTGGGCAAATTCGCGCTGCACACGCTGGCGGCGCTCTTCGGCGCTGAGGAGGCGCCCGCCGTGCTCTTCGGCCGTGGCGGCGCGGCTGTATTCGGCAAGGACGGTATTGAGGGCGTCGTCATCGCCCCGGCGGCGGGCAGAGTCGATGCGCTGCTGCATGCGGTAGGCGTCGGCGCGGAAGGGGTTGCCGGCGTCCAGCGCTTCGAAGACGTTGAGGTCGGTGCTGTCTTCGTCCAGCGCCTCGCGCACCTCTTCGCGCGTCTCCTCCCACTCGTCCAGCCCGTGCAGCTCCTCAAGCTGTTCCGGCGTCAGGGCGCGCATGATGGCCTCGATGCGGTCTTCTTCGTCGTTGTACCAGTGCATCGAGGCTTCCAGCTCGTAGCGGGCGCCGATGGCCGTGTTGCCGGCGACGTAGTTGATCGCCGCGTAGTAATCGTCGCTGCCCTCGTCCAGCGCCCAGGCCAGCGTGCGCTCCAGAATGTAGCCGCGCATGTACCAGAGCTGGGTGATGGCTGCGCCCTGGGCGGCCGTCAGCCCGCGCAGCGCGCCGGTGACGCCACCCTCGTCCACCTTGTCGATGATGCCGTAATCGAGGGCCGCCACCAGCTTTTCGATGCGCACCTCCAGCCCATCGCGCACCGTCGTCCAGGCTGCGGTCAGCGCCGGCTCGAAGAAGGTCGCCGGCTCCATCTGCGGCAGGAGCCATTCCCGGAAGGCGTCGCTCTGCGTGTTCAGCTCCAGGAGGAACGGCGGGTAGCCTTCGGCGAGCTGCCGCTCGACGGGCTCCAGCGCCTCGGCAAAGACTTCGGCCAGCGGCTGCGCCCATAGCTCCGCCGTCTGGGTGACGGCGCCGGCGACGGCGGCAAAACCGCTCGTCAGCGCGGTCGCCGACTCGCCGATGGAGGAAGCGAGCGTTTCCACCGTGGTCATCAGCTCGGCGCCGGTCTCAGCCACCCGCTCTTCCATCTGCACGCGCCCTTCGGCGCCCTGGGCTGCGATTTCCGGCAGGCGCACGGCCTGTACCGTGAGGAGCTGCTCGCGGAAGAGGCTCTGGGATTGCTCGACGCCCTGGCGGGTGTCTTGAATCGCCGTGCCGGCAAATTGCTCCAGCGCTTCCGGCGAGGCAGCAGCGGCCTGCTGAAGCTGATCGTTTAGCTGCTGGGCGGAGGCGGAGATGCGCGCCTGACCCTGCTCGCGCACGCCGGCAGCCGTCTCCATCGCCGCCGTGGCCTGCTGGTGGGCGGCGGTGACGTGCTGCTGGGCGATGCTTTCCAGCGCGGAACGTGCGGCGCGCTGCTGGGCGTCGAGCTGCTGCAGGGCGTTGCCGCGCATGTCGGCGATGATCCGGTGGGCCTCGGCGACCTGCTCGCGCAGCCCATTGAGGGCCGTCGCGTGGGCATTGCGCACGCTGTCCATCCCCTGCGTATTGACCCGGGTGGCATGTTCCTGCAGGGTCGGCTCCAGACCGTTGCGGATGTCGGCCTGCAGGCTCGTCGAAGCCTCGTTGTAGCTGGAGGTGACGTCGAAGGAACGGGTCGCGAGCTGGCTCAGCGCTTCGGTCACGAGGCCGGGAGCGGCCTTGCGGCGGGCCTCGTTCTCGGCGCGCTGCAGGCCCGTGCCGCTGTCGGGAAAGAGCGTGTCTACCGACGACCCCCAGCTCTCGACGGCGTCGTAGGCAGCCAGAGAGGTCATCTCCGCATCCCAGGATACGTCGTCGAGCAGGGTCACATAATCGGCGGAGAGATCGGCGACGATGGCCGTGATCTGATCCTCGGCCGTCTCTGCGTTCTGGCGAACGGCCGCCAGCCCGCTGCGGCGCGCCTGGGCGAGCTGGCGGCGGGCGGCTTCGAACTGCTGATCGATCAGCTCGTCGGCAGCGAGCGACGCGGCGAGGACGGTCGTCTGCGCCTGGCCGAAGGAGGCAGAGAGCTGGGCGTCGGCCTGCAGTAGATCGCCGGCGAGCTGGCTCACGACGCTGCTATAGGAGGCAGCGGCCTGAGCCAGCAGGCTCTCCGCGCGGCCGGCCAGGGATTGCCGCTGGCGGCGCATATTCGTGACGGCAGCCGCGTATTGGGCAGGGACACGGCTGCGGGCCGGCGGCGCCGCGCGCGGGCGTGGCGGCGCAGGGGCCGGCGCTGTCTCCCCGGCCGGAGCCGGCGCGGGCTCTCTGACCGGCGTTCTGCGCTCCAGAACCAGAAGGGGCGGCGCCGTGAAGCGGGCCTGCTCGCGCGGCATCTCCAGAAACGGAGCAGTGGGCAGGACGAGCGGCGGCAGCGGTTCCAGGACCAGTTCGACGCCGGCTACCGCTTCCGTGCCATCCCCGCCGCCTTCGGGGGCTGTCGCTTCCGCCGGGGTGCGGACGGCGGCTGCCGGCTCCTCCGCCGTCGCGGGCGGCTCCTCTTCGGCGGCGGGCGCGGTTTCCTCCGTTGGCCCTTCGGGGCCCTGCTCCGCGGTCGCCGTGACGGCGCCACCTGCGGGACTGACTGCGGCGTCCGCCTCTTCTAACGCCGCCTCTTCGGCAAGCTGCTGCTCGCCGCTCGTTTCGACTTCTGGCGCGGGCGGCGCGCCCGACTCGCGCCCGGCGGTGACTGCTTCGGCGATCAGCCTGCGGCGGGCTTCCTGCTGCCGCTCGCTGGGCGCGGGCAGCGTCAGCGCGGGAGCCGGGGGTTCCCGGACGGGCGCCGGCGGCGACGGCGCGGCGACCGGTTCGGCAACAGGCGGCAGACGGCGACGGTCACCCATACTGGCGGGCCAGGGCGTAGTAGTCGCCGAAGGCGGCGCGCTGCAGGGGACGGCCCATCTTGCCGTACTCGGCGGCGACGGCGCGCACCAGGTACATCATGCCGATGGCCTCATGGCGCGCTGCCGCTGCAAAGGCCGCGGCGAGGACGCAGTTCTTGATGTGCCCGCCGGTCAGCTCGAACTGCCGGCCCAGAAAGGCAAAATCGACGCCGGCCTCGACCGGCGCCTCGCCGGGCAGCAGGCCGCGCCAGATGCGCTCGCGATCGGCGGCGTCGGGCAGCGGGAACTCGACGACAAACTGCATGCGCCGGCTGAAGGCCTCGTCGAGGTTCTGGCCGAAGTTGGTCGCCAGAATGGAAATGCCTTCGTAGGCTTCCATCCGCTGCAAGAGGTAGCTGATCTCGATGTTGGCGTAGCGGTCGTGGGCGTCTTTGACCTCGGAGCGCTTGCCAAAGAGGGCGTCGGCCTCGTCGAAAAAGAGGATGATGTTCGCCGTGCGCGCTTCCTCAAAGATGCGGTCGAGGTTCTTCTCCGTCTCGCCGATGTATTTGCTGACCACGCCGGCGAGGTCGATCTTGTACAGCTCCAGCCCCAGCGCGCGGGCCAGGATCGACGCCGACATCGTCTTGCCGGTGCCGGAGGGGCCGCTGAAGAGCACGGCAAGACCCCGGCCGTAGGGCAGCTTGCGGCCAAATCCCCAGCTATCGTAGACCTGAGCGGCGTAACGCTGCTGGTTGACGATGGCCCGGAGCTGGGCCATCTGCGCCGGCGGCAGGATGAGATCGTCCCAGTCGTAGGCTGTTTCCACACGCGTCGCCAGGCGGCTGAGGGCGGGGTTGGACTGCCCGCGAGCGCCCGCCAGCAGGTCCTCTCGCGTGGGCGGCGCCTCGGGGCCGCGCCGCAGCCAGGCTTCCTGCCGGGCGATCTGCGCCGCGTCGCGGATTTGCCCGGGCGTGAAGCGGAACTGCCCGGCCAGATCGGCGAGGTCGAGCGCGCCGCCCTGCCCGTTGAGGTTCTGGCGCCAGAGCGTGTGGCGCGTCTCGAAATCGGGCAGCGGGAAGTGGAGCGTGAGGGGCGCGGGGGCCAACCGCGCGGCAGGCTCGGAGGCGGCGCTGGCAATGACGCCTTCGCCGAGGCGTGACCACCATAGCTCCGGCTCCTGCAGGAGGTCAAACTCCTGCAGGTGGATGAGCGCGCCGCGCAGGCCGGCCTCCCGCCGCAGGGCGAACCAGAAATCGGGGGTAAGCTGCCGGGCGCCGGCGACCAGCAAGGGGCGGCAGAGAGCCGCCGCGAGGTAGCGGGCCGCCGCCGCCCTACCCGCGCCGCGGCGCCCTACCAGCAGGATGGGCGGCGACGCTTCCCGGCGCCACCAGGCGAGCAGGTGGCCGAGGCGCGGCAGCAGATCCGGGGGGACGGCGGGTAAATCGTCCGGGGCGCCGGCCGGCACGACTTCTACAGCGCCGACCAGGGCCGCGTCGAGCGCTTCCGCGCCGAGGAGGTAGGCGACAATGCGGTCGTCCAGCTTGAGCGGGCGTTCGAGCAGGGGAACGGGATAGTTGTTGATCTGGGCCGGCGCGAGCACGAGGCGGTGCTGCAGGAGCGGGCTGCCGGGCGCAAAAGGGTCGCGCGCGGCGGGCGTCGCGGGGTCCAGCCCCAGCAGGCGCCAGAGCAGGCCGGGCGTGAGCCAGCGGCGGGCGGGATCGTCGTGCAGGCAGGCGCAGGCCTGCAGTAGCTCGCCGTCCACCTCCGTCGCCAGCAGGCAGAGCAGGATGGTGGCTTCCAGCGAGGAGAGATGGAACTGCCGGGCGAGCCGCTCGATGGGCAGATCGGGCGTCTGCCGGCGCCGCGCATCGATCTCTGCAGCGAGCTGCGCGGGCTCGACGCCGGCGGCGATGGACAGAGCGGGCCGGGCGACGAGCGGGCTCGGCGCGCTGCGCTCCAGCAGCGCCTGGAGGCGGGCAGCCAGCAGCCGCCGGGCATCGTGGGCCAGCTCTTGCGGCCCTGTGTATGGCAGGGAAGGCGTCATGGTAAGGTGATCGTCAGGCGGCGCCCGCCGAGCCAGGGGATGGCCCCCTGCTCGCCGGTGCGACCGGCCATGTGCAGGACAATGCCCAGCGGCGAGCGGGCAAGATGAACGTCAATCGTCTCCTCCGCGACGAGCAGGTGGCCCGGCTGGTTGAAGATTTGCTCTGCGAGATAGGCCGGGCTGCTGGTCGCGAATCCACGGAGGCCGGCGGCAAAACGGCGCAGGACGAGCAGCGCCACCGGATGCACCGAGAGCGCCACCGCTTCGGCGGCGATTTCCGGCGGGACTTCCGGCCAATCCACAACGGCGTCGCGCGCCGCTTCTGCTTCGCGGGGCGAGAGGCCGGCCATCCAGGCTACCGCGCTGTCGCTCCAGGGCGGAGGCAATGCGGCCATGCCCGCCGCCTGCAGGAGAATCTGGTAGAGGCCGGCCGGGCCGACCTGTTCGACCAGCGCCAGCTCGCGCAGGACGGGCAGCAGCAGGGCCAGACCGGCGTAGGGTGTGGCGAACTGCGAGGGGCGTGAAACCGGCCGGTCCGGCGCCAGCTCCAGCGCCTGGACGAGCCGGGCGACGTAGCGCCGCCCGGATTCGTGGGGCAGGAGCGGGGCCAGCCACCCGGCCAGAGCAGCCCCATCCGCCAGCCCATCCAGCAGCGGCGCGATGGCCGCGCTCTCGTGAATCTCGGCACGGGCCAGGGCTGTCCAGAACCAGGGCGCCGGCCGGCGCTGCCAGAGGCGCTGCAGGCGGGCCATCTGCTCCCCGGCCGCGGCAGCCTCGGGCGCCGGCCAGCCCTGGGCGCTCAGGGCGACAAAGAGGCGCAGCCGGTTGCGCGCAAAGCTGCCCTCGCCCTGCTCCAGCGGGAGGCCGGCCGGTAGGGGCGGCAGCGCCTCCAGCGCGGGCAGGTGGGGCGCGATAGCGCGGCCCGGCCCCTCATCCCAGATGAGGGCCAGGTCGGCCGGCTCCAGGCGGCGCAGCAGGGCTTCCCACTGCTGCCCGGCCCTCAGGCGCCGGGCGACGGGCAGCAGCAGCTCCGGCCGGGGCGCGAGCAGGAGCGCGGCGATGCGGCCGGCCGGCAGCCCCTGCAGCGGCCTGAACTCGGCGTACATCCAGCGCGACCAGGCCCGCCCAGCGAGCAAATCGGCCAGGAAGGCGGCGACAAAGTGGGCCTGGTCGTCATAGCGCATGACGTTGCCCGACGGGCCGCTGCGCAGCGCGCCGGCAACGGCGCGAGCCAGCAGCTCGGCCCAGACGGCGGCAATCGCCTGATCGTCGTGACGGTCGCCGTCCAGCCAGAGGCTGACGTGCAGCTCGCGGATGCGGTAGACAGCGCCGTCATCCTGTGCCGCGCGCGCCCAGCGCCCGGCAAGCGTCTGGGGCAGCCGCTCCCTGACGACACGATCCAGGCGGCGCTGCGTGTGCCACTCCGAGGCCGCCCGGCCGGAGGCGTCGGGCTGGAGGAAGTAGCGGGCACGGACGTTGTGGATACGTAACATGGGCTGCCGCTCCTAAAAGGGAATATGGAATTGGCGGAACAGCCAGCTCACGTCGCGCTTGCGCATCTGCTGGAGCTGGCAGCGGCGCTCCCAGCTTCCGTCTACCAGGGCGCGCGCGAGGATCTTCTCGGACCCCTGGTAGGGCAGCAGCGTGCGGATGACGCGCTGCAGCCGCGGCTCGTCGAAATGGACGACGGCCATACGCAGCTTGTTGTAGAGCACGTCGCCGCCGGCGACCGGATAGGGGTGGCGGCGGCGGAAGAGGTGGTAGACGACGCTCTGGGGCTGGGCGACGACGTCGTAGCCGAGGAGCCAGAGGCGCAGGCACAGCTCGAGATCCTGGCTACCCCAGCGGGTCATGCCGGTGTCGTAGCCGCCGGCTGCGCGGAAAGCGCCGGCGCGGACGACGTGGCAGGCGCCGCCGTGAAAGGGCACGTAGGTGGGCCGGTCCTGTCGCGGCAGCCAGACCCGCTCCAGGGTGGCGTCCTGCCAGGTGTTGCCGCAGCCGGCCGGGTGCGGCGGGCTGATGTCGGCAAAAGCGGGCCCGGCAAGGGCAATGTTCTCGCCGGCGTCGAGCGCCGCCAGCAGAGGGGGCAGCCAGCCGGCGGGGACGTAGACATGGGCGTCGAGGAAGATGAAGACGTCGCCCGTGGCGGCGGCAGCGCCGGCATTGCGCGCGCCGGGCACGCCCACGCCGCCGGTATGCACGACGCGTACGGAATCGCCGGCGAAGCGGCGGCGTACCGTCTCGACGC
>ERZ747221.3438-NODE-3438-length-12635-cov-2.759118_pt1 | contig 12635 bp, 11 predicted proteins | sample MGYA00374949_ERZ747221 | MGnify/ENA primary metagenome ERZ747221 (study PRJEB28779, sample SAMN05720172) | bioreactor metagenome | isolation source: Anaerobic biogas reactor | place: USA:Washington, USA | collected 2015-08-08 ... | reverse complement strand
GCAAGCTTTTTGTGAATAAAAAAAAACTAATGCATGACACAGTGCTATTAACAGGCTCATCACTTGTCATGAGGTGCATCGCCCTTATCTTCCAGATGTGGCTGGTATCAAGGATAGGTGCTGCGGGAGTCGGGCTATACGGTCTTGTCGGTTCTGTCAGCTTCCTTGCGGCAACTGTTGCGATTTCCGGCATACGCTTTGCCTCAACGCGCCTTATTTCTGAGGAGCTTGGGCTAAATCGGGCGGGCGGCGTAGGGCGCGCCATGTGGCTTTGCATTTCATACAGCCTGTTTTTCGGTATTTCTTCAGCTCTAATCCTATATCTTTGTGCCGAGCCTATAGGGTTTCTTTGGGTAGGAGACGCGAGGACCGTTATGTCTCTCCGCATCCTTTCTCTGAGTCTGCCGTTTATTTCATTGTCCTCTGTAATTTACGGCTACTTCACCGCAAGCGGGAGGATATTCAAGGCTGCTGCCGTTCAGGTTTCAGAACAGCTTATAAGAATAGGTCTCGTAGTTGTTTTTCTTGGTTTTGCTCCCGAAGGTGACCTTGAAAAAAGCTGTGCTGCGGTTTCCGCGGGAAGCACCGCCGCAGAGATATGCTCTTTCCTTATGATGCTTACTGTTTTTCTTCTGGACCGCCGGAAATACGGAGAAAAATCCGAGTCCTCACCCCGTCTGCCTACACGAATGCTGAGCATAGCCGTTCCGCTTGCGCTTTCAGCCTATGCGCGGAGTTCCCTGTCAACGCTTGAGCAGCTTCTTGTCCCGCGCGGTCTGAAAAAAGCGGGCTACTCCGCAAACTCCGCCCTTGCCGGCTATGGCACTATTCAGGGCATGGTATTTCCGATAATCTTTTTCCCGTCCTGCATTATAACGGCACTTGCGGAACTGATCGTTCCGGAGCTGACGGCGGCGCAGGTATCGGGGAAAAAGGAGGAAATATCAAAAACTGTTTCCGCGCTGCTGCGAAAGTCCCTCGGATTTTCTTTGTTTATCGGCCTTATTATTTTTATCTTATCTGAAACGCTTGGCAAGGCGATTTACAAAAGTGAGGAAGCTGGTTACTACCTCAGGATATTTGCCTTCCTTATACCGATAATGTACATGGATATGGTCACAGACGGCTGTCTGAAAGGTTTAGGCGAGCATATGTGGTCAATGGGCTTCAACATACTGGACGCTTTTTTCGGAGTCATTTTGGTCTACACCTTATTGCCTGAATTTGCTCTAAACGGATATATCGGAATCATTTTCTTTGAAGAAATCTTTAACTTCTCCCTGAGCATCTGGCGTTTGAGCCGCGTTACCAAAATAAAGATCTTCCCATAATGACGGTATATGCGGGTCTGTGGTCTTTAAACAGAGCCGCTTCCCCATTTTTTACTGGCAGCTTAAAACAAAGCATAAAATAATGTGTCATTTTCAATGAATTTGTCGAATAAGCTTCTAAATATACTGTTTAAACCTCGAAAGCAGACAGCATATTTTGCTGTCTGCTTTTCCTTAAAATTGTCTATAAAGTTGCGGTCTTAATACGGATACGCCCCTGATTTTTATTTGCTTATACAGAGCGGCGGAGATTTATAATATGCACACCTTGCTATTCATGCTTTTGTCAAGCCTATGGCAGCGGCATAATTTTAAGGTCATACATGGTGCCTTCGTAATAAACATTGTTTATTTTGTACTCCGCTTCGGCTGTTCCATCGGAATAGCGCACAATAACGGCGTTTTCGTTCGGATTTGTTGAGTATTCGACACCTTGGGCAATATAGCCCGTATGCTCTCCGAAAACCGCGGTAACTACATCAAGTGTGGGCTTCTGCCCGCTTTTATTTTGTATAATAGTGTTATCTATGCAGCTTCCGCTTATATAGAGATAAAGGATTTTCCCTGTATCCGCGTCTATGTATGCTTCCAGCCAGTTTGACCAAAATACCTCCCACTCAAGGTATATATGAATAACGGGCAGTTTTGCCCCGCCTTTTGTGTTGATCGACATGCTTCCAATAACTGCCGAATCGTTAAGCGTCTCTAATTCCGCGTAAAAGAATTCGGGAACTCCGATTTTCGAAAAAAAATCAAACAGTGTTTGAAGGATTTCGGCGCGCTGTTCAGGATTCACCGCCTCTTCATCCTCGTATAAAAATCTCTCTGAAGTGCACAGCGCTCTTGCAAGATATTTTGACCGCATGATACCGACCGGAGATTCCTTATCCATTGCCTTAGGTCCATCGAGTTCGTCATACGTATCTTTAAAAATTTCCTTTGGCAGCCACGCCGCCAGCAGTATTATTGAAGCTGTAAGCAGTATGGGCAGTAGGATTCTAAGCAGTTTATTCACGTCTGGGCACCCCCCGCAAGAAAAATACGGACGGTCGTGCCTTTGCCTTCTTCACTGTAATATTGCAGCTCGGTACCGTGAAGTTCTGCTATACGCTTGCAAAGAGCAAGTCCAAGCCCCGCTCCGTTCTGGGCGCGGGAACGGCTTTTGTCCACCATATAAAACGGCTCTGCGATTTTTGTAATCTCCTCAGATTTCATACCTGTACCATAATCGCGGATATAAAACGAATAGCCGTCCTCCTCGTTCTTGCCGAAAAGCTCTATGCTCTGCCCTATTTTGCTTGCCTTTCTTGCGTTGTCTACAAGATTTATCAAAAGTGTTTTGAAGAGGTCGGGCTCTATCTCCACTTCGCCCTTTTCCCATCGTATATCAAGTGTCATGCCTGCATCACCGACAGATGGAACGGTAACTGCAGCAACCTCGCGTATTAGTACGCCGGCATCGTATTTGCGTTTTTCAAACTCCTGCCTACCCACAACTATTATATCAAGCAATTTAAGGGAAAGCGCCTCAAGGCGTTTCCCCTCTGAAAAAATATAACCCGCCGCCGTAAATCTCGTCTTTGGAGCCATTTCCTTTGAGCGAAGCATATCGGCATAGCCGATAATTGCCGTAAGCGGGGTTTTAAGTTCATGTGCAAAGCTTGCGATAAAGTCCTCGCGCCTTGCCGCTATATCTTCAAGATGAGTCAACTCATTTTGAAGTTTCGTTATCTCGGCAGTATTCATTTTCGATTTAGGCTCTGTCTTCGGCGAAACCGCATAAATGAGCGCAGAAAACAGCAGTGCCCCCAAAATTGAGGCAAGAATCAAAAATATAACATATAATTCATAGTAGTCCATTGCCATTGCAGGGTTAAATGAAAAGAACAAACATTCCCCTGCAAACAGTATTACCGCAATTATAGATGCTGCAACTGCAAATGTCTTTGGAAACGAATAGGCTCTCATACTTCTAATCGGTATCCCACCTTATATATAGCCTTAATTTTGTCCTCCCAATGCAGCTTCTTGCGAAGACGCTGAACGTGAAGGTCGACCGTTCTGCTGTCACCCATATAGTCGCTTTCCCAGACTCTTTCATACAGTGTTTCGCGAAAAAGCGCTATATTGCGGTTGCGGACAAACAGAAGGAGCAGATCGAATTCCTTCATGGTAAGCTGTATCTCGCGGCTTCCGCGCATGACAGTGTGGGCCCTTGTATCTATCATTATGTCGTCCACTTTGATTATCGTCTGCGTCTTACCGGCACGGCGTAAAACGGTTTCGACCCTTGCAAGAAGTTCCACTATTTCAAATGGTTTGACAAGATAGTCGTCCGCTCCAAGCTTCAATCCTTTTACCCTGTCCTGCACGCTGCCCTTGGCTGTAAGAAAAATAACGGGCATCTCAAGCGGTTTTATATAGTCCATAAGCTCATATCCGTTAGCGCCCGGAAGCATAATATCAAGCAAAATGAGGTCGAATCGTTCCTTTTCGATGATATCTGCCGCCACTATTCCATCATATGCACAGGTACAGTCGTAGCCTGCTTCGGTCAAGTTCATCTCAATGAGGTCATTTATTGCCTTTTCGTCCTCAACTATCAATATTTTAATCAATTTTTCCACCCTCTCGGTGAGAATATTGCCTTGAAATTGTATCGACCTTGTATCATTATAGTATTTCTTGTCGTGTAATACAAGGTAAACCTATTTCATTCTTCAGTATTATATAAAAAGATTTCAAAGATAAAAACTTGCATTTCCGCTTTTAAAACACACTGCCTCAAATTATCATCCGCAGCTGCCAAAAGCCCGCTTGCGGAGCAATGTTCCGCAGGCGGGCTTTTGGCAAGATTTCTGTTTTATCTAAGAATCAGCGCGGGATAACAGCAAAGCTTCATCGTATCAGTTCCAATAAATATCCGTATCCTTCACTTTCCATTTCTTCTTCAGGTATAAACCGCAGAGATGCACTGTTTATGCAGTAGCGCACCCCGCCCAGTTCTTTCGGTCCATCATTAAACACATGACCTAAATGTGCATTCCCCGCTCTACTTCTCACCTCAGTTCTAATCATACCATGAGAAGTATCTTTCTTCTCGCAAATAACACTGGGGTCAATAGGTTTTGAGAAGCTCGGCCAGCCGCAGCCGGATTCAAATTTATCACTTGATGCAAAAAGCGGCTCGCCGGTGATAATGTCCACATAGATTCCGGATTGAAACGTATTGAAGAATTCGTTTTTAAACGGCGGTTCGGTGGCATTGTTCTGCGTAACCTCATACTGCATCGGGGTCAAAATTTTGCGCAGCCTGTCATCATCAGGAGCCTTATAAACAGCAGGGTTGACAAGGGCTTTCGCCGCTTTCTCAAACTTATCCTTTCGAATATGGCAATACCCGCCCGGGTTTTTGTCGAGATATTTTTGATGGTATTCCTCTGCCGGACTAAAATTGTCAAGCGGCTCCACCTCAATAGCAACGGGTTTATCATAGCGTTTTTGCAGCTGTGAAATAGAGTGCTCAATCAGCGGCAAATCGGCTTCATTTACATAGTAGATGCCCGTCCTATACTGCATTCCCGAATCGCCTCCCTGACGGTTAATCGAAACAGGGTCAATCGATTCATAATACAGCTCCAGCAAAAATTCCAGCGGAATGACCCCGGGGTCATAAATCACCCGAACTGCTTCCGCATGTCCCGTATTCTGATTGCAAACTTCTTCATAAGTGGGATTCACTGTCTTGCCATTTGCATAGCCTACCTGCGTCGATTGAACCCCGCGGATAGACGCAATGTATTTTTCCGTTCCCCAAAAGCAGCCGCCTGCAAGATAAATTTCCGACATATTACACCTCTGTTAATCCGCTTTTATTGCCCCTGCATACAGATATCATAAACATAGATAATAAAAGTATGCCCGTCATAAATAAAAAACATCTCTGCCGTATTATAACCAAAAGCTTACCTTTATCAGAATTCAGTAAAGGTAAGCTTTAATGGTCTGCCGCAGCGACAAGCCTTATAATAACACGATATTATTCCACTGTGACGCTTTTGGCAAGATTTCTCGGCTTATCTATATCGCAGCCTCTGTAAAGGGCAACATAGTAGGCAAAAAGCTGTAATGGAAGTACAGCAAGAGATGGCAAAAGAACTTCGTGCGTATCGGGGATGGTGATAATCTCATCGGTCACAGCTCCCACTTTTTGCTTGAGGCTCTCAGTTGTTATCCCCATAACGTGCGCACCGCGTGCCTTTACTTCAAGCGCGTTGCTGAGTGTTTTCTCAACAAGGCGTCCGTAAGATGCAACGGCAATAACAAGCGTATCATCAACCACAAGGGATATTGTCCCATGCTTCAGCTCACCCGCGGCATATGCCTCCGAGTGAATATATGAAATCTCTTTGAGCTTCAGCGAACCTTCAAGAGAAAGCGCATAATCAATGTTGCGTCCGATAAAGAACAAATCCTCATTGTTAAAATGTTGGTACGCAAGGTACTGTATATTAGCCTTATCATCCAGAATTTTAAGCATCTTTTCGGGAACAGAGAGGAGCTCTGACAGTATTTTGTCATATTCGCTATCCGGAATTGCTTCGCAGCATTCCGCAGTATAGAGCGCAATAAGCACCGTAACAGCAAGCTGCGTGCTGTATGCCTTTGTTGTGGCAACGGCGATTTCCGGTCCCGCCTTTGTATATATCACCTTGTCTGCACTCTTGGCAATAGAACTGCCCTCGACATTTACGATTGCAAGGGTAGCCGCCCCCAAACGCTTTGCTTCTCTCTGCGCTTCAAGCGTATCTGCTGTCTCTCCCGATTGGCTTATGCATATTACAAGCGTGTTCTGATCAACTATAGGGTCGCAGTAGCGGAATTCGGAAGCAAGCACGACTTCAACGGGAACTCTCGCAAGCTTTTCTATATTGTATTTTGCTATTACGCCCACATGGTAGGACGAACCGCAGGCAGCGATAAATATCCTGTTGAGTTTTTTTACATAGTCCCTGTCAAGTACGGCTGAAAGGTCTACCCTTCCGTCCGATATGTAAGGTTCTATAGTGCGCCTAACCGCATCGGGCTGCTCCATGATCTCCTTATACATATAGTGCTCGTAACCGCACTTATCGGCGGCGGAGATGTCCCAGTCGACAATGCACTTTTCTTTCTTTATCTCATCCAAAAACGGTGTATAGAACTTAATGCCGTCATTGCGGACGACTGCTATTTCGTCATCCTCAAGATATGTAACCGTTTTGGTATGGCTGATGACCGCCATAACGTCGGATGCAAAGAAGTTGCCGTCATCACTGTATGCAACGATGAGAGGTGCGTGGCTTTTAACGCCGACAATAGTATTCGGCTCGTCAGCACAGACAACACCAAGAGCATAGCTCCCCTCAAGCTCGCGGACAGCCCTCGAAACCGCTTCCAAAATATTGCCGTTGTAATAGTAGTCAATAAGCTGGGCGGCAACCTCGGTATCTGTTTCCGATTTGAAGACCCTGCCTCTGTTGACAAGCATCTCCTTTAAAGACGCATAGTTTTCGATGATGCCGTTGTGGACGATAGCAATGCGTCCGTTTTCGCTCACATGAGGGTGAGAGTTGGCATCCGATGGCTTGCCGTGTGTTGCCCACCGTGTATGTCCGATACCTATGCAGCCGGGGGCGGCAGCGCCTCCGTTGCTCTTTTCACATAGTACGGCAAGCCGACCCATAGCCTTTACCACATTTATTTTGTCACCGTCATTGATAGCAATGCCGGCAGAGTCATATCCCCTGTATTCAAGTCTCGCAAGACCTTCCAAAAGTATCGGAGCCGCCTGTTTGCTTCCTGTATAACCGACAATTCCGCACATATAGTTTCCTCCAGTCGCGGACGGCTTTCGCCGCATTTTATATTTATTGCTTTTAATTTAATCGAACTATAAAATCGCTATAATACGCTCGACAGCCTGTTTTGTCAGTTCCGCATCGCCAAAGCCCGTCAGACGGATAAAGCCCTCTCCCTCCGGTCCAAATCCGGCACCCGGAGTAACCGCAACGCCTGCACCGTAGAGCAGCTTGTCAAAGAATCCCCACGAGTCGGCTCCGGCGGGCGTTTTTATCCATACATACGGGGAATTGACACCTCCGTAAACAGTGAGTCCCGCATTTTTGAGTCCATGCCGAATAAGTTTTGCGTTATTCATATAATAATCTATGATTTCACGCGCCTCTTTCATACCCTGATCGGAATAAACCGCCTCAGCCGCGCGCTGTACTACATATGGAACACCATTAAATTTAGTGCATTGACGGCGATCCCAAAGTTTGTTCAGCGAAGCGCCTCCGAACTTCAGATCCATAGGTACGACCGTATACGCACAGCGGTTGCCCGTAAAGCCCGCTGTCTTTGAAAAGCTGCGGAACTCAATCGCACATTCCTTTGCGCCTTCGATTTCATAAATGCTGTGGGGAATTCCTTCTTCTGTAATATACGCCTCATAAGCTGCGTCAAATAAAATCAAAGCCCCGTTTTTGAGCGCATAATCGACCCACAGCTTCAGCTGGGACTTTGTTGCCGCTGTTCCCGTCGGATTGTTCGGGAAGCACAGATAAATCATGTCCGGTTTGCGCACAGGAAGCTCCGGCATAAAGCCGTTTGCCTCATTACAGGGCATATATATAATGTCCGTCCAGCGCGTTCCGTCATAGTCGCCCGCCCTGCCTGCCATAGCGTTTGTATCGACATAAACAGGATAAACCGGGTCGCATACCGCAACTGCGTTGTCAGGTCCTAAAATGTCGCCTATATTTCCGCAGTCGCTCTTTGCCCCGTCGCTGATAAATATCTCATCTACGGAAATATCAACTCCGAGAGGAAGGTAGGCCTTGTCCCGAATCGTTTCGCGCAAAAAGGCATAGCCCTCTCCCGGTCCGTAACCATGGAAACCCTCAATCGTGCCCATCTCGTCAACAGCCTTATGCATGGCCGTAATGACGGCGGGAGAAAGCGGACGGGTGGCATCACCTATGCTCAGCGAGATAAGGTTCTTTTCGGGATTTTCAGCTTTATAGGCTGAAATGCGATTTGCGATTTCGGCAAACAGATAATTCCCGGGAAGCTTCAGAAAATTTTCATTTACAGTAAGCATTGTTGTTCTCCTTGAGATTATTTAGTTCATATTAATCGTGGGTATTTATAAAAGGACAGCATTTCAGCAAATCCTGCCGCCGAAATTGCTTGTCGCACATGCAAATCTATATATAAAGCTCACCGTCAAAGACCGTAACGGCAGGTCCTGTCATATAAAGCTTATTGCTTTCCCTGTTCCACTCTATGAAAAGTTCCCCGCCCAAAAGACGGACTGTCGCGCTGTTTCCTGTGTGACCGCAAAGAGCCGCTGCAACCAAAGACGCGGTAGCACCTGTGCCGCAGGCGAGTGTTTCACCGCAGCCGCGCTCCCAAACCCGCATTTTAAGGGTGTTTTCGTCTATAATCTGCACAAACTCCGTATTTACCCGCTCGGGAAACAAGGGATGCTTTTCAAACTTCGGTCCGATCACTCCAATGTCTATCTCTTCCACATCGGACACAAAAACTACCGCATGAGGATTGCCCACAGAAAGTGCTGTTAAAAAATACTCCTCATCGCCTACTATAACGGGGCGATTTATGAAATTTCGCCCACGCTCTGCCAAGGGGATATATTGGGGGCGCAGTTCCGGCGAACCCATATCTACGCGGACGGTCTTAACCTTGCCGTCCTCCACATTCAAGTCAAGCGTCCTGACACTGCCTCCGGACTCGACAGTAATCCTTGTACTCTCTGTCATGCCCTTATCATAGACATATTTGCCCACACAGCGGATGCCGTTCCCGCACATCTGGGAGGAGCTTCCGTCTATGTTGTACATATCCATTTTAAAATCGGCAACATCGGAAGGGCAAATGCAAATAAGCCCGTCGCTTCCAATGCCGAAATTACGGTTTGTTACAAATCGCGCAAGCTTCGGTCTGTCAGCAACCGCTTCCTCAAAACAGTTTACATATACATAGTCATTTCCGCAGCCCTGCATTTTTGTAAATTTCATAGAACACCTCCTAAATGTAAAACTGCTATATGCCACTCTGCATCAGCGCATAATATCATCCTAAAGAACTGTGCCGTTGATATGCATAAAATCGATGCATCCGCTCTCCCTTTTTCTTCTTTTCCGCCTGGCAAAACCCAAAATAAAATATACTTTCATAATTTGCATATGATTGGTCAATCTAATACTCAGGGGGTGCTGAAATTGGCAATTATCTTCTTGAGAACCATTATTATTTTTCTTGCGCTTCTTACCGCAATGCGTTTGATGGGAAAGCGGCAGCTTGGTGAATTGGAGCTTTCCGAACTTGTAATAACAGTCTTAATTTCAGACATTGCGGCGCATCCGCTCCAAGATATCGGCATACCTCTGATGAACGGGGTCCTGCCGATAATCATCCTGCTGTGCTGCGAACTTATTATTTCAGGAATTATGGTAAAAAGCACCCGCGCAAAAGAGCTTTTGTGCGGAAAACCAAGTTTTTTGATAATAGACGGCGTAATAAACCAAGAGCAGATGAAGAAAAACCGTTTCACACCGGACGAGCTTGCGGAGGAACTTCGCAATCAAAGTGTTCTGGATATAAGCAAAATAAAGTATGCCATTCTTGAAACGGACGGAAATCTTAATATAGTCCTTTTTCCTTCGGAACGCCCAGTAACCGCAGGTCAGCTGCAGCTTGAAACCAGCGACAGCGGCTATCCCGTTATAGTCATAAATAACGGGCAAATTATGAAAAAGAATCTCAGTCTTATAGAAAAGGATGAGAAATGGCTTCAGAAAGAGCTTACCGCACGTAAGGTAAAAAGCCCAAAGGACGTATATTTAATGTCGGTGAACGAAGCCGGACAGATTTACTTTGCAAAATCGGAGGATAAAAAATGAAGCGCGAACTTGTTGCCGTATCGCTGATTCTCATAATTTTTGCACTTTCTCTGGTAAACATTCGATATGTTGAAAGCAGAACCGATATGCTTACCAACGACGTAGAAGCCGCCGAAAAGCTCTTCATTAACGGTGACGCTGATGCTGCGATATCGCTCGTTAAAGAGTCTTTGGACAATTGGCTCAGCTGGGAGCCATACACTCATATAATGCTGCGCCACAGCGAGGTCGATCTCGTTACGGACGCATACTACGAGCTCCTGTCGAAACTGCAAAGCGAGGAAGAAGTGCCGGAAGCTGCATACAGAAGGCTTAAAGAGCAGCTTCGCAGCATATCCGCAATGGAGCGTATAACGATAGGCTCGATTCTTTAAACTTTTTTACCGTCGATAAGCTTTGATAATTCCTCGAAAAAGGTGTTTACGTCCTTAAATTGGCGGTAAACAGACGCAAAACGCACATAGGCAACTTCATCGACATCTTTAAGTTTTTGCATGACCATTTCACCTATTTCGGTAGTGGTCACCTCGCGCTCAAGCGAGTTTTGAAGTTCCTGCTCGATATCGTCCGCTATTTTTTCAAGCGCCTGAATCGAGACCGGTCGTTTTTCGCAAGCTCTAAGCATGCCGTTCATAACCTTGATTTTGTCGAAAGTCTGACGACTGCCGTCGCGCTTTACAACGACAAGCGGAAGCCGCTCCATAATCTCATAGGTAGTAAACCTTTTTTGGCAGGCAAGACATTCCCTGCGGCGGCGTATGGTTGCACCTTCCTCTGCCGGGCGCGAATCAATAACTTTACTTTCGGCATAACCACAAAAAGGACATCTCATGACAGTTCTCCCTCAAATTCAGTTTTTGCTTTTTTAGGCATTTATCATTATGTAATAATCTTTATTGCGGTATTGTATCACATTTCCATCACAAGCGCTACATTTATTTGTATGTCAAAAACATAATTAACAGTTTTCTCACTATATATAGGTAAAACAGCAGGTGATGTTCATTTTTGTGCGTGCAGGCGCTTTCATGATCCAAGCAGCTTATAAAGCTCATCTTTTGACATCAGCGCGTTTAAAATGTCAAGCAGGGCGTTGGAAGAAAGCCTCTCCGGCAGATGAAGCTCTTTCAGCAGTCTCTGCCTTTTTTCGCGGCTTTTTGCTCCGCCAGAGAGTCCCAATTCAAAAAGATCGGCTTTAGTTATTGTGCCGCGCGGATTTTCACTGCCATTTTCCACGAAAGATACGCCCGCCTTAGTTAAAGCCGATATTATGACCTCGCGACTCATCCCCTCAACGCCGATTTTTCCCTCTTTGGAGGGCGAGCATTTTCTTTTTTCCTTGCCCATAATGTCAGGTATATAGGCATTTTTCACGAATTTAGGGTCTATAGAGCCTTTCAGGTAATTTCTTATAACAAAACCCGCGCCATCACTGTCGGTTAGTATGATGAGCCCCCTTTTTTCGGCAAGCCTGCGCAAAAGCTCCAGCTTTTCCTTATCAGAAAATATCCCAAAACCCTCGGTCTCGATTATCGTTCCGTCGATAATCTGGCTGAGGGTGTTTTTGTCATAGCGTCCCTCAACGACAACGACCTCATTTACCTTTATCATCAAGTCTCCTCCACAGCGATCCTAAGTAAAAGCTCTTTCAGAATATCCCCATCGTCCTCGGATGAGCTTTTCATTCGGTAATCGCTTTCCGCGCATAATTCAACCGCCGTTTTCAGCTTATCTAATGAGAAGCCTGAAGCGGACTTGAGGAGTTTTTCAGCAAAAAACGGATGATTTATTCCGCAGGCCTCCATTACAAAATCCTTGCCCAAACCTTTGTCCAGTGCCACTTTCGCAGTGAAGAGCCTGCGCATCTGGAAGCCTATCATAGCAAGAATTTTTATAGGATGTTCGCCAGATTGCAAAAGCTCTGCCATAAGCTCCGCCGCGGCATTGAAATTTTTTTGCGCCAGGCGGTCGGTCATCTCAAATACGCTTGCCTCGGGTATGCGCTGGGCAACTTTCTCGATATCTTTGACTGTCACCGCATCGGACTTCGCACAGGCGGCAATTTTTTCGATTTCCGGTATAAGTCTTGTCATAAGTTCACCTGAAGTAAAAATCAGCTTCTCGCACCCTTCTTTGCCAATGCTCTTGCCCAAGGCGGCAAAGCGCCGCGTTATCCAATTTATCAAAAGGCTCTGCGGCTGAGTAGTAAATTCTATCGCATTTCCAAGCTTTTTTAACGTCTTTATCGCCGTAAGGCGCCCGTCGGGCTCATAGCCCGTGGGAAGAAGAAAAACCACCGTTGAATATTCCGGAATATCGGAAACTATGTTTTTAA
>ERZ747221.3437-NODE-3437-length-12640-cov-3.370055_pt1 | contig 12640 bp, 13 predicted proteins | sample MGYA00374949_ERZ747221 | MGnify/ENA primary metagenome ERZ747221 (study PRJEB28779, sample SAMN05720172) | bioreactor metagenome | isolation source: Anaerobic biogas reactor | place: USA:Washington, USA | collected 2015-08-08 ... | reverse complement strand
ATGCGATTGACGAGTAAGATTGCTCGGGAGCCTTCGGCACCAGGCTCTTGCTTTTTACGGCCAACCAGTATCGAAACCCAGCCATTCCTGCCAAAGTGATAAGCTGCTGGGCCACTTGGACTTCATCCGGATCAACGTAGATATCTGAGATGAGCGGGCCTATATAAATCCCGTCCGCAAAATAAGCATCGTTGCCAGATAGGACAATACCCTCCTCTGGGCACAGCTTATAGGTTTCCACTGCTTCAATGTCCAAAGCTTGAAGCATCTCCAGGTTTAAAGCTCCGCCGCCACGCATCTTGGCATACACTTCCTCACGGGTCCTGGCATCATACTCACGCAGCCATAGCCAGAAACCTTCGTCCGGGCAAGTGTTGGCGAAAAACGCCTTCCACAGGTAGCCAATAGCGTCCGGGACCTCCTCCCCCAAGGCATCCACGAGCGCCTTCATAATGCGGCTTTCACGGTAGTAAAGAGGCAAGTACTTGAAAAGATCAATCGCCATAACTAATCCACCACCGTTATATAGACATGTGGATCTAGCACAGTATCCGGCGCTAGAACCAGCTGCGTCCCGACAGGTTCAGTAAGGAAGGCATCAGTAGCCCCAGCATTTATGATAGCCGCAATCAGTTTGGAAAACAGAATAGTCCCACCAATCCCCACAGTGGTAAGGTAAGCCATAGCCACATCCTCTGCCGTGAGCACGTCGATGCCAGAAACAGTAATTCGGAAATCAACCGGCAGGATTTCTGCGCCTTTGACCGTAGCATGAACCCCCAGGGGTTTCTTCACATCTACCACGGCCTGAACCATAGGCACCAGCTCTGCTATTTGGTTTGGCGGAGCCCCGATAATCACATCCACTGAACCAATACCTCTGGCAAGGGCTACGCAGTGGGCTGCCTGAACCCCGCCTACAGAAAGTGCCCACCTCTGGTAATCCGTCTCCGTCCCGCCACGTTCTGGATTACGCTTGAAGAAAAGGATCCGGTTCCGGAGGGTCTCATCATCCTCCGCATCCACCCCACCTGTAGAAGGTGCTGGGTTGGTAACGGAAGAAACCACAGGCACAAAATCCACCAGCAGGTTAACGACATCGTTGGGAACATTGCCTTCCTCACCAGGATTTAGGCAGGTGGCCGAGACTAATGCTGTACCATCGATGCCGATGACCGCCCGCTCGTCGGTCTCAAACATAATACTTGTACTCTGTACCGCGACCTTTGTCCCGGCAGGAATCTCCCCGCCTGGGTTCCCTGTGAATAATAGCTCTACTGTTGCTGGAACAGCTGGCGCCCTGGAAATCCCGAAGTCCCCAGCCATATGGTCCAGCCATTCGCCATACGCATGGAGGGCAAACGCTTGCATAAGAACAAACATGAGAAAGGACGCCTGCTTTGCATGTTCGTAAGACACCGGAGCCACGGCATCCCAGATATACGACCCTTCCGATTTGTCGATGTAATCCGGTATGCGGTCAAGCGTCCGCTGTAAGATTTCGTGGTATTGTTGCTCTTTGAATAGATCCGTTATCGTTATCGCCAAAATCCCACCCCCTTTACATGGCCATGTCCATCCTGCCGGATAGTTCAAGCTGGGAACCCTTTGCCGTCAAAACATAGCAATCAAAGGCTACCCCATCATCCAACCACATGAACGAGAAGCCTCCCACCCGCCCGGTTCGAGGGTCCACCATCAAAGTTTCAGTAACCATCCTGGCAATCTCACTTTCAATAGCGGCCCTACTCAGCGCCATCCGGAAAAGCTTGTGAAGCTCACTACCGTAGTCAGGAGAATAGATTACATACCTATACCGCATGGTCAGAAGCGCCTTTTGGCACCACTCGTAGTACGCCTGGGTTTCGTCCGCTTCCTCTATTCTCCTAGCAGCCGTCAGCCGGAACTCCCCTTCGTCAAAGTCAAATATCCAGGATCGGCCAAACTTCACCTTCCGGTTCAACCTGGCACTGGGAGTGGCCGGGACTCCAATTGTTGGAAATAGACTTGGCATTATTCAAACCTCCGCTCAATCAGCCAACTGGCTGACCAGTTGCCCCGCCTCAGCCAGGGCCTGTAGACTCTTTCAGACGGCACAGGATAACATGGTCCTGCCCGCCACAGACTGGCGCTACCAGTACCCGGTCGCCAACCTTGATGCCGTCCTTGTAATTGATGTGAACCTTTATGGTGGTATCGGGCAGGCAGTCCGCCTCTTGAACATGGAAATCGAACCGGGTTAAATCGGAGTATTCAGTCTCCGCATTGTCCATTCCGTCAGGTTCGACTGGGGATGCCAACTTTATCACCCTGGATGGAATGGGGATCTCTATTTTTACCTCCCAGTCAGCTATCAACGGGTCTTTAATCTCATGTTTGAAATTGTCCAGCTTGACCCAGACCCGGTCAACCGTGTGCTGGTTAGACTTGAACACTTTCGTTATCGTGCCGAGTTCACAACCAAGCCCTTGGACAGCTCTCGCAGCCCGCCTACCCATTAGCGCATCAAGTGACCGAGCCAGGCGAAGTGACGGATTCTCCAAGGTAATACCTCCTCAGCACGTAATCCGGATAACCCAGCTCCAGGACACATTTCCCTGGGTGGGACTGATTGCCGAGCGTCCGCGTTAGATTGATGACTATGAGTTCATCATAGCCCACAACATACTGCCCGGTTACATCTGTCATGCCTAACCTAACCTTATCACCCGCCCGTAGATCCATCAGCTCCTCCCAAACACTCGCCGTTATGATTTCCTCTATCGGGACGATCTGCCTTCGGCTGGCTACATCCGCCTGGGCCTGGGTGTTGATCCTGCTGTCAATCTGGATTCGGTAACGGGTGCCATATTCGTCCACTTCCCCAGTTGCGCTGCCATAGACAGGCTCCCTGGTTCCACCCCGCTTGTTCCCTACATATTTCACCTGGGTATCCTTGTCTAGGAGGGTCCGCCTCTGTACCACCCTTTCGAGGTTTACTTCGGGAACAAGCGTTGGGACGTTTGAATTAGAACCCAGTTCAACCATATCCAGTACTCGACCACTGGAGCGTACTTTGAACATTCGCCCGCTTTTTTTCGCAGTTTCCTTTATATCTGCATCAATCATAGAAGCCAGGCTCCGAGGCCGGTAGATAGCTTTGTCCAGAGGTTGGCCTGTGTTCGCCACGCGGCCCAAGGGGATACCCCAGGTCGATGCGTAAAGCTGAAATCTACTAGAGGCCGTCATATCCGCCGCTAGGTTAAACTCGTCCTCAGACTCGAGATACCTTGCCCGACAATAGGCTTTGATATCAAGGTCTTTTAGTCCCCGGTTCTCACTATCTATTTCATGGATAATACCATCAAACCTGACTATGTCATTCTGAAGCGTGTCTATGATGTCAATTGTCTGCCCTAGGGCTATAGTTGGAAAATCATCCCCAGTAACCACAATCCTGATATTTGTCCTCAGCGCAAGCTCATCCAGTGATTCCTCCTGGGTGATCTCCTGTACCAAATCTCCCAAATAAAAACGCCCGGCCAGGCGGACGTCATACCTAAAATATTCATCTCGGAAATCTGAAATCACAAATCAGAGCACCCCCTTTTGTGCCGCTGGTTATGCCGCTGGCAAAGTTAATACCATACCGGGCAGGATGAGGGAGGGATTCCCGCCAATAATATCACGGTTCAGCTCGTAAATATCCTGCCAACGGGTAGGGTTTCCGAGTAGCCTGGCAGCTATTTCCCACAGGCTGTCGCCGGCCACCACCGTATAGGTTATGACAGACTCTCTCTCCACATCCGGACGCAAACCCCTTGACCCCTCGCTGACCATTTCCATATCCGGGCGGCTTTCAGTACCCAGCAACCCCGCCGGAACCATCGGAACAGTGCGGACCCCCACCCGACGATATGTACGGGCAATAAAATCGTAATAAACATCCCCTGGTTCACCGCCTTTGAACTGGCTGATATGTACCGCAACCAGAACCAAGGTGTTTATAATTGTTTCTGTGATAATAAGTCGTACAGGCCGCCGGGACTGGGTCCAGAATGTAAGGTTATTCATGGCCTCCTGTGGGTCAGGGAGTTCGGGATATTGACAGTAGGAGTCATAATCCCGAGGGAAAAAAGAGGAAAAGCTGATTTCTTTCAACTTTTCCCCTTTCGGAAAATCCACTTCCCCGAGGTTGAGAAGCTCCACCGTTTCATACAGTTTTTCTCGGTTTATGGTAACCTCCTCAGGGTTGACTGGGAGGTGGAGCAGGGTTCCAGTAGATTCATCGATCAGGTAGAAGTCCATACAGACCCTCCCTTCACTGCTGTAGTTTTGGGTGAAAATCGAATTTGTCGGCTACTCTCGGGAGTCCCAGGGGACTCAACCCTTTCCAGTTGATTTTGTTGAACACATCCCTGGTCAGGACCACATGGGACGCCGCCATCTCGGTCTCATTTCCATAGGAATCCTTGACAGGCAAAAGCCAATACAGGGATACCCTTTCCGCTCGTGGGTCGGAAAATAACCGCAGCAATACATCCATTGAATTAAGTATGATTCCATCCCGAATCATGCTATGAGTCCAATTAGAGTCAGCCCAGAGGGTAATCTCCATATCGGAACCAACATCATCCAGGAATAGGATGGAATCTACCCGAGGCTTATCCATGTTGCTGTTGGTCCCGATGGCGTTGGATATGGTCTGTTTCAACCATTCCTCATAGGGCAGGTTCTGATCCACCTCCGGCTCTGGAAGAGATTCCTGCGCCTCCTGGGTTTGTTCCTGGGCTGGTGAAGGAGCCGGAGGCTCGTCCTCACATCCCATACAGATCAACAACATCACCACCAACAAAACCCCCGCAATTGTCGCGCACTTTCCCCGCATAAATAACCCTCCTTTTATTTCATTACCAAACCAAATATTTATATTAATATTTCTTCTTACAAGGTGCTTCAACTATTTGACCATCAGCTTGTAATACTTTATGATTACAACTACTACAATCACAACCAGATAAACTTACATTTATATTTTTCATATTATTTGCTCTACCTTGTGGTATCAACTGAAGTAAATGAACTTTATCGGCATTTTTAGGTATATAAACATCTTCACCAGGAGTTAAACAAACATTAGCTTCTACTCGTATTTCTTCTATTACCGAAGTATTATATCTAATTTGAGTTAATGCATTAGTATACACCCAAACATCAGGAGTTATTTGTTTACACATTTGCAATATATCCCAAAATTTAGGATGAGCAAGGGGTTCACCACCAGATATATTAAGTCTATCTGTTGCTTTTATTTTATTACTATTAAGAAATTGTTTTATTATTTCTATATCGATATGTATTCCATCTTGAGTTGCTTTAGTAGAACAATAATTACAATTATGAGGGCAATATGTAGTAATTTCTATTGTATATTCCGTCATTAAATTCTCCCCCCATAAATTATTGAAGCAAATGAAACTTTTATTTTAATAATTTTCTTCTTCCATATATTAGATAATATAGTTTATTTTATAGGATCACCCCCTCTCTTTAAGTAAGAAGTTTATTTAATTAAGTAAAAGTTTATTTAATACTACCTTCTATTATTATTATACCGCTTTTTATTATATTTATTCTTAGGAGGAATTATTTATACGTTATATTCGGTTCTCTACGGCCTGAGCTAGCTCTCTGGTGATTTCCCGCTTGACTCGCCGCTTGACCTGCTCACTAACCTGCTCGGCAATATCCTCTACATTAAAGCTGGAACTAACGTTTGCAATAATGTTGGAAATAGATACAGGGACGGTAAGCTCCTGTTCCTGCCGGGCCGGTTCTGAGTAGTGGTAATCGCCTTCATAAAGCAGTTCAGTATTTACCCCCATTCCAGCAAAGGCCGGGTCGAGGGCTCTTACTGGACTAAACATATTACTTATCTGATACCTCAAGCCCGTCCCCCGCTCCCTTACGTACTCAGAAAGTGGGGTCCTCTTTGATTCAGCATCGAAGATACCATCCTCGGCATGGTGGGGGGTGCCAAGCAACCTACCGGCCCTCTGCCACAGTGCCAACCCTCGTTCCCGCATACTCTCAGACAGCGGTATGATGGCTTCAGGGCCAGCTTCAGCCACCACGCCCAGGTGAGGACTGCTAAATATGCCACCTGCCGCGTGAGGCTTAACAGGAGTTGCCTCCGACGCCCTAAAACTCGGCATCACAAAGGATCCCGCCCGGTTAGCCGCATCAGATAAGGCCCCGGCAAAGCTCAAACCTCTTGAGATAACCTCATTAGCCATATTTTGTAGGTTTGCTGAAAAGGCTGTTGCAATCCCGGTAATGGTCCACGCCTGCTCCGACCAGGCGCCCATCCGGGCAATGATTTCTGTGGCCTGGTTCTGAAGGTTTGCGTTAAAGCTGGCGAGTATTGCTGTGTATTCGGCAGTAACCTGAGAGGCGGGTACTAACAACGCCTGAAGTTGAGCAGCCTCTTCTAGCTGTACAGCCTCAAACTGTCGGAAATCTGCCATCCCTGCGGCCGGGGGAGGAGTTGCGGACTCTTCTCCAGCCTCTGCTGGTTTCACAGTAACTAACCTCTTACCAAATTCCCTGCCGCCAAAATACCCACCAATACCACCAAGAGCAGCCCCGAGGGCGGTGCCAATACCAGGGAGGATCGCAGTGCCGATTGCAGCGCCCAGTTTGGCACCACCCCAGCCTCCGGCGAGGCCAGTACCAACTTCGGCAGCCTTCGCCACTTTTCCGGCAGTCGTCTTTTCGGAGACGACTTCAAGCGCTCCCGTACCTATGGCGAGCGGCCAGGCTACCCGACCAACAAACCTTCCCACTCGGGACACCAACCCTCCAGCCGCCGCAAGAGCCTCCGAACCATACCCCGCCGCCCTGCTGGCAGCCCCGGCCAGTCCCGCTTCTTCTGCGACGGCCCCGATTGGGATGTTTGATATCCTCCCACCAGAGCTCAGGATGGGGGCAGTCCCCGCGGCGGTGGCCGTAACCCCAGGGGAAACGATGGGAGGGACCGCCGGTGGTTTTATTATGTTCCTCCCTATCCACCTGCTGGCACTGAACGCCTTCCTTCCAGCTCCATAAAGACCCCGTAATATCAGGCCACCACCCAAGAGGGAGAAAAGCCCCCCAAAAGCCAGAGCACCAAAGATATTCCCTTGCCCGGTTTCTTTTGCAGCAATCGTAAAGGTTCCTTTCAAGCTCGCTATCCAGGCCCTCCCTGCAATCGACCCCAGCTTGGTGAATATGCTTTCAACTTTTTCCCCGCCTGGACCGTCCAGATAATTGTTAACTTCATCAAGCCCTCGGTCGATGAGGAAAATAATCTTGTCGCCGAAGCTCATTCCCTGGAATCGTTCGTCGCTGAACAATTCCTTGATGCGGGTATATACCCGCTCCATAGATTCCCCGACCTGTTCCCCGGCACTCTTAACCTGTTCCCGAAAATCAGTAAACTTTTTGCTTGCGGGGTCCAGGATGCCCGTAAGGTCCTGTAGAATTCTGGTGACAGGCTTTGCCATGCCTTCTCCGAAGCCCCACACGATAACTCTACCACTTTCTTTAACATTTGAAGCAAGAGCAATTAAGTCATCGTTGAAATCCTTCATTGGGAAACGTTTTTCAAAGGTCCGTACAATGGCCTCCATTGCTTTTTCGGCAGGAATGGCAGCGCTCCCTAAATTCCTGAGTTCGTCCCCTGTAATACCCAGTTCTTCGGCCACCCAGGATAATGGAACGTTCAAGTTTTCCGTAACCTGGCGAAGTTCCTCCATCTGCAGGGTGCCTACAGCAGATATCTGTTTGAAGCCGTAAAAAGCCAGTTCTAATTGTGATAGCCCCGCGCCGGTATACATAGCAGCGTTACCAAAAGCCTCCATTGCCCGCATGGCAAAATCAGCAGTTTGACCGGTTGCCAGAAGTTGTCCTGCCGTCTGGGTGACAAAAGGCAACTCATAGATTGGGGATTCGATTGCATAATTCACGAAGTCCTCGAAGTTTTCTTTTCCCGCTTCAATAGAACCGGAATAGAACTCGATAGACCGCCGGGCACGGTCCATTTCTCCCGCTACGCTGAGAGGGAAAATAACAGAAGCCGCAGCGCCGGCGCCCCCGCCCAGGAGAGCCAGCGGACTTATGATTGTTGAAATAATCCGCCTTGCCACGCCGGTCACCCGATCTACGCCTTCCAAGACAATCTTATGGCTACCCCGGGTTAGCCTGCCAATATTGGACTCTACCCTTTTTAAAGAAGAGGTAATTCTGTCCTGCATGGAAATCGTGGGGTTGACCCTTGTTCGGTGTAATACATCTGCCCGTTTCTTTGCACTCCCCAAAACCTTCTCTGTATTGGAGAGTTCGGTCCTGGCTCTTTTGTCTACATGGGGGGTAGCATCCGCTTTGCCGAGATTCCTCGCACCCTTCTCAGTACGTTGAATAGCCTTATTCAAATTTTGCAATTCAACTTCGGCCCGCTCATCATTCACATCCACCACAATGTCCATGCGATACATTTCATAATTTGGCATGACTTACACTACCCCCTCTCTTCCCACGTCTCGCGCTTTCGATCTCAATCTCCCGACTTGCCAGTAGGAACAGCTGTTCCCCTCTAGGAAGCCTGTAAAATTCGCCGGGGCGTAGGTTATGCTTCACCCAAAAATCATATAATGCCCCTGCGAGTCCCCCGGCCTTGATTAGTTTTTTACGTCTTCCAACTCGATGTTATAACCAGACAGATCCAGGACTTTGTTTCCAAGGGCATCAAGCTCCCCAGCCCAAAGCGAACGCTTGACGACCTGGTCAGGGCCGGAGAGCTTACCTTTGACCATAAGCTTCTCATCCCCCCAGCCTTTGAGCTCAATTACCCTCGGGTTTTCTTCATCCCCAATTACCATCCGGAGGCCGATTGTGGCTTCCGAAATAAGCAGGCAGTTGAACTTTTCCTCATCGAATTCGGTTGCCACCCGACCCCGCTTCTTCTCCTTGATAGTACACTGTTCCCGCAACTTACCAACCTTTGCCCCGGTAAGACCTTGCATATCAATCTCCAGATTGTAGCCATAACCGGGACGCTTGATTCTGTAATACCCTTTTGGGGGTTCAGATTTTCCGAGCAATTGTTCTATAATCTGCTCATCCGTCATTCCTTCAAACTCAGTAGCCATTGTTTCCCTCCTTTCTCAATGAATCTTAGTCGCCCTCAATCGGGTCCAGTAGCTCAACACCCTCAAACACGAAGGGCCACTCATCCTCGATTAGATCCCCAGCTCTCCAGTTGGCCAGAGCAATCTTTGTGAACTTGACATTCTTCAGCCGAATGCGCTCATAACCGAAGGCTTCCGGATCATCCAGCTTAGTAATGAGCTCCGTGACCACAGCCCCACGCCGGTCATCGGTGATAGGCAAGTTGAGCTGGATGAGGTCAGAGGTTACCTTGAAGCCGGTAATTGTTCCAGTTCCTTTCAAGCTGCCAAGTTTGTGCTGAGTCCAGCGGGTTCCGCAGACCAATACCTCTTTGTAGTCAGGTTCCACATCCGCAGTAACTGCAGTCACGTTAGTCTGCCATTCCCCTTCCAGGTATAGATACCCGTAATGGCCGTTAACAATCCTTGAAGTGTCCAGGAAATCAGCCAATTAATCCACCCCCTATAGCACGTAGAAGTTTCCGAAGATATTTTCCATCACGTCGGTCAGCCGCGCTCCGTAGTTCAGGAACACTTGATCTGCCTCCGGCGCCATGGTCGCACCTTCCCCATAGTAATCCGGGTCAAGCTGTACGAAGTAGCCAGTATTCTCGATAACTTCACCTTTGGCCAGCGTAGCCATATATTGCATACAGGCCCCAATCAGCGCCAGGCGGCCCTCTTCGGTGTTGTTAACCTTACCGATGTAATTGGCCTCCGCCGTCCTCTGGAGATCCTCAGCAATCGCATCCATGACCCGGATGCCCCGGATTTTCTTGAAGGCGTTGTTCTGATCTTGACGTAAAGTCACCAAAGAGTTGATGCCCTTCAGAACCTTCACAATCAAGCCGTCATGGATTAGCAGAAACACCCCATTTTCCACCGCCGTCTTCATTTCCGTCTTGGTCCACCTGCGATTCACATCACTAAACGGGGCAGATGCATAGGTGGTGGATTCCTTGAGCTTTTGCCCCGCAATCAGGCCGGCAACCCAGGCCGCCACTTCAGCAGAGCTATATTCCACGCCGCCAAGGTAGCCCCCACAGCCGACGTTTACGATACCCTCATAGTTAGACGCCGAACTCCTAGCCACTGCTTGGTCAACCGCATCCGCAGCCTTATCGACTGTAGCACTGCCCCCAATAACCCCGATAATGTGAGTCCCTTCCGAACGCAGGCGCTGGACCCAGGCTTTGAAAGACGCTTGTAAACCAGCATCAGTTACCCCATCAAGCGTTACCACGTTGAACTTCTGAGCCTCCATCGCTTCAAAAGCATCAAGATACTTCTGGTTAGCGATTTCTTCAATCCCAGAATCACCATCTTCCAAAGGCTGGGAAGTCACATCAGCCAGAATACCATTCCCTTCTGATAACAAACTTGCTTTAATCAGTCTTTGACCATCGTTGTTGATAGCAGCAACAGCTGCAGCAATTGTACCACTCGGGAAGGTAAACACTTTTTTGAGCGTGGTTCCTTCATAGAGTTTGATATCTTTCTTGGTTCCATCAACCGGGTTTGCGGCGACTGTAATTTTAAAGTCATTTCCGCGCTCACCTTTGTAATACCCCTCGATTTGTATCGCTGGCGCGGGTGGCGTTGCGGTATCGCTCAATATTAACGAAGCCGCTGCAGCATTTCCATTATCCAGCCGATAAGCAATAACTTCTTTGGCCCCACCCATTAAGGCAAATCGCAAGGTTTTGTAAGCCGTGGCGTCTTCAGTATCGTTTGTGGTAAATAAATCAGCAGCCTGAGATTCACGAGTAATGGTCGTAAAAGTTTCTATTGGTCCCCAGTGAGCCTTCACCGGCACCATAACGACACCGCGAGCTCCGGGCTGGATGGCTGCCAAGGCGGCCGCCCGAAAGTTCATGTATAAACCAGGTATTTTCGGTAAGTCTAAGATATCCCAAGTTCCGCCTGCCAATTATCTCACCTTCCTTCTCAAGAACTCTTTAATGTACGCCTTCACTTCGTCCACGGCGAACTCATTGTTGGTCACTTCTATCCCGTGGAGCGCCCCTACAACGACCTCCCGCTTCACCCCGAATATTTCTTGGGACTGGGCTAGAAGTTCGTTGAGTGGGTATTTGGTTTCCTCTGCCAAACTTATCACCTACCCTTTCTTTTTCTTAAGTTTAAAAGCGACCTCCTGCATTAATGGAGCAGAAGTGAACTTCCTCATAACAACCCTGCTCAGTACCGCTGTTACCTGCCCTGCCGTAAGCGCATCTGCCTGGAAGTTTGCTTTTACTCTTTCCACCGTCAGGTAGCGGGGCCGCTTTTCCTTCTCATCGGGGGTTTCATCTCCTTCATCCACAGGTTCCCCTTCATCCCCGTTAGGTGGTTCCCCTTCATCCACAGGTTCCCCTTCATCCCCGTTAGGTGGTTCGATGGGAGGTTCTTCCTCTTCTCCCGGTCCCTCGTTCTCGTTCTCGCTAAACTCAATTTTAAACGCATCCCACAAGCCAGCAACGATGGATTGAGCGCCTTTCAGCTGCCCGTTTGGAGTATCGCCCAGAACATGGCAGATTAAGGTCTTGGTTTCCTTATAGACAGCCCGATTAAGGTCTTGGATTTCCTCCCCAGCCTCCCGCCATAGGATGCAAGGCTTCTGGTATCCCAAGGGCCATTTATTTGTGTAGACCGTCCAGTTATCCAGAAGACCCTCCGTCCAGCTTGCCAAGGCAGTAAGCCAGGGATCTTCAGGAGCCTTTTCTGTAACAGGTATGGGTTGTAATGCCAGGACAGTAAAACGCAAACCTCTGGTGATGATGTCCCACTCCACATCCACTACGTCATCTCCGACGACCCCCTCATAGATACAGGAGAAGGTTCCCCCAGATTCGGTGGTGAGGGGTTCCGAAAGGGTTTCGATGATACTTTGGGCCAGGGAATCCACGCTAACAAAGCTCGTCCGGGCCACGTTGGGCCAAATTTCAATATCCCGCCGGAACCCAGCCCAGTCACTCTCATCAACGTCTTTCCCCATGCTGATGACAATATAGGGCTTCTCGGTGTCAGCTCCCGCAACATGGGGTTCAAAAACACGCTCCCCAACTTCCGCAATCGCTGTGAGGGCCTCCCTTATCGCTTCTCTCATTTAGTCCACCAATCCAATACAGATTTTTTAATTTTCGGCAAGTTCTTTTCCAGGGTGGGGCCTACGATAGCGTAGGGCCGGGAGCCTGGATGCCTGACCTGCTTCACCGGGTGACGAGCCCCAGGCCAGTAAAGAGCCTTCTTATTTTTCGGCTTGATGATATGGGGTGGGGTCCCTTCCTCCAAGAATATCCCGTACTCGACCCCGTGGGACAAGTACAGCAGAAGAATACTGTCACCACTACGATCAACTCCAGAGTGGAGGGATTGCCGAGCGTGGGCCGTCCTATCCCGCCAGCTTGCCCCTAGCTTCGCCTCCCTCTCCAGATGACCAGCCCAGTTAAGCAGCA
>ERZ747221.3436-NODE-3436-length-12642-cov-3.683963_pt1 | contig 12642 bp, 9 predicted proteins | sample MGYA00374949_ERZ747221 | MGnify/ENA primary metagenome ERZ747221 (study PRJEB28779, sample SAMN05720172) | bioreactor metagenome | isolation source: Anaerobic biogas reactor | place: USA:Washington, USA | collected 2015-08-08 ... | reverse complement strand
TCGCCCGCGCTTGCGGATTGGAGGCACGCCGAGTACGAGCCTCGCCTCGTCGGAGCAGAAGACGATCTTTGACGGATGTGCTGCTCACTCCTCTTGGCAGCCAGCGATGTCGCAACCTGTCTTTGTGCCGATTTGCCCACTCACGCTTCTACGCATCTACCCATCTACGCTTTCACGCCGCCTTTGGCGGCACGGGCGACGGGTCACGAGCGACGGGCGACGTCTGGACTTCGTCGGGGAAGTTCAGATGGGCGAATTCTCCGAAGAGTCTGCGGGCGGCGCGGTCGTAGGCGTGGGCGGCTTCGATCTCGGTGGGGAAGGTGCCGAGGTGGATGTTCTTTCCGTTGTGGCAGATTCGGGCGTACCAAGTGTGGCGTCGTTTGTCGTAGTAGACGCCCTTGTAGATGGAGGCGCCGGAGCGGCGTTTGTGGATGTTCCGCATGTTCTGTTGGTTCGTGCAGTTGCGCATGTTGGCCCGGCGGTTGTGCAGGCCGTTGCCGTCGATGTGGTCGACCATCATGCCGGGCGGGGGCTGCATGATCTCGCGGTGCATGTAGATGGTCTTTCCACCTTCTTTGCGGCCGGCGTAGAGCTTGCCGGGGGCGACGAGGTGCCATTTGTACTGGCTGAGCCACTCGTAGTCGGCGGCGTCGACGATGGCGAACTTGCCCTGGGTCAGGGCGATGTAGCGGATCTCGTCGCTGGGCGGGGCGGGCTCTTCGAGCCGGACCGGCGGCTCACGCCGGGCGCGGAAGTTCGTGCACGTCGAGGCGGGCCAGACCTCGCACATCTCGCCCGGCGATCTGTCGCAGTTGACGCACATCAGGCGGCTCATCCAGCCGTTGGGAAACAGGGCCGAGACGCCCGGCTGGACCCAGTGTGCGAAGACGCAGTGGAAGCAGGTGTGCTTGGCCGGCTGGGCGGGCGCAGCCGGGGCGCGGTCGGCGGGCATGTCGTTGGTTTGGACGCGTTCGGGGGACTTCTTCTTGGCGGGCTTGCTCATCATCGCTCCTTTCGTGGGATTGTAAGTCGTGCGTCTCTCATGACATAGGAGGCGAGCGGGGACGTTCGGCGTGTGTTGCCGGGTGAATGCCACAGGCAGATGTGGGTAGACGGGCAGACGGGTGGACGGGGGGACCCGACCGGCAGGGCTTTTGCGTGCGCCATCGGCGGCACGACCCTGGGTCGGCGCTCCGCACGGCGGAGCGGTTCGCTCTACCCGGTTGTCAATCGGCCGGCCCGCGTGGGCCGGCGTCGCGTCTCGTGGTGGCGAGACATTACCAAGCTAAAACAACAAGCAGTGTATGTCAATAAAAAAACACATAACAACTGATATTTCGTAACACATTGCAGGTCAAGGACTCGCACGCCTGCGACGCCGGCGGCTGTGGTGGAGGCCGATGTTGTCGGGGGTTTCGATGGCGTTGCGGCAACGAGACAGGAACGTGCGGGCGGCTTCTGGAAGGCCGCTCGGGAGGGTTGACACGGGTGGATCGGGCCTCTACGATCTTCGCATGCAGAGCGTCACGGTCGGGCGGCGCAGCGTGATCGAGTTCGCCTTGCGGCTGTTGCAGAATCGATCGGATCATTTCGTTGAGACGACAGGATGGTTTCATGACACGACGAGTCGGTTTGTTTTTGCTGTGTGTGGTGTTGGTGCTGGGTGCCGAGCGTGTGCTGCGGGCGGAACAGGCGGACGATCCTTCGATTCTCACGGTCAAGCGGATCTTCGATTCGGATGACTTCAACGGCGAATCGTTCGGGCCGGCCCGCTGGCGCAAAGACGGCTCGGGCTACACCACGCTGGAGGACTCCAACGACATCGACAAGGGCAGGGACATCGTCCGCTACGACCCGAACACGGGGCAGCGCGAGATCCTGGTGTCGGCGGCGCAGCTTATCCCGAGAGGGCAGTCGGAGCCGCTGAGGATCGACGGATACACCTGGTCCGACGACGGCGCCAAGCTGCTGATCTTCACGAACGCGCAACGCGTCTGGCGGAGGAACACGCGCGGCGACTACTGGGTGCTGACGCCGGCCAACGGGCGGCTGAGGAAGCTGGGCGGCGATGCGCCGGCGTCGTCGCTGATGTTCGCCAAGTTCTCTCCGAACGGCCGCAAGGTGGCGTATGTGCGTCAGAACAATCTCTACGTTCAGAACGTCGGCGATCTGGAGGTCACGCAACTGACGCACGACGGCTCGGAGACGATCGTCAACGGGACCAGCGACTGGGTCTACGAGGAAGAGTTCGATCTGCGGGACGGGTTCCGCTGGAGCCCCAACGGCAAGTGGATCGCCTACTGGCAGTTCGACACGTCCGGCGTCCCGATGTTCCACATGATCGACAACACCAGTTCGCTGTATCCCGAGATCACGACGTTCGGCTATCCCAAGGCCGGCCAGGCGAATTCGGCCTGCCGGGTGGGCGTGGTCCACATCGAAGGCGGATCGACGCGCTGGTTCGAGCTGTCCGACGATCCGCGCAACCACTACATCCCGAGGATGGAGTGGGCCGACAATTCCCGGGAGATCGTGATCCAGCATCTCAATCGGCTACAGAACCGAAACGAGGTCATCCTGGCGAACGTGCGCAAGGGGACGAGCCGGACCGTGATGACCGAACGCGACGCCGCCTGGCTCGACGTCACCGATTGCCTCACATGGTTTGGAGATGGCAGTCGCTTCACGTGGCTGAGCGAGCGGGATGGCTGGCGACGCCTCTATGCGATCTCGCGATCGGGCCGAAAGGCCGGGCCTCTGACGCCGCCGGCATGCGACGTGATCGATCTGACGCGTGTGGACAAGGAGGGCGGCTGGGCGTATTACATCGCCTCGCCTGAGAACCCGACGCAGCGGTATCTGTATCGCATCGCGCTCGACGGGACGGGCTCGACGGAACGCATCACGCCGGAGGACCGGCCCGGCATGCACTCCTACGACATCTCGCCCGACGCCAAATGGGCCATCCACACGGTTTCGTCGTTCGGCGGCCCGCCCGTGATCTCGCTGGTGTCGTTGCCCGACCACGAGACCGTCCGCGTGCTGGCCGACAACGCCAAGCTGCGACAGACGCTGGCCGAGGTGAAGACCGGGCCGACGGAGTTCTTCCGTGTCGATATCGGCGACGGGGTCGAGCTGGACGGCTGGTGTATCAAGCCGCCGCAGTTCGATCCGAACGAGCGGTATCCCACGCTGTTTCACGTCTACGGCGAGCCGGCCGGCCAGACCGTGCTCGACCGGTGGGGCGGCAAGGGCTATCTCTGGCACCAGATGCTCGCCCAGCAGGGCTATGTGATCCTCAGCGTGGACAATCGCGGCACGCCCGCGCCGAGGGGCCGCCAGTGGCGCAAGTGTGTCTACCGGCAGATCGGCATCCTTGCCTCGGCCGATCAGGCGGCGGCCGTGCGTAGGATCATCGAGACGCGGCCCTATGTGGACCCGAACGCGATCGGGATCTGGGGCTGGAGCGGCGGCGGGTCGATGACGCTCAACGCCATGTTCCGCTATCCCGATCTCTATCGCACCGGCATGGCGATCGCCTTCGTCAGCGACGAGCGCTTCTACGACACGATCTACCAGGAGCGCTACATGGGCCTGCCCGACGACAATGCCGAGGGCTATAAGAACGGCTCGCCGATCACCTTCGCCGGCCAGCTCCAGGGCCACCTGCTGCTCGTGCACGGTACCGCCGACGACAACGTCCACTACCAGAACTGCGAGGCGCTGGTCAACAAGCTGGTCGAGCACGACAAGCCGTTTGCGATGATGGCCTACCCCAACCGCACGCACGGGATCGGAGAGGGCCGCAACACGACGGTCCATCTCTACTCGCTGCTGACGCGCTATCTCCAGGAGAACCTGCGTTCATCGCGGAAGGGAGGTGACTGATGGACTTGATCCGCTCGTTCAGTCTCGTCGTTCTGGTCTGGCTGGCGTCGGCCTGCCCGGCGGCGGTGCGCACCGGGCTCGACAATGTCGAGGCCCATCGCGCGCTGTTTGCCGGCAAGCGGATCGGGATCATTGCCAACCACACGGCGTACGACCGCCAAGGCCGGTTTATTGTGGAGGTGTTCAGGGGTCTGGACGATGTGCAGGTCGCGGCCCTGTTCAGTCCGGAACATGGGTTGTACGGCGTCGAAGAGGCGGGCGCGGCCATTGCCGACCGGCGCGATCCGAAGTATGGATTGCCGGTGCACAGTCTCTACGGGACGACGCGCAAACCCACACCGCAGATGCTCGAAGGAATCGACGTTCTGGTATTCGACATTCAGGATATCGGGTCGCGGTTTTACACGTATATCTCGACGATGGCCCTGGCGATGGAAGCCGCCGCCGAGTGCGGCAAGCGTTTTGTCGTGTTCGATCGTCCGAACCCGATTGGCGGGATCGCGGTGGAAGGTCCGATTCTCGAACCGGCGCTGGCCAGTTTCGTCGGCATGCATCCGATCCCCGTCCGACACGGCCTGACGGTGGGGGAACTGGCCCGGCTGATCGACGGGCAGCGCTGGCTGGCCGGCGGCGTCCGCGTCAGTCTGACGGTCGTTCCGATGACGGGCTGGAAGCGCGCGATGTGGTACGATCGGACGGGGCTGGTCTTTCGCAAGCCGTCGCCGAACATGCCGGACCTGGAGACGGCGACGGTCTATCCCGGACTCTGTCTGCTGGAAGGCACCAACGTCTCCGAAGGGCGAGGGACCGCGATGCCGTTCCGCCAGTTCGGCGCCCCGTGGATCGACGGTGCGAAGCTCGCCGCTCGATTGAACGCATTGAACCTGCCCGGCCTGAGATTTCATGCAACGGCCTTTACGCCTACGGCCTCCAAACACCAGGGGGCCCTCTGTCACGGCGTTCGCATCGACGTCACCGACCGAGACCGTCTGGAGCCGTTCTGGTCGGGCGTCTGCATCGTCAACGAGATCGCCCGAATGGCCCCCGGTGATTTCGCATGGCGCGAGAGCCACTTCGATCGGCTCTGCGGGACGACCACCATTCGCGAGGCCATCACACGGCGCGAACCCGTTTCGCCTCTGCGCGATACGTGGCGGACCGACGTCGAGTCCTTCCAAGGCGTCCGCCGGCAGTACCTGCTGTACGGGGATTGATTTCGTTCGCAGCGGGCCCTACGGCGGCGGGGCGTCGTAGCCTTCGCCGGGCTTCGAGATCAGGCGGAAGGCGAGGACGGGATGTCCGGCTTTGCCGAAATCGCCCCGGAGCCGGACCCAGCAGTCCGAGGTCTTATCCGCCTCTCGGGCGGGCATGAAGAAGCAGCAGGGCAGCGCCGTTTGCGCCATCGGCTCCAGTGTGACGGTCCACGCATTCGGCTCGAACCTCCAGCCTTGGGGTGCATGGTCGATGGCGATGCGCCCCTTGACCGTTGTGTCGCTGAAGTTGTAGGCGAAGAACGGCAGCACGGTATCGGTCGCGGACTCGACCTGATGCTCGTAGTCCGAGGCCCAGGGGATCTGCTGGACGTTGACGCTGGTCGATCGCGGCATGTGCAATTGCAGCACGACGGGACAGGCCTCGCCCGAACGATACTCGAGTTGTCGCACCGGCGGTTCCAGCGGCAGTTCCGATGCGTCACCGGCTCGCAACAGGACGAAGACCGGGGTCGCCTCGAGCCGTTCAGGGATCTTTGAACCCAGATGCCGCCCGAGGTAGTCGTACACGTCGGCGACGGAGACGGCTTTGGGCAGGGCCCACGGGACGGTTGTTTTGCCTCGCTGCGGCCAGTCTCCGGGCCTCTCGGCCCAGGCGACGAGCACATCGCGGTCCTTGCCGTCGGGGCGGGCGGCGAAGGCGTAGACGTGCGCCTCGGGCCGGCCGGCAATCGACCATCGGCCCAGGCACTCGCCGCCGGCCAGAAGGCGGCCGATGGCCGCCAGCGCGACATAGCTGGGCCGGGGCGTCAGGTCCAGCCGCAACAGGCCGAACTGGACCTTGCTCGCCTCATGGTAGTTGCCCAGGACGAAGTGGAAGTGCCGCTCGGCGCCGGCGAAGAGGCTGCTCGCATACGATTGCGCCATGAATTCGGCCTTTTGCCGTTCGCCCTCACGCGACAGCTCGCACCAGGGTTCGGGTCCGACGTATTGCAGGCCCCGGTCGCTCTCGGTCACCCAGATGGGCCTGCCGCACGCGGCGGCGTGCACCGGCTGCCACAGACGCTCGTACGAATCGGGCCAGTCGTACGTGTGGATGTTGTACGTCTCGAAGTAGGGCCACGTTTCGTTCGCCAGGACCAGACGCGTGTGCAGCATTGTCGGGGTCGCCGTCGAGACGTTCCAGCAGACGATCAGGTCCGGGTCGCCCGCCTTGAAGCCCAGATACGCCGCCTTTTGATACGTGCACATCTCGTCGGTGGTGTGGCCGCCGAAGGTCGCGACGTTGGCCTCGTTCCACGGCTCCCACGCCTGCACCCGGCCTTTGTAGCGACGCGCCATTTCCCGGCAGAACCGAAAGGCATCGCGCAGATCGACAGGGTAGCGGCCCCGCAACTCGCCGTCCTCGACCGCCCATTTGGGCGTGCCATGAAAGACCTGGAGCACCTTGAGTCCGTGCCTGGCCTGCAGGTCGGCGGCGGTGTCGTACGTCGTCGTCGCGTCCACGAAACGTCCCGGCTCCGGCTCGATGTCACGCCACCGCATCCGGTCGCGAATCCAGTTGACGCCCGCCAGCGCCGCCAGGCGGGCGAACTGCTCCTGTTTGGCCGGGTCGTTGGGCGCGAACCACGCGGTGGCCGAATCGACGCAGATCGGCGAGTCCTGCGGCACCGGCGCCGACGGCCGGGCGAGCACCGCCGCCGTCGTCCACGTGAGGCACTCATCGTCTTGCGAGAGGAACTCGATTCGATACCACCCGATGTCCAGCGAGCCGACTTCGATGGTTGGAGTGGACGGATGGATAGGGCCCGATCGCACCTGGAGACCGCCGTCGTCCAGAACGCGCCATCGCCTCGCCGGTTCGGGCGGGACGGGGACCGTGACGATCTGCGCGTCCGTGAACACTGCGGGCAGGCCTCTCGCACTGGGGATGGTCCGTTCGATGGCCGGCTCGGTCAGCGGTCCTGCCGCGATCGTTAGGTTGGCCAGTGTCACGCCCGTCAGAAGGGTGAACACGATAGCGGTACAGCGGCGGTTTCTCGCATCGTTCATGCTTCGTTGCCTCCGAAGGTTCGGCCACGAGCGCCGCACGTGGCCGCGCTGTCATGGCGTTGCGTCGCGTGCCGAACGTTCTCCACGGCGGCTCGGTCGTCGCCGAGCCGGTCGGCTCTGAAGAACGCCGCTGTCATGGTACCGTCTGAACCAGCCGGGCACAACCCCCCTCCGCAGGCCGAGCGGTGTGTCGGTCCGCCGCCGCTGCACGGCAGCGGCAGGGCGACGCCCTACACGAGGGGCTTGCCTTCGTTGAGTTCCTCGTAGGCGGTGATGTAACGGGCGACCATGTTGTCCAGGCTCCAGGTCTTTCGCGCGTGCTGCATGATCCGGCGCATCTGCTTTTCCCACTCTCGCGGGTGGTTCTTGAAATAGCGCAGATGCTCGACGGCCTTACTCAACCCCCACCACAGGCCGCCGGTGTCGTAGTTGCGGAACAGCACGCCGTTGCCGCTGTCGATCGGGGCGCCCCAGGCGCGAAGGCTGAGCTGGCTGATCTTGTCGCTGTAGCCGCCCGTGTCCCGATTGGTGGTGGTGGCGCCGTGGATGTTGCCGACGACGTCGATCTGCCCGAAGGGTTCGTAGAGCGAGGCCCCGAAGACGTCGGCCGCGGCGGCGTATCCGAGCATGCTCAGATCCTGGTCGAACCGGCGGTAGGCGATGCGGCCGCCGGAGGCGCAGGCGATCCGCCCCATGATCTCGGCGTGGGTGTTGTCGCCGCCGACGGGATCGGCGACGACGGCGATCTGCACGTCCGGATGTTGGTAGACGAATCCGCCGGCGATCTCCTCCAGAAGCTCGATGCCCTTCTGCATGGGGTCGAGGCGGGACGGCCAATAGAGCAGCAGGGCTCCGGCGTCGATGTTCAGACCCATCTTGTGCTGGAACTTCAGCAGATTGAGCCGTTTGGCCGCGAGGACGTTGTCGAAAGGGCCGAATCGCTTGGCCAGCCCGGGCGCATCGGGATCGGGGTTCTCCGGCTGAGTCTCCGGGAACACGTCAGGAGAGATGCCGTTCGGGATGACGCACGCGCGGCGATCGCGAAACTTGATCTTGGTCTCTTCACGCACGCTCCACGGGATGATCGGCCGGTCGAGGAAGTAGTCCTCCACCACCTCCTTGAGGAACTTCTCGCCGACGTAGCTGACCTTCGTGGCGTTCTTGATGGCGGTGGCGTGCGCGTCCACACACCGTTTCTGCTGGTCGATGGAAATATAGAGGGCGTCCCAGAGCTTCTGCAGGTTCACGCCGTAGAGCATTTCGAGCGGGATGTGTCCCGTATGCGTGTTGTGGACCGTGTGGAGGATGGGGATCCGGCGAAGGGCGGCATAGGCCATCGCCACGCCGCCGGCCATCCAGTCGTTCGTATGCAGGATGGCGCGGCCTTCGTACTTGCTGCGAATCTCCTTGATGTACGTATTAACGATCTGCCGCTGGAACTCCGCCGCATTGGCCAGCGGCCATCCGTCGTACGCGCTGCGGTAGCCTTCGAAGATTGACGAGCTGACGAGGTGGACGTTTTCCGGATTGAGCTGGTGGCGTTTCTGAATCCACTCCGTCTCGCTCAGTCCCGCCTCTTCGCGAAACCGCCGGGTCAGGTTCATCGTGATCAGGTGGACGGGGATCCGCCGCTCGGCCAGTCCCTGGCACAACGCCGAGATCACCTCGCCCAGCCCGCCGCTCTTGCCTGAGACGTAGCGGGCGAACTGGCCCATGCCTTCGGAGGGCAGTCGTGCCGTCTCCGGTGTGATGATGATGACGGCGGTCTGATCGCTCCTTTGGCGGATGTTGAAATTTCGGATCGCATACGAAAGCTCGTCGGTCGCGCGCGTCAGCGCGAAGGCTGCCGTCGCGGGCGAGTCGTAAGGGCTGGCTGTTTCGCAGGGCCCGTTCTGAGTCGTATCAGCCGCCTCGAGATAACGCCAGTGGTCCGACGTGGTCAGATAGCGGTACTTGCGGAGCAGCTCGCCTCCGGCGACGGTGGCCTGCTCTTCCATGGTCTCGATCCGGCTGAACAGGACCCGCTGCGCCTGCGACCGCAGCGGAACGGGACCGTACACCTGGCCGTCCGTTTCGCACGGGCACGTCGGGCAGGGGCAGTCGATCATGGGCGATTCGGTGATCTGGAACCACTCGGCGACCTCGCTCGGATTGGCCGCCATGAGGTCCACACGCTGCGCGAACTCCTCGTACAGCCCGCGCCAGAAGGCCTCCATCCGTTCGTAGGCCGGCGTCCCGGCTTCGATCAGCGGGAAGTCGCAGACGAGCAGCACCACCTCGCCGCGTCCCTCGGACAGGCGGGCCGCGTACTCCGTGGCGGTCAGCGATTCGGTGCCCAGCCGGCCGGTCAGTTCCCGACTGAGGACCGCGTTGCGCGGAAGCACCGCCAGTTTGCGGGCCCGGTTGTTGCGGCCTTTGGCCCGGAAGACCGTATTGGCGGCGATGGGTTCGCCGGTGCGCCCATCGATCATTTTCTGACAAGGTTCGCAGAGGACGGCCTTGTAGCCCATGTCGGCCACGAGGTTGGCGAAGTCGTTGTTATAGAGCAGATCGGTGTTGGCGAACGCCGTCGGACGGACGCCGAAGAAATCGTGGATCTTCTGACGGTGCAGAGAGACCTGCTGCTTGAATTCGGTCTTCTCTTTGTCGGCGAAGAACGAGGTCAGCGAGTGGTGGTACGTCTGCTCCAGAAGCTCGACCTGGCGGGTGTGCCGACCGGCGTTGAACGAGTCGGCCAGCGCACCGATAACCTGAGGCTCGTACAGCTCGGCCTGTTCGAGAAACGTTCCCGACAGACAGTAGCTGACCTTGAAGTCGACGTGCGTCTTCACCAGATCGGTGAGCAGGCCGACGGTCGGCAGGTAGCATCGCTCGGCGCGCTGGGCGAAGGTGCTCCGGTTCCGCTCGTCCCACAGAAACGATGTGCCTTCCGGGTCGAGACGGAAGGGTTCGTGCATGCGCAGGCAGAACGTTACCAGGGGCATGGCAAGAGCCTCCGGTGCGGACGGACCTCATGTGCGGACGCTGCGGCGGGAAACTCACTCGATTGCTGCAAGAGGCCGACCATCCTTGACTCCGACACACCCTGACGTCCGCCCGCGGATTTCGTCCCGGGCGAACCACAGACGTCGATGCACGATCCACCGTGTCAAACACAACAGTCTACCGGGCCGATCCCGCGCCGGCAAGCGCCATCCGGGGCGCGGCGCCGGCTTTTGCGCAGCGTCCGAGAAAATCACTGTGTCGATGAAGTGACATGCGGGGCATGGCTGCCGGCTGCGACGTTTTTCTTGTGAGAATGCAGCCGTGCGCTCGGGCCGTGTCCGCCGTTGTGCACAAATCCGAAGACCTGTGCCTGCATTCTCAGTGGTTTCGGCCGATCAGGTCGAGCTGCTGTTCTTTGGCCCACCTGTACCCGTGCTCGCCCAGATACGACAGCAGCTTGTAATGGAAGACCTTGAACTCGTCGTCGCTCAGGATGGAGGCCATCGCCTCGGTGATGATCACCCGCCGCAGCAGCTCCTTGCCTTTGCAGTTGTCCACCAGAATCCGCCGTTCCTGGATGTCGCGGAACAGCTCCGGGCTCACTCCGTCGATCCCCATCTGGATGCTCGTCGCCAGGAACTCGTCGTCGATGTTCTTCAACTCCTCCTCCAGGGCCAGGAAGCCCGCTTGCCGGATCGTCGCGGCAAACTTGCGCAGTTGCACGATCAAATCGAAGCATTCCTTCCTCTCTTCGACGCTGCATTGGATCCGCTCGGCGAACTGCCAATCGTAGTATAGCATGCCAGTCTTCTCCTTCTCGACCGTTCTTGGTTGTTGCCTTATCTGTGCCGAATGGCCGATGCGATACCCCCCAGACGAGGCCAACGCCATCGGGTCCGAATCGTACCGTCAAACGGAACGCCTGGCAACCGAAAGTTCGGCCTCCCCAATGCGAAAAGGGCGGCTATTGGGAAACGGCCGCCCTGGGGGAAACGTGAGTGTACCGACTGGTCTGTGGGCTCAGAAGGCCCGGCGTCGACGCAGATGCCCGGTCAGTCCGAGGCCGATCGAGCCGAGCAGCAGCGCTCCGGGAACGGGAATGGTTGAGATCTGGACGTTGTCGAAGAGGGCGTCTCCGGCTACGCTCGCTGCCGAATAGCTGAAGTCCTCGAACATCAGATGGATGCTGCTGCCGATCGAACTCGGTGCGATGAAGTCGTACGTGTAGGTGTGCCACTGCCCGTCGTCGACGAGGATCGGGGCCGCGCCGCTGGTCGAGTTCGTTCCGTAATACCAGAGATGCGTTCCCGGATAGGCCTGGGACAGGCCTGCGAATCCGCCCGCGCCGCCTGCAATCTGGCTGGGCAGGCCGAGGTAGTCGAATGAGATGGTGTATTGTTGCCCGGCCACGAGATCGAAGGCGGCAATCGTGAAGATGTCGCCGCCGCTGGCCGTAGCGCTGAACGACAGAACGTTGTTGCCCGCGTTCAGCGGATCGGCCACGATCACGCCGTGGTGCGCGCCGTTGTTCTTGCCCGTCCACTGCGACAGGTCGCTCTCGAAATCCTCGATGAAGAGCGGATTGGCCAATGCGCCCACCCCGAGAAAGCCGACGAGCACAGCCAGGCTGAACCAGACTTTCGCGATATTCAGTGTCATTTCAGCACCCCCTTTGTGTGACGCCGTAGCCGCGATCTCCAAAGACGCAGGGCCGGCAGTGTGATTCGAAGAATTCCCACCCCATGGGACAAGTGCCTCGATCTTGTCCTTGACCAGCCATGATTATACCCGATGCGGCGGGGGCAAAACAAAGGAAAACCACGTACTCCCGGCCCGCCGTCGCGCCATCGCCACGGAGCGGCAGTGCCACACGCGATTATGCGACCCTCAACTGGACTGGCCCCAAGATTTTTCCACTCCCCCCCCCGTCTGACCCCACTGGGCCCGGCTGGCCCCGAACATACCCCACTGGCGCTATCGAAAACCCCGATTTCGAAAGAGCAGGGTGCGCAGAACGACACACCGCGCGCACACGACCTGGACGAACTGATCGACCGCTGGCCGTCCCTGCCGGAGCGTGTCCGACAGGCGATCGTGGCGATGGTACGCGCTGAGGCCGGCGACAGGGATAAGGAGATCGACCCATGAGCGAGGACATTCTCATCACCACAGACCCGGACGGCGGAACGGCTGTCCTGACGACGAACAGTCCATGCAGTCACTACGGCTGTCCCGTTCTGCGGATCGAGGCCGAGGACGTGGACGGCGATTTCGGGCCGGCTGACCTGATCGACTTCAGCGGGATCGGGCAAGGCATGGCGCCGGCGGCAAACATTGTAGCGGGCTGGGCCATGGCGCCGGCGCGGACCGACGAAGAGCGCGAGGCGGCCCGGCGGTTTCTGTGCCAGTGGCCCGAGGGTCCGCAACTGGCGGAAGGAGGTGATCTGTGAAGCGATCCGAATACTACGCCAATCGTGAGGAGCCCTGGGACGGGATCTGCACCCGG
>ERZ747221.3430-NODE-3430-length-12658-cov-2.840553_pt1 | contig 12658 bp, 11 predicted proteins | sample MGYA00374949_ERZ747221 | MGnify/ENA primary metagenome ERZ747221 (study PRJEB28779, sample SAMN05720172) | bioreactor metagenome | isolation source: Anaerobic biogas reactor | place: USA:Washington, USA | collected 2015-08-08 ... | reverse complement strand
TTTCTACACCAGTAATGTTCTCCAGATTACACACAATCTTCAAATGACCACTTTTGCCATAGATGTTTGATGGCTTAACTTTTTGGCCATCCAGATAATAGTCAACTTGAACGCTGACCGGCATTTGTATCCTCGGTATTTCTTTCTTATCAATATCGGCCAGATAGTACAGATCTCCCGCAGTACCAGAAGTTTTTACGCTCAAACTATTATCCTTTTGCCCAATTTTCTGCGTACTGTATAAGTTGCGTACCGAGGTCACACCATAGTTTTTACCATCTTCTATGGTTGAAACGCCCCCGCCGGCAATATGCAGATTATTTAGCACCTGTATACTCTCTATTTGCCCATTATCTCCCAGTTGGGTAATGACCAGTTCGTTGTCCTGGATGATTCCTGAACTACCGTTCTCTCCATAGACTCCGGCTACTGGTGCTAAAACCAGCATCATAACCGTCAAGAGAATTATAAAATTTCTAAACCTACTGCGTTTCAACAAATCTTATCCCCCCTTTCCCCTACTTACTGATTTACTGCCATAGCGATCTTCATTACTAGAAGTGACATAAATAGTCCTAGTAACAAAGATACGATTACTCCTACGGCAGCTGGCAACGCCAGGGTTGCCATAGCCGGAGTGTCGGTAGTATAAGTGCCAAATACTGCAGCAAAATAAGCTGCCCACCCAAGGAACATGGCATCTATTCGCATACCTGCCGTAGATATTAATATCAGCAGGAAAAGCGATACACCCGAAACGAGAGCAACAAAGAGCAGATTATCTGGTGGCAAAGGCATTTGAGTTGCCAGAACTATCATACCGGCCAGTGCCACAACCACCCCTATCAATATGGCAATAGCAGTTTTGAGATAGTCTCCGAAGGGTCCCAGCACTGCAAACATAGCCATTGCTATGGCTGCCATATAGAACGCACTGGCCCCCAGGTAATCTTGTAATAGAACGAATATTGTGAATAATATTGCCACAAGGAGACCAAGACCAATAGCCTTTTTCATGGTTTCACCTCCTTTTTGTTTCAATTTTGCGAAAATTGGTACAATTAAACTGCGAATACTGTTGGGAATGCTTTTGAAGAATAAATTTAATGAATGGTTAGTACAGATAAGATGTGATTAATTGGCATAATCATTAAGATGATGATTGTAATTAATATGAAGGATAAAAACGGTAAATTACAAATATCTGGAGTGCCCTATTGCAAAGGCACTCCAAATCCTCTACAGCTCATAGAGCTGTTTTTCGTCAATAAACTTTATCCCCTTTTCTTTAAAAGTTGCGCATGCTTTATCTATATCTTCAACTTTAAAAACTACCAGAGCATCATTTTCCGAGGTACCCAAAAAAGCATATAAATACTCAATATTAAGGTTGGATTCCGACATTTGTTCTAGTACCGCAGCCAGCCCTCCGGGTGTATCAGATACCTGAACGGCTATAACCTCGGTTTCACTAACCGTAAAGCTGGCGTCTTTTAGTATGCGGTAGGCCCGGGCCGGGTCGTTAACAATAATACGTAAGATCCCGAAATCGGATGTATCGGCAATGGAGAGGGCTCTGATGTTTATTCCTGCATCCCCGAGTACCCGGGTAACATGGGAGAGACGGCCTGCCTTATTTTCAAGAAAAACTGATATCTGCTTGGCCATACAGTCTACCTCCTTAAATATTTCTCCTGTCAATTACTCTCTTTGCCTTACCTTCGCTTCTTTCTATAGACTTGGGTTCCACCAGGCGAATTTTGGCGTTAACCCCCAGTGCACTTTCCATCTCTTTAGCAATTATAGCACCTAATTCTTCCAGTTTTCTAACTTCATCACTAAACAGCTGTTCGGAAACCTCCACCTGTACTTCCAGTTGATCCAGATTGCCTTTACGGTCAACAATGAGCAGATAATGCGGTTCTACCCCAGGTATATTTAGTAGTACGCTCTCCACCATAGATGGGAAAACATTTACTCCCCGGATAATTACCATATCGTCAGAACGCCCCAAGACTTTTTGCATCCTGACATGGGTTCTTCCACAATCACATATGTTTTTATCCAGACTTGTAAGATCTCGGGTACGGTAACGTATAATGGGCAAAGCCTCTTTGCTTATAGTAGTTATAACTAGCTCTCCCTGACTACCGTCATCCAGAACTTCTTCACTTACGGGGTCAATTGTTTCCGCCAGGAAATGGTCTTCCGCAATATGCAACCCCTGCTTATTAGCACATTCTATCGCCACTCCCGGGCCAATAATCTCACTTAATCCATAAATGTCATAGGCATCTATTTCCAGTTTATTCTCGATTTCCCGACGCATGCTTTCTGACCAGGGTTCAGCTCCAAAAATACCTGCCTTAAGTTTAAGATCCGCAGGTTCTATATCCATTTCCTGCATGACTTCGTGCATAAATAAGGCATAAGATGGCGTACAGGTTAACACCGTAGTGCCAAAATCCTGCATCAGCATTATCTGTCTTTTGGTATTGCCACCGGAACTGGGTATAACTGAAGCGGCTATCTTTTCTGCCCCATAATGAACACCCAGACCTCCGGTAAATAGGCCATAACCATAAGCATTTTGAATTACCGAATAACGGGTTGCCCCAGCGCTGGTTAAAGCTCGGGCCATTAATTCGGACCAGATATCAATATCCTTTTTGGAATAACCTACTACAGTAGGTTTTCCGGTGGTACCTGAAGAGGAATGGATTCTTACTACCTCACTCATTGGTAGAGCAAACAACCCAAAAGGATAGTTATCTCGTAAATCCTGTTTGGTCGTAAAAGGTAGTTTTTGTAAATCCTTCAGGGTTTTGATATCTTCAGGTTTAATTCCAGCCTGATCCATTTTTTCTTTATAAGCAGGGACAAAAGCATAAACCCGGTAAACTGTCTCCTTCAACCTCCTAAGTTGAAGTTCTTCCAGCTCTTTACGGGGCATACATTCTTTTTCTTTATCCCAATATGACATTCATTCTACCTCCTTCAGTATTTTTCCTGCAAGTGAGTCAAATATTTACATAAATTTTGCACGGGACATTTACTGCAGCGGGGTCTGCTTTTCTTGCAATAGTTGGCGCCAAGTCCCACCAATAGGGCGTGATATTCATTATAAATATAAATATTGGGGGGTATATAATGCTCCAAAAATTCTTGCATTTCCTGGTAAGAGATATTTTCCTCCACCATACCCAGGCGGTAAAAAATTCTTTTGGTATAGGTATCAACAACAAAAACCATTTTATCGCCGGCATAGAGTAAAATAGAGTCTGCCGTTTCCGGCCCAATCCCCCATGTCGCCAGGAGTTTTTTGCGTAATACGGGTAGAGATTCGGCAAACATTAAATCCAGGTCACCATTGTATTCTGTAGCAATAAAATTTATAAGTGTTTTTAGTTTCCTGGCCTTCTGCCGGTGGTAAAGGGCCGGCTTAATATATTGGGCCAAATCCTCTTCATCAATATTTACAATGGTATTTATATCCATAAGATTAGCCCATTTGAGATTATCAATGGCCAGGGTTACATTTTTCCAAGCAACGGCCTGGGTGAGAACTGCCCCGATTATAATCTCCAGGCGTGAATCTGCCGGCCACCATCCTCGAGGCCCAAAATGTTTCAGCAGGGTATGGTATATTTGCATAACCAATTCTTGATTTGGTTGCATATAACACTTCTCCCTTACCGCTTATTCTTAGGCCAGCAAATTATTAATAACAACTGAGGCCAGGAGTAAACCGGCTGTAGCTGGAACCGTAACTATGCTTCCCAATTCGGCGATTTCACCATCTGGTTTCAAGGGTTGCTCCAAGGAAAAAACCACCTTAAATCCTGAATATATGTTTTCCTTATGAAGTTCTCTTCTTAAACGACGGGCCATAGGACAAACCTTACTGTCCTTGATATCTGCTACCTTTAACATGCCGGGGTCAAGTCTTTGTGCCGCCCCCATGGAGCTTATTACGGGAATATTTTTGTGCAAGCAGGATTTAATGAGATGAATCTTGTCAGGCAGGGAATCTATAGCGTCTATAACATAGTCCAGTTTGGTCGATAAAATCTGATCACTGGTCTGGTGGTTATATCTGCAGGTATGTTTGTATACTTTTAGCTGCGGATTTATATCTTGTAAACGGGCAGCTATTACATCGGTTTTATACTGATCCAGGGTAGAATGCAAGGCCGGAAGTTGGCGATTAATGTTGCTGGCTTCAATCCGGTCAGCATCAACTATGATTATGGTCCCTACACCACTGCGGCCTATAGCCTCCACGGCATAAGAACCTACTCCTCCCAGGCCGATAATAGCTACTGAGCTTTGCTGCAATTTTACAAGCCCTTCATTACCTACTAATGCTGCGGTCTTGCAGAACACTTCCTTCATGAAATATACCACCATAATCAGAAGTCGGAGGTCCGATGACGGAAATCGGATATTGGAGGACAGAAATCAAATTATACCATCTTCAGTCTTCCGTATTAAAAACAAAACCCCACCGAGCCGTGGTGCCGTAGTTTAAACCTGCATCGCAGGTGGGTACCCTCCTGCGCGATTAATGTTTCCCACTCAATATGTGGGTATACAGCCTCGCAACAGAGGCAGGTTCCCTGGTTTTTGGTGTTGGCAAAAACTTAACGGCTAATCACACGTACACAGCAGGGGTTTCAACTTTTTAAAGTTTACTTTTGCTAACTAGAATATAGCACAGATTAAATACTTCTTCAAGAAACTACTGTACACCACTATGCACCATTTCTGGCATTTATGTTTACTTATCTCTTATCTTAAGAGCCAGTTCCCGCAGCTGCCTGGGACTTACTCCGGAAGGCGCTTCAGTCATAGGACAGGAGGCACTCTGGGTCTTGGGGAAAGCCATAACGTCGCGAATACTTTGTCTACCAGCCATTATCATCAACAGGCGGTCAATGCCGAAGGCTATTCCCCCATGAGGAGGAGTTCCGTATTGAAACGCTTCCAATAAGTAGCCGAATTTATCTTCTGCTTCTTCCGGGCCGATATTTAGCAAGGAAAACATTTTTTCCTGCCAATCCCGGCGATGAATTCTTATACTTCCCCCACCGATTTCCGTACCATTAAGTACGAGGTCATAAGCCCGAGCCTTGACCTCACCGGGAGACTTATCAAGTAAATCAAGATCCTCTACCCGGGGAGAAGTAAAGGGATGGTGCACTGCTACATAGCGTTTTTCTTCCGAATCATATTCCAGTAGCGGGAAATTTACTACCCAAACAAAATTCAATTTGCTTTCATCAATAAGCCCAAGTCGCTTACCCAGTTCCAGGCGCAAACTGCCCAACACTCGGGCTACTACGTCAGGTTGGTCGGCAGCAAAAAGCAAGAGGTCACCAGGTTGCGCATTCAGCGCAGTAAGTAATTCCTGCATTTTATCTTCAGTAAAGAATTTGGCAATCGGTGATTTTAATTCAGTTTCGGTTACTACTATCCAGGCCATACCCCGGGCCCCATTCTGCACTGCCATCTTACCCAGATCGTCAATCTCTCTGCGGGTAAATGAAGCACAGGTTTTAGCATTAATAGCCCGAACGACTCCGCCGGCCTCTACTGCAGCAGAAAAAACTTTAAAATCCACATCTTTAACTATTTCGGTAATATCCTTAATTTCCAATCCAAAGCGCAGGTCCGGCTTATCACTGCCGTATTTCTGCATAGCTTCATCATAGGCTATACGTGGAAAAGGTATATTAATCTGACGACCAATACCACCACCAAATATTTCCTGTATCAGTTGTTCCACCAGACTAAAGATATCTTCCTCATCGATAAATGACATTTCCAGGTCCAGTTGGGTAAACTCTGGCTGACGATCGGCTCTTAAATCTTCGTCCCGGAAGCAACGGGCAATCTGGAAGTACTTCTCCATACCTGCTACCATCAGTAATTGCTTGAATATCTGGGGTGACTGGGGCAAAGCATAAAACTGCCCGGGGTGTACCCGGCTGGGAACCAGGTAATCCCTGGCACCCTCAGGAGAACTTTTAGTCAGCATAGGGGTTTCTATTTCCAGAAAACCGTTTCTATCTAAAAAATCACGCATTATTTTTATAACCCGGTGGCGCAGGATAAGGTTATCTCTCATCTCGGGACGACGCAAATCCAGGTAACGATATTTCAACCTCAGGGTTTCATCTACCTCAATACCATCTTCGATATAGAAAGGTGGAGTACGGGCAGCACTATAAACTTCCATCTTTTCAACGTATATTTCTATTTTGCCAGTTTTCAGGTTGGGGTTTTCGGTCTCTGCAGGTCTTTGGCAAACTTTGCCCTTAGCTGCTACCACATATTCACTGCGTACCTGTTCCGCCAGGTGAAAGGCGTCCATGTTTACCTCAGGACTGAAAACCACCTGAATTATACCGGAACGATCTCTTAAATCAATAAATATGAGGCCTCCATGATCCCTCCGACTATCAACCCAACCATTGAGGGTAACCACTTCACCAACGTTTTCTAGGGCAAGTTCTGTAGCCCTGTGAGTTCTCTTCATCTACCCGTTTCCTCCTCTAAACTTAGCCAGTCTATCTTTAACAGATTCAACAATCTCTTTCTTATCGATTTGAACCTGCTCTTTGCTCTGCATGTCCCTGAGAGTAAAATAGCCTTGCTGGATTTCATCATCACCAATGATTATTACCATTCTGGCCCCCAGTTTATCCGCATACTTCATCTGCGCCCGTCCACTGCGTCCCATATAATCTTTCTCAGCTCTGATATTTTCCTGACGTAGGCGAGTTAATAATTCCAGGGCCTGAAGTTCATACTGGTCAGACATAATTGAAACAAAAATATCGTTTTTTCCAGAGTCCAACTCTTTTGCCCCCAGGGTATTTACCGCCAGCAGCAAACGCTCTATACCCATAGCAAATCCTATACCCGGCAGGTTGGGGCCGCCACAGTCTTCCACCAGGCCGTTATACCTTCCCCCTCCGCCTACCGCACTTTGAGCACCAATGCCGGGGATATGAATCTCAAAAGCAGTATTAGTATAATAATCCAGTCCCCTAACCAGGTTATCATCGTGCCGGTAATCTATAGAATTAGCCTTCAGAGCTTCTTTAACCATATCATAGTGCGAGGCACAATCACTGCACAGGTGCTGAAAAAGAGTGGGGTAGTTTACTATAGCCTGGTGACAGGATTTCTCCTTGCAATCCAAAACCCGTAACGGGTTTTGCTGGTAGCGGGTCTGGCAATCGGGGCAGAGCCTATCCTTTACCGGAGTAATATGTTCGATTAGTTTTTGCCGGTAAACATCGCGGCATTGCATACAGCCAACCGAATTAATATGTAGCTCATACTTCTTTAAACCCAGCCGCTTTAAGACCTCAATTAGAAGAATAATTACTTCTGCATCTAAGTAAGGACTATTACTGCCAAAAGCCTCTACTCCGAACTGATGAAACTGCCGATATCTACCGGTCTGGGGACGATCGTAACGAAACATTGGTCCAATATAATACCACTTGGCCGGCATTATGCCACTGTAAATGCTATGCTCAATCAGAGCCCGGGCACAGGAAGCGGTGTTTTCCGGACGCAGGGTGAGACTGCGCAAAGATTTATCCTGGAATGTATACATCTCCTTGCTAACAATATCAGTGCTGGTGCCAACTCCGCGCTCAAATAATTCCGTATGCTCAAAAATGGGCGTGCGAATTTCCCGGTAACCAAAGGTTTCTGCAGTTTCTTTCAAAACACCTTCTATATATTGCCATTTGCTGGAATCAGGAGGTAATATATCGTATGTACCCCTGGGGGCTTTAAGCTGCATGAATTCTCCTCCGAACTAGATTAGTACTTGAATAATTCTAAAGTAAGGCTATTAGCTTGTCAACTTTGCGCTTTACCCCGGGTTTTTACGATAGGGCACCACCTCCTCTCATCTTATGTTTTTTAAAATATTGCAAAAGTAAACTTTCCCCTGCTGAGTACGTGTTATCCCGAAGTGTTTCCGTGATAACCACGATAAGATTCATATTTATATTTTTAAATTCCTGCTTATCTGAGCCAAACTATCGATCGCATCACCCCTTAGATACCCGCGATAAGATTCATATTCATATTTTAAATCCCTGCTTCTAGTGATCCATTCTATCTATCGCACCACCCCTTTCATAATGGAAGTCGGATGTCGGATATAAGACGTCTGAGGATATTATTCCCCCTTAATCCGGCGAACACAGGGGACAGTCCCTCTGTCTTTTTGGTTCCGGGTTAAACAGCAGGGACAGTCCCCATGTTCGCTCTTCATGCCTCACGTCTCAACCCTCACCTCTCACTCCTCATCCCCACCCCTTACCCCTTACTATTAACCCGCTCTTCGGTAAGACCCCAAATATTTTATATAGCTACAAAGTCCCTGCAATTCGTAAAGCACCAGTTGCAGGTCTTCACCTACAGGAGTATCAACTTCGATATAAAAATAATAACCCGCCCCAGCATTGTGTCCCGGGTAGGATTCAATCTTACTCAGATTTAGACTTCTTTGGGCGAAGACTCCCAGCACTTCATAGAGGGCTCCCGCCCGGTCAGGTAATACAAGAATAATGCTGGCCTTATCTCCAAAGGTTTCCCTTTTTTCTCGGCTAATGTGGATAAATCGGGTGATATTACCTTCTTCGGCTATATCCGGATATATTATTTCCAGACCATAGATTTTAGCTGCCTGCCTGTTGCCTATAGAAACTGCTTTTCTAGTCTCCTGACGTATAGTTAAAGCGGCCTGACTGGTGCTATCACATATTTCCGTCCGTACTCCGGGTAGGTGCTTACTAACAAATGTCTGGCATTGCATTAAAGCTATCGGTTGTGATATTAGCAGCTCAATTTCGTCCAATTCGTACCTTCTGCCTCCCAGCAAATCCTGCCTTATGGGCAGAAGGATTTCTCCCTGAATAGTTAGTTGACTATTCCGCAAACATTGGATAGTAGCTTTGACTGTTCCGGCTAAAGAGTTTTCCAGAGGTACCAGGGCTTCATCAACCCTGCCGCTCTCTACCAGGGTGAATACCTGGGGTATACTGGCTGCTACCATAATATCGTCCCGCTGACCCCAGTAACGATTAGCAGCCTCTTCACTGAAGGTGCCATGCGGACCTAATACAGCACATGCCATTAGCGTACTTCCCTTCCTATAGCCTGTGCCACGGGCTCAATTGCTTTCATTAACTGGCTGAATCCTCTGGGGGTCAGGGATTGGTCCCCATCTGACAATGCCTTCTCCGGATGAGGGTGTACTTCCACCATAATGCCGTCAGCCCCGGCGGCAATTGCTGCTTTGGCCATAGGAGTAACCAGGCTGCGTACCCCGGTGGCATGGCTGGGATCAACCAGTACCGGCAGGTGGGATAACTCTTTAACCAGGGCCACTGCGGATAAATCCAGAGTGTTGCGGGTCCAGGGTTCAGCCGAACGGATTCCCCGTTCGCAAAGTATTACCTGCATATTTCCTCCGGCCAGTATATATTCTGCAGCCAGAAGCCATTCTTCGATGGTAGCTGACAGGCCTCGCTTTAATATAACCGATTTATTGGTTTTTCCCAGCTTGCGCAGCAAAGCGAAATTATGCATGTTCCGGGCTCCCACCTGTATTACATCACTGTATTCAGATACCAGTTCTATATCCTCACTATCCATAACTTCTGTAATCACCGGCATATTCATCTCTTCCCCCACCCGAGCCAATATTTTTAAACCTTCTTCGCCCAAACCCTGGAAACTGTAGGGGGAGGTACGTGGTTTATATGCTCCTCCGCGTAAAAAGGAAGCGCCACACCCTCTTACCTTAAAGGCGGTTTCTTTTAGAATCTCCTCACTTTCAATAGCACAGGGACCTGCTATAACTGCCATTTGATTTCCACCGATAATACAGCCTTTAACTTTTATCTGGCTGTCTTCGGCCTGATGATTGCGGGAAACCAGCATCTCACTGCCTTCCCGACTGGCCAATTTAATCATGTTGGACACCTCCTTAAATAATAAAAACCCCTCATCCCTATGGGACGAGAGGTTAATAAACACTTCCCGTGGTACCACCCAGTTTGCCTTGCGGCCGCTTGTTTTAAGGATACGAGAAAAAACCATCTTTTTAAATAAAAAAGCTTCACATCCCTATGGGACGAGAAGCTTCTGCTTACCCGCGGTACCACCCAATTTGCCAATACAGGCCCGCTTATAAAAAGATACAGGTTTATCCGATATCCCCTCCCTTTTAACGGTGGGAGTTCCGCCACGACCTACTTGCATATGTTTCAGCCGGGTGCTCCGAAGTGAACTTCGCTGGGCTTTATTATAGGGATGCTTGCAGCCGGTGACATCCCCTCTCTGCATAATTCTACGCAACTACTTTACTTCTTCATAGCATTTTTAAAAAATAGATTGGATTTATGCTAGCACAAATTTAAAACAATGTAAAGCAATTTTCGTTTCCAATTTATACTTTTTTTATTTTATAAAAACGGATTGTTCTGCCTCTCAAATCCGATGGTGGTAGCAGGGCCGTGGCCGGGATAGACTACAGTGTCGTCATCATAGCAGAGTAGTTTTTGTTTGATATTACCAATAAGCTCCTGATATGATCCTCCCGGAAAATCGGTACGGCCAATAGAGCCATAGAACAGAGCATCTCCGGCAAAAATGATATTATCGATTTTAAGAGCTACGCTTCCGGGGCTGTGTCCAGGTACTTCTATAACTTCAAGTTCGACTGTGTCACCTATCTTAATTGTATCCCCTTCTTTAATAAATTCTTCAGCAGCTGGACTGGTGACCTTACTGCCCATTAAGAAGGAGAAATTAGCTACCGCATTGGTAAGCATTTTGGCATCCTTCTGGTGAATCATAATTTTGGCACCAGTTAATTCTTTTAGTTCCCGGTTACCTCCGATATGGTCTATGTGCCCATGGGTATTAATTATATAAATAGCAGTAAGCCCGTTCTCGTCCAGCAATTTTTTTATGGCCCGGGGGTTTCCGCCGGGGTCGATTACGGCTGCCTCTTTGGTTTCTTCGCAACCGATAATATAACAGTTTACCCCTATACTGCCAATTTCCAGACCTTTTAAAATCATTACCAAAAACCTCCTTAAAACTGCCTGGCACTATCTAATAAGATGGTGCAGGGCCCATCATTACTAATTTCAACTATCATATCGCCGCCAAACTCACCTGTTTGTACATTAACCCCGGCTTGTTGCAATAGGGTAGCACAATATTCGAACAGGGGCAAGGCTGTATCCGGCAATTCCGCCTCGGAGAAACTAGGCCGTCTACCTTTGCGAGCGTCTCCGTATAGAGTAAATTGGCTAACCAGTAAGATTTCTCCGCCAATGTCAAGCAGGGATAGATTCATTTTATCATTTTCATCGGGGAAAATCCGTAGATTCATTATTTTATCAATTAGATAATCGGCATCTTTGCTGGTGTCACCTTTTCCAATTCCCAGGAGAACCATTAAGCCTTTATCAATGCCGGCAATTTCCTGGTTTTTTACCAGCACCCGACTGCCGTTAGTTCTTTGTACAACTGCTCGCAATTTTATTCACTCCTAATTTCACCCGGCGCAGTACGTCTGACTTCCAGTATATCCTGAATCTGTTGAATACGCTGAATAATTGCCTGAAGCTGGGAAATATCTTTAATCTCCAATTTAAAATTCATTACTGCCAGGTTATTACGGGTTACACGGGAAAAGACTGAATTTATTTGAATTCGGGTGTCGGCAATTACGGTCATTACATCTGTTGTAAGCCGGGCCCGGTCAAAGGCCTTCACTTCCAATTCAACTATATAGGTACCCCGGTTATCAGACCATTCCACCTCAATTAGGCGGTCTTTCTCCTGGCGCAGATAATTTTGTAAGTTAGGACAATCGTTGCGGTGTACTGAAACGCCCCGACCACGGGTGATGTAGCCTGATACCGGATCCCCGGGTAAAGGATTACAGCAATGGGCCAGGCGAATGGCTACACCGTCAACTCCCTTTATCCGCAGGGCACTGGTTTCATTATCGGGAGTGACTCCAGTATTAATAGTCGGTACGTTAAGAATTTCTTCTACCGGAACATCCTGGAAGAACATCTCTTTAAGCCGGGTTAAAACCTGATTAGAACTGACCGCCCCATCCCCCAGAGCAGCATAAAGGTCATCTACTGATACAAAACCAAACCGTTTGGCTACTTCCTGTAATTGGTCTTCTTTAAGGAACTCTTTAGGATTCAGGTGTTTTTTCTTTAGTTCTTTCTCTAAAAGATCATGGCCTTTAATTATATTCTCTGCCCTTTTCTCTTTCTTAAACCATTGTTTAATTCGACTTTTGGCTGATGACGTTTTAACGAAATTCAACCAGTCACGAGATGGCCCGGTAGAACTCTTGGAAGTTATTATCTCAACAATATCGCCATTGGCCAGGGCATAGTCCAACGGTACTATACGGCCATTGACTTTGGCTCCGGTACATTTATGTCCTACCTCGGTATGAACCCGGTAAGCAAAATCAACCGGACAAGCACCTTTGGGCAGTTCCAGCACCGCTCCCTTGGGAGTAAAGACAAAAACCGTATCATCGAAAAGGTCAATTTTCAATGATTCCATAAACTCCCCGGTA
>ERZ747221.3428-NODE-3428-length-12669-cov-2.904463_pt1 | contig 12669 bp, 8 predicted proteins | sample MGYA00374949_ERZ747221 | MGnify/ENA primary metagenome ERZ747221 (study PRJEB28779, sample SAMN05720172) | bioreactor metagenome | isolation source: Anaerobic biogas reactor | place: USA:Washington, USA | collected 2015-08-08 ... | reverse complement strand
GTCCGAAGAGTTCACCGAAAAACTCGCTCAGATACAGCCGACGGCCGGACCGCCGCAGGTCGTGAGCCGGCTTGCTGGAAAAGGCCCCCGCCTTCCGGTAGCGCTGCTGAATCATCTTCTGCACCGCCAGCATGCGGCGCGCCACCGGCATTTCCACCGGGGGGGACGGCGCGCGGCGGCGCGGCGGGCGGCGGCTCAGCCAATCGCCCAGCATCCGTTTCACACGCCGGAACGCCCCGCAGTCCAGCGCCTCGGCCGCCAGGCGTTTCCGGGCCTCCCGCAGCGCCCGCAGCACCCCCATCGCCCCAAACGCCGAAATGCAGAACAACCCGGTAAACGCCACCGGCGCCTCCAGGCGCCGAAGGAAACTGCGATACGCCACCTGCCGCGCATCCTCGCCCGACTCCACGCCACAATCCAGAATCAGATCATCCAACCCCGACTGCCCAGCCTCCGCCATCGCCTCGCGCCATCCCGCCAGCCGCTCCATCACCGTCGAATCGTGCGGCTGATCCAGCGTGATCGCGATCCGCCGGTGTCCCAACGCGAGCAGATGCCGCGCCGCCAGCCGACCCACCTGCCGGTCGTCCACTCTCACGCTGCTCGCCGTCCCTATCTCCACGTGCTGATGCAGGACCACCAGCGGCTTGCGCGGCTGGCGAAGCGCGTCCAGCAGGTGTCCGGGAAACGCCTCGGAAGACGGCAAAAAAACCGCTGCGTCGGCTTCCCCGATCGCCCGGCCAAGGTCCAAACCACCCAGATCGCGGAAACTGCTCAGGTCAAACGACCAGTCATACCCTCGCCCCGCCTCCACCACCGCCCGACAGATCGCATCGGCATTCGACGAAGGGTAATCCGGCCGGATCAGGGCGATCCGACGCAACGCCCGGTCGTGAACCTCCGCCACCACAAACCGCTGACGACCCGCCGGCCGGTGAATCAACCCCTCCCGCTCCAGCCGCCGCAACGCCCGCTCCACCGTCGCGATCGACACCCCGTGCGACGCCCTAAGCTCTTGCACCGTCGGCACTTGCTGTCCGGCAGGGATCGCCCGCAACTCTTGCCGGAGCCGCTGGGAGAGCCGGAAATGTTTCGTCGCCGCCAGTCGTCTGGGCATCAACATCGCCTTTATTTCGAAATAACTTATTTCGAAATAATTGGACCACAAACGACAGAACTTGTCAATACCCTTCTCAACCGGATGCCAACCGCCCCGCTACGCCCGCAGCCGGACCCACTCAATCGACGTCAGATCGGTCGCCGGACCGTTATAGTAGACCACCAGCACGTCCCCATCGCCCAGCCGCGCCGTCGCCGGCAGCCCCAACGAAAACTTGCCCATCTCCGCCCAAGCATCCTGCATCGAACCCTTGTTCCACGTCTGACTCGCCGACGCCGGCTGCGAGATGACCAGTTCCGTCTCAGCCGGCCACGAACGCCCATGATCGCCGCTCACCCGGACCTTGATCACCGGCTCAGCCGTCCGATCCACATACACCATCGCCACCCGCCCGTCGGCCAGAGAAACCGGCTGGGCAGGTTGACCCGGCACGCCCGTATCCCACAGCGGCGACCACGTCCGCCCGCGATCCAACGACTCCCGCGCGTGAATGTTCAAATACGTCGCCGCCTGATTGTCATACGTCCAGAACGGAACCAGAATCCGCCCGTCCTCAAGAACGCCCGGCCGCTGATCCCACCAGAAAAACCGATTCGCCGGATCATGGCTGACGATCGAATGCTCCGGCCAACTCCGCCCGCCGTCCTTCGAGAACATCAGCACCGAACTGTGCCGCCAGACCGAAGTGTCGTAGTAGTGCTTGTTCAACTCGAACTGACACGCCAGTTCGCCGTCCGGCAGCACCAGTGCGGGTCCGGTCAGCGGCGTCGGAACGTCAAAGGGCGACGTATCCATAGGCTGCGGCCTCGTCCACGTCGCTCCGCCATCGGCCGACCAGGCATGAAAAACCCGCGTATCCAGCAGCCCCTCCGTCTGCTCGTTAAAAAACGGCAGCGCCGGGTCCGACACGTCCACCCACATGATCGACGCCAACAGCCGACCCGCGCCGACGCTGGTCGGATAAACACCGCGAAAACTCCCCTGCCGCCCCTCAAGGGCCGGAGGCTCGAACGGCGCCGCCGGAGACGACCACGTCGCGCCCTCGTCGTCCGACCAGCTCACCATCGCTTGCTGCCCAGCCGTCGCCGCCTTGGTCGGCGCAGCCCGAAATCCACACACCCATCGCCCGCCCGGCAAAACGCACACGCCCGCAAACGCGCACGACCGCCGGTCCTCTTCGCCGCCTTCAACCACAACGCCGCGATCAACAATCTTCATCGTTCATCCTCGTCACCAACTCTGGCGAGCGATGATAGCGACGGGCGGCGCAAATCTCACGGTTTTTCATCCATTTGGGCCCGCGGCAACCCACAGGGTCTTGGACCGCCGACGGCCCAACCGCCGTTCCTCCGGCCCATCCCCCGCCAGCGGGAGATTCCAGAAATTCCCCTTGCACTCGCCAAAGGCTTCAGGTATAATGTTGGCAATTCCAGCAGTGGCCTTCGGGACGATATGAGGCATCCCTGAGACACACTGAGACGACGGTATCGGCTGACTGTTGGGAATCTCACCTTACAATCGCTGGCTGGCGAGACTCCAGCGGTCTGGACATGGGACTCTCGTTGTGCCTGGAAACGGCACTCTCGGCTGCGCATGGTGCAGCCGGAGGAACCGCTTCCTTCGCAGCCTGGGTTGGGATGTGCCCTTCTTCGCGACCGCGAAAACCGAAGAAGGTGCGCCCGGCGACAACGGGAGCAGCAAAACGAGTGGACCAGCCGGACGCGCAAGCACAGCATCCTTGCGCGGGGATAACGCTCTGTCGGTGCATCTCCGGCCAAGCCGCGAACGGCGGACGCCGGTGCCTGTGGGGTACTGTTCGACACCTTTTTGGAGGACCAACCATGAAAACTGCATTGACTCAGAAATGGGGCGCCATGATCTGCGCAGCGGCGGTCGTTGCCGGCTTGTGCCCCGGACTCGCGATGGCCACCGCGCTCGACGACTACGTCGCCGCCGCCGACCAGAGCTTCGCCTACACCCTCGTCAACACCATCGCCGGCACGGGCTACACCGCCTACGTCTACGACATGACCTCCCAGAACTGGCGAGACCCCAACGAAATCTCGCACACCGAATGGTGGCACTGGCTGACCATCATCGTGCCCGACACCGTTAGCCACGAGACCGCTCTGCTCTACCTCGACTCCCCGCTCGGGGGCGTCGGATTCAACCGCTACGGCACGTACGAGCTGCGCAGCAACATCCCGACCACCGTCGATTCCATCCTCGCCGGCATCGCCACCGACACCCAGTCCATCGTCGTCCAGTGCGAAATGGTCCCGAACCAGCAGCTCAAGTTCCTCAGCGAAGCCGCCGGGACCTGGCGCCATGAAGATGCGGTGCTGGCCTACTCATGGAAAGAGTTCTTCGACGCCTACGACGCCAACTCCGTCGACAACTACTGGCCCGCGAACCTGCCCATGACCAAGGCCACCATCCGCTCCATGGACGCCGCCCAGGCCATCTGTTCCGGCCTCAACAAGACGCTCGACCAGTTCGTCATCAGCGGAATCTCCAAACGCGGCTGGTCCGCCTGGCTCGCCGCCGCCGTCGACGCCCTCGCCCAGGAACCGCGCGTCGCCGCCATCGCTCCGATGGTCTTCGACGCCCTCAACCTCCAGGAGTCCTTCCAGCACCACTACGACGTCTACCAGTCCTGGTCCTGGCCCGTCCAACCCTACGTCGACGCCGGGATCTTCGACCGCCTCGGCTCGCCGGAGGCCGACATGCTCATGGAGATCATCGATCCGTACGAATACCTCGACCGGATCGATATCCCCAAATACATCGTCAACTCGGCCGGCGACCCCTTCTTCCTCCCGGACTCCTCCCAGTTCTACTGGGACGAACTCCAGGGACCAAGCTGGATCCGATACGTTCAGAACACCGACCACGACCTGAATGTCGACGCCTTCAACGCCCTGGAAGGATTCTACTGGTCCATCCTGAATAGCGCCACCCTGCCTACCTTCCTCACCATCGTCGATAGCGACGGGTCGATCCTCGTCTGGTCGTGGACCGGGTACGTCACCAGCGCCAAGCTGTGGCAGGCCAACAACCCCACCGCGCGGGACTTCCGCCATGAAGTGATCGGCGACGCCTACACCAGCACGACCGCCGACTACTGGGGCTACGGCATGTTCTTCAGCGAGGTGCCTTACCCGACGGAAGGATGGACCGCCTACTTCATGGAACTGACCTACCAGAGCGCCGGTCCCCAGCCCACCAAGTTCTCCACCCAGGTCTCCATCGTCCTGGCCGGCGACGTCGACGGCGACCTGGACGTCGATGACGACGACCTGGCCATCATTGACGCCAACATCCCAACCGCCTCCGGCGCCTACCGCGACGACGGCGACATGGACGGCGACGGCGACGTCGACGGCGATGATCGCGACATCGCCGAGAACAACTACGGCCTGGGCCTCTAGCCCGCGCACCTCGGCGCACCGCGGCGCCTGTGCCAATGTCCCAAGCGCCTCCGGCCGACCGGTCGGAGGCGCTTTCTTGCGCGAGTCTTTTCCGCCTGGGCCATCCGTTCCCCTTGCGACTCATGCCCTTCCATCGACGGGCCCGCCAACAACGATGCGCCCGCCGGGTTTTGCTTTTGACACGACGCACTTCCGAGGTACAATACGGCCCGTGGAGTTCTCTTTCGTTCTCAATCAGGGGGTACTCAGTTCCAATCGAGGGAGGTGTATCATGCATCGAATGTTCTGGGGGTTTGCGCTGATGGCGGTCGTGGGGCTGGCCGGATGCAGTTGGTGCGAAAGGTGGAGCGATAACGGCGCCGTGACCGACGGAAACGGCGAAGTCCTCGAAACCATGGTCACGGTCAAAATGACCGACAACCTCAGGTTTGTCCCGGAAAGGCTCACCATCGACAGAGGACAGACCGTGGAGTGGAAAAACGCCTCCGACGTCGTCCACACCGTGACCGCCATGCCCGAAAGGGCCGTTGATCGGGCGCACGTCAGACTGCCCGAAGGGGCCGTGCCTTTCGACTCCGGAACCATCCAACCGGGTCAGACCTACCGCTATACCTTCACCGTCCCCGGCCTTTATCGGTACTTCTCCATTCCGCACGAAACGACCGGTATGATCGGCGAAGTGGAAGTCAGAGACTGAACGCCCCTGTCGTCCGGGGCCTGGCAAGAGGATCGCCATGACCAACGAGTTCATCCATCCGAACTGGCACGTCATCGTGCTCCACTTTCCCATCGCCCTGCTGACGACGGGAATCATCATCGAGTGGCTCGGACTGATCGGGACCCGGGAGGGCTTTCGCGGAGCGGGACGCTGGATGGTCCTGCTCGGCGCCCTCCTGGCCGTCCCGGCCGCTACCACCGGTCTCTACGCCTTCCGCGATGAGGTCGTTCGCGGACCGCTGACCCTCGGTATGGACTGGTCGGCGGTGGTCCAACAGAGCCACTGGAATGATGCCCAGTGGGAGCTGATCAGCGATCACATCCTGTTCAACAGCATCGCCGCGGTGATTTTCCTCGTGGTGGTCGTCCTCTGGCTCGGCGGCAACCGCGAATGGCGGCAACGGGCCTACTGGCCCATGACCATCGCCCTCCTGGTCGCGCTGGCTCTGATGACCGTCGGAGCCTGGCACGGCGGCGAAATGGTCTACCGCTACGGCACGGGCGTCGCCGCCCTCGACCGGACCGCCGACGCCGCCACGCCGCAGACCGCCGGCATCGAATACTATATCTCGTCGCTTCAGCTTCACCTGACACTGGCCGGCCTGCTCCTCGCCATCGCGGTCGGATCGCTGGCGGTCTCATGGCGCGTCGCCACCCAGGCAACCGCCGAAATCCAACAGCGAGGCTACGAGGTCGCCCCGCCGGGCGAACCGCCACACGGCAGCGCCGAACCGCAAGTCCCGATCGCACGGCCCTGGCGATACTGGCTGGCTGCCCTGGTCGCCGGACTGCTGACCGCCCTGGCCGGAATCTGGGCGGTGACCGACGCGATCAGCGTCGACGCCCTCGAACACAACTGGCAAGAGCTCTTCGAGCCCTCGCACCTGCGACTCCTGCTGCACGCCATCGTCGGCGTCAGCGTCATCGTCCTGACCTTCATCCTGATCTTCGTCGCCAACTACCTCAAACGCCACCGCTCCGTCGTCGCCGTCTTCCTGGCCCTGCTGCTCATCGCAGCCGCAGTCCAGGTGTGGCTGGGAATCCTCATGCTCTTCGACTCGCACTCGGGCCCGCTGCTCGGCTTCGGACCGGCCGCGCAAGCCGCGCCCATCGACGAAGGCGAAGCCGCGGAGCCCTCGCCGGCCACCACGCCCGCCGCGCCCGAAGTCGGCATGACCAACCAGCTCGAATTCATTCCAAAACGAATCGCCATCGACGCCGGCCAGACCGTCCTCTGGAAAAACACCTCCGACATCCCGCACACCGTCACCGCCGATCCCGCTCAGGCCATCCGCCCGCAAGACCACGTCCAACTGCCCGAAGGCGCCGAAACCTTCGACTCGGGAACCATGCAGCCGGGCGACACCTTCCGCCACACCTTCACCGTCCCAGGCCTCTACCGCTACTTCTGTGTCCCGCACGAAATGAACGGCATGGTCGGCGAAGTCGAAGTCCGACAGGAACGCCCGGCAGCCGGCGAACCCGAGCCGAGATAGAACGCCATGCCGGCCGCCATCGCCGGCGTCTACCGCCCTCTGAGCGCAATCTCCCGTCCTGTCACAGCCGCCAAAATCGGAATGGCCGTGGACGGTGCCAGGCGAAACTCGATCCGCGCGATCGGTTTCTCCGGAAACGGATTGGCCCACTCGAAAAGATAGAGCGTGGCCTCCTCCGGCCCCGGAACAATCCCACGCCACACCGGCTTGGCCCAGGGCATCACTCTCGGCGGAGTCGCCGGCCACGACTCGATGTTCAAGCCGACCTGAAGCGGAATCGCCTCCTCGCAACCGTCGACGTAGCGAACGACGTAACTCCCCATGTCGTTCGCGGTCCAGTTGTACGAGAGCGTGTGAAGGAAATAGAGGTGCGAGAAACGCCCGCCGACGTCGATCGCGGCTTTGTCCTGAATGTACGGCGCTGGCACAAAGGGGTAAAACGCCTTAGCCGACCGCAACGCAATGCAGTTCCTCCCGTTGTTGTCCTTCGACGACACAAGGGTGAAAGGAACGCCCTCAAACGTCACGTCTCCGGACGGAAGATCGCCCACCGTCTCCAAACGGTCGATCACCCAGCCCGAGTACATCATCTTGTCCGTCGCAATCTCCTCGCGAAAGTCCCGATTGCACTGCCCAGCCAGGTCGATCCGCCGATAGCCCGCCTCCTCATACGAAGCGAAGGATACCATATCCTGCTCGTCCCAGACCGCCGGAGTCGTCGCCTTTCGCTCCATCGCGTATGCCAGAATCCCCGCCAGCAACTTTCGGCACGCGGGCTCGCAATCGATCTTCGCCACCAGCGGCATCTGACAAAGCAGATACGACCCTCGCCCGTAAGGGACCTCGACCAGCGGTGTAAGCGATGACCCGCCGCCAGCCGCGATGACCGCCTCAAACCGCCCGGCGGACGGCCTCCGAAAAAGGTCCGTCGCGGCGACGTAGTTGTCGCTCGCCCAGAACCGCAGTTCGTCTTCGTCGATTCCACTGACGATCGGATGATCGGCCTCGTTGATGAACGCCGCCGTGGCCCGCGAGCCTCTCGCCGGCTCAAGACGAACCGGCAGCCACCGGAGAAATTCACGCTGGTCCAGACAGACCACCGTCCCGCCCGCCTCGACAAAGCCCGCAAGCCAGCGGGCCAGGTCACCAGGAAACTCCCCGCTTAGAGCGTTTCGCCCGATCACGACAACCCAGCCTTCCTTCACGCCCTCAAGCGAATCGAGCGATTCGAACGGTACGCCAAGCCTCTCGAACACCCCAGCCGTCTCCTTCTCCGGATCGAACAGCGCCAATCGGCCCGATGGAAGACCAAGCGCGTCCGCCACCGGATAGATTCGATAGGCGATCTCAAGCGAATCCGCCACGTCCTCGCCTTCGCAAAGCATCGCCGTCAGCACAACGGTCGTCTCCGCCGGGACAACGGGCGAGTCAAACCCAATACCGATCTCCGCAATCTCGCCCGGCGCCACAATCACCGTCTTGGCCCCCTGCCCGATCCCCTTGCCGTCCTCGCCGACCTCCCACACCAGCGACAACTCCCTCGGCCGATAAGTCTCGTTGTAGACCACCAGCGTCCGATCCACGCGCCTCCCGCCAAAAAACCGCGTATGGTGCTCCTTGGGAAACACGCCAACCGGCTTGAACACGTCCTTCACCGCCGCCAGGTGCGAATTCGGAATCCTCCCGCCCTCGGAATGGAAAAACGCCGGACTCTCCATCGCGATGTCCTGCAGACGATAGGCGTTGACCAGCATCCGCCACATCTCCGCAAAACCCCTCAGGCGCTCTCCCTCATCCCGCGCCGCGCGCTCGCCGATCAGTATGGACGGGTCCATCCGCGGAACGTCCTCGCCAACACAGAGCGGCTTGTCGCCCTGCCAGTGGACTTCGCAGTAGATGCCGCCCGCGACGTTGTCATGGTACCACCGCCCTCCCGTCTGGCGCGTCGCCCAGAAAAAACCATTCGGCGGGACGGAGGAATCCTGCGGATAGTGCAGATCGATCGTCATCTCCTTCCCGTCCAGCGCCCCGTACGCGCTGTGCTTCACCGGCCGCGTCGGGTCGAGTTCCCGAATCAGGTCCTGAAGCTCCACCAGAAACTCCGTCACCTTCTTGTGCCGCGGCGTCGTCCAGAACGCGAACTCGTTGCTGCTGCTCCACAGAACCACCGACGGGTGATTCCGATCCCGTCGAACCCATTCGCGAAGGTGCGCGCGGGCGTTCTTCCGGTAAAGCTCCTCCGCCGGCTCGCCCTCGTACGGCGGCTCGCCGAAAAACTGGTGCCCTCCGTCGTAAAGGGCCGACTCCGCGATCAGCAGGACGCCCTCCTCATCCGCCGCGTCGAGTATCCACGGAGCCATCGGCTGGCCGTGAAGCCTCGCCGAAACGATGTGGCTCTCCTTCAGCGCCCGCCACATCCGCTTGGCCCCCTCAAGCCCCTCAGCCGCTCCCGAACGATTGTACTCCCCAACGTGTCCCCAGATGTTCCACAGCCTCACCTTCGCCCCGTTCAGAACGAACGATCGTCCGTCGATCCAGAACTCCCGAAACCCGAACCGCTGCGTCTGCCCATCCACCTCGCCGTCGCCCCTCTCCAGCGTCGTCCTCACGTGATACAGCTTCGGATGGTCCGGCCACCACAACTCCGCCCGCTCGAACGGCTCCGAGAACGTCACCACCTTCGCTTCGCCCGGATCGAGCGACACCGCCAAAGACTCGAACTCCTTGACCGGCGCCTCGCCGTCAAGAACCTCCGCCCGCAAAAACCCGTCGAAGCGATCCTTCCCCTCATTCTTCACCGTCGTCGCAACGTCAAGCCGCATCGCCCGAACCGACGGCATGACAAACACGTCGTCGATCGCCGCCGCCGGACGAATGACAAGCCGAACGTCCTGCCAGATCCCGACGTAAAAGGGATACATCGCCGCCGTCGGAGCGAACGCCGCTTCACGCTGCCAATACCGATCCCTCGTAAACGACCGCTGATCGCCCACGCCAACCAGAATCTCGTTCCTGCCCGGCCGGACCAGATCCGTCACGTCCACCTCAAAAGGCGTGAACCCGCCGACGTGATGGCATACCGGCGTACCATTGAAATACACCCACGCCTGGTGAGCGACCGCGTCGAACTCAAGCTTCATCCTGCTCTCAGCCGCCGTCTCGGACAGTTCCACAATGCGTCTGTACCACGCAAACGGAAGGCTGTTGCCCGGCCCGTCAAAGCACCCGTCACCGTACGTCTCGTCCCACTCCGCCGGCGGCTCGCCCGACAGACGCTGCCAGTCGCTCCGGGCGCCCCACGGATTCGGGACCGTGATCGTCTTCCAGCCCGCCGCGTCGGGCGGATATCCAAGCTGCTTCCGCCAGACCGGCTGAAACTCCCACTCGCCCGACAGATCGGCCACCCGCCGTTGGCTCTCACCCTTCACAAACGTCGCACCCGAAGCCACCCGGCCGCTCGATGTGACGGTGGCAACGAGCGAAATGAACACAACAACGTCCGAGGCTGACAGCTTGTGTGAACTTGACATTCAGTACCTCCGCCCGGCCGCCTTTAATACCGACGCCCAGCTCCTGCCGGCCCGACGACCGGACGGTCTGACCGGCTCGCCTCGACCGTCCGCACCCGTCAGTTCCTCAGAAAATGCCACAGCGCGGCGTCAAACCGCGTGACCCCCTCGTGATTAACACTCACGTGCCCGTCCACGTACAGCATGCCCGCCCCGCTCGGATGACGCAAATCATCCACCCGGTCCAAAAGATTCCACTCGTGGGCCTCATAGCACGCCCACCGCCAGTTGCTCCCGTTGCGAAGCGGATTGCCGTCCGCCAGGTACAGCGTCTCGCTCGGGCACAACAGCCCCGATACCTTCCCCGGCCACGGGCAACTCCCGTCGCTCTCCCCCGTATCGTAGCACTGCCCGCTGTACCGGTTCATCGCGTAACTCCGATTGCTCGGCCAGCTCGGACACACGCTCGGATCCGTGCCCGGATCGACGTCCCACCAGTTCCCGTCCTTCACGTATCCCGCCAGACGCGGATACCAACACTCGCTGTTCCCGTACGGATCGCCCGAAGCCGGACTGCTCCGGATGATCCGCCACGGCATCACCGCGTCCTCATAGTCCTCCGCGTAATACCGAAGGCCCATGCCCATCGTCCGCAGGTTGTTCTCGCACACCACCTGCCGGGCCGCATCGCGAGCCCGCGACAACGCCGGCAACAGCAGCGAAACCAACACGGAAATGATGGCAATCACCACCAGAAGCTCGATCAGCGTGAAACTCCTACTCCTCATCGGATGCCTCCTCCGAACGCACCGCCGAAGCGGCGGCGCTCGACTCGCGAACCACCAGCCTCTCGGGCAGAACCACACGCTCACAGCGGGAATCCCGGTCGTCGATCTTCCGAAACACCATCTCCGCCGCGATCCGACCCATCCGGTCGAACGGCAGATGCACCGTCGTCAACGGCGGAATCACGTGCTCGCAGGGATACGCGTCATTGAACGTCACCACGCTCATCTCCCGCGGAACCCGAACGCCGCGCCCATGCAGCACCTTCAGCACCTCGACCGCTTGGTAATGGTTGTAGACCAACAGGCCCGTCGGCCGCGGCCGGCACGCCAGACACCTCTCAACAAACGGCAATGCCTGCGTGTTCTCCGTCCGAAAAACCCTCTCGCCGCCAACGTCCACGCCCGCACGCGCCATCGTATCGGCAAAACCACGGCAACGCTGTTCCACGCTGTAATGGCCCGAATCGACCAGCCAGAACCGAATGTCCCGATGCCCCAGGTCCAGAAGGTGCTGCGTCGCCAGGCACGCCCCCTGATAGTCGTCAAATACCACCGAATCGTGCTCCGCCGAGGGATCCGCGTTGCACGTGACCAGGGGCAACCCGGCCCGCTCCGCCCGAACCACGCACTCCGGATCAACGGCCTCCACCGCCACCAGGGCATCCACCCGTTCCGGTAACACCAGACGATCCCAGTCCTCCATCGCGTACCGGGCGGGAAGAAACGCGAGGTGACAGGCTCGCCGATGCACCTCCTCCACAAAGCTCGCAAAGAAGCTCTCGTACACGTGCCCCACCGTCGGCAGCGCACCCCCGTACAGTACCCCGATCGCCTCGCTCCGACCCCGCGCAAACGCCCGCGCCCGATGGCTCGATCTCGATCCAGGAGCAGGCCGAAGCGCCGACGCTCACACCGACCTGGACGCTGACGCCGACGCCGCAGTAACTGTCGCCCCGGTGCGGCAGCCGTTTGATGTTATGAGCAGCAGGGCGTATTCCGGTACGCCTTGCTGTCTTCTTATCCGCTTGCAGGTCTGCTTACAGCGCAAAGGCCAACCATGTACTGGCAGGATCGCTACCAACCCCGGCACGAGCCGGAACGCACACTGCGGCTGATGACCGCCAGCGATATCCCGGCGGGCCGTGTGACTTTGGTCGGATAGACACTCCCGACTTTTGGTGGGCGTGCCGGGCGGCGTCCGGGCGCATAATAGAGGGTATGGTACTGGGATTCTCAGGCTGCCTGCGGTGCGGCGGCCCGTATTTCATGGAGAGAAGATTTCAGATGGACGTTATGCTGAAACACAATCCGGCGTTTTCGCTGGCCGTCGTGCGGCTGGGCGGACGCCTGCCGCAAGCCGGCGGCGAATTCGACATGGATTTTCTCTGCGGCTGCCCGCCGTTTGTAAGTTTCGGCCCGGGCGAAAGCGTGCAATCGCCTTCGCCGCTCATGCAGCAACAGCAGCAACTTTACAGCAACGCCTTCATCGCCAACCGGCCGTATAAGATCGTCTCACCATCGCAAACGACGCAGAGTGTTGCAGCCGACTTGAACGGCAATTCGGCACGGGTAGACAATCCACCCGTGGCACCCATTGAGTTGCCCGCA
>ERZ747221.3413-NODE-3413-length-12698-cov-2.431899_pt1 | contig 12698 bp, 10 predicted proteins | sample MGYA00374949_ERZ747221 | MGnify/ENA primary metagenome ERZ747221 (study PRJEB28779, sample SAMN05720172) | bioreactor metagenome | isolation source: Anaerobic biogas reactor | place: USA:Washington, USA | collected 2015-08-08 ... | reverse complement strand
CGGAAAATGGCTGCGTGGTCCGCTGCGCGGCCAGGTCTACGTGGGCCGAAATCTGGGCACGAACCAACAGCCGCGCTATGCCACGCCATACCGCCTGACCGTTGTCGGCCTTCAAGGGCAGCGATTTGGTGGTTGTGATAGGTGATAAGATCCCCTGGATGTTGCAGTCCCTCGGCGCGTGGTACAATGCCGCCTGTGCTCGGGCGAGCCGGGGCGGTCAACCTGATTGCACGCCCCCGCAGGTGCCCGCATGATTCTCTCGGATTCGGGAAACCGAAGTGCTGCGGAGACTGACCCGCGGAGCAGCTTGATTCTCCCGTTTCCCAAGATTAGATTCAGTCCCGTGAACGGATGCCGCGCTTTCCGCACAGCAGTAGTCCATCCGTCCCATACTATGAATTTGGCAGTATCGCTTCAGACGCATGCACACCTTCCTCGCCGCTGTAGTGCTCAGCGCCTAAGCGGCGGCCATCTCGCTGAGCATCGTGCCGAGCCCGCGGACCTCGTCCTGCAGCAAGGCGAGACGCGCGGCCTCCTGGACCTGCGCGGCCTCGAGGGCCTCGATGGAGGGCACGTGGCCCGGAGCCTCGGCGAGGTTCGCGCGGAGCGCCTCGATGCGGCCGCCTTCACGCTCGATGCGATCGACGAGCCGCATCGCGCGGAGTGCCATAAAGAAGACGGTGCAGTTGCAGGAGTGGCCGCCACGCTTGGAATCGAAGACCCTTGGCGCGAAGTGGCGCAGGTCCGCGGAGGAGACGGCCTGGCCGCCGAAGGCGCGATAGGTAGCGTAGAGGTCGCGGATTGGGACGTACATGCGCGATCTGCCTCGTCGGTAGGCAAGCTTGTCATCTGCGGTGTAGCTAACGATGGTCGTCGTGCCGCCGCCGGGGTTCTGAAGGATGGTGCCGGGCGGCAGGGCCGCGGTCAGGCGGCGGTAGAACGCGAGGTACTCCATGGGCAATCCCTCCTGTTGGCGCTCGATGAGGCGTAGGCCCGTGATGGTATGCTCTCCACGGGGACTATACACCCGAACGGCCCTGTGCAAAGCGGGCGTACATAAGGGACTTGGCACAAGGGCGCAGCATGCTGCGCCCCTACCGGCAGATCTACCGGACGCCATACGTCACATGCCGGCGGCGCCCGCGTGCATGCGGCGCGATGCCGCCTATACTATCCCCCGGACAACACACACCATCCGATGGAGGAACACGCTATGACCGTCAAGATCGCGATCATCGGGGCGGGGAGCCAGTCGTTCGGGCCGGCGACGGTGCGCGACGTGCTGCTGAGCGAGGCGCTGGCCGAGGCCGGGGTCGAGTTGGCGCTGATGGATATCGTGCCCGAGCACCTGCCGGGGATCACGGCGTACGCGCGCCGGGTGGCCGAGCGGCTGGGGCGGCGCGTGCAGGTCACGGCCGGGACGGCGCTCGATGCGGCGCTGGATGGGGCGCAGTTCGTGGTGTCGGCGATCGAGGTGGACCGGTATCGCTATTGGGCGCAGGATTTCCACGTGCCACGCCACTACGGGTTCATGCAGATCTATGGCGAGAACGGGGGGCCGGGGGGCTTGTTCCACGCGCTGCGCAATATGGGGCCGACGCTCCAGATCGCGCACCGGATGGAGGCGCTGTGCCCCGACGCGGTACTGCTCAACTTCACGAATCCCGAGAGCAAGCTGTGCCAGGTGGTGAACACGCTCACGGACGTGCAGGCGTATGGCTTGTGCCACGGCGTCGCGATGGGCGAGGCGCAGATCGCGGCGTTCTTGCAGCGGCCGGTGGGGGAGCTGGAGATGGCGGCGTGCGGGATGAATCACATTAGTTGGTTCCAGACGATCCGCGACCGGGCGACGGGGAAGGATCTCTATCCGCTGCTGCGGGCGAGGGAGCGCGCGGCGGCGCCGCTGGCGCATTGGGACGAGCTGGCGCTGAGCCGCATCTGCTTGCGGGTCTTTGGGTTGTGGCCCTCGCCCGGCGCCAACCATATCGGGGAGTACATCCGCTGGGCGGGGGAGTTCCTGGCCAGCAGTTTGCTGCAGTATTACTATGACCCGGTGGATGGGCACCCGTGGGAGACGGGGGAGATTCCGCAGTTCATCTATTCGCTGGGGCAGAACCCGACGGCGGTGCCGTTGTTTGGGGTGGAGGAAGGCGGCGGGGATGCGGTCGGAGACCGCGGAGCAGAGCGGCACGGTCAGAGACCGGCCGCAACGGAGAGCGGCGCGGTCGGGAGACCGGCCGCAGCGGAGGGCGGTACGGTCGGGAGACCGGCCGCAACGGAGGGCGGCGCGGTCGGGAGACCGGCCGCAGCGGAGGGCGGCACGGTCGGGAGACCGGCCGCAGCGGAGGGCGGCACGGTCGGGAGACCGGCCACAACGGAGGCAACGGAGGGGGGGCCGGCGCCGGAGCATCCGCTCGATCCTGAGGCGCTGCGGCCCAGCGGAGAGCTGGCGGTGCCGATCATGGAGGCGCTGGCGTGCGGGGTTCGGCACACGTTGGGGGCGGTGATCGTGCCCAACCGCGGGGCGATTCCGGGGCTCGATGACGATATAGCGGTGGAGGTGCCGGCGGTGGCCGACGGCAGCGGGGTGCACCCGTGGCAGATGGCGCGGCTGCCCGAGCCGGTGACGGCGATCCTGCGAACGCAGGGGAGCATCCAGAAGCTGCTGGTGGATGCGTATGTGGAGGGCTCGCGGCGGCTGCTCCTGCAGTCGCTGCTGCTGGATCCAACGGCGCACTCGTACCGCAATGCGGTGGCGCTGATCAATGAGATGTGTGGGTTGCAGGAGGGGTTGTTGCCCGAGATGGGGTGGTAGGGGGAAGGAGAACGGCTAGTTGTCAGTTGTCAGTTGTCAGTTGGGAGTGGGCAGGTGGTAGGTGGAAGATGGCGGGTGGCAGGTGGGAGAGAAGTGCGAATGGGGCGTTGAGAAGAGGAGGACGCTATGGAGAGCGTGGTGTTTCCGATTAGCTATTGGCTGGGGCCGGCGTTGACGGCAGAGGCAATTCGGGAGGCCGTGGACTGTGGGTTCACGGTGCTGCCGCTGGTCGCGGAGACAGAGGCGGCGCTGCGCCACGGGCTGGATCTGGCGCATGAGGCGGGGGCGCAGGCCTTGGTGGTGGACCGGCGGATCCACCGGGATCTGCCGGATACCGAGGGCTGGGAGGCGGTGGTGGACGCGGTGGTGGCGGCGTACGGCGATCATCCGGCGGTCTACGGTTATATGGTGACGGATGAGCCGCACTTGCGCGACTTCGGGAAGCTGGCGGCGCTGACGGGGGCGTTCCAGGCGCGCGATCCCGAGCGGGTGCCGTTCATCAACCTGTTCCCCAACTACGCCAGCGCGGAGCAGTTGGGCACGGTGTCGTATGAGGCGCACGTGGCGGCGTACCTCGATACGGTCAAGCCGCCGGTGCTCTCGTATGATCACTACGCGCTGATGGAGTGGGGCGACCGTCCGGAGTACTTCGAGAACCTGGAGATCATCCGGCGGCAGGCGCTCCGCGCGGGCGTGCCTTTCTGGAACGTCGTTCTCTCGACGCCGCACTTCGCCTATCGCGATCCGTCGCCGGCGGACCTGCGGTGGCAGGCCTACACGACGCTGGCTTACGGCGGGAAGGGGTTGGTCTACTTCACGTATCTGACGCCGGACGTGGAGAACTATCGCGAGGGCATCGTCAGCATCTACGGGAAGCCCACGGCGAAGTACGCGGCGGTCCAGCAGGTGAACCTGGAGCTGCAGCGGCTGGGCTCGCACTTGCTGACGCTGACGTCGACGCGGGTGGCGCACTGGCCCGACGCGCCGCAGGGCGCGACGGTGCTGGACGGCGCGGGGCTGGTGACGAAGATCGAGGGTGGCGCGTTCGTGGTGGGCGAGCTCGCGGACGAGGCGGGCGACGCGTGGGTGATGGTGATGAACCGCGATCGCGAGCACGCGGCCTGGACGACGGTGCACCTGGCGGCGCCCGGCGCGACGGTGGAGGAGGTGGCGCGCTCGACGGGCGAGCTGCGACCGATCTCGCGCGACCAGGGGGTCGATGCGGTGGGGCGCTACGCCGACGGGCTGGTGGTACGCTTCTGGCTGGCGCCCGCGGACGGGCGGCTGCTGCGGGTGCGGCGCTGAGGCGGAAGACCTTTGGGCTCGGCGGCGGTGAAGGTGAGTGGCGAAGGGGAAGAGGCGGAAGACCTTTGGGCTCGGGGGGTGGTGAAGGGGAGTGGTGGAGGCGAAGAGCCCAAAGGTCTCGGAGATGGGTGTGAGGGGTTAGGGCCGGGCGGTCTCCAGGATGCGGGCGAAGTCCAGGTCGACGTAAGGTTCCCCGCGTTCGATGCGGCGTTGGCGGTCGTGGGTGCCGCCGTCGTAGGGGCCGAGGAACTTGCCGACCCACGAGGTGGTGTCGGCGGGGTCGTGGTCGTGGTAGACCTGGCCGTAGATGTTGATCTCGAGCAGCTTGAGGAAGTGGGGGAGCTCCGCGGCCCAGAAGGCGTCGAGCGGCTTCTCGCGGAGGTAGCCCGCCAGGTAGTGCGTTAGGAAGTGGGCGGCGAAAGCCGTGCGGTCGGGCCGTGGGTAGACCACGAGGACGTCGAAGAGCGCCATCGCGATGTCCATCGCATACCAGCCCTGGGCGCAGTCGTCGAAGTCGAAGACGGCGAGGGTGGCCGTCTCGGGGTCGACGAAGAAGTTCGCGGCGTGGAAGTCGGCGTGGATCACGCCGTAGGCCGACGGGTCCCTGGGGAGCGTGGCCAGGTGGGCGCGGACCTGCGCCAGGTGGCGCGCGATGGGCGTGCCGGCCAGCGCAGCGGGGAAGGGTTCGTTGAAGCAGTTGCCGGTCTGGTCCCACTCCGGGAGGCGGAGCACCGGGTCGGTGGGGGCGTGGGCCTGCGCGATGGCGTGCATCCTGCCCGCTGCGCGGCCCCAGGCCTGGAAGAGCGCGTCGCTCCACCGGTCGTAGGGCAAGGTCTCGGCGAGCTGGCCGCGTGCCTGCTTGACAGCGGTCACGAGGTAGCATCCGGTCGCGTGGTCGAGCGTCTCGACGAGCCGGCCGGCGACCGAGAGGACCGGGCCCGCAACCGGGGCGCCGTGCGCGTCGAGGACCTGAACCCAGGCCAGGATCGCGCGCATGTCCGCGGCGTCGACGTCGGCGTTGGGCGGTGTGATGCGGAGCACAGAGGCCGCGCCGTCGCGCGTGAAGCCGTAGACGTGGCTGAAGTTGCCGCCGTGGAGGGGGTGGAGCGCCTGGGGCGCCAAGCCGTAGCGGGCGGCGGCAAGGCCGAGGACCGCGGGATCAAGCGCCATCGTAGGTGCTCAACACGTCGCGGGCGAAGGCACGCGCCTCCGCCAGATCGTGGGGGTTGGGGTGTTGCCGAACCTCCGCGACATACGTTTCCCAAGCCTCCGGGTCGGTCACGATCTGGTGGTGGATGAAGGCCTCGATGGGCGGTGACGGCGCTCCCTGACAGCTGAAGTAGCCACACCAGGCGATCCCCTTCTCGCGGCTGGCACGTTCGAAGGTTTTGGCGCACTGCCCCGCCCACGCGTCGTGCAGCGCGCCGTCGTTCTCGCTGCCGTGCGGCATGACGGTGGCGTGCGTGGCGAAGCCGGCGAGCCCGAACGGGGGCGAGAACGTGATCGCCTCGAGCAGCGCCTTGGCCGGCGGCGCCAGGTCGGCGCTATGGCACGCTGAGCCCAGGAAGACCAGGTCGTAGGCCAGGAGGCCCTCGGGCGTGAGCGCGTCGATGGGCATCAGGTCGGCGGTGTGGCCCTGCGCCAGCAGCTCGTCGTGGATCGCTGCGGCGACCCTCTCCGTATTGCCTGTCTGCGAGAAGTATGCGACCAGCACTTTCATGGGTTGCCTCCCCTGTCGAAATGAACGCGGGAATCAGCGGCGGTGCGTCCGGGATGCCAGCAGTCGTCCGCCCTATATCACCCAGACGATAGCAGCGATCACCAGTCCTGCGACGACCGAGATCACCGTGCCGACCAGAGACCCCCGGAAGTGATACCCGTAGTCTTTGTAGGCCGGGTTCCCCTCGCTCCCTGGGATGACGAGGAACTTGGGCGTGAGGGTGCAGAACAGCAGCCAGTCAAGCAGCAGCAGGTCGACCAGGTTGAAGAAGAAGCTCACGCCGAAGGCGTTGAGGAAGAGGTTCAGGAACGAGACATCGGTGCCCCCCGACCGTCTGAGCGCCAGTGTGGAGAGAAAGGGGACGACCGCGAGGAGGAGCAAGAACGGGACGCCGAGTAGCGCCGACTGGCGCTTCTCGTTCGCGGTCTTCGGGGGCACCTGCGCCTGGATTGCCTCGGGGTAGTCGTGCAGGAAGATGCGCGGGTTAACCCGCAGCACGACGACAAGCAGGGCCGAGGCGAGGAACGACAGAACAGCGCCGTGTAGCACGATTCTCCCGACGTCGAGCATGTCAGCCTCCTCTCACGTGGTCGAACTATTGGTCGAAAAGTTCCTGTGGGCGCCCGCACAAGCGCGCCCAGCTACGCCTCTCGCGGGCGCTTGAGGATCACGACGACATCGCGGGTGCGGCCGTAGCTTTCGGCCGTGCCGAAGGCGGAGATCACCTCCCAGCGGTCGCGCCCGAACCCGTTCAGCATCGCGTCGAGCTGAGCCGGATCGAACTTACCGCCGAAGAAGCCCTCGGTTCTCAGCGTGATGGTCTTGTACTCCCATTCCATCGCAGTCGCCTCCTGTCGTCTAGTGTGAGTCATTGCGTGAACTAGCCCGTTATGATACGTTGCGGACACCGCTGCGGTTGCGCGGGCGGCGTCCCTCATAGGCGCCCAACTCAGGCGCCGCTGACATCATCGCCTACGCGCCTCCCTGGTGCAGAGGATCCGGGTTGAGAGAGGACCGGCGGCATGGCCGCACACCGGTGGTTCGTGACATCGCCGGATCGTTCGGATTGCGGCACGCGACATGGCTCGAAAGGCCGCAGCCCGTCTGTCGCACCCTTAGTCGGGATCATGGAGCACGCCGGGCCTCCAGGGTAGTGGAGGGCATCTTGATGACGAGGCCCGTGATAGCGTCGCCCTCGCGCGTGAAGTCGAGGCGGACGCGGTCGAGCCGGAAGCCCACCAGGGCGCTGGTCAGCTTGTAGGGCTTGATCTCCCTGGGGGGAGCGCCGGTCTGTGCGGCGTAGAGCTTGCCCTCGCGGGCTGTGACGCGGAATGCGAGGCCCTCGACGGGCGTTTGGTAGCTGCCGACCAGGGCCTCAACGATGGCGGTGGTGAGCTCGGGCTCTTTGCGGCTGAAGGTCACGTCGTCGACGGCAGGCTCGATGGGGATCGAGATGGCGTCCACATCACCATTGTCATTGGTCAGGAAGCGGAGCTTGATCTGCTCGTGGAAGACGGACAGGTCCCACTCGAAGACGTCGTAGTGGTAGTGGCGCACAGGGTTCCAGTCGAGGCTGCCCACAAGGCACGCTTCCAAGGTCGCCTCGCCCGTGTCCGGGTCTCCGGTCGCGGGGGCATCGGGGGCCGCGAGCCCTTCACCTGCGACCCGCACCGCGAAGTCGGGATAGCCCTCGGTGTGAAAGGTGCCCACGTAGGCATCCAGGGGATGGGTGGGTGGGGCGCCCTCGACGCGCTCATCGGCCGAGGTCTGTCTGGCCTTCTCCTCGCCGGCGATGAGCGGGTCGATCATCGCGTGGAACTTGGCGTTCCAGCCGCGGTCGGACAGGTCCAGCGCGCGGTCAAGCCCCTCGTAGAGCAGCACGTCGCGCAGCGGCACGGCGGCGATGTTGGTCAGCGCGACGAGGCCGACGCGCTCCTGAGGGACGAAGCCGACAATCAGGCTGTGGCCCTCGACGTTGCCGCCGTGGTGGATCAAGGTATAGCTGCGGTAGGGCTCGATGAACCAGCCCATGCCGTAGGCGAAGATCGTGTTGCCCATGAGGGCCTCGTTGAAGCCGCCACCGGGGATAATCATCTGCGGGAGGTGCATCTGCTTCAGGTTGTCGGGAGAGATGAACTGCAGGTCGCCCAGGCGTCCGTCGTTCACGTGCACGGTGAGCCAGCGGGTGAGGTCTGAGAGGGTGGAGAAGAGCGCGCCAGCCGCGCCCGGTGAGAGCTCGGTATGCGCGCCGAAGGGCATAGGGATGAGGCCCTTGGCGCCGCCTTCCTCGTCGCGGTCCACGCGGTAGCCGTTCGCGTTGACCTGTCCCGTGTGGGGCGGCTCGGGCACGAAGTTGGAGGCGACCATGCCGAGAGGGGCGAAGACGTGCTCCTGCATGAAGTCCTCCCAGCGCTGCCCGGCAACCCTCTCGACGAGATGGGCGGCCATGTAGTACATCAGGTTGTTGTACTGGAACTTCTCGCGCAACGACGTGCTGAGCTTCAGGTGGCGCAGGCGCTTGACGAACTCCGCGCGCGGCAGGTCCAGTCGCCAGGCCGCAAAGTCGTGGCGGGGCAGCCCGGTGCGGTGGCTCAGCATGTCGCGCACGGTCACGTGGGCGGTGGCGTAGGGATCGTTGAGGATGAACTCGGGGATGACCTCGCGGACGGGCTTGTCCCACTCGAGCTTCCCCTGATCGACCAGCAGCGCCACGCTCATCGCGGTGAACGACTTGGTGACAGAGGCCATAGCGAAGCGCGAGTCCTCCGTCATCGGGAGCTGCGCCTCGACATCGCGCAGGCCGTAGGCAGCCCGGTGCAGCACCTCGTCGCCGCGGACGATGGAGATGGCCACGCCGGGGCAGTGCCAGGACGTCATCGCGTCCTGAATGTAGCGGTCGAAACCTTCCAGGCGCGTCATAATCGGGACCTCCTTGCTGGGTATATTGAACTCTCTTGCTTTACCGGTAGACCTTTGAGCTTTCTCGCTCGACACGATGCTCACTCGACCGGGAAAGCTCAAAGGTCTCAGAGCGGCTTGCGCGCGCGCACCAGCAGGAAGTAGGCGACGACCTGGGCGTCCTGGATGTTGGGACAGGCGCGGACGGCCTCGTCGCTCGGGTAGGGCTCCTCGATGCGCTCCAGCAGGAATCCTCTCTCCAGCAGCAGGCCAAGCCACTGGCTGAGGGTGCGGGTGAAGCGCGGCGTCCTGAACTTGGGAAGCCCGGCCTTTGCCTCAGGCGGCGCGGCGCTGAAGAGCCACTCCGTGACGTCGCCTTCGAGGTTGCGGAAGTAGCCGCCGACCTCGATGGCGTAGGTCACGCCGTTGGCGTCGCGCAGGTTGCGGCGGTGGGGCGTATCGTAGCAAGGGTGGGTGATCGAGAACTGCAGGAAGCCGCCGGGCTTGAGGACGCGGTACGCCTCGGCGATGACGCGTTCGGTCTCGGGGATGTCCATGAAGCTCATGAAGGCCGTAGCGAAGTCGAAGGTGGCGGGGGCGAAGGGCAACTCGACGGCACTGGCCACGTTGTAGGATATGCCGCCGTTGCGGATGCGGCTGGGCGCCCGGCGCTCCAGCGCCTGGCCCTGGCGGATGAACGTCTCGGCGATGTCGACGGCGACGACGCGCGCGTCGCGCTCGGCCAGCAGGCGGGTGTTGTAGCCCTCGCCGCAGCCGATGTCCAGGCCGAGAAGGCCATCGATCGGCGGGAGCAGCGCGAAGAAGGCCGGCGTGTTAAGGCAGTCGCGGTAGGTGTCGTAGCCCGCGCGGGCCAGTTTGGTCCACGCTGCGGCGTTGGCGTTCCAGTAGCGTCCGACTTGTTTGTGGTCCATGGTGGCCTCGATCTCCGGTCTGCTGTTCCGGGCTGTCGCTCGTGGACCGATGCGGTATGGCAGAGAGAGCGCTGGAGTGTGGTCCAGCTGAAGCGATGGTATCGCGGGCAGTATAGCGCCAGACAGCGGGCACGCAAGGGTGCAGAGACGTGGGAGAGCGCTGGACCGTGGGACTGTGCGAGCCGTGGTGAGACGGCTGGGTTGTAGTACAGCTTGGGTGGTCGTGAGGCGGCAGGACGCTGGTTGTGGTCCAGCGGGAGTGGTGACAAAACGGCTGGGTTGTGGTACAGCACGAGCGGCGGTGGGGTGGTGGAGCGCTGGAATGTGGGCGGTTGGAACTTGCGGCTGCTGGTTGGCGTCTCTAGGATAGAGCATTGGGTCGTTGGTGGGTCAATGAGAGGGCTTCGCAGGAAGGATTCAAGATGAAATCTGTGTTACGCAAGCATGGCGTGGTGCATCTCTTTTTAGTTGCCGTGCTCCTGAGCACGGTGGGGTGTGGCGTGGCGCGGCCAAGGCCTGGCGCGCAGATCGTTTTGGCGCAGTCTGATGTGCCGCGAGAGACAGCGCCCGCCGCTGGTGAGGACGCTCTTGACGCGCTCGCCGCGGGGAACCAGGCGTTCGCACTGGAGCTCTACCGGTATCTGGCGGATCGCGGCGAGGGCAATCTATTCCTGTCTCCGCACAGCATCTCGGTGGCGTTGGCGATGACGTATGCCGGCGCGCGCAGCACGACCGAAGCGGAGATGGCGGAGGCGCTGCACTTCACCCTGCCGCAGCACCAACTGCACCCGGCGTTCAACGCGCTGGATCTGGCGCTAAGCCAGCGTGGCGAGGGGTCTGAGGGTAAGGACGGCGAGGGTTTCCGGCTGCGCGTCGTCAACGCGCTCTGGGGGCAGCAGGACCACGCATTCCTGGAGACATACCTCGATCTACTGGCCCGAAACTACGGCGCGGGGATGCGCCTCCTGGACTTCGTGGCCGACGCCGAGGCCGCGCGGCAGGCCATCAACGGCTGGGTGAGCGAGCAGACCGAGGGGCGGATCGAGGACCTGATCCCGGAGGGGGCGCTCGGTGAGCTGACGCGCCTGGTGCTCACGAACGCGATCTACTTCAACGCGGCGTGGGCGGAACCGTTCGAGGAGGAGGCAACGCAGGATGGCGACTTCTTCCCGCTCGACGGCACCGCGGTCGAAGTGCCCCTGATGCGCCAGCAAACGGGCTTCGGGTATACCGCCGGAGCGGGCTACCAGGTTATCGAGCTGCCCTATGACGGGCACGAGCTCTCGATGGTCATCCTCTTGCCGGACACCGGCGCGTTCGAGGCGTTCGAAGCGGGTCTGGATCAGGCGCAGCTGGCGGCGATCCTGGCCGAACTAAGCTACCAGCAGCTCGACCTGACGATGCCGCGCTTCGAGATGACGAGCAAGTTCAGCCTGACCGACGCGCTGTCGGCGCTGGGCATGCCGGAGGCCTTCACCGAGGCGGCCGACTTTTCGGGGATCGATGGCGCCCGGGCCTTGATGATCTCCGACGTCATCCATCAGGCGTTCGTATCGGTCGATGAGGCGGGCACGGAGGCCGCGGCGGCGACCGCCGTCATTATGAAACTCACGTCGGCGCCTGCAGAGCCCCAGGAGGTGCGGGTCGACCGGCCGTTCATCTTTGTGATTCGTGACATCCAGACGGGAGCGCTGCTGTTTGTGGGGCGCGTGATGAATCCGGCGGCGTCGTAGCGAAGGTCGCGGCGTCGTAGCGAAGGTCGCGGTGCCGCAGCCGCTGTGTGTGGTGACGGGGCCGGACCCTGCGCGCCCGCAGGGTCCGGCATGGACGGTTGCGTCAGGCGAACGGGCGGGGCGGGGTGCTGTGCCGAAATGAAACACGGGCGCCGCAAGTGCGGCGCCCGTGTTGTGTTCGTTTGGGTGTACCCCCACCAGGATTTGAACCTGGAACCTTCTGCTCCGCAAGCAGGCGCTCTATCCAATTGAGCTATAGGGGCGAAGACGACACCCGAATTGGGCGTCGTTCAGGCGGAGAGGCAGGGATTCGAACCCTGGGTGGAGTTGCCTCCACAACAGTTTTCAAGACTGCCGCTTTCAACCGCTCAGCCACCTCTCCAATGTTACATTCGCAAATCCACGATAATGCTACCGCAAAGCCATACAGGACTGCCGCTTTTCCCGCCAGCTTTCAAAACTTATTGCGGCGGGATCCTATCTCCTTATTCTCATCTACAGATCCCACGAAGCATTCAAAGCCACTTCTCTAATCTCTTCGCAGGCGCGGCCTACGCCGGGATAAAGAGCTGTGCGAATATGCGGGCGATGATGCTGCTCGCCACCTGGCAGGAGTAATTGCAGAAATTCACGAAAGAGAACTTCTCAAATATGAAGTTAAACATCAGGGCGAGGAGAAGAATGTTTATCATATAAATAAAGGAAAACCCGAAGATGTAATTTCCTTTCAAGAAGTCGCCTTTCTTGGCGCGCATGGTCTTGGCGCTGAAGATCAGGTGGAGAGTGAGAGTGAATCCGCTCAGGAACACCCAATAACCGGTTAAATCTTTCCAGAAGATGGAGACCAGCGGATAGAGCATGAATAATACCAGTGTATAAACAGGCAGGAGGTACGGGGCCACGCGCACCAGCGGCTTGACGAACCTGAAAATGAATTCCACTATTTTATAGCCGCCGCGGTAGATCATCGCCGGTTCCCAGACAAAATGATGGATGAACAGCAGGCTGACCACGCCGGACCAGAAATAAACGCGGTCTGCGTGGTCTATAAGGGAAAGCTCGTTGATGAATCCCACCGTCACGGTGTAGACGAACGGAAGAAGCAGGAGCCCGAAGATGAACTTGGTGATGCCGAAAAGTTTCTGCCCAAGCTCCGCCAACTTTTGTTTAAACCCGCCGCCGGCGCCCTCTTCTTCTTTCTGCTTTAGGTACTCTTCTCCTTCCGTGAACAGCTGTTTCTTGTAATACTGTTCGACGCTTCCGCCGGTATAGGGCTTGAAAAAGCTGCAGTCCCT
>ERZ747221.3412-NODE-3412-length-12702-cov-2.694099_pt1 | contig 12702 bp, 8 predicted proteins | sample MGYA00374949_ERZ747221 | MGnify/ENA primary metagenome ERZ747221 (study PRJEB28779, sample SAMN05720172) | bioreactor metagenome | isolation source: Anaerobic biogas reactor | place: USA:Washington, USA | collected 2015-08-08 ... | reverse complement strand
GTCTACAGCCGGTGGGCACCCGGCAATCCCGGCGGCGTCGCCGAGCGCATCATCGGCCGGTGGCTGCGCACCAGGCCGCGCGACCAGATCGTGATCGCGACCAAGGTGCGCGCGCGCATGTGGGACGGGCCGAACGGCGAGGGCCTCAGCCGCCAGCACATCATGCGCGCCGTCGAGGACAGCCTGCGCCGCCTGAATACCGACTACATCGATCTCTACCAGACGCATTCCCCGGACTGGGACACGCCGCTCGACGAAACGCTGCGCGCGCTGGATGACCTGGTGCGAGCCGGCAAGGTGCGCTACATCGGGGCGAGCAACCACGCGTCGTGGCTGCTGACCAAAGCGCTGTGGATCAGCGACCGGCATAACCTCGCGCGCTACGATTCGATCCAGCCGCATTACAACCTGATCCACCGTCGCGAAGTCGAGCCGGACCTGGCCGCTCTGTGCCTCGATCAGGGGATCGGCATGATACCCTACAGCCCGCTGGCGGGCGGCTTCCTGACCGGCAAGTACACCCGCGACCACGTGCCGGAAGGTTCGCGCGGCATGACGAGCGAGAATGTGAAGAGCCGGATGACCGAGCAGAACTTCCAGGTGCTGGACGCGCTGCGCGCGATGGGCGAGGCGCGCGGCAAGACCCCCGCGCAGATGGCGCTGGGCTGGCTGCAGACGCAGCCGTTTGTGACGGCGCCCATCGTCGGCGCCAACACGGTCGAACAGCTCGAGGAATCGTTGGGCGCCGTCGGGCTGCGCCTGGAGGAAGAGGAGATGGGGCGCCTGGACGAGCTGACCGGCGTCGACCGCAACTGGTTCCGCCGCTAGCGCTCGTTCTTGCACAACTTTTACGGTTTGTAGAGCGTTTTCTTATGCGGCGCCGAGGTTATTCTTACACGCGCGTGCGATATTCTGGTGTGTCAAGAGGTGATCAAGGAGACGAGACGAGATGATGACACTGACCCCCAGAATCCGTATTGGAACGCGCCCTAGCCCGCGGACGATTGACCGGCTGGCCGATGAGCTGTGGCGCACGGCGTGGGCCCGCCCCAGCCAGCTTTCGCCCGACGCGCCGGCTCTGGCGTTTCGCCCCGCCATGGACGTAATCGAGCATGAAAACGGCGTGACCCTCCGCCTGGACCTGCCCGGCATGGCGCCGGAAGACGTGAACATCGAGGTCGAGGGCGACCGCCTGACAATCAGCGGCGAGATGGGCCATACCGCCGAGCAAGAGGGCGAGCGCTATCACCGCCGCGAGCGCTACAGCGGCGCCTTCCAGCGCAGCGTGCGCCTGGCCGACACGCTCGACGCAGCCAACATCAACGCCACCTTCGCGAACGGCGTGCTGACGGTGGAGTTGCCCAAACGGCCCGAAAGCCAGCCCAAGCGGATCAAAGTCGAAACCGCCTGAGCCGCTCGATGAGACGAATCACCGGGATGGGGACCTGCGCCCCGTCCCGGTTTTTCGTTTGAATCCGTTATTTTGCGTCTCCTGCCGCGTGGTATAGACTCTGGTGCATGAAAACACTCACCCAACGCCCCTACGTCACGCTGTTCATGATTCTGGCGGGAGGGCTGGTGCTGGCCGCGTGCGGCAGCCCGGACCCGATCCCGGTTTACGTCACGCCAACGCCCGCCCTCACGGCCACACCCCAGGCTACGCCCGCGCCGATTACGGCCGGGATGGTCCCGGTGAATGCCGCGCCCCAACAGGCCGGTACCCCAGCGGCGACTCTGCCGCCGGGCGTGAACTACGGGCCGATTGTCGGGCCGGAATATACCGCCCAGCCGCTCTATACGCCGCTGCCGAACATCCCGCGCGAGCGACCCTGCCCGGCGATCATCACCGTGCCGCAGGTCACGCTGTATGGCGCGCCGCAGCGCAATGCCGAGGCGGTGGGCTCCGCCGCCGAGCGCCAGCAACTCACGGTCCGCGAGATCTACTCCGATAGCGAGGGCTTGCGCTGGGCCAATACCGAGGCAGGGTGGCTCCTGCTGAGCGATGGCGCGACGCAGTTCGCCACGCTGGGCACGCTGCGCTCCTGCGCGATCCTGACCGGCGAGGAGCCGAATACCACGCTGCTGGGGCTGCACCTGCTCAACTGGGCCAGCCAGGCCCAGGTGTTGGGGTTGGTGCGCCGGTTGGCCGAAGCGGGCCAGCCGATGGGCACGCTCAAGGGGCTGTCTGGCGCGGAGGGCACGCTCAACGAGGCCGAGCGCATCTCGCCGCAGACGGTCACCATCTTCCGCTCGATCATTCACGGCTTCACGAACGGCGACTGCCCCAACGGCGACAACGATCCAATCACCGAGGCGCGCGAATGGATTGAGTCGCTGCAGCGCCACTGGACGAAGGTCAACGCGGATTACTACGAGGTGAACAACGAATGCGGCGCCCGGACCGAATGGGTGCGCGACTTCTCGATTGAGGCGATGAAAGCCGCCCACGAGTACGGGCAGTGCCTGCTGTTGTTCTCGTTCCCCGCCGGCGCGCCCGATATCGACGAATACGAAACGCTGGTCCCGGTGTTCGAGCATATCCTGGCGAATCCCTGCGCGTCAGGGCGGCTGCATGGCATCGCGATGCATGCCTACACTCCCAACGAAGCCGGGCGGCTGTCCGAGGCGAGCGTGTGGCTGGCCTTCCGGCACCGGCTGGTGTATGACTTCCTCAAGCAGTACATTCCCAACGTGACCGATGTCCCGGTGTACTACACCGAGGCCGGACAGGGCAACGGCTATACGATCGAGTCGTGCGAGGACATCACCATCGACGCGATCCAGTACATCTACCAGCTCGAGGAAGATCCCTACGTGAAGGGCGTGAACCTGTGGAACGTGGGCACGATCCCGAACGTGGCCTGGGTGGATCTCACGGAATGCCTGGGCACGATCGGCAGCGCGCTGGTGGATTACTACAGCGAGTAGTGCCTTACAGGACGCGGTGGTACTGCGTCACGGCCGATGGCTCGCTGTCGGTGCAGTTGAGATAGGCCAGGCCGGGGACGGTCTCCGCCGCGATGGCCACGGTGTGCCCTTGCCCGCCGCGCGTCTCGGCAAACCGGATCTCCCACCGGTCTGGCCCGGTCTGGACGGCGGTCTGCAGCGCCAGCCCGTCCAGGTCCACGATGCCGGTTTCGCTCCGCAAATAAAACTCCGCCGCCTGGACCGGCTTGGCATAACACGCCCGCCCGCGGTACGTCTCCAGATGAAGCTCGCCCCGGCGGTAAGCGTCGATCGCGGCGACCGCATTCTCCGGCGTCACCCGGCCATGGTAAATGCCGTGCGGCAGCGTGATCACGTTCGCCGCGAAGCGGTGCCCGCCCACGTGCGACACCTGCCAGATGGGCATCCCGGCTGCCTGGCACAGCCGCTCGTAGACCGGCAGCCCGGCGCGCCCGCAGCAGCGATCGCGGCGGCCATGCGTGCAGACCAGGACCAGCGGTTCCGTGGTGCGCGCGGTGGCATAGGCAGGATCTTCAGCGCAGATCGCCGTCAGGTCGAGATCGAGCAGATCGGTCATGGTCTCCAACCGGAAGGCGTACAGGGCTGGGCGCCCCTCGCGGATCAGCGCGACGTAGAACGCCAGACCGGGGACGGGCGCCGGCTCGCTCCCCCGGCGGATGAGCCCGAACCGCGCCGGCGCGGCGGTTTCGAGCTGGGCGGACACGGCCCGCTTCACCGGCTCAGGCAGCGCGCTGTCGAGCGCTTCCGGTTCCCAGCGCCCGGTGTATTCCAGCAGGAACCAGACATCGATGCGCGGGGCCGTGCCGAAAAGCTGCTCGCCTGCCTGCCGCGAGATGGCGCTGCAGGTGAAATCCGACATGATGTCTCCCGTGTCGTGTCTCAATCGCCGGTGGACCGGCCCAACAGTCGCTTGAGCGATCCCAGCGCGGTGAACTCGCGCATGTAGCGCAGATTCTCCGGCGTGAAGGGGCGCGGCGCGATCCCGAAGCGCTCGGTCAGCGCGTTGTGCGCGATCGTGTTGTCGACGTTGAGCAGCTCCAGCAAGCTGGACGTCACCGGCGGGTTGGGCAGCGCCGCGGCCATCAGGCTCACCACCGGGCGCAGCACCGGCACCGGCACGCGCACCGTCAGGCGGCGCGTGTCCAGCGCGGCCAGCACCCGCTTGACAATCGCCTCATAGGTCAGCACTTCCGGCCCGCCCAGGCCCAGCTCCTGGCCGATGGTACCGTCGTCGTCCAGGCAGCGCGCCACGGCTTCGACCACATCCCCGACCCACACCGGCTGGAATTTGGCCTGCCCGTCGCCCACGACCGGGAACACCAGCGGCGTCAGCCGGATCAGCCGCGCCTGCACGTTGGCGAACTCGTCCTGCGGGCCCCAGATCACCGAGGGGCGCAGCGCGGTCCAGTCCAGCCCGGACCCGGCGACGGCGTCCTGGGCCTTGCCCTTGCTCGCCAGGAAGCGGTACGGCAGCGACGAGTCGGCCCCGTTCTGGCTCATGTTGACGAAGCGCCGCACGCCCGCCGCCCGGGCCGCCTCGACGACGTTGATCGTGCCCTGCGTGTTGATCGCCTCGTAGGTGGCGCCGCCGCTCTCGATCGCGATCGCCACCAGATGCACCACCGCGCTGACGCCGTCCATCAGCGGGGCGAGCGTCTCGGGCCGGGTGACGTCTCCCTTCACAATCTCGATCCGGTCGCGCACGTCGGCCAGCCGGGCCTCGGCCTTGGCCGGGCTGTGGACCATCGCGCGGACCGGCTTGCCCACCGCCACCAGGCGGCGCACAAGGTTGTTTCCGACATAGCCGGATGCCCCGGTGACCAGTATCATGCCATCCTCCCCAGTGGACGCCCCAATTACAGTAGGTTGTACACGCATCGCGGGGAAATTGGCGAATGGAGAAGCGCGGCGTCTACTCCACCGCGATCGTCGCCAGCGGCAGGACATCCCCCACCGGCTCGCCGCCCACCCTCACCGGCAGGCGGTCGCCCGGCGCGTCGATCGGGTACAGAGCCACGACAACCCGGTACGCGCCGGGAGCGCTGCCCAGCGGGACCGTTACCCCGTGCGCGTCGATCACCGTCTCGCCCGGCGCCCAGGTAGTCGTCAGCGCCAGGTTGTTGGCCGGTTCGGCGTCGTGCTGCGCCGCCAGCGCCCCATCCGGCCCCCACAACTGGACCGTGACCTTGTAGCGCGCATCGAGCGGGGCATCCGCTGTCCAGAACAGGGTGACGCCCAGCGCATCACCGGGGCGGAACGACTCGGCGCTGAGCGCGTAGCCGGTTAGCGTGATGTGCTCGCCGAAGCGAGTGTCGGCCGTCACCTGCGGCGCGCTCGGCTCGCCGCCCAGCACGGCGTACACCGCCAGCCGCACGTCGCCGTGCCACCCCGAGTCGACGGGATACGCGCCCGCGTCGAGCGCGGCCTGCACTACCCGTCGCGGATCGCGCTCGTCCTGGCCCCAGAACAGCGCGAAGACCCGCGCGTGCCGCGCCAGGATGTCCTCGACTTCGGCGCGCGTCGCGGCGTCGTCGCCGCCCAGCCCGCGCGGCAGCGGGTAAACCGGCGCGTCCCCATCGTAGTAGTAGGTGAACGTCTCCCACTGGTTCGGCGCGTCGAGGATCACGGCGTCGCCGGGGCGCGCATCGGCCAGGATGCGCGCGGCGATGGCCCGGTAGTCGTCGCGGGCGTAGGCCGGATCGGTGTACAGCGCGTCGAGCGCGGCAGCCTGCCCGATCAGGACGATCCCCAGCCCGGCGGCGGCAACCAACCGGGTGGATGGTCGCGCCGCGCACCACAGCCGCCACGCGCCCCCGCCGATCAGCAGGGCGGCGGCGATCTGCGCGGGCAGTAGGAACTTGAGATTGGCCTCGCGGTACGCGCCGGACGCGAACAGCGCGGCGATGCCGACTAGCGCCCACACCAGCGGGACCGCCGCCCGCCAGCGGGGTCCCAGCGCGGCCAGCGCCAGCAGCCCCGGCGCGACGAGCCAGATCCAGCCCACGTCGCCCGCCGTGTTGCCGTAGGTGATCCAGGTGAGCACGGTGCGAGCCTGTTCGCTCAGCGCCAGATCGACGCCGGTCCGCGGCCAGCCGGTGATCTGGTCCCAGGCGGTGGGCAGCCAGGGCAGGAACAGCGCCAGCGTGAGGGCATTCAGCGCGGCGTAGGCGAGGACGGCGCGGCGGCGTTCCGGGCCTGGCAGGCGCGCGATCCACAGACCGAACAGCAGCGCCTGGGCTAGCAGCGTGAACGGGAACGAATACTGTGTGTACAACCCCGCAGCGTTGACCAGCGCCAGCGCGAGTCCAGAAGGCCAACCACCGAGATCACGGAGAGCACGGAGGCTGTCAAAGCTACTTCTCTGTGTCCTCTGTGGTGAAAAGCTCTGTTCGCGCATCCACCGGACGAACAGCGCCATGCTCGTCGCGCTTAGCAGGCCGAGCTGGGCGTACATGCGCGTTTCCTGGCTGTAGTACACCGCGAAGGGACTCAACGCGACGAGCAGCCCGGCGATCCAGCCCGCCCCGCGCCCGAACAGGGTGCGCCCCAGCGCGGCGGCCAGGGTGACGGTCACGACGCCCTGCAGCGCCGAGAGGAAGCGCAGGCTAAATTCGCTCTCCCCGGCGGCGGCGATCCAGGCTTTGAGCGCCAGGTAATAGCCCGGCGGGTGAATGTCGTGCCCGGCGGACTCGATCAGGTCGGCGGCGGATCGCTGCGCGAGGCGCAGGCTGTTGCCCTCGTCGTTCCACAGCGATTGGGCGTCCAGGCGGTGGACGCGCGCGCCGAAGGCGAGCAGGATCAGCAGGGCGAACAGTGCGAGCGTGGAGAAGGCGCGGGGACGCATGGCCAGATCCCGGAGCGTCACAGCGCGGGGCGGCCCAGCCGGACGTAGATCGCGGCGACGAGCACGGTGGCGACCCCCAGCAGCGCGATCAGGCCGGTGATGGTCCACGGCAGGCGGTCGCGGGCGAACGGGTTAGCCGGCAGATCGGCGCGCTGCTCGCCGGTGATGTACGCCTTCAGCGCCTCGTAGACCGGCGTGGGCGTGAAGTCCGGCTCCACCATGCGGAAGTAATACCAGCTCTGCCCCTGGTTGGCGTCGCTGGCCGGCTTGAAATACCACCACGCGATCATCCCGATCCACGGCCACTCCTGCCGGGCGCGCTCGTAGGCCAGCGGCGCCCAGGCGGCGGCCTCGTCCATCGTGGCGCGCCCGTAGCGCTCCAGGTCGGCAATAGCCGGATCGTTCGGAACGGGGTTCCATCCGGCCTCGCTGATCCAGATCGGCTTGTGGGCGTCGCCGTTGGCGACCATCATGTCGCGGATCAGCAGGTGGCGCTGGTAGTTGATCGTCACCGGGCGCAGCCGCCGGTCGGTGGGACCGCTCCACAGGCCGTAGCCCTGCACGCTCAGGATGTCGAAGCAGCGGCCCGCCCCGGCCTGGTACATGCGCTGCAGGTAGAGCAGGTCATAGGCGTTGCGCCCGCTGAGATCGACCGTCGGCCCCAGCGCCCCGGTGATCACCACGATCGCCGGATCGACCGCCTTCAGCGCGTCGTAGGTGCGGCACAGCAGCTCGGTGTAGGCTTCGGCGTTGACGGTCTGGTCGCCCCACTCAGGATACAGGTTCGGCTCGTTCCACACCTGGTAGTACTGGATGCGGTCCCGATAGCGCTCTGCCACGGCGACGGCGTAATCGACGAAATCCTGAAAGTCGGCGGGCGGGGTGTAAGGGTTGGACGTGCCCGGCGGCTGGCTCCAGGCGGGCGGCTGGCTGAGCCGCGCCATCACGCCGACGCCGTACTGATCGGCCAGATCGACGATGTGATCGTACTTGTCCCAGGCGCTGATCGGGTCCGGCTGGCCGTCGCCGTCGTGATCGTTGCGCCGGTCGGTGAAGTCGCCCTTGCCGGCGATCTCGATGTCTTCCCAGGTGAACTGCTGGCGAATCCAGCCGAAGCCCGCTTCGGCGATCATCTGCATCTGGCGCTCGCGTTTTTCCGGCTCGACTTCCTGCTCCAGAAACGTGTTGACGCCGTAGGGGTTGACGTCGGTGTGATCCATCCGGGCGCCGGGTTGCGTGTCCGGCTGGGCGCGCGTGTAGCGCATCAGGTACTGGCCGAAGCCGAGGATCTGCTGCGTGGGCGCCGTCTCGCCGGTCACGCCCCACAGGGTGTCGTACACCAGGCCGCGGAAGTGCAGGTCCAGGCCCAGCGCCGCCGCGCCGACCGCGATCACTACGAGCGCCGCCGCCAGCGTGCGGGGCCGGAATCCGAAGGGCGTGCGGGGGGAAGAAGGGCGTGTCTCGCTCATGGCGGCGGATTATAGCGCAGGCGGGGGCAATTGCTAAACCGGGCCCGGCGCGGTAGTATCCCGCCGCTGGTGGCCGGAACCCTGGGGCGGATCGATGCTGAAACTCACCCGATTCTCGATGCTGTGGACGCTGCTCGCGCTGGCCGCGATTGTGGCGCTGGGCGCGGTCTTCCGCTTCACCGACTTGACCGAAGCGCCGGTCGGCGGGCACGGCGATGTGGCCTGGGTGGGCATCAACGCGCTGGACTGGCTCGATCGCGGCGTGCGCCCGTTCTACGTGCGCGAGTTGTACTCGCCGGAGTTCCCGGTCGTGTACGCCGTCGGCATCTTGATCGAGCTGACCGGCGAAGTGAGCTTTCTCCCCTCGCGCCTGATGACCGCCGGCTCCGGCCTGCTGCTGATCGCGCTGCTGTTCCCCGCGACGTGGTGGCTGCTCACCGGCTGGCCGGACAGCTTGCGCCGCCGGGCGAGCCTGCTGGCCGCGCTGTCGGCGGCGGTCAGCCTGCACGCGAGCTATCTGGGCCGCCTGGGGATGGAATCGCCGCCGTTCATGGCGGCGGTGGCGCTGCTCGTCTGGCTGACGGCCTGGGCGTGGCGGCGCGGCGGCTGGCTGCGCTGGGCGCTGGCCGGGGCGGTGCTGGCCCTGGCGCAGTACATCTACCTGCCCGCGCGCCTGCTGCCGGTCGTGCTGGCGCTGTGGATCGGCCACGCGGCCTGGGCGGAGCGCGACCGGCTGCGGGCCGAATGGCGCGGCTGGCTGGTGATGGCGAGCGTCTCGTTCGTCCTGACGCTGCCCGCGCTGATCCTGTTCGTCGCCACGCCGGAGGCGTTCACTTCGCGCGCCGACGCAGGCACCGCCGCCACGGGCGGCTGGATCTGGAAATACGACATGAGCGGCGAGGGCGACCTCATCGCCGTGCTGGTCAAGAAGATCGGCCTGACGCTGGCCGCGTTCGGCCTCCACTGGGACGGTCCCTACACGGTCATCGACCAGCCGATGCTGGCGCCGCTGTTCTTCGTCGGGCTGGCGGTGAGCATCGGCGGGCTGGCCCGCTGGCCACGCCGGATCGCCTTCGCGTGGCCGTTCCTGGCGATCCCGGTCCTGCTGGTCACCGATTTGATCAGCGGGGCGGTGGTCGAGATCCACGCGCTGCACCAGATGGGCGTGCTGCCGTTCACGTTCATCCTGTCCGGCGCCGGGCTGGCGATCCTGTGGGACGCGCTCGACGCGCGCCTGGCCAGCGCCGCCGGGCGGCGGGCGCTGGCGGCGGGCCTGTTGGTCGCCGCGATCGTGCCATCCGCGATCGGGCTGGTCCGCTACCTGGACGAGTTCATCCCGGCGCAGTACGCCGATCCCGAAACCGGCTGGCGGCACGAGCAGATCGACGTCGATCTGAGCCGCGCCATCCTCGCCCGGCCGGAGCGCACCTATCTGATCCCCTACGGCGAGTACGACCGGTCGAACATCGCATTCCTGCTGTCGGACGTCTTCCGCCAGCGGCGCAGCGCCATCGACGCGGACGGCATGCTGCGCGTCCCGGCGCTGCCCGACGAGCTGGCGATCGTCATCCCTGCCGACCCGTACCGCGCCCGGCACGACGCCCGCACCGCCCAATTCGACCGGCGGCTGTGGGTGCTGCTGGCGGGCGACGAGGCGCTGCTGCTGCCCCCGCTCACCGCGGAGCAGGCCGCCGAGCTCGACGCGTTCATCGCGGCGGCGGAGCCAGAGACGGTGATCGACCGCAGCGACACGCCGATCGGGACGCTCTACGCCGGGCCGACCCCGCGCAACTGGTTCGATCCGCGCCCGGTCATCGACTATCCCCTCGACGCGGTCTTCGGCGCGGACGAGATCCGGCTGCGCGGCTACACGCTGCCCGACCCGGACCTGACGCCCGGCGCGGTCACGACGGTCACGCTGTTCTGGGGGGCCATCGGCGACCGGCCCGGCGAGGATTACGAGGTCTTCGTCCAGGTGTGGGACGACGCGGGGAATTCGATCGGCGGGGCGCACGACTTCCCCTACGGCGGCATGTACCGCTCGCGCATCTGGGAGCCAGATGAGATCGTCGCCACGCACCACTGGTTTGTCGTGCCGGACGAGCTGGCCTACGGGCGCTACACGCTGGCCGCCGGGCTGTATCGCCTGCTGGAAAACGAGCGCGTCCCGGTGACCGGACCGGACGCCGACACCGCGCTGCGCGTCGCGCGCGCGCCGGACCTGCGCTACCCGCTCCCGCCCGCCACGATCGCGCCCGGCGAGCCGCCGCCCTGGCCGCTGCGTTTCGGCGAGGTCTTCGCCGTGACCGGCCTGGAACTGGCGCTGGACGGCGCGCCGCTGGTGGTCGGGGAGACGTGGGAAACCGCGCCCGGCCAGACGCTGGCGCTCGACATCACCTGGGAGACGCTGGCCCGCCCGCCGGTCGATTATTCACTGTTCGTGCACCTGAGCGCCCAGGACGGCGCGCCGCCGCTCGCCCAGGCCGATCACCTGCTCGGTGAGGCGTACCCAAGTGGGGCGTGGCGCGCCGGGGATCGCATGGCGGACGCGGTCGCGCTGGCGCTGCCCGCCGATCTGCCGTCGGGGACGTACACCGTCTGGCTGGGTGTCTACACGTGGCAGACCGGCGAGCGCCTGACGCCGCTGGCCGACGGCAGCCCGCAGCCCGATGGCCGCCTGCGGCTGGGGACGGTGCGGGTGCGCTGAAAGGCCATTCGAGAAGACCTCTTATTCTTGCTGGCAGAGCGCTCGATGGGCCGAACCTCCACTTTTTCACCCTTCCCCCTCGTTGGGGAAGGGAGGCGGATTTGAAGCGTTCGCGGGGATGGGGGTTCTCAAACGGTCTCTGAGGGCGGCGGCTTTTGCGCTCTCAACGTGCGCGGGGTAGTATTCGCACGGCGTTTTACTGGTAGGATCGACCGTTAGGGGGCGAAGGAGTACTGGAATGTTCGACAAGGGACGCTGGCTCCAGCGGGCGCTGACCGGCGCCATGCTGGTAGCGGCGCTCGCGGTCGTGCTGATCGCCGGTCGAATCCTGTTCGACCGCGACGAGCCGGAGGCGGTCACCCCCCGCGGGCCAGAGGCGCCGCCCGTGGCCCCGCTGGGCATCGCCGAGGTGGACTACCCTACGCCGCTGCCCACGCCATTCTCCATCGCGCAGAAACCGCCGGTGGACTGGGTCCGGCCCACCGCCGACGCCGACACCATCGCCGCCGCGCTCGACGCGCCGGTCGTTAACGCGCCGGGACTAGATGCGGTCTACCGCGCCATCGATCCGCTCACCATTCTGCCCGCCCGCTCGCGCAGCGACGTGATCACCTACCACGTCAAGCCGGATGATACGCTCGGCTCTATCGCCCAGCGGTTCGGCCTGCAGGAATCCACGCTGATCTGGTCCAACGACCGGTTTTACGTCAACGCGATGCGCATCGGCATGGAAATGACGATCCTGCCGGTGGACGGCGTCTACCACCAGGTCGACGAGCCGATGTCGATCGCGTCCATCGCCGAGCTGTACGACGTCGATCCGTACGCGATCATCGAATCGGAGTTCAACAACCTGTTCGGCACAGTGCCCGGCATGACGCTGCCCGAAGGGCTGCGCGTGGTCGTGCCGGGCGGCACCGGCTCCACCGAGCCGATCTACTGGGACCCCGGCATCGTGATCACCACCACCGACGGCAGCAACCCGGTCGGGACCGGCGTCAACCCGGGGGCAACGCGCGCCTCGTTCGCGGTCGGCGATCCGGGATCGTGCGGCGAGCAGCCGGTGGCAGGGGGGTCGCCGCCGGTGTCGGCGCCCATCTACGCCAACTACCGCATCACGCAGGATTTCAACTGGACGCACGGCGGGATCGATCTGGCCGTGCCCCCCGGCACGCCGGTCTTCGCGGCGGGCGGCGGCACGGTGATCTTCAAGGGCTGGAGCACGTGGGGTTATGGGTACACGGTGGTCATCGCCCACGGCGGCACGCTGAGCGTCTACGGCCACCTCAACGGCGCGTTCGTGGGCTGCGGCGAGACGGTCACCGCCGGGCAGAATATCGCCGTCAGCGGCAATTCGGGCCGGTCGAGCGGGCCGCACCTGCACTTCGAGATCCGCGGGCCGGGCGGCGCGCCGGTCAACCCGTGGGATTACCAGGGCTTTTAGGCCGCTCCGTTGGGACCAGACAAGAGAGCGGGCAGCACCGGAGCCGGGGATGGCTGGGTGCTGCCCGTTTTCGGGTCAACGATCGGGCGCGCAAGCCGAACGAAGGGTGACCCTACTCGGAAAAAGCATAGGGCCATCCTACTCCATAACGGCACCCGGCGGCGGTGCCATCTGGTCTATCTTTGTGTGACATATTTCACAATATGGGGCAAAGAAGAACATGCAGCCAGTCCTCCGGCTGCATGAGAGCCTTCAACCTCAGCCGATCACG
>ERZ747221.3398-NODE-3398-length-12737-cov-3.789494_pt1 | contig 12737 bp, 10 predicted proteins | sample MGYA00374949_ERZ747221 | MGnify/ENA primary metagenome ERZ747221 (study PRJEB28779, sample SAMN05720172) | bioreactor metagenome | isolation source: Anaerobic biogas reactor | place: USA:Washington, USA | collected 2015-08-08 ... | reverse complement strand
CTCCGGCGTGGCCGGCTCAGCGCCGGGGCGGTAGAGGGTCAGGGTCGGCGCCTGCCACCCCGCATAGGTGAGCAGGCCCTCCTCAAAGAGCGCCTCATAGCCCGCGCGGAAGCCCCAGCCGGCGCGCATCCAGGCCCCCTCGACGGACACTCGGGGGACGGCGTCATACTGGTAGGCGGCCGAGACAATGTCATAACCGGTGGTGGCGCCCGAGTTGCCACCCTGGGCCAGGATGGCCTGGGGCTTGCCCAGCAGCGAGTGGACATAGTCCACGTCGTGGATGTGCAGGTCGAGCAGCGCGCCGCCGCTGCGGTCGGCATCCAGCATCCAGCCCTGCCAGGACCAGCGCGGGGCCGTGCCGCTGCGCGTGAGGCGCAAGGAGAGGAGCTTTCCCAGCGTTCCCTCGCGGAGGGTGCGCGTCAGGTAGGTGTACTCGGGCCAGAAGCGGATGCATTGCGCGATCATGAGCGTGCGCCCGCTCGCCTGCGCCGCTGCGATCATGGCGTCCGCCTCGCGCAGGGATGGGGCCATGGGCTTTTCGCAGAGGACGTGCTTGCCCGCCTGCAGCGCGGCGACGGCGAGGCGGCTGTGCAGGTGGGTGGGCAGGCAGACGTCCACCACGTCCACGTCCGCGCGCTCGACCAATTCCTGCGCGTCCGCGTAGACGGCGATCCCCGCCAAGTCCAGTTCCTTCAGGCCAAGATCGATGTTGCCGTTGGCCAAGAGGCGGCCCTGGCGGCGCTCCGGCTCGGCGTCGGCGATGGCCGTCACCTGCACGTCGGCGAGTTGCTGGTAGCGATCGAAATGCCCGCGGCCCATAAAGCCCAGGCCCAAAAGCCCTACGCGTATCATGGTCATCTCCTTGGGGTGCTGCGCTCAGTATAGTACAGCCTCGGGAGGCCGTCAAACAAGAATGCGCCGCAAAAGGTTGCGGCGCATTCTTGTGTTGTGGCGGAATCAGCTCTCGCTGGAGAGGGCGGCCCGCAGCCGTTTCTTGGCCTCGTCCAGGGCGACGCCTTTGGCCAGCGCCAGCTCGCCGGCCAGGAAGGCCTCGGCCTGCTCCAAGAGGCCGCGGTCGGCCTGGGTCAGTTTGTGGGTCTCGCCGCGGCCAGCCAAATCGCGCAGCGCGGTGGCGATCTCGATGAGGTCGCCGCCACGGATGGTGTCCTTGATCCCGTCCTGGCGCTCCTGGTATTCGTCCGACAGGCTATCGGGCGCGCCGCCCAGGATGGCCCACATCGCTTCGATGATGTGCGAGTTGCTCACCGGGCGAAGACCCACCTCATCCTCGCGTCCGACGGGGACCATGATGGTCATGTTCTTGGCGGGCATGTGGATCTCGTAATACTGATTGGTGTGATCGAGAAAGCTGCGCTCCCGAATCGCCTTGATCCGGCCCCCGCCATAGGCGGGATGTACGACCATGTCCCCAATAGAATAAGCCATGTCACCTCCAAACGACTGCTGTGCTGCGGCCTCTAGCGATCGGGGCGCGGGCGCCCCAAGGCAATGCCCACCGCTCGGGGGCTTTCGGGTGGGCGAGAGGCATCGAACCCCACCACCATTATAGCTGGCTTGGGCCCCGGTGGCAAATACGCCTGGCGGCGTTACGGGTCAACGATCTGGCCCTTGCGCGTATAGATGTGAATAGACATCTGGTGCAGGATGGTGAACCGCTCGGGCGCGATCCGCTGGAGCAGGGCCGCGTGCTCGGCGTCAAAGGCCTCGGTCTGCTCGGGGCTCAGCGCCGCGCCGACCCCGCGGCAGGCGCGGATGCGCCCGCGCCAGGAGTCGCGCGTGAAGGGAAGCGGCTGGTGGATCAGGTGAAAGGTCTTGAGGTCGAAATGGCCTTGCGCCCAGAGGAGAAGGGGGGCGATCTGGCCGCGGTAGGCGGCGCCCTTCCAGTTGGGGTTGTAGCGCAGCACCAGCGCTTCGCTCTGCTGGGCGATGGGGTCCCGGAAGGGGAGCCAGTTCAGATGGGTGAGCACCAGCAGTCCCTCCGGCGCCAGCCAGCGCAGCACCTTGGGGATCAGCGCCGACGAGTCAAAGTACAGCCAGGATTGCCCCGCCGAGATGGCATCGAACGAGGCTAGGGGGAACTCGGCCGCCTCGGCGGGGATGGCGTCGAAGGGGATGTCGAGCCCCTCGGCGGCGGCTAGCAAGCGGGCCTGCTCGATCTGGTTGGCGGCGATATCGAGCCCGCGGACCGCGGCGCCGCGCCGGGCAAAGGCCCGCGCCAGCACGCCGGTGCCCGTGCCCAGATCGAGGATGCGCTGGCCGGGCAGGCCGACGCCCAACGCGGCCAGGGCGTCGTAAAAGCTCTCGGGATAGCCGGGACGATAGACGGCGTAATCGCCGGAGGTCTTTCCCCAGTCAAAGTCGCGGCCGTCGTCAACGCGGTCAAGTCGCATACAATGGCCTCCTGGTAAAAGGGACGCGGATTCGCAAGATCACACGGATCGAGAGGATGAGGTCACCAGATCTGTTCCATCCGCTCGATCCGTGTCCATCAGAGCTCATGGCGAGGGAACGTTGGCTGAGTCCGCACTGCCGCCAAGCAGCCTCTGGAAGGCCCGCTCCAGCCCGTGCGCGAACGCGACCGACGCGTCCACATAGGGCAGGCCAAGACGGGCGCACTCGTCGCGGAGGAAGCGGCTCCAGTCGATCATCTCGGCGCAGAGGTTCAGCACGTAGCCATCGTCGTGGTGCTGAATCCAATCGTTGACGTTGCCGGCGTGGCGGCGAATCTCGGCGAGCTTGCGCGGGGGCGTGGTCTCGGTATAGCCGATGAAGCAGGCGCGCACCAGGCCCGGATACTCGGCCATGAAGGCCGCCACGCCCTGGGGCCAGAGCGCGTCACCCTCCACGGTGTAGGCGGGCTCCACCTCGACGACGTTGCGGAGCAGGCCAACCAGCCGCGGCCAAAGCGCCTCCGCCTTGGGGCGCGTGGGCGACTCGCCGACGATGCCCAGCTCGGGCGCGCCCTGCTCCAGCGCGGAGACGAAATAGTCCACGCACAAGTAGGGAACCTGGTGTTCGCGGAACAGGCGATGGGCGAGGATGGTCTTGCCCGCCCGCGCCGCCCCGCCGATGAGGTAGAGCATGGGCGGCCTCCTACGCCAGTATCGCCTCCAGGCGCGCCATCTGGCCCGCGGGCAGCGCGACCCGCCGGTAGGCCTCCCCGTACTCTGACGGCGACACGGCCTCGGCTGGGAGGTTATGCGCCAGCGACGCCAGCGGCGCGGGGAACCTGACGGTCACCGTTTGCGCCCGGTCGGCGACCAGCTCGGCGCGGACGGAGCGGGCGGCCATGTCCCAGCGAATGGAGACGGTGAGGCCGCCGCGGGCGCGCAGGCCCGTCACCTCGCCCTTGGCCCATTTGGCCGGCAGGGCGGGGAGGAGCTTGATCCAGCCCGGCGCGGAGAACAGCAGCATCTCTAGCGCCGCCGCCGCCACGCCGAAATTGGCGTCGATCTGAAAGATGGGATCGGTGCCGGGGCCGCGGCCCAGCGTCAGGCCCATGCCGCGCCAGTCGTTGTGGTAGGTGAGCAGGTTGGGTCCGAGGCACGCGCGGGCGATCAGCTCCAGGCATTGCAGGGCGCGGTCGCCCTGGCCGAGCCGGGCATAGATATTCGCCATGTGGGCGAAGGACCAGCCGGTCTGCGAGTTGAGCCCCACCACCAGGCGCTTTTCCACCGCCACGCGGCAGGCCTCAAAAAGCTTCGGGTGGGTCTCCGCCATCACCTCGCGGCCAGGAAAGACGGGATAGATGTGCGACTGGTGGCGGTGGTGATAGTTGTCCGGCAGGCCGGGGTGAATCCACTCCTTGATCGCGCCATCGGCGTTCACCTGATAGTCGGGGAGCTTGTTCAGCACCGCTCGCCAGCGGGCCACCCCCTCGGCCTCGACGCCCAGCGCCTCGCAGGCCTCGCAGAGGTTGGTCAGGAGCTCTTTGGCGATGGCGATGTCCATGGTGGCGTTGACGGTGCACAGCGACCCGCCGGGGATGGCCGGGCGGTTCTCCGGCGAGAGGGAGGGCGAGACCATCAGCTTGCCATCGGGCCCCTCGAAGAGGAAATCCTCGTAAAAGAGGGCGACCTCTTTCATAAAGGGCACGGCGCGCTGGCGCAAAAAGGCCGTGTCGCCGGTGTAGAGATAGTAGTCGACATAAAGCTGGGCCAGCCAGCCCGCGCCCGCCGTCCAGTTCAGCCAGGGGCCATAGTGGAGCAGGCCGTGGGTGCTCTGCGAGATGGGGACGAGGATGCCGCGGCAGCCGTAGAGTCGCCGGGCGTTGATGCGATTGTCCTCAAGAAACTCGTCATAATAGTCAAAGTAAGGCAGCGCTGTCTCGGCCAGGTTGCCCGGCAGCGCCGCCCAGTAGTTCATCTGGATGTTCTCGTCGTTGTGATAGTCCGAGGCCCAGGCCGGGTTATAGTCGCCGTTCCAGACGCCCTGCAGGTTGGCGGGCAGCGACCCCGGCGCGGACGAGCAGATCAACAGGTAGCGGCCATAGGCGATCAGCCGCTCGATGAGCGCGGCGGGCACGTCGCCGTCGTAGCCGTCCAGCAGCAGTTCCTCGTTGCAGCGCGCAACCTCGGCCTCCGGCGCGCCGAGGTCCAGCATCGCCCGGGCAAAGAGCGGAGCGTGCAGCGCGGCGTGGCGCGCCAGGAGCGCGTCGTAATCGGCGGGGAGGGCGGCAAGCCTGTCACGGAGCCGCGCCAGCGCGGGGCCGCTTGGCTCGTTGGCAAAGAGGCCGACCAGCACCAAGGCCTCGTCGGCCCCCTCCACCCCGATGCGCTCGCCTTCCAGGCGGGCGGCGCCGCCCTTGGCGGCCACCCTCGCCACGGCGCCGAACTGGCCGCCGTCGCTGTACGTGCCGGTGAGGGTCAGCCACCCGTCGGCGGGCGAGGCCTCATCAAGAGCGGCGCTCGCCGCAAAGGCGATGGGGATGCCGCCGGGGTGTTCTTGCCGCCAGGCGCCCATCTGGGGGGCGAGGTTGGATCCATGGGGGATCAATTGCAGCCTGCACGAGACCGCCCCGGGCTCGGTGCAGGCGATGCGCGTCGCCACCACGTCATCGGCGCGGGAGACGATGGTGGCGCGGCGATAGTCGCGCTCTCCCTCGCGCCAGGAGACGCTGGCCTCGGCGGTGGCAAAGTCCAGCGCCCGGCGGTAGCGGGTGAAGGCCGCCTGGGTGTCCATCTCGATGGCCAGGTCGCCGGCGGGGTGGTAAGGGTCCACGCGGCCCAGGGGATAGCCGGCCTCGCGCAGCCGGGCATCCAGGAAGAGCGTCGCCTCCTCGTAGCGGCCTTGATCCAGGAGCGCCCGCAGCGCGGGGAGGTGCTCCGAGACGTCGGGGACCGTGGGCTTGGGCGTGCGCAGCCAGAGCTGGTCGTGGTTGAGCAGGATCAGCTCGTTGCGGATGTGGCCATAGACCATGGCGCCGACGGAGCCGTTGCCGGTGGGCAGAGCGTCCTGCCAGCGCCGCGCCGGCTGGCGCGAGACCATGCCGTGGAAGCGATTTGCCATATGAGTACCCCCGGGAACGGGACACGGATTCGCACGGAGCACACGGATCAGGATCAGCGCACGTCGGGATCATCCGTGGAAATCCGTTCGATCCGTGTCCGAATGTCTCGCACTTTCATCGGAAACGTTGGCGCCAACTCTTTACACAAACCGCTCCGGCCGGATCGGATACACGCCCCACTCGTCGCGACAGCGTTTCATCTCGAGCACGTTCTCGCGCTTGGCGCCCACGGCCAGCGAGTGGCTGGAGCCCATGATATAGCCGCCGCCTGGCGCGGCGTGCTGGAAGGCGTGGCGGGCGTCGGCGCGGATGTCCTCCGGCGTGCCCATGATGATGTGCTCGTGCCAGATGCCGCCCCACAGGGTGGTCTTGGCGCCCACCTCTTCCTTCAGCCGCTTGATGTCCATGCCGCCGCTGGCCTGGATGCCCTCGTAAGCGTCGTAGGTCTCGGCGAGGTCCTGGACCACGGGCCAGACGTGGCCGCAGCAGTGCTTGAGCACCATCAGCCCGTGGCGGTGGGCCTCGGCGACGTGCGCCCGATGCCAGGGCAGAACCATCTCGCGATAGATCTTGGGGCTGGCCAGCATGTTGGTGCTGCTCCCCAGGTCGCCGGGGGGCATGATGGCGTCCACGCCCAGCTTGGCAAAGACCTCCACCTGGCGCACCATCCGCTTGCCCGCCAGCTCGGCGACCTTGCGCGCGATGTCGGGATAGAGCAGCAGGTTCATCCACTCTTCGGTGTCGTTGGGGCCAAAGGTGGGGAAGGAGAGGTCGCGGGAAAAGGCCACGATATAGTGGGTGCCCTTCATCTCGCGCACGACGTGCCGGACCAGCTCCCACTTGCTATCGTCGGGGTCTTCCAGCGGCTCGCTGTCCACCGCGTCGATCTCGGCCTGGAGGCTCTCCACCGTGGGCGCGACGTAGGCCTCGGGGTTGCGCCAATAGGGCATCAGCCGGTGGGTGGCGATGGAGACGCGATAGAGGTTGCCCTTCTTGTCGCGGTAGGTCTCGTCATCCACCTTTTCCATGGGCTCGGGGTCCTCGCCTGCCCGCGGCACCACGGGCACGCAGACGATGTCCATCTCCAGGGCGCGGTGCAGGTCGGGGATGTCCCGCTTATAGTCGGCCACAACCTCGTCGCGGCGGCCTTCCCAGAGCGCGATCGTCTCGTCCATTTTGGCGTGGACCAAGGTCTTGCGGCCCAGAATGTCCTCAAAGACGTTATAGTCGACATAGTGTTCGCCCCAGGGGATGCGATCCGGCTCGCGGTGCTCCAGCGTGGCGATGACCCGTTCTCTTGGCAGCATATTGTCGTTCCCTCCGGCGGTTAACAGACTGTCGCGCATGATAGCACAAACCGCCTCGAGCCCCAAAACGGGCATTTGGCCCGCTGACGCCGCTGGGGCTATAATGGGCGTCGTGGCGATGATCGTTCAAAGGGGAGGCGCAACATGGAACAGCGTAGGCTGGGCAGGACCGGCATCGAGGTGGGGATCATTGGCCTGGGCACGGAGCACCTGCCGCGGGACCGCCAGGTGATGGACCGGGTGCTGGGCATGGCCGCCGAGGCGGGGGCCAGCTATATGGACCTGCTGTACGTGGATGCGGGGTACTGGGAGGCCTTTGGCGATCTCTACGGCGCGCGCCGCGACAAGATCGTGGCGGCGGCGCATTGGAACTCGGCCGAATGTCATGACGCGGACGAGAGCGAAAAGAGCTTTGACAACGTCCTGGCGCACCTGGGCGAGCACGCGGAGGTCGGCCTGATCACCATGGTGGACACCATGGAGGGCTGGGACGGCTGGGCGCAGCGGTCGCTGGAGCGGCTGATCCGCTACCGGGAACAGGGGCGCATCGACGCTATCGGCTTGAGCGGGCACGTCCCGGACGTGGCGCTCAAGGCGGTGGAGGGAGGCCAGATCGACGTGCTGATGTTCCCCGTCAACCTGTTGGGGCGCAACGAGCCCGCCGAGATCGCGCTGCGCCGGGCTTGCGCCGAGCGAGGCGTGGGGCTGGTGGCGATGAAGGCCTATCACGGCGGCATGTTGCTGCGCGCCAATGACCAGCCGACGGGGATCACCACGAACCAGTGCCTGTCCTACGTCTTTTCGCTGCCCATGGTCTCGACGGCGGTGCCGGGGCCCAGGAGCGTCGAGGAGTGGGCGGCGACGCTGGGCTACTTGCAGTCCAGCGATGAGGAGCGCGCGTACGGGCCCGTCTCCGCCAGGTTGCGAGAGATCCTCAAGGGTCAGTGCGTGCTCTGCTTCCACTGCATGCCGTGCCCGCAAGAGATCGAGATCCCCTGGGTCATCCAGCACGTCGATTGGGCGCGCAAGGGGGTCACGGAGGAGCTGCGCAAGGGCTATGCCGGGTTCACCGTCAAGGCCTCGGCCTGCACCGACTGCGGGCTCTGCGAGGAGCGCTGCCCCTACGACGTGGCGATCATGGACAAGATGCATCGGGCGATGGCGCTATACGGGTCGTGAGCTGAACGCGATCCAGTCCGTCCGGGTGAGGGTGGCGCTGCGGCGCGTGCCCGGCGCATTGACCAAGTGCCAGGCGACGTACTGCTCGGCGAAGGGGTGATCGGCGGACATGCCGTCCACCGGCACGACCACGCGCAGCCCGCGCAGCGCGGCGCCGGTGGCGGTGTGCAGCACCGCGCCATGGGCGGAGGTGCCGACGATGACCACGGTCTGGATGCCCCGCGCCGTGAGGAGCGCCTCCAGCTCGGTGCGGAAGAACTTGTCCACGCCGGTGCGGACCACCGCCTCGCCGGCGAGCGGGGCCACCTCGGCGCGGATGTCGCTGGGCTCGCTATGGGGGACCAGGGAATAGATCACGGCCACGCCAGCGGCGCGCGCGGCGGCCAACAGCCGCTCCACTGCCGGGAGGCTGGCCACGCAGCGCGGCCGCCGCTCGATGGTGCAGTTGGCGTATTGGATGTCCAGCACCAGGAGGGCGGTGGTAGCCGGGTCCAGCGTCACGCGCTGGAGCTCGGGCGCGGGCGGCCGCTCGATCTCGGACCATTGCTCGATGATGGTTGCGGTTGGCATATCGCTCATCTCCAGGAAATGGGACGCAGACCGCGGGATAGAGGGGATCAAGAGGCTGATCGTCCTGATCCTACGAATCTGCGTCCAGTGATTCTCCGCTCGCGAACGTGGCCAGGGCGTAGGGGTGGGCGGCGGTGGGGCCCAGGGGGCGCAGCCAGGGTTGCGCCGCGACGGTGGCGGTGGAAGGGCCATAGCTGCAAACCACCAGCCGCCGAGCCCTCGTCTCTCGCTCCAGCCGGTCCAGCACCTCGCGCAGGATGCTCCCCGTGAACGGCGCGAACATGAAGGCCACGTTGGCCTCGCCATAGTCGGCGGCCCTGGCGTCGAGGTTGAGAAACTCGACCCCCTTCAGCCGCAGCTCGGCGGCGCGCTCGCGGGCGAACTGGCAATAGGCGGGCTCGCGCTCGATGCCGCGGGCCCGCGCCCCGGTGAGCAAGTGGACCAGGATGGTCACCTGGCCCAGCCCGGAGCCCAGGTCGAGAAAGAGGTCGCCCGGCCCCAGGGGGACGCTATCGACCAGCTCGAGCACGGCGCGGGCCGGGGTCAGCTCCAGTTGGATCATCTCCCGGTCCAGGGCGCGCTGGGCCGTGGGCGGGCGGCCCAACCGCAACACCCCCTCCACCAGCCGGTCTAGCGCGTCATAGCCTGCGTGGACCTGCCCGCGCTCGCCGCGGCGGTAGCGCGTGAACGGGTCGAGCCGGGCGCGGAGCGCTTCGCCCCGCAGCGCGCCGGAGCGGATCCCCGCGCGCACCTGGTCAAAGAGCGCCCGATCCACCTGCGCGAGCTGGCGGCGCAGCGACCCCGCCCGGCGGCGCAGGGCGGCGAGGTCCTCCCACTTGCGCAGGCGCACCAGCGCCTCGGCCCACTCCACGAGCCCCAGGGCCTCTTCTCGGCCAGCCAGGTTCCCCGGCGCGAGGAGCGAGGCGTCGGCGGCCAGCGCATTGAGCTGCGCGCAGATGGCCTGCGGGTCGGTCTCCATCGCTCTCCCTAGCTAGCGCCGCGGCGCCAGCGGCCAATCGCGGAGGCCGATCCGCGCGGCCCACTCGCCGTACCAGCGCATCATGCGCTCGGCGCGGCCGGGGTCAGCGGCGCGAAGGTCGTGCAACTCGGTGCGGTCCTCGGCCATGTTGTAGAGCTCCCAATCGCCCGGGTATTTGCGCACCAGTTTCCAGTCCCCGTCGCGCACGGCCAGGTTGCCCTCGTGCTCCCAAAAGAGCACCCCCTCGCGCTGCCAGGGCTCGCCGCGCAAGGCGGGCAGGAGGCTCTCCCCCTCCAGCGGCTGGACGGCGCGGCCGCCGTATTCGGCGGGTTGGGCGACGCCCGCGGCCTCCAGGAAGGTGGGCATCAGATCGATGATGTGGCATGGGGCGTGGAGGATGGCGGGCTGGCGAATCGTCGCGGGCCACTGCACCACCAGCGGCGTGGCGATGCCGCCCTCGTGGACCCAGTGCTTGTAGAGGCGGAAGGGGCTGTTGGAGGCGTTGGCCCAGGGCAGGTCATAGCTCATAAAGGTGTCCGGCCCGCCGGGGCGCACCCCCGACAGGTTGCCGACGCGGATGGGCTGGCCATCGGGGGTCTGGGTGGCGTAGCGCTGGACGTGGCCGTCCTCGCGCAGCAGCTCGGCGCAGCCGCCGTTATCGGAGAGGAACATGACCAGCGTGTTCTCCTCCAGCCCCAGCGCGCGCAGCTTGGCCAGCACCTGGCCGATGCCCTGGTCCATGCGGTCCACCTGCGCGGCATAGACGGCCATGCGCAGGTCCTCCCAGTCTGGGTCTGGCACGTCCTCCCAGGCGGGCGCCCCCTCGTCCCGCGGGGTGATCTCCCACCGGTCGCTCAGGATGCCCAGGCCCTTGGCCGACTCGTGGCGTGAGGCGCGTAGCGCATCCCAGCCGCCGCGGCGATAGCGCCCCTCGTACTTGGCGATGTCCTCGGGGAGGGCGTGCAGCGGCCAGTGTGGCGCCGTGTAGGAGAGGAACAGGAAGAAGGGCCGGCCCTCCGCGTGGGCGCCGTCGATCATCTGGCAGGCCTCCGCGGTGATCCGGTCGGTGTAGTAATAGCCCTCGCCCTCCGGGTGGATGACCGTGTCGTCGCGCAGCAGGGCGTGGGGGTGGAAAAAGCTCCCCGCGCCGTCCAGCGTGCCGTAATAGCGGTCAAAGCCGCGCTGGCGAGGCGTGGGGTGACCGGGGCCGCCGGGATCCCAGGAGCCGGGATCCATGGCGTTGTAGCTGCCGCCGACGTGCCACTTGCCGGACATGAGGGTGCGGTAGCCGCCCAGCCGCAGCGCCTCGGCGATGGTGACGCAGTCGTCGCGGAGGTAACCCTGGTATTCGGGATAGCCGTGGTTGCCCACCATGTGGCCCACGCCGGCCTGGTGAGCGTACAGGCCCGTGAGGAGCGACGCGCGGGTGGGGCAGCAGCGCGCGCCGTTGTACATCTGGGTGAAGCGGATGCCTCGCTCGGCCATGGAATCGAGGTTGGGCGTGCGAATCTCGGCGCCGAAGCAGCCGATGTCGGAGTAGCCCATGTCGTCGGCGAGGATGAGAATGATGTTGGGGCGCGGGGGCGTGTCGGGCATGGCGGCCTCCTCGGCCGGAAAGGGTACGCGGATTTCCGCAGATCGCACGAATCTCCGCGCTGCAAGAACCAGGAGTTGGAACCTCGAAACACGCGAACCACACGAAAGAGGCCAAGGCAGATTCGGGTTTCGTGTGCTTGTGTGTCTCGTGACTCCGCGCGGAGCAACCCGTGGCGGCAATATAGCACGGGGAGGGCGCGGCGGCAAATAGCGTGGCGGCGCGACTTTGGCCGCCCGGCATATGACGGGCGGCACTTGTGCCGGAACGTGCGCCACCCTATACTGATAGCGGGCGCCATCCGCCCTTCGCTATCATTTGCTGCATTTGGAGGTCACCCATGCGCGTGTTACTGACCGGAGCCTTTGGCAATGTAGGCACCAGCGCCTTGGAGGCGCTCTTGGTGGGCGGGCACCAGGTCCGCTGCTTCGACGTTCGCAACAAGGCGAACGAGCGCACCGCGCGCCGCTACCAGGGCCGCTGCGAGGTCCACTGGGGCGACTTGCGCTCCGCCGACGACGTGGCCGCCGCCGTGCGCGACCAGGACGTGGTGATTCACCTGGCCTTCATCATCCCCAAGATGTCCGTCACCGGCGTCGAGTCGGAGCGCCGCCCCGACTGGGCCCGGGCGATCAACGTGGAGGGGACGCGCCACCTGGTGGAGGCGATGCTGGCCCAGCCCACGCCGCCCGAGCTGATCTTTTCCTCGTCGGTGCACGTCTATGGCCGGACGCAGAACCACCAGCCGCCGCTCACCGCCGACGATCCGGTGGACCCCCTGGAGCACTATTCCAAGCACAAGATCGAATGCGAAGAGATGATCCGCGCCTCGGGCCTGACGTGGGCGATTCTGCGCTTCGCCGCGGCGATGCCGCTGGATATCCGGCCGGACACGGGGATGTTCGACGTGCCGCTGGAGAACCGCATGGAGTACGTCCACACGCGGGACGTGGGACTGGCGCTGTTGCACGCCGCGACCAGCGAGACGATCTGGGGCAAGACGCTGCTCATCGGCGGGGGGCCGCGCTGCCAGTACCACTTTCGCGAGATCGCCCAGACGATCCTGGAGGGGATGGGCGTGGGGATGCTGCCCGAGGAGGCCTTCAGCCGGGTGCAGTTCTGCACCGACTGGATGGACACGGCGGAGAGCCAGCGGCTGCTGGACTATCAGCGCCGCGACCTGACCCACTATGTCCGCGAGATGCAGGCCGTGTTGGGCTGGCGCATCCCGCTGATCCGGCGGTTCCGGCCGCTGGTGCGCTGGTGGCTGCTGCGCCAGTCGCCTTATTACCGCGATGCGCATCGGGCGGGCAAGCGCCGTCAGGTTCCCGGTACAGTAGTTTAGGACTGGACTCGGGATAACGGCCGCGGCAGGATGCCTCGCCTTGCCGCGGCCTATCTATGCTCCGATCACCCGGCTGCGTCGCTCCAACAGCAGCACATCCCGCCACAATCCCGCGAGAGTGCCGCGCTCCATCTGCCCCAGCTTTTCGCGGACCCCCACAAGGCGGAAGCCGTGCTGATAGTGGAGTCGCAGGCTGGCCTCGTTCTCGGGGAAAACGCCCGCCTGCAGCGTCC
>ERZ747221.3394-NODE-3394-length-12739-cov-4.400806_pt1 | contig 12739 bp, 8 predicted proteins | sample MGYA00374949_ERZ747221 | MGnify/ENA primary metagenome ERZ747221 (study PRJEB28779, sample SAMN05720172) | bioreactor metagenome | isolation source: Anaerobic biogas reactor | place: USA:Washington, USA | collected 2015-08-08 ... | reverse complement strand
GCCGCGGCAAAGGATGCCGCGGCAGAGGATGCCGCGGCAGAGGCCGCCACGCTGGCCGCGGAGGCGGACGCCGCCGCGGACGTCGCGACGCTGCTCGATTGCCTGCTGGGCGCCGTCGAGCGGGCGCTGGCCCCCCGCGTGTGCGGCGTGCACGTCCCCGCGGGAGAGGGACGCAACCTCCCCGTGGTGGCGCTGCGAGGGTTGGCGGACGATGCGCTCGGCGACGCGGGGCGCCTCGCCGAGGCCGCAACGCGATGGCGCGCCGCCCACCCGGTGGCATTGTCGACGCCCCTCGCCGGCGAGGATGGGCGTGATAGCTTGCCCGCGCTGCTCGCCGCCGCCGGCTGCCACAGCCTGATCTCCGCGCCGTTCGAGGCGCGTGAGGGACCGCCGGGGTTGGCCTTCGTCGGCCTCAGCGACGCTCATCCGGGGGAACAGGGCGTGGAGCTTTTGAACCTGTTCGCCCGCATCGGCGGGCTCGCCCTGGGGCGCCTGCAGACGGCGGAGCGCGTGGAGCAGCAGCGCCGCCAGAGCGACGCCATCTATCGCGTGAGCCTGGCGCTCACGGCGACCCTCGACCTGGAGCACCTCCTCAGCCTCATCGTGCGCCTGGCCACCGACACCGCCCCTCGGGCCACCAATGGCGTGCTGCACTTGCTCGACGAACGGACGGGCGAGTTGCACCCGCGGGCGCTCTCCTTCGTGGGCGAGGTGCGCCCCGACGCGCCCGGACGCAGCCAGATGCGCCAGGGGCATGGCGTGGCCGGCGTGGCCCTGGAGCGGGGTCAGGTGATCAACGTGCCCGATGTCGCCCGCGACGCGCGCTTTGTGCGGGTGGGCGACGTGCGCCCCTTTGCCAGCATGCTCGTGGCGCCGCTGCTGCTCGGCGAGCGCCGCATCGGCACCCTGAGCATCGACTCGCCCCAGACGGACGCCTTTACCGAGGCGGACGAGCACCTCCTGCTGACGCTGGCCACCCTGGCGGCGGCCGCCATAGAGAACGCGCGCCTGGTGGGCGACCTCCAACAGAGCCTGGCGGATCTCAAGCGCACCCAGGAGCAGCTCATCCAATCGGAAAAGCTGTCGGCCATCGGCCAGCTCATCGCCGGCGTGGCCCACGAGTTGAACAACCCCCTGACGGCTATCATGGGGTACGCTCAGCTCCTGCAGTCGGACGAGGAGCTGGACGAGGTGGTGACGCGCGATCTGACCAAGATCCACGCCCAGGCGCAGCGGGCGGCGCGTATCGTGCAGAACCTGCTCACGTTTGCGCGCCAGCAGCACTTTCGCCGCGAGTACCTCGACATGAACGACGTCATCGCGCGCACCGTCGAGCTGCGGGCCTACCAGCTGCGCGTGAGCAACGTGCAGGTACACCAGCAGCTGGCCGCCGAACCGCTGGGCGTGTTGGCCGACACCAGCCAGATGCAGCAGGTGCTGCTGAACCTCATCAACAACGCCCACGATGCCATCAAGAGCTGCAAGGCGGAGGGCAACATCACCATCGCGTCGCGCCTAATCGACGGGATGGTGCAGGTGCGGGTGAGCGACGACGGCCCCGGCCTGGACGCCGAGACGCGCAAGCACCTCTTTGAGCCGTTCTACACCACCAAGGAGGTGGGCAAGGGGACGGGCCTGGGCCTGTCGATCTGCTTCGGCATCGTGAGCCAGCACGAGGGGCGCATCCGCGCCGAGGGGGAGTCCGGCGAGGGCGCCACGTTCGTCATCGAGTTGCCCCTCGCCAGCGAGACCGAGCACCACGGCAGGCGCGCCAAGACGCCGCAGGCGAGAACGCCCCGCGGGCGCTCGGTGCTGCTGGTGGAGGATGACGAGGAGGTAGCCTCGCCCCTACAGCGCTTTCTCGTCGAGGATGGCCACCACGTGGCCCTGGCGCGCGACGGGCAGGCCGCCCTGGAGCGCATCGCGGACCTGCGCCGGGCGGGCGCGCCCCCCGACCTCGTCATCTCGGACATCAAGATGCCGGGGCTCGACGGGCCGGCGCTGTACGAGCACCTGTGCCAGCAGGGCGAAGGGCGGCCCGGCCGCATCCTGTTCATCACCGGCGACACCCTCAGCCCCGACACGGCACAGTTCCTGGAGCGGAGCGGCGCACCCTGCCTCGCCAAGCCCTTTACCGTGGAGGAACTGCGCCGGGCCATCGCCGGCGCGTTCGAGGCTCCGGACGGTGTGCAGGCCGCCCCGCCTGCTCAGTGGTAGGCAGCCGCCGGCGCGCCCTGAAAGGGGGGCGTCAAGCCGCGCCCTCGTCGCGGCCGCCAAGCCGGTCGATGAGGCGGAACATGGCGCGTTCCAGGGGATCGCGGTAGCGCCAGAACAGGGCGAGGAGCGCCAGGGACGCCGCCGCGATGAGGGCGATCTCGCCGGCGGTGAGTTCCCCGGCATGGGCGCCCAGCAGCACCGCCACCACCACCCCGGGGGCTCTCCCCACCGTCGCCAGGAGCAGCAGCTGCGACAGGCGCAGCGACGACAGCCCCGCCACAAAGGCCGCCAGGTCGTCGGGCAAGAAGGGGAGCAAAAAGATGAGCAGGAGGGCCAGAGGGCCGCGCCGCTCCAGCGCCCGATCCAGCCTCTCCAGCCTCTCGGCGGGGACGAGGCGCTCCACCAGGGGCCGCCCGTAGCGCCGCGCCAGCCCCATGGCGATGGCCGTGCCCACCACCAACCCCACCATGCATAGCACCGTGCCCCACAGCACGCCATAGAGGTATCCCGCCACGATACTGGTGATCTGCCCCGGGATGGGGGCGAGCAGCACCTGCGCCACCTGGAACCCCACGATCGCGGCCGGGCCCCAAGGGCCCAGGTCTTGCACGATGCGTTCGACCTCCTCGCGTCGCGAGACGATGTCGAACCAGCCCCCGCGCCAGGCAACGGCCACCGCCGCCGCCAGCAACACCAGCACGAGCGCGCCCCCCGCCATGGACGTCCGACGCCGCCTCATGGCGCGCCCGCCGTGTAGATCCAATAGCGCCCCACCGCGCGGTAGCCGGCCCGCAACCACGTGATCGCCTCGTCCCCCTCTCCGGGGTCCGCGGGGATCGGCGGCGCCAGGTAGCCGACCTCGTCCAGCCCCAGCGCCCGGGCGCGCTCCACGAGCCCGAGGGCCAGCGCCAGCAGCGCCCGCGGCGAGGCCGCCCAGTGGCGCTCCAGCCACAGGCCACGATAGGCGAGGGTGTGCGCCCCCTGTGCCTCGGCGAGGGCAACAAAGCGCCCCCCCTCGTCGCGTAGGCGCAGCACCTCGCGGCCGGGTCCGTCGGCGCCGAAGCGCAGCGGCGGATCGGTGGGCGTCGCGAGCGTGCCCTCTTGGGCCGTGAGGGCGTCCCAGCCCTCCGGGAGGTACGGGAGCGGCGCCTCCCCCTGCAGTTCAAAGACCGTCAGGTCGCGCGCCAGAGGGTCTCGCCGCAGGCCCGCGCGCTCAAAGGCGCGCTGCGACGCCGCGTTGTCGACCGCGACGACGCCGCGGAAGCGGAGCACGCCCCGCTCGCGTGCCTCGGCCATGGCGGCCCGCAGCAGGGACGTGGCGATGCCGCGCCCGCGATGGGCGGGGAGCACGCCGAGCATGTCGAGTTCCAGCCGCGCGCCGGCGTCGGTGGGCGTCTCAAAGGTCGAGCAAAAACCCACCGCCCGCCCCTCGGCCAGCGCCAGGTAGGCGTGGTGCTCCGGCCGCGCGAGGACGGCCAGCGCCTCCGCGGACGTGTAGGCGCTGTCGCCCAGGCTGGCCCGCTCGACGGCCAGGATGGCGTCAGCGTCCACCGGGATGGGCCGCGCGGCGCGGATGGTGATGGCGGCGTGTGGAGGCTTGTGCTTCATGGCATGACGCTCATGGCATTGGGATTTGACGCCTTGTAGCGCCCATGGTTATGATGGCCGCTATGCTGGCATCGCGATGCTGACATCGCGATGCTGACATCGCCGATGCCGCCATCAGCACTGCCGCATCGGCCATGTCTGACGACCCGCCCGGAAGGGAGCGCTCCATGGACATCTATCGGGACTATGCCGCGGTGTACGACGCCTCGGGGCAGATCTCATTCAGCGTGCGCATGGTGCCCTACCTCCAGCGCCTGCTGGAGTTGCACCCCGTGGAGGGACGAACGCTCCTGGAGCTGGCCTGCGGCACGGGCACGGTGGCCATCGCCTTTGCGGGCGCGGGCTGGCGCGTCTATGGGGTGGACGGCTCGGCAGAGATGCTGGCGCAGGCCCGCGCCAAGGCGGAGGGGATGGGGCTTGGTACCCAAGGCAACCCGCCCATCTGGAGCCAGCAGGACATGCGCCGGTTCGTGCTTCCGGAGCGCGTGCACCTGGCCACCTGTTTATACGACAGCCTGAACTATATGCTCACCAGCGACGACCTGCTGGCGGTGTTTCGCAGCGTGCACGACGCGCTGCTGCCGGGGGGGCTGTTCCTGTTCGATATGAACACCGCCTGGGCCATGGCGACGCAGTGGGATGACGAGACGCTGGTCACCGACAGCGAGGATCTCACCGTCATCTTTCAGAGCACCTACGATGCCGAGCGCCAGCGCGTCTCACTGGTGGCCACGCTGTTCAAGCGCGAGGGCGAGATGTATCGCAAGATCGTAGAGCGCCACGTCGAGCAAGCCTACCCCGAGGAGCATATCGCCACGCTGCTCACCGACGCCGGCCTACGCGTCGAGGCCAGCTACCACTGCTTCCGCACCACTCCCCCCACCCCCAGCACCAACCGCATCATGTGGGTCGCCAGAAAGCACTAACCACAGAGGACAGTCCTACCTGCCGTGGAATCGATGGTACGCGGATTCCGCTGATGGGGCGCAGATCTCCGCTGATGCTCTAGGTTCCTCTGGATCAGCGGAGATCAGCGTTCCATCTGCGTGATCAGCGTACTATCGGTCTCACGCTTGGCGAGGTCGCGGCAGGTGGAGGGCGCGGCCTTGGGCGGCTAGGGCGGCTTCGGCGATCGCTTCGCCGAGGGCCGGGTGGGGATGGATGGTGCGCTCCAGTTCGTCCAGCGTCGCCTCCAGGCCGATGGCCAGCGTCCCCTCGAGCACCAGGTCGCTGGCGTGGGCGCCCATGACGTGCATCCCGAGCACGGCGCCATGTTGCGCCTCGGCCACGATCTTGACAAAGCCCTCCGTCTCGCCCAGGGCAACCGCCTTGCCGAGGTTGGGGAAGGCGAACACCCCCACCTGCACGTCATAGCCGGCGGCGCGCGCCTCCTCCTCGGTCATCCCTACGGCGGCGGCCTCGGGGATGGTGAACACGCAGCTCGGCACGGCGCGATAGTCCATGGCGGCCGAATGGCCGCGCTCAGCGCCGCCGCGCAGGGCATCCTCCACCGCCACCACCCCCTGGTGCGAGGCCACGTGCGCCAGCATGGCGCCGTCCGCGGCCGCATCGCCGATGGCATAGAGCCCCGGCACGGCGGTGCGCATGCGGTGGTCGGTCTGAATCCCCTTGCGCGTGGGCTTGATGCCCAGCGCCTCCAGCCCCAGGCCCTCGACATTGGGGCTGCGCCCGATGGCCGAGAGCACCCACTGCGCCTCGACGCTCTCCTCTCCCTCGGGGGTCATCATGGTGACGCACGCCCCGGAGGCGCCGGAGGTCACGCCGGTGACGCGCGTGCCGGTGCGCACTGCCACCCCGCGCTGCTCGAACGACCACGCCAGCCCCTCGCCGATGGCGACGTCCATGAGGGGCACGAGGCGCGGCAGCATCTCGACGATGGTTACCTCCACGCCCAGGGCGCGAAAGAGGCTGGCGAACTCGGAGCCGATGAAACCGCCGCCGATGATGCAGATGCTTTCGGGCAGTTCCTCCAGCTCCAGCGCACCGCGATGGTCGATCACCGCCGGGCCGTCCAGCCCGGGGATGGGCACGGCCATGGTGCGCGAACCGGTGGCCACGATGACGCGGTCGGCCGTCACCGTGTCCTGGCCGTCCTCCAGGCGCACCGCGACGGTTGTGGGGGTAGAGAGGGTGGCCTCGCCGCGGATGACGTCCACGCCGGCGCGCTGCAGCAGCATGGTGACGCCGCCGACGATCTGCTTCACCACCTGCCCCTTGCGCGCCTGCATGGCGGGCCAGTCGACGGTCGGCTCACCCGCCACGACGCCAAAGGCGCCCGCCTCCTTGACCAGGCTGAACACCTCGGCGCCCCGCAGCAGCGCCTTGGTGGGAATGCACCCCTCGTTCAGGCACACCCCGCCGATCCATTGGCGCTCGATGCACGCCACGCTGGCGCCCAGTTGCGCCGCGCGCAGGGCGGCCACGTATCCCCCCGGCCCACTGCCGATGACGGCCACATCGTATCGTCGTGCCATGTTGCCTCCAAGACGTTCAGAATTTTGTTGTACAGCCATCTATACCGATGGAACACGGATGGGCGGGCAGAGGGGTGGCGAGTAACAGGTATCAGGTTGCAGAACACAGCAAGGCCATCCGCTCGAACCCGTAATCTGACACCCGTCACCTGCTACTAGCATTGCTCCTGACCAGCGTTCACCGGCGCTCTAGCGCTCCAGCAGGCCGCGCGCCACGACCTCCTGCATCACGCGTTGGGGGTCGATCAGCCAGGGGCCATCGTCGCGCAGGCGCAGGACGGCGTCCTCCCCCTCGTGCAGCACCACGGCGCGCTCGCCGTCCATGGCGAGGATGATGGGGCGCTCGGGATCCACGGCCAGGGTATCGCCCAGCGAGAGGGTGGACGCCGACGCGATGCCGACCTCCGCCAACAGACCCGGGCCGATGGGGACGAGCACGCGGCGCTGCGCCTGGGGCGCGAGGTGCAGCGCCACCCCGACGGGCGCCTCCGCGGCCACGGGGTGCAGCATGCCGGCGATGGCCGAGATGCCGATGGTGGCCGGGTCGGCGCGCGTGGCCGCTACCTGGCGCAGGTCGCCGGCGTTCCACACGGCGCGGGCCCCGAGGAAATGGCCGGTCAGTGCGGCCACGTCCACCAGGGCGCCGTCGACGGAAGCGTCGTTCACCAGCAGTTCGAGCCACTTGTGGCGGATGGCGACGCGCGTCACCTCGATCCCATGGAGCGCCACGGCGGCCGCCGCCATACCCGCTACGGTGCCCTCCACGTAGGTGGGGATGATGTTGTTCGTGCCGGTGGAGATGGGCAGGAGCGGGATATCGCCCGCGCCCCTGGCCACCATACGCACGGTGCCGTCGCCCCCCAGAACGATCACCACGCGCACGCCGCGCTCCGCCATGAGGCGGGCGGCCCGCTCCGAGTCCTCCGGCTCACCCGTGGTGGGCACATCGAGGAGATCGAGTTCGGGCGTGTCCTGATCGGCATAGCTCAGGCCATCGACGGCCCGCTCACCCAGGTGGTAGGTATCGGGCATGATGACCGCCCGCTCGACCCCCAGGGCGCGGAGCCCTACGAGGACCCGACGGATGATGGTGACCTTGCCCTGATTATCGACGGAGGCGGCATGACCGACCAGCCGGCGAATGTCCTTGCCAGAGGCAGGGTTGGCGATGATGCCGACGCTCGCAATGTCCTGGTTCAGGGTTGCCCTCCCCCATAGAAATCGCACACCTCTTTGGCGGACGGGAGTGAGGGCTGAGCGCCAAGCCGGGTCGCAGCCAGGGTCCCGGCGCAGGTGGCATAGCGAACGGCGTCCACGAGGTCGCGGCCCTCCAGGAGGGCGACGGCGAGCCCGCCCACGAAGGCGTCGCCCGCAGCGGTGGTATCGACCACGGACACCCGCTGGGCGGGGACGTGGGCCGAACTCTCGCGGGTGACCAACAGCGCCCCCCGGGCGCCCAAGGTGATGACGGCCATGTACACGCCGAGTTCGAGCAGCGCCTGCCCCGCCTCGGCCACCGTCTCCAGATCCTCCGTGACGGGCATCCCCGCCAGGGTTTGCGCCTCGAACTCGTTGACGACCAGGCAAAAGACGCCGCGCATAAAGTCGGCGTCCACGCGCTGGGCCGGCGCCGCGTTCAGGATGACGCGCAGGTCGAGTTCTCGCGCCATCTGGATGGCGGCGCGTACCACGGGCAGAGGGACCTCGAGTTGGGCGACGAGGAAGCGCGCCTCAGCAAACAGGTCGCGGGCGTCGAGGAGGTCTGCTTTGGAGACGCGCCCGTTGGCGCCCGGCACGACGACGATGGAATTCTCGCCCTTGCCGTCCACGACGATGAGGGCCACGCCGGTACTGGCGCGCTCGTCCAGGGCCACGTGGTCCACCCCGACCCCCTGGGCGCGCATGTTCGCGATGAGGGTGGGGCCAAAGCTGTCGGTCCCCACGCGACCGATCATCTCGACGCTGGCGCCGAGGCGCGCCGCGGAGGCCGCCTGGTTGGCGCCCTTACCCCCCGGGACGGTGACAAAGCGCTCGCCCATGACGGTCTCGCCCGGGCGCGGCATGCGCTCCGTGCGCACGACCAGATCCATGTTCAGGCTGCCCAAGACGACCACATCGGGCATCGCGCCGACCTCCTATCGTGATGGTTCACGCCAGCGATTCTAGCATAGGAGGAAAGGTGGGGTCAAAACGCATCGGACCGGCCGGCTGTCCCTTGTGCTGTTACACGAGCAGCCCCACGAGCGCGATCGCCAGCAGCAGCAGCGCGCCGGCGACGTAGGGGGCCAGTGCGGGGCGGGCAACATCGGAGGCTGCCCCCGCCCACAACCTCTCCCAGAATCCGGCCACGAACGGCCAGAGCGCCAGGAGGACGCCCATGACAAGAAGATCCGGTGCCTGGGCGCGCAGGAAGACGAGGGTGTTCTCGCGGGCCTGCGCCACGACCTCGGCGCCGGTGAAGCCACTCTGGGCATAGCTCAAGGCCGCCAGGAGATGAAGCGCCGCGAGTCGTACGGCGTAGGCCGCCGGAAACGCCAGCAGAAGCGCCAGCGACGCCAGTCCGCCGCGCGCCCGCAGCGCGGCGCGCCTGAGGGACAGAGGAGGGTGCGACAGGCGCATCAACAGCCAGCGCCACCAGGCGACGCGGCGCCGTCCCGTCGCCGCCAGGGCGCGCCGCACGCCCTCCTCCCCGCCGAACGCGTCCGCCACGCGCCGGTCGGCGGCGATCTCGGCCACCCAGATTCCGGCCAGGGGGAGAACCAGGGTCTGCACGATGCTGAGGAGATAGACCACGGTGATGCCAGCAAGCCCCGGCCCGAACTGCGTAGCGAGCTGGCGCACCTTGAACCACACCCCCTCCTGGACGTCCAGGCCAAGCGCAGCGTACTCACGCGTGAGGTACCACGCCCCATAGACATAGTGGACCACCATCGGCGCGATAAAGAGGGCAAGGTAGTACAGCCCGGCGAAACGAACGACGGCCTCGAAGGGGCTGCCGACACCGAGGATGGCCACATCCCCCCGCGCGTGGTGGGCCAACTCGTGGCGCAGCACCGCCTCGGCGGCGGGCCGATCGGCCCGCCACAGCACGATCAGGCCGCCGAACAGCGCCAGCGCTGACCGGCCCCAGCCGCGGGGGTATACGAACGCCAGGGGCGCCGTGCGCAGCGGGTTGACGCGAACGATGAGGCGCGGGTTCTGGGCGGCCACCCAGGCCACGATCTCGGTTACCACCGGCAGAGGGGGGGGAGCGGTCAGCCGATAGCGACGCTCCACATAGAGGCGGCGCAGCCAGGGAAGGGCGATCGCGACGACCCCCAGCGTGCGTGCGCCATGGGGGATCAGATCCAGGAGGAAGGAGGGGATCAGCAGCCAGTCGAGGCGATAGCGCCCCGGGTCCAGCGCGCGCATCTGTGTCTGGGCCTGTTGCCACTCGCCATAGACCTCGCGCTGATAGGACACCGTCTCGACCAGCTGCGGCAGGTAGACCAGAAAGAGACCGACCCACAACCAGAGCCACGGAGGGATGTCAACGCGACGCCGCGCGGAACCTTGCTTCTCCATGGCTAGCGCGCCGCGGCGACCTCCTGGACGAACCCCTCCGCCCCCTGGGGCTCCTCCAACAGCGTCCTGAGCACCCGAAAGGTGATAATATCGGAACGATCGTCGTCCATGCCCGAGGCGCGCAGCTCGTGGCCCATCGCCCGAATGACGCGCCGCAGCGGCTCGTAGGTCGCCTCTCCGGGGACGCCGGGGGGATCGGCCTCGGCATCTTTCGGCTTGCCGGCCGCCTTTTCCGCGCGGTCGCGCAGCTCCAGCAGCGCCAGGCCGTTCTTTACGCAGCCCAGGAAATCGCCTGCGTGGCGCGAGGCCAGGGCCGACATGACGACGCCCGCCGACGCCGCCAACGCCTGGAACACCACCGGCATCACCGCGGCGATTCCCTCGGCGCCAAAGCCACCGACGGCGCTCCCTCCGGCCGCACGAAGGTCGTCGCGCTCGCGGCCCCCCGCGACGAACGCCTCGGCCCAGAGGGGCGCCAGGTCGGCCTCCTCGGGCGCCACTTCGTACGCCAACTTGACCGACCAGTCGCGGATACCGGTCATCGCTCTACTCCTATCCTACTCACGAGCGAACCCGACCCATAACCAGTCTAGCGCGGCTCGCGCCGGCGCGCAAGCGCCACGCGACCGCCGAGGACCGTGTTCCGCTCGCCCGCCACCGCCCAAAGAGCCCCCGCAGCGGCATCCCTTGCGTGGGGACCGCTCACGGGGGCTCTTTGGGCGGCGCTGCCGGCCGGACGGGGCGCGGGTGGTTCCCGGCGTCAGGACGGGGGCCCGAGGAACGTCGGCAGGAAGAGGCTGGACTCCGGCCAGGGCGTCCGCCGCGTGAAGGACCACAACCCGCCGCCGCTCCAGTAGAACGTCTGCAGGTCGCCGTGGTGGACGACCATCAGCGCCCCCGGGCTCTTTTGCGGGGCCGGCGCAAAGACATTGTACTGCTCGATCCAGGTGTCGCCGCGGTCGACCGATTCCAGCACCGTGTTCGGGCCGGCCAGATAGACGCGCCCCGGGGCGCGCGGGTCGGCCACCACCAGGGGACCGCTGGCGCCGCCCCCCTCCGTCGTCGGCAATCGCACCGGCGCCCAGGTGTCCCCGCCGTCGACGCTGCGGAAGATGCGCTCCGCCGTCGTGCCCACATAGACTGTGAGCGGGTCGAGGCGGTCGATGGCGATGGACCTGATCGGACGGGTGTCGGTGAACACCTGGACCCAACTCGCGCCACCGTCCACGGTGCGCTTCACAAAGCCCTGGTTGACCTCTTGCGCGCCACCCGCGTAGGCGACCTCGGGGGTCGTGGGATGCACCGCCAGCGCCTCGACCCACGAGCCGGCGGCCATGTGGTGCGTCTCGACCCACGAGCCGGCCACGCCGTCCCCCGTGCTGCGCGCGATGACGGCCTGCCGGGTCAGGGCGTCTCCTGCTGCGGGCTTGTCATAGCCGCCCGCATAGACGGTGGCGGGCCAAGAGGGCGCGGGGGCGATGGCAAAGATGATCCCCTCGGACGGCGGGTCGCCCTCATAGTCCATCGTCGCCGTGTAGACGACCTCCCAGTGCTCCCCGCCGTCGACGCTGCGCTCCAGGGACCCCTGCGCCGCGCTCTGGATGCCGCGATAGACGATGCCCTTTCTCCACGGGTGACTGGCATAGGCGCCAACGTATCCGTCAAGATCGAGCGTCCACGTCGCCCCGCCGTCGGCGCTGCGCCAACCACCCAGGTTGCCCGCCGCCGCGTACAGGCGCTGCAGATCGAAGCGATCCCAGGCCAGCGAGCGCGCGGTGACGAGGGAGGCGATGCCGTCGCTGCTGGGCGCCCAGGTGGCGCCGCCGTCGGTGCTGCGGAGGACGCCATCGGTGCAGCCGCCGGCGTAGAGATGGGCGCCGACTGCGAACTCGTAGCAGTAATCGTCGACGAGGACGCCGTCGCTCCAGGTCTCGCCACCGTCGGTGCTGGCGTACACCGTGCCATTCGTCGTGGCGAGGTAGGCGCCGCCCCCGGGCGAGAACGCCAGATGCTCGCCCCCCTGATCGTGTACCTCCCCCCAGGTATCGCCGCCGTCGGCGCTGCGCAGCACGCTGAACAGCGTGGAGGCCAGGATGACGTTGCCGTCATTCGGATCGATGGCCAGCGCGAGGACTGGACCGGGTACCTCGGCGGTATAGACCTGTGTGGCGCCGGCCCAGTCTCCGCCTTCGACGCGGTAGATTGAGCCCGCCGCATAGCCAGATCCGCCGGGGAACTCGATCCACGCATCGTCTCCACCCACGAAAAAGCGATCCGGCGTGGAGGGATCTTTTGCGATGGCGTAAAAGGCGGTGCGCTCCCCCTCGTTGTTGGGGCGCTCCATCACGCGCTGCCACGTCGCGCCCCCATTCATGCTGCGCAGCACCGCGGGGAGCCCGTACGTCAGGTCGATGTCGTCGATATCCGAGCCGTCGGTAATGGTGACCACGCGCCCCGCCAGCAGAAGCGTGCTGGAGACCTCGGCGCTAATGGTGATGTCGAGAGCCTGCACGAGGGTGCCCGGCTCGATGGCGCCGAGCTCCCTCCAGGTTCCCCCGGCGTCATCGCTGCACATCAACACGGTCTCGTCGCCGCGGGCGCCGCTCAGACAGACCTTGTCGCCGCGCGCCGCCAGGTCGTACACCGGCGCCGGCGGCGCATACACCGCCGCCCACGATGCGCCGCCGTCGGTGCTCTTGAACACGCGGCCGGTGCCGGCGCTGTTCCAGGGCTCCCTGGCGAAGGCATAGAGCACGTCCGGATCGTCCGCGTCCACCCCCAAAGCGTCCACCCGGCCCCCGTCTATCTGCGGCCCGTTGAGGGGGATCCAGGGGCCGCCGACGCTGATGTCGATC
>ERZ747221.3393-NODE-3393-length-12747-cov-2.994712_pt1 | contig 12747 bp, 15 predicted proteins | sample MGYA00374949_ERZ747221 | MGnify/ENA primary metagenome ERZ747221 (study PRJEB28779, sample SAMN05720172) | bioreactor metagenome | isolation source: Anaerobic biogas reactor | place: USA:Washington, USA | collected 2015-08-08 ... | reverse complement strand
CCCCTTACCGCAGCATTCCCAGATTATTCGCCATTCCCGCCACTATGGCTATCATGATAAAAAACATCAGGCCTACTGCGGCTACGGTTGCCAGCATTAGAAAAATGTGGGCACTCATAACTTCCAGTATTCCGGCAGTGCGCGAGTCCCCCAGGGGTTCTACGATAGCAGCGGAAACCTTATAAATCAGGGCTATAGCCCCGATTTTCAGCAGAGGCGCTAAAATCATCCCCACAATTACCAGCACCCCATATATGCCCAGGGCCTGTTTTATCATTACGACATAACCAGCGGCTACCTCAATCGTATCCGAAAACATTTTTCCTACTACCGGAATGGCATTATCGGTGACGAACTTCGTAGTCCTAAGAGCCACCTTGTCCAAAGTAGCAGCATATACGGCCCGCAGGGTGATAATTCCTACAAAAATAGTTAGAAAAAACCCCAGTGATAATTGGGCCAACTGAGTAAAAAATTTACCCATCCTCTCTACCTTCAGGGTATTTGACATATGATTAACCAGGTTAAGAATGGCTGATAGAATAATCAGCGGAAATACTACATTTTTAACCGTAGTAGCAAAAGCCGTAGACACGGTCATTAATAATGGAAACAGCATAGCTGAAGCATTTATATTACCTAAGCCGGCAGTTAAAACCAGCATCTGGGGAAGCATGGCATGCATAAACCCCACCATATTATCTATAGTCTGCTGGCCAATACCCAGTACGATTTTAAAAGAGGTTAAGGCTATGGCACATAGAGCCATAAAACAGGCCAGATAAGACATCTGGGCCACCGACGAAGAAAAAGCCGTCTGTAAATTAATCAAGAGCGCGGATATAACTGAAAGAATTAAAATTTTACCCAGCAGATTAGAATTGGCCATTATTTCCTTAAACAAGAGGCGCAGAAAACTTTGCCCAATTTCCTTTATATTAAATTTCCAATCTCCCCTGATGAAATCCACTAGCCACTCCTTTAAGGGCTTGCCCTCCATCATGGAAGACACTTCATCATCCAGTTTGTCCCGATATTCTTCCAAAGCCAGCAAATCCAGATCCTTTACGGTATCCTCAAAAGAAAAAACCGGTTCACTATCAGCAGCAACGGCCAGGGGAATGCCAGTAATAAAAAGAAAAACCAGCAAAAATCCAGCCAGCAGGTTACACCGGGACGTTCTTTCGTTACACCGGGACGTTCTTTCTGTAACATAATATGTTACAGAAAGAACGTCCCGGTGTAACCGTTTAAGCCCGACGACTAATGATTTAAGCATCCAACTTCCACCTCCGATTTCTGACCTCCGACTTCTGTTCATCCCGGCATTAGCTGCATCAATGATTCCAGTATGGCTATCATTATGGGCAGGGCCAGCACGGCAATAACGATTTTTGAAGCAAACTCCACCTTTTTTGCTACTGCCTGTTCACCTGCGTCCTGGCAGATGGCGGCAGCAAATTCACCCAGGTAGGCTACTCCCAGTATTTTTAAAATAGTAGCAAAGAAAAAGTAATTCACCTCGGCGCGGCGGGTCAGTTCCTGCATCACGTTGAGGATTGAGGCCATTTTGCCCATCATAACGGTAAAAATAATGATGCTGAAAACTATGCTTAAAAGCACTGCGAGAACCGGTTTATCCTGCCGCAAAATCAAGAGCAAAATAGTTGTAACCAGGGCTAATCCAACAATTTGAGCAATTTCCATGGGCACCGCTCCTTACAGGTTAAAGACAGACCTTACTACGGTAAACAGCTGGTTCATTAACTGCACTACTATGATTAAAACTACTACCACCCCGGCCAGGGTAAGCATCTCCGCCTGTTCTTCTTTCTTGGCCTGCTTAAGTACTATTGATAAAACGGAAATCAGTATCCCTATACCGGCAATGCGAAAAATAATATCAATATTCACCCCAACCGCCCCTTTGCTTAAAATATGACACAGGGGGACGTTTTTGTTGTGTCATTACTCCCTAGTGACACAGGGGGACGTTTTTGTTGTGTCATTACTCCCTATAACCGACGACTGACGACATATACGCCCCAGCCGGGTAGACACATACGCCTGCACCCTACGATTTACACGCCTGCACCCTGCTTTTCACGCCTTACTCCTCGCTTCTTGCTTCTCACGCCTCACTCCTAACGACCAACGGCTATTAATCCCCCCACGACTTACGACTTACTATCCCCCTGACGCCTGACGCCTGACGCCTGACGCCCGATGACCGACGACTATATGAGTAAGAGAACCACTACGGTTCCCATTATGAAACCTCCATAGGCCCAGAGCTTGCGGCCTGACCTTAGTTCGTCCCGGGCCTTTTCCTCCTGCAGCCTTAGCTCTTCCTGTAACAGGTTAAACACCTTCTTCTGCTCTGCCGCATCAGACATTCCCAATTGAGCTGCTACACTATTTAATAGCTGCAAATCCCCAGCGTTTAACGAAGAATCCCGGGCCAGCTTTTCCAACCCTTTCCTCCACGCTTCCCCGGCAGTAATACCAGCGCCAACCTGTAATAGATCAGCACTTTCCTGGAAGAGCAAAGACACCGGTTTTTCGCTGAAAGCTGCCGTCCGGCTTAGCGCCCGCGATAGCGGAGTATAAGTACAGGTAATTTCCTTTTCCAGAAATCCCAGTGCCAACCTCATGTTCTTCAGCTCTTCTACTCTCCTATCAAAGCGCCGGGCACCATTTAACCCAAAAACACCAAAACCACCTATTATTAAAGCGATACCTATAGATTTAAATAGCATCTCAACCCCCTCATTTCTAACGGGTACGCGTAATTACATATGAAAATGTGCTCTTCTGTACCAACACGTAATCTGTAGGGGCGAACCCGTGTGTTTGCCCGCAGTTATCATTTCTATCACTGCCAGGCTTAACCCCCCCTGGGTCCGGTGGTTGAGCGGGCAGACACATACGTCTGCCCCTACAATCTATACGCATGCACCTTGCTTCTCACGCCTCACTCCTTAATCCCACCTGACAATATCTTGTATATGACCTGGGCCCTTTTGCCGTGATAGTATAACTGCCAGCTTAAAAGCCCGGGCTGACAACAATTCTCGCATCACCGGACGCTTCTGTAGTTCGTCCAGACTACCGGCGTGGACACTACTGATAACTGCTACCCCGGCATTAACACATTCCTGAATAGCCAAAACATCCTCCTGGCGGCCAATTTCATCAGTAATAATTACCTGAGGGGAAAGGGAGCGCAAAGCCATAATCATCCCCTGCGCCTTGGGGCAGGCATCCAAGACATCAGTCCGCGGCCCTACATCCAGCTGGGGTATCCCCCGGTAACTTCCTGCCAATTCCGAGCGTTCATCAACAATAACTACATTGCGGGCGGGGTAGCGTTTACTACCGTAAGCCAGGAGGCGGGCTAAATCTCTTAAGATGGTTGTCTTACCGCAGCGGGGAGGAGATATAATTAAAGTATTAACGCTAGTCCCACCACTACCGCCATTTATATAAGGAAACAGTGGCCGGGCGCAGTCCTTTACTGCTCGCGCTATACGGAAACAAATGCTGGAAAAGTCTTTCATAGTCTTAACCAACTCCCCCTGCAATACAACCTGTCCTGCCAATCCCACCCGGTGTCCACCGGCCACAGTTATAAACCCTCTTCTTATCTCCTCCTCAAATGCATAAAGCGAATTATCGCTGATAGAGGCTATAGCCCGATATATATCTTCCTCACCTACCACATAGCCGCTCAAAATGTCTGTACTGAGCCGTCCCCGCGGGTCCAGGGTAAAATCCCCATCCCCCACTTTTAACAACAGGGGTTGGCCACAGCGCAAGCGGATTTCTTCCAGTTGCAAACATTTATCTTCTCCCAGCGCCAGCAACAAATCCTTAACCGGTTGGGCAAAGTAGGGAAGTATTTCTCTTTTCAGCAGTTCTTTACCATGAACTGTCAACGCCAACACCCCCCTGCTTTACCATAAATATTGGTTTATGATGGAAAATATGCCAGTTATACATCAGAATTAGTTGAGAAAATAGAAGTTGAAAATAAAGCAAGTGGGGACGGCTTGTGACTTGCGTGCGCAACACGTAAGTCAAGAACCGTCCCCACTTGCTCCTGATTGAAGCTGAAAGATTCGATATGCTACAATGCAATAAAGACACTTAATAATTTTGGAAAGAAGTACTTATTTTTTTAAAATTTAAAAAAGAAGAGGTGAAAAGATATGAGCACTGAGGAAATCCTAAAACAAGCATTAAAGCTCAAAACAGAAGAGAGATTCCTGCTGGTGGAAGGTTTAATCAAGAGTATCGATGAGCCTGACAAGAAACTTGATGATTTATGGGTAAAAGAAGCAGAAATGAGACTTAAAGCGTATAGAGAAGGAAGGTTAGAAGGTATTCCAATGGAAGATATCTTCAAAGCAAGTGGGGACGGTTTTTGACTCTCTCCCCACTTGCTCCGGTAGGTTCAGCGATTAGGAATCTTGATAATCGCGCTTATCCCCTACTTCGTCATCATAATCACTATAGTCATAGTCAAATGAACCATCATTTATAAAAACTACTTCATTACAGCGGGGACATATTATTTCTATTACATCATCATCTTCAACCAAATCAGCATCAAAACAAAGTTCCTCGCCGCAATTATCACATGTTAGTTCTACTATATTTTTGTCCTGCTTAAAGTTTTCTTCCAATTCGAAAAGGTCATCATCAATACTTTCAATATATTCTTTAACGATGTTAAACTCGGAGCGCATATCTACCAGTATCCCGGAAATATCGTCCAGTACCCCTAGAATACCGGTAATAATCTTACCCTGGGGATTGCCATCACTAACATTTAACCCTTCACTTAATCCCTGCAGATAACTGACTTTTTCATTAATATCCCTCACAACCTTGCCTCCTTTTTTGATTTAGGAAATAAACTAAGGACATTAATATTATTGCTACAAAACCAAGAAATAATTCTTACCCTTTATTTTCTTTCCAGGGATTGTCAAAGGGGGCAAGTAGAGACGGTTCTTGACTTACGTGCTGGCACGCAAGTCAAGAACCGTCCCCACTTGCCCCCTCTTAACCTTAGGCCCGATCTAAATATTCGCCAATGCGCGTATCTATCCTGATTCTATCGCCGGTATTAATAAACAAAGGCACCTTTACTACAGCACCCGTTTCCAGGGTGGCATTTTTAGTAGCTCCGGTAGCAGTATCACCCTTTACTCCGGGTTCAGTTTCTACTATCTCCAACTCCACAAAATTAGGAAGTTCCAGGCCCAATATGTTGCCCTGATATAACAGCACATGTATATTCATGTTTTCCAGCAGCCACTTAACTCCATCACCTATGGCTTCCGCACTAATAGTTATCTGCTCGTAATTTTCAGTATCCATGCAGACATAGCCTTCACCATCATTATAGAGATACTGCATTTCCCTTTTATCCAGGTGGGCACGGGGCACTTTTTCTCCTCCGCGGAAGGTTTTTTCGACCGAACCTCCGGTTTTAACATTTTTCAGTTTAGCCCGTACGAAAGCCGCGCCTTTTCCTGGCTTAACATGCTGAAAATCCATAACCTGCCAGGCCTGTCCATCCATTTCAATAGTTACCCCGGTCTTAAAGTCATTAACCGATATCATCGTATCCCTCCATCAAATAATTAATAAATTTTTATCACTGTGGGTTATAACTTCACATCCCCCGTTTTTTACTATTACGGTATCTTCAATCCGGATTCCTCCCCATCCTGCTATATATATACCTGGTTCCACCGTTACCACCATATTCTCTTCCAGAACCGCATTGCTGCGAGGAGATATGGCCGGTGATTCATGTATTTCCAATCCCAGGCTGTGACCAGTGCCATGCTGAAAATAATCCCCCAGGCCGTAATCTTTCAGGCAATTCCTCACTGCCGTATCAATATCCCGGCAGTTAGCCCCCTCCTTAACCAACGAAACTCCTAGTTTCTGGGCCTCCAGCAATTGCTGATAGCGGGTCGGAAAATCGGGCGGGGCTTCACTAATAGCAACCGTACGGGTCATATCCGCAGCATAGCCCAGGTAAAATCCGCCGAAATCCAGGGTAAGCATATCCCCAGGCTTTAACCGCCTTTCACCCGGCTGACCATGGGGCAAAGCGGCATTCTCCCCGGCCAGAGCAATAGTGGAAAAAGCTTCATTATCACAACCCTTATTTCTCAAAAGATATACTATCTGACTGGCCAACTCCCTTTCGCTAATTCCCGGAGCAATTTTATGCCAGCAGAGCTCACTAAAAACCTCGTCCCCAATACGGGCAGCTTCCCGTATCATTTGCAGTTCTCCTTCATCTTTTACCTGACGCAGTTTTTCAACTACATTGGTTAGCGGGACCAGTTTATTGGGCAGGGATTGTTCCAGTTCATGAAAAGAGCTGTAACTGACAACATGGCCTTCAACCCCAATCCGGTTGAATGCAGAAGAAACCTTTTGCATTTCCTCCATACCAGGAGGCCGGCTTTCCACCAGTTCCCAATCAGGGCATTCCCGCTTGACCTGCTCGAAGTAGCGGGAATCAGTAAATATATAGCGCTGCTGTGAAGTTAATAGCAAACGGGCATCTTCCCCCCCGGTAAATCCCGAGAGGTAGCGGATATTCTCACCTTTGCTTACCAAAAAGGCATCCAGCTGGTTTTCTTCCATATACAACAGCATTTTCTTGATTCGTTCGTTCATCGACTATCCTCGCTTCAGGGGATTTACTTTTCTATTTTACCGTAATAGAGCTTTATGTAAAATAAATTAATAGAAAATAGGTGCTGATATTTTTCTTCACAAATTGTTTCACGTGAAACAATAAAAGATTAACACCTAACTCCTCACTCCTCACGCCCTTTAATAATCTCACAGGCCGCCAGAAAGGCCAGGCGGTAAGAAAGGGCTCCGAAGCCAAATATGCCTCCCACCGCTACCGGGGAAATCAGGGACTGATGCCGGAACTCCTCGCGGGCATAAATATTGGACAGATGAACCTCAATAACCGGTAAATTAACTGCCCGCAGCGCATCATGGAGGGCAATACTATAATGGGACAGGGCGGCAGCATTTATAATTATCAGCTCAAAATCATCCCGCGCCTGTTGTACCTGCTCCACCAGTTCCCCCTCATGGTTAGACTGAAAAAAACCTATCCGTATACCAGCCGCAGACGCCATCCTCTCCAATTCCCGGTTGATTTCTTCCAGGCTCTGGGTACCATAAAGAGACGGTTCCCGCACACCCAGCAGATTAAGATTAGGCCCGTTTATTACCAGAATCCCTCCGTTCAAACTATCACTCCTCTACTACTCACCTGCTATACTAAGGCTTTTCAAACGTATACTGGGAGCAGCCTTACCCCCAAAAAACCTTAAATCATTGCCCAATGCCTCAATATCCAGAAAAAATTCCCCCAGGTTACCGGCAATAGTTGCACCTCTTACCGGATAAGTCAATTTACCCTTTTCAATCATAATACCGGCAGCACCTACCGAAAAATCTCCCGATATCGGGTTAGCCGTATGCATACCCATCACTTCCGTTATATACAGCCCCTTTTCAATATCAGCATACAACTCCTGCGGACCCAAGCTGCCACTTTGCAAAATAAAATTACTGGTACCTACCGAAGGCAAGCTGCGAAATGATCCCCGATGACCGTTGCCGGAAGGCGCTACTCCCGCTTTACTGGCACTATAGCAGTCATAAAGATAGCCGGTTAAAATCCCGTCCTTAATAATAGTATTCCTCCGGGATAAAACCCCTTCGCCATCAAAGGGAAAAGTTCCTATACCACCGGCCCAGGTAGCGTCGTCCACCAGGTTTACCACTGGTGCCGCTACTGCTTGTTCCAGTTTCCCGGCAAAAAGAGACTTACCTTTCTGTACCATGCCGGCATCTGCCATTTGCGCCAACAGACTTAAAAATCGGGTAGCTACATAGGGTTCCATTACACAGGGCAGATGAGCCGAGCTTATATTGCGGGCATGAAGAGCCCTTAAGGCATTGTCGGCAGCTTCCCTCCCGGTAAAACCGGAATCCAAATCCTTATATTTTTTCCTCATCATTACGGAAAATCCATTCTGGGCATCCCCATCTTCCTCTGCTACCAGGAAAACATAAATGCCGCAAAAATTACCCCGGCCGCTGGCATAAATCCCATTAGTATTCATAATAACATTGGTAAACTCACTATCCTCATAACCAGCCCGCTCAATAATACTAATTCGAGCATCACTGGAACGGGCAACCCTCTCTACTTCACGGGCCAGCTCGATTTTGGCCTCCAGGCTTACCGCAGGTATATCCGGGTCATAAACCTCTAAAACCGGGTAGTCATATTTACCCTGGGGTATGCAATTATGCGGGTCGGCTTCGGTGTAACGGGAAATGCTGATAGCATCATCTACCACTTGCTTTACCGCCTGGTCCGACAGGTCACTGGTAAAAACAAAGCCCAGCCGGCCCTGGTTGATTACCCTCAGTCCCAGACCGGCTTCCTCCGCTTCCTTAAAGGTCTCCACCTGTCCATCAATAACCTCTATACTTAATTCCCGACCCTGCAGTAGAAACGCTTCCGCCTCCACTCCCCTTTTCCGGGCCCACTCCAGAGCCTTCTCTCCTGTATTCCTTAAAAAATCTTCCATTACTACACTCTCCTGATTCTACGTTTGGCCGGGCCACTGGCCGGGGCGGTTCCTCCTACGGTTAACTCCTTAATGCGAATAGTAGGCTGGGCATCCGCTACCGGCACCCCCTGACCGTCTTTACCACAGACCCCAATACTGAAGCCCAGGTCTTTACCTACCATATCTATACTATTTAACACCCTGGGCCCATTACCGGTCAGAGTAGCGCCCCGAACCGGATAGGTGACTTCCCCATCTTCTACCATATAGGCTTCTTGCACATCAAAAACAAAATCCCCATTAGTAGTATTAACCTGTCCCCCACCCATCTTCTTAACCAGTAAACCGGAGGGAGTAGATTTAATGATTGTTTCTGGGTCATCCCTGCCGGAAGCAATAAATGTGTTACTCATACGGGGAATAGGCTTATCCTGATAAGATTCGCGCCGGCCGTTACCCGTAGAATCCCGGCCGTCTTTAACTGCCGTCAAACGGTCATACATATACTGCTCCAGGATCCCGTCATTTATTAAAACCGTACGCTGGCCGTAGTTGCCTTCATCATCAAAACTAAAGGTGCCGTACTTCCCATCCAGGGTAGCATCATCAATAACACTTACCCCGTCTGCAGCCACCTTCTCACCTATCTTATCCTTATAAACCGAGAGCCCTTTTTGTACCAAATCAGCTTCCAGGCCATGGCCGCAGGCCTCATGCACCATAGTCCCCCCGGCCTGAGATGACATTACTACCGGCATACGCCCTGCCGGAGCCGGTCGGGCTGAAAGCATATTGACCGCCAGTCGGGCAGCTTTTTCGGCCATATCTTCAAAAGCAATCTCCTCCAGCAGTTCCCAGCCGCATACTCCTCCCGCCGATTCATAGCCAGTTTGAATAATACCATCACGGGCAGCCACGGTACTTACTATTACTCTGATGCGGGTACGTTCATCTTCAGCCAGCTCACCCTCACTATTAGCTATAGTCACTTTCTTGTGCAAATCCCCTGCTGCCACCGTAACCTGGCGAATCTCATCAGAAACATCGCGAGCCCTTTTATTGGCTGCCAGCACCTGTTCAATTTTTTCATCAAAGCTTACTGACTCCGGAAGCCGTTTACAGCTGATAGTAAAGGTCGGCTGCTTAGGTGACAGCTCTATAGCATGGGTTTCCTTACCGTTTGCAGATGCATGCCGAACAACAGCCGCAGCTTTCATCAGCCCCTCTTCACTCAAATCACTGGTATAGACATACGCCGTTCTGCCATCCTTAACTACCCTGATCCCGGCACCCTTTTCTCTGCCGCTATTAACCTTTTCAATGCGATTATCCTCGCAAAAAACATTGCTGCTTTGTTTTTCTTCAATATATATCTCCGCAAAATCCCCGCCCTTTTTCAGAGCCTCTTCCAGAACCCTTTCCAGTATTACCTTATCCAGCATACTCCCTCCAACTACCTGATTTGTTTTGACCTATAGTTTTCCCCATAATTACCAAAATTAATTTAATCAGGACCTGATATTAACCTGCTATGGCTACTCTATAAATTTTACCACGTTCTAACTAATTAGGTAATATGTCCGGGAATCAGTCCGGGGACTGTCCCCGGATATATTGCATGTAAGCGGCAAGAAATAACGTAAAGCCCCGCAAGGGGCTTTTTTTAGTAGAAGAATGTGGTAAAATGCAGGTAGCCAAAAGGAAAGGCCTCCGGCTCCTGGTGCCAGGAGAGGGGGTGATACGACTGAGTATAGTAGAATTACTATTACTCCTATCGTTAATCGTCTCGATTGTCGCTCTAACGAAGAAAGACTGATGCACTAACATCAGCCTTTCCGAGTACTTAACCTACTACTACATTCACACCAGGAGTTGTAGAAAAACTTCCCGATGGCTAGAGGGGTTCTCAAGTTAGCGCTTGAGAACCTCTTGTTAATTATTATACACATATTTATAAATTTATTCCACTAAAAACAGCCTTTCAATACTAAGGCTGTCCCCGGATATATTTTGCCAGAAACCAGCGGCCTATCCCCACCTAATCATCCTTATACTTAAACAAAACCACTCTCCCTGGCGAAATAAACTCCCGGTGGTCAAATACCATCGACCCATCAACTTCAACTTTATAAATCTCCAGAAACTCCACCTCTACTTCTGCCAGCAAAATTCGCTGCGCCGGCGGGCTAAAGCCTTTACTAGTAAACTTAAACCGGCACTTCCCCCCATCAACATAAATACACTTCGGATTTTCCAAATAAAATCTCATTTCCCTTCCGGCTTCATTCAAAATCCATTCCTGTTTGGGCAGAATAAGCTCGGTGGGAATATCCTGACTGTAACTGTAATCACTTTCCAGAATGTCCTGAATCTGTTCCACCCCCACCAGCACACCCCCTTCTGCCATTTCATAAGCCTGGGCCGCCTGCCGGTAATTAATACTTATTAATCCCTCCAGTAAAGAAATATCTGCCAGGGATATGCCAATAAGATATAAAAGCAGGAAATAAAAAAGAACCCATACCAGCACATAGCCCTGCTCATGTCTGGTTGGGTGCAATAGTCGTGTAAACATACTCCTACTCCTGTGCATGCAGCACTCGAGAAAAACATAGAAATTCTATTTCGCAATTCTCCTCCTGCTTTTGTAACTGCAATTGGCCCTGCAGCCGAGAACCGGACTTGGCAAAACTAACGGCGGAGCAGTTTTCCACTACCGGAACGGTCGTACCCTCATAAACTCGATACAGATTGCCATAACCCACGTATATATAGATATACTCACCGCCGGCACCGGTAATAATCAGCTTACTGCCATCTGCACTTACCTGAAAATCCCGCGATGTTCTTATATCCTGCTGAATGCAGTCCAGGGCCGAACGTGCCGAATACTGCAGCTCAGCGCGATTGCTGCTGTTCCTGTAGCCGTTAAAAACCAAACCTGTCACCTGTTGCAGAATTCCTATCATTAACAGAGCCAACGCCAGACCCAATAACAGATCCATTAGCATTAATCCGCGCTCATCATTGCCAAAAACAACGAGTAAACTGGATTTTAAGGCACCCGAACAATGCCCACCAGACATTCTTCCCACTGCCTGCTCCCCCCGGTCGTTAAAACCTTCAGGTTAACGACATATAATTGCTGGGTACCCGCCAGAGGTTTAAAATCAATCTCAGCCTCAACTCCAGGAGGATGTGATTGTATAAACGGCATACTATCAGCCTTTACCGGCCCCGGTAAGGCTACCCCGGCCAACAGCTCCGGACGAGCTTTCATTTCCTCCAATAAAGAAACCGCATAAACACAAGCAGCAGTCCGCCCTTTACCCTGGGATACACTATTTGCCCCCAGCAGCAGCAGATTTAACAACCCTCCGATTAACACCAGAGTCAGAGCCAATGATACAACCACTTCCACCAGGGTAAGCCCTGCTTTTCCATCTACAACCTGTCTTAACTGCTGCCCCCACCAATTTAAAAATAATACCCTCATCGTCTACACCCAATCAACTGCTATTTCCCATTTTGTTACTATTCTACCTTTATTAACATTTTCCTCTACAATATTAATTAAAATAACTATCAGCAAATGACTCCGCACTGCATAGAATTAAAAAGAAGTATTATTATTACCACTCTTAAAATGAACCAAAGTCAAAATATTTCTAATTTACAAATAATATAAATTAACCTATTTATTTCTTTAAGAGGTAATGTTATCATGATATAAAGGCAAAAAGGTTCTCAAAACTGCACGTAATTGCAGGTATGCAGCAACTTTTTGTTTATTATGAGTTAATTCTTTGAGGAGAATTGTGTATGAAAGAAACCGGAACTTTCAAAACTAACCAATCTGGTTTTACTCTAGTTGAGATTCTAGTATCATTAGTTATAATACTAATTTTGGTAATGGCTTTTGTTCCAATGTTTGAACTGGTAGCCAAAACTGTAAGCAGTAACAAAGCTAAGGACACTGCTACAGCTCTTGCTAATACCACGCTGGAAGAAATCCGTAGTCTGCCTTTTATTGTATTGGATCCGATCACGGGAGAAGTAGAAAACGATCCATCCGTAAAGCAACTGGGTATACAAGGTGGGAATC
>ERZ747221.3392-NODE-3392-length-12747-cov-3.208208_pt1 | contig 12747 bp, 11 predicted proteins | sample MGYA00374949_ERZ747221 | MGnify/ENA primary metagenome ERZ747221 (study PRJEB28779, sample SAMN05720172) | bioreactor metagenome | isolation source: Anaerobic biogas reactor | place: USA:Washington, USA | collected 2015-08-08 ... | reverse complement strand
TCCACCCACTCTTTGAGGAGAGAGAGGACATCATCGCGGGTCTTTTCCCCTGCCGAAAAGTACCCAACGTAACGATCGATATCGCGCTCATAATAGCAGTCCGCGGCGCAGTCGAAATAGATCCCGACCTCGCCTTCATGCCCCGCCCGTACGATCGCCTCAGTCATCGCTTCCAGCAACTCGCGGTCATGGTCGATCACTCCCGCAAGTGAGAGGCTGTGGTACGCCGGTTGGAACCGCCCAGGATACCGCTGCCTCAGCAGTCCGACCGTCTCGCGAGTGCATTGCCAGCTCCAGTACAACGCCTCGGCATAGCTCCCCGCGCCGAAAGCGGCGAACTCGTAACTGGGCTTGAACCAGCGAGACTCACCGGGATCGCGATATCGCCCACCTGTGCCGATGCCGACGATGGGGATGGGCACTGTGCGCGCGGCAGGCCCTCCGATATACCGGTACAATGGGAGCTTGCAGCTCTTAGCCGCGGCGATGATGACGGCAAGCGATACGCCTACAATCGCGTTTGCACCCAGGCGCGACTTGTTGGGTGTGCCATCCATGCTGATCATGGCCATATCGATGCCGGCCTGATCGGTGACGTCCATGCCCACCAGTGCGGGCCCGATCTCTTCGTTCGTCTTCTTGGCCGCGTTCCGCACGCCAAGTCCATTGTACCGGTCGCCGCCGTCCAACAGAAACGCTGCCTCGTAGGTCCCTGTGGAAACCCCCGATTCGGGCGTCGCGATGCCGACCGCCCCACTCTCGGTCTCCACTTTGACCTGCAACGACACCGTTCCCCGGGCTGCATAGATCTCACGTGCCTGGATGCTGGTTATGCGGTCAGACATGGTGCACTCTCCTTATCGCAAAGATGGGCAGAAAGCTAAATCACCACAGCAACGCGAAGGTCTCCCAGGCAGGTGCCGGTATTCCCGGTGTAGATCGCGTTCTTTAGCCTCATCAGTGGAACCGTCGCGTTGTGGTTAGCCAGCTCTGCAGCAAGATCGATGCCGGCCGCGTCGGCCTCCTCTCCGAGGTAACCGTCCGTCACGCCGCCCGCCATGCAGATCGGCTCACCACCAGAGAGCTGGGTGCCGGGGCCGTCGGTCCCATCCGAATCGACCGCCGCGACGACCACGCGACGGCTCGCCAGGCGCCCGCTGCTTAGCAGGCATCCCCAGGAGAGGGCGAACTCCTGGTTCCGCCCACCCACTCCCGTGGCATCGCCCACCGGCACATCCAGGTGCCCTCCAGTGATGAGGGCCACGGGCGGCTCAAAGGGCCTCCCGTACGCCTCGCACTCGTGGGCGATCTGGGCAAGCACGTTCGCCGCCTCGCCAGAGAGGGCCGTCAGGTGGGATGAGAGAACCACCCCTTTCAGCCCGAGCGCCTCGGCCCGCTGCCGAGCCCCCTCCACCATCTGGTAGAGATCGATCGGCTGCCAGAACGACATCTGCATGCTGGAGAACGCCTCCAGACCCGGCACGTCATACTCGGGATCGGCGCCATCCAATACCTTCTGCATCAGAGGCGGCAACTCGCCAAACCAGGGCTGCGCCATGAACCAGGCTCGATCCTGCGCCAGGCGCTGCCTGCCGGACGGCCACGTGGGCACAAAGGAGCTGCTGTTCGGGATTCTGCCGCCCCAGCGCTCAAACAGGCCAACCTGCATGATCAAGTTGATGCTGCGTGCTGGCTGCAAGATTTGCATGAGCCGGCCCCGGCTGAGCTGCGAAAAGTAACCCATTGAGCGAATGATGACCTGCTGGCTGCCATACTTGATCGCCAGCCGGTACAAAGCGTGCAGGTCGTCCAGCGTGATCCCGGAGGCCGGCAAAGGAGAGAGCGACGAGGCCCCATCGGAGAACACAGTGATGACCAGATCCCGCGCGGTGGCGCGCCGAGCGAGCTCGGCGATCCGTTCAGCGCCCCGGACACTGCCCTCGTCGGGCACGGGGTGTGCCCCCTCGGTCACCGTGATCCGGTCCAACAGGTGCGGCTCGCCATGCTTGATCGTGATTGCGCCCGCGGTGAGACGATCTCCCAACAGATCCTCCAGCGCCTTGGCAAAGCCGCGGTACAGCTGCGAAAGAATGACGCCCGAATTGCCGCGCGCGCCGCGCAGGGCGCCCTTGGCCAGCGCGGCCACGGCTTCGCCCACGGATGCGGCCTCGTTCAGGTTCAGCTCCCGCACCGCGGACATCATGGTCATGGACATGTTGGTGCCGGTGTCCCCATCGGGCACCGGGAAAACGTTAAGCTGGTTGACCGCTTCGCGATTTTTCTCCAGCAGGGCTGCCCCGGCAACCACCATCTCACGAAGCAAAACGGCGTCTATCGCCTTAAAATCTGCCAATCTGCGTCCCTCCGATTCAGGCGCCGTCAGACGCGGATGCCTTCAACCGTAATATTTACGTTGCGTACCTTGACGCCGGTCATGCTCTCCAGCTTGTACTTCACCACTTCTTTGATGGCGGTGCAGACCGCTGTGACCGAAATGCCGTATTCAACGACGATGAACAGGTCCACGTCGATCATATCCTCCACCAGGCGGATCTGCACGCCCTTGCTGAGGTTTTCACGCCCCAGCCATTCGACAATGCCGTCCTTGGCCCTCTTGGAAGACATGGCGACGATGCCGTAGCTCTCAAGCGCCGCATAGCCTACGACCTTGAGCATGACCTCCTCGGAGATATAAATCGTGCCCATATCGTTCTTGATTTTGTATTCCATCACGGAGAAACCTCCCTCGCCGGAACTGACCTACAGGTCATAATATAGTATAGCGGTTTTTGCGGCCGGGCGCAACCGGGATCAACAAACAACAAGGCAACCCCAAATGGGCTGCCCTGAGAGAATCAATATCCGTTGGCCCGGTTCAGTTCGTCGATGCGGCTTCTGCGCTCGGGCGGGTTGCAGGTCTTGCAGGGGGTGTACTTCTGGTGCTCGGCGTCCTCTAACTGCGCGTAGGTGAACGAGCCCTTAAGCGGCAAAAACACATCGCGGATGCTGGGGCAGCGCTGGTTGCTGTGGTAATACTGGCCGCGGTCGGGGTTGAAGTACAGCATCAGGTCGTCCGGCGGATATTCGTGGTAGCGGCCCGTATCGTCCCACACCAGCACCTTGGTGTTGACCTTGATGTTGTTCCACACCCAGGTCATGTTGATGCCGTCCTCGTTGTTCTTGCGCTGCACGCGGATGCAGCCGTGGCTGGCCTTCTCGCCCAGCACGCGCTCGGTGATGCTGTAGTCGCGGGCGCCGGTCACCTGGTTGGTGAGGTAGGGCACCTCGTGGATGGCCGTGCCGCCGTTGATGCGCATGCCCATGCCGCAGGTCAGGTTGCCTGCCGGGAAATCGCCCATGCGGCTCACCATCAGGTACTCGCCCGACGGCGTCTCGTTCCAGGGCTGCTGCCGGGTAGGGTTGCCGGTGGATACGATCAGGGTGGTCATCAGCTTGCCGTCCTGAAAGACATACATCTCCTGCTTGAGCTTGTCGATCAACAGGCCGTACTCGGTGCGCGGGGTAATAGTCTCCAGCACCTTGGTCTCCACATAGCCCCTGATCAGCGCGTCCGTGTCGCCATAGCCGCGCCGCGAGCGGTTGTTGGGGCCGTAGCTGCTGTTGAAGGTCTCCACCAGCGACCAGCCACTGTCCAGCGTCTCCAGCACATGCACACCCTGGGACACGTAGGTGATCTCGCCCACGATGTTGTCCCGCGCATTGCTCTTGTCGGGCGTCAGGCGCAGCTTGTAGGTCTCCCGCTGGTCGCGGCCCACCAGCACGGTGATGGGCTGCATCATCACATCCCAAATTGCCTGCTCATCCCACTTGCCCACCGGCAGCGCCCAGTAGCTGCTGCCATACTTGTCCTTGGGGATTTTCTCGGCGCTGGGGATCTTGTAGTGCTCGGGCTGCGGCGTGGGCTCGGGCGCCGGGCTGGGGGTGGGTGCCTGGGTGGGCTCGGGCGGCAGCTGCATGGTGACCAGCATGTGGTAGGGGTTGCTCTCAAAGCCCTGCTCGTCAATCAGCGTCAGCGACAGGGTGTGCGTGCCGGCGGGAACGCTGTAGCCCGGCACCACCCCATCCCAGGGGATCATCAGGTTGCCGGCGGGCACATTTTCGTGCAGAATTTCGTGCGGGCGGTGGCTGTCGTCAAATATGACCATGCGCAGCTCCCCCGCCATGCTGGCCGTGGTACTGACAGACCAGCTTTGGCCGGCAGTGATGACGGGGTCGCTCAGGCGCAGGTTGGTCAGCTGCGGGCTGGGCTGGCCGATGGTGATCGGCTGCTTGTCCACCGCGCCGCCCATCTCCAGCTTGAGCACATAGCCGCCCGGCTGCAGCTGCTCGCCCGACAGCAGGCTACCGTTCCAAAATAGGCTGTTGCTGCCAACATTGGCAATGGAAAGGCCCTCCCGCGCGACGCCCAATGTGGCGCCCGCGGCATCCTCCACCGACAGGCTGGCCTCGCCCGCCTGGCCGGCATAAAAGGTAATCCGCTCGGTCTTGCCGGGGCGGATGACGGCAGGAATATCGTCAAGCCGGACAGCCTGCTCGGCGGATATACCCGCCAGCGGCGCCAGCAACAGTACTGCAACCAATATCAAGGCCCGGGTCCTCTCGCTCGCCATAAGCCCTCCCTCTTGACATTCTATGTCATTTTGTATCTTATCAGAACAATTCTTCATCTTCAAGACATGGTTGTTAATACATTGTAAACATCTGGTGCGTAGGCTATAATGCTGGGCAGAACATGAAAAGGAGAGCACATGCCGATCACGCTGGACCGGGTGATGGATGCCCTGCGCACGCTACGCGCGCCGCTGACGCTGGATGAGTATGACCTGCACCGCCAGATCGCCCAGGCGTTGGAGGCGCACGGCCTATCCTTTGAGCACGAAAAAAGCCTGATGCCGCGCTGCCGCATCGACTTTCTGGCCCAGGGCATCGGCATCGAGGTCAAGCGCGGGCGGCCCAACAAGCCGGGCCTGATCCGCCAGGCGGAGCGCTACCTGTCAGCGCAAGGCGTGCAGGCCATCGTGCTGGTGTGCGAGCAGGGGTTTGACCTGCCGGATATTATCGCCGGCAAGCCCTGCCGCCTGCTCAGCCTGCGGCGGCTGTGGGGCATTGCCCATCCGGCAGGCACGGCCATACAGCGCAGCACCCCGCCTCCGGCGGATGTGCCCGCGCCGGAAATCGCCCCGCCCTTGTCCTCTATGGCAGCAGAGGATGCTCTCCCCGCCTTCCTGCGCCCGGCGGAAAGCATTGGCCACCTCTACGGCACGCTGAGCTACAACCGCCGCAGCCGGGTATGGACCATCAAGGGCGAGGCGCCCGTCACCGAGATGGCCAAGCGCCTGTTCCCCGGCAGCGACGGCGGCCGGCGAGGCACCGCGCGCTTTACGGCCCACCGCCGCATCATAGGTGATGTCAACTGGCTGATGCAGCGCTACCCCCTGGCCATCGCACCGGCCGATCTGGACCGCTGGCAGGCCGCGCTGGCCGAAGCCCAGGCCTACGAGCGGGAGAAGCAGCAGCTCATGGGCCCCCTGCGGGACATTGTGCCGCCCGAGGGCGCCTTTGTGGGCACGCTGCGCGCCTTTCAACAGACCGGCCTGAATTGGCTGTGCCGGGTGCGCCGCGGCCTGCTGGCCGATGAGATGGGCCTGGGCAAGACCGTGCAGGCGTTGGCCGCGCTGGTCACCACCGGCTCCTTCCCCTGCTTGATTGTGGTGCCCCCGCACCTGCAGCTCAACTGGCAGGCCGAAATCGCCCGCTTTACCCGCGTAAACGGGCGGCCGCCCACCGTGCATGTATTGCAAGGGCTCAAGCCCTATCCCCTGCCCGAGGCGGACATCTACCTGGTGCACTATCTGCTGCTGCGCGGCTGGAAGGAATCGCTGCCCCATCTGCCGGTCAAGGCGGTGGTGTTTGACGAAATACAGGAATTGCGCCGCGCGGGGACGGAGAAATATTCGGCCGCCTCGCTGCTGTCCTCCGCCTGCGAGCAGGTGTGGGGGCTGTCCGGCACACCCATCTATAACCAGGGCGGCGAAATCTGGAACGTGGTCAACATTCTGGATTTCAACTTCCTGGGCAACTGGGAGAGCTTCTCGCGCGAGTGGTGCTACGGCTACGGCAGCGCCGTGGTCATCAAGCCCGACATGCTGGGCGAGCACCTGCGCCGCGAGGGGCTGATGCTGCGACGCACAAAGCGCGAAGTGCTGCCCGAGCTGCCCGACAAGCGCCGCCTGGTGCAGGAGATAGACGCCGACAGCGCCGCCTACAAGCGCCTGATGCAGCCGGTGCTGGACAAGCTGCGCCGCTGGGCCGGGGATGAGCAGTTGACCGCCTCCCAGCGCGCGCTGCTGGAGGGGCAGATTTCCCAGGAGGAGCGGCAGGCGACCGGCATCGCCAAGGCCCCCTATGTCAGCCAGTTCGTGCGCGCGCTGATTGAATCCGGCGAAAAGGTGCTGCTGTTTGCCCATCACCACGCGGTGATGGATACCTACCGCAGGGAGCTCAAAACCCTGTCCCCCGCCTTCATCACCGGGCGGGAGACGGCAGCGCAGAAGGAAAAGAGCGTGGAGCGCTTCATGGCCGGGCGCACCGACCTGTGCTGCGTGTCGCTGCGGGCGGCCTCGGGCCTCAACCTGCAGCGTGCCAGCATCGTGGTGTTTGGCGAGCTGGACTGGTCGCCCGCCGTCCACAGCCAGGCGGAGGACCGCGCCCACCGCATCGGGCAGAAGGACTCGCTGCTGTGCTACTACCTGGTCAGCCCCAAGGGCAGCGACGCCGATATTCAGGAGCGCCTGGGGCTGAAGGTGAGCCAGTTCCTGGGTCTGATGGGCGAGGCGCCCCAGAACGCCGCCGACGAAGCCGAAAGCGCCAGCATCGCCCGCCGCCATGTGGAGCGGTTGATGGCGCGCTGGCAGCCCGAACTGTAAGGGATTGGTTTGACAAACAAGAACCTTTGTTCTATCATCGGTAGCAAATCAAAGGGGGCTGAGCATGCGCGTTTTGGGCATCGATCCGGGGCTGGCCACAATGGGCTGGGGCGTGGTGGAATCCGGGTTGCACAGCCCTGTATTTATTGGCTGCGGCGTCATTACCACGCCGCCCGATATGCGCCTGCAGGACAGGCTGATTCACATCAGAAACAGCGTTCAGGAGCTGCTCACCACCCACCGGCCGGATGAAATCGTGTTCGAGGAGCTGTTCTTCGCCCGAAACGTCACCACGGCGCTTACCGTGGGCGCCGCCCGCGGCGTGGCCATCAGCGCCTGCGCCGAATACAGCCCCCTGCTGTACGAATATACGCCCATGCAAATCAAACAGGGCATCACCGGCTACGGCCGGGCGGACAAACACCAGGTGCAGCAGATGGTGATGCTGATATTGAAGTTGAGCGCCGCGCCCAAGCCCGATGACGCGGCGGACGCGGTGGCGGCGGCCATCACGCACCTCAACGCGGGGCCTGCCAAAATACAGTTCAGGATGAAGTAGGAACAACATGTACGCATTTATTGAAGGAACCGTTGAATACAAGGCGCCGGGTGAGCTGGTCATCCTGGCGGGCGGCGTGGGCTACCAGCTGCTGTGCACGGCGGCAGCCCTGTCCGCGGCACCGCCCAAGGGCGAGTTTGTGCGCGTATACACCTGGCTGAGCGTGCGCGATGACGCCATGGAGCTGTTTGGCTTTGTCTCCCGGGAGGAGCGGGGCATGTTCCTCAAGCTGACGGGCATCTCGGGCATCGGGCCGCGCACGGCGTTGGGCATTTTGGCCTCCATGCCGCTGAGCGATTTGACGCTGGCCATCATGACCGGCGATGTGGTGATGCTGTCGCGCGCCCCCGGCATCGGCAAAAAGACTGCCCAGCGCATCGCGCTGGAGCTGAAGGACAAGCTGTCGGCGGAGGACTTTGGCGTGGAGGCGGGCCTGACGGGTACCGCGCCCGCCCAGCCCGACGGCGCTGTTGCCGAAGCCATATTGGCCCTGCAATCGCTGGGCTACACCCAGGCGGAGGCCGCGCGGGCGGTGTCCATCGCGCACCAGCAGGCATCGCCCGATGACCGGGCGGACGACCTAGTACGCCTGGCGCTGCGCGGCATGGCGAAAGGATGAGCATGGAAAACGACCGCATTTTAACCTCCGGCCCCCGCCAGGAGGACGGCGAAATCGAAGCCTCGCTGCGCCCGCGCGCCCTGCGCGACTATGTGGGCCAGGCGCCGGTGAAGGACAGCCTGAATATCTACATCAAGGCAGCGCTCAAACGCCGCGACGCGCTGGACCACATTTTGCTCTACGGCCCGCCGGGCCTTGGCAAGACCACGCTGGCCTGCATTGTGGCGGCCGAGATGGGGCAGAATGTGCGCATCACCTCCGGCCCCGCCATCGAGCGGCCGGGCGACCTGGCCAGCATCCTCACCAACCTCAACGCCGGCGATGTGCTGTTTATCGACGAAATCCACCGCCTGTCCCGCGCGGTGGAGGAGGTGCTGTACCCCGCCATGGAGGACGGTGCGCTGGATATCATGATTGGCAAGGGCCCCACCGCGCGCTCGATGCGGCTGGATTTGCCGCGCTTCACGCTGATAGGCGCCACCACCCGCGCGGGCCAATTGTCGGCGCCGCTGCGCGACCGCTTTGGCATCATGTACAGGCTGGAGATGTATACCGCGGACGAGCTGGCGCAGATTTTGCGCCGCTCGGCCAGCATATTGCGTATGCCCTTTGACGACGAGGGCCTGCAGGAGATTGCCTGCCGCAGCCGTGGCACGCCGCGCATTGCCAACCGCATGCTCAAGCGCGTACGCGATTATGCCCAGGTGCGGGCCGATGGCCACATTACCCGCGAGGTGGCGCACGAAGGGCTGGACATGCTGGATGTGGACGGCCTGGGCTTGGACCGGGTGGACCGCAATGTGCTGCTCACCATGATGGACAAGTTTGGCGGCGGGCCCGTGGGGCTGGATACATTGGCCGCCTCCACGGGCGAGGACGCCATCACCATCGAGGATGTGTACGAGCCGTATTTGCTGCAGCTGGGCTTCATCCAGCGCACGCCCCGCGGCCGTGTGGTGACGGAGCTGGCCTACCGCCACCTGCAGCGCACGCCGCCCCAAAGCATGGCCAACACTGCGCGCGATACACAGGTAAATCTGTTTGATGAAAACGAGTGACTTTGACTACGCCCTGCCGCAGGAGCTGATTGCCCAAACGCCGATTTTTCCCCGTGACGCCAGCCGCATGCTGGTGTGCAACCGGGAAAACGCGCAGCGGCGGGATTGCTCGTTCCACGATTTCCCGGACTATCTGCGCAAGGGGGACGCGCTGGTCATCAACCATACACGCGTCATCCCCGCCCGCCTGCTGGGTATCAAGGTAGAGACCGGCGTGCCGGTGGAATTCTTGCTGTTGCGCCGCCTCTCACAGAACACCTGGGAGGCGCTGGTCAAGCCAGGCCGCCGCCTGCCCGAGGGGACGCAGGTCAGCTTTGGCGATGGCCGCCTGATGGCGCGTGTGGGCCAGCCCATGGCCGATGGCACCCGGCAGGTGGATTTCAGCTATGAAGGCCTTTTTGAAAATGTACTGGATGCCCTTGGGGAGACGCCGCTGCCCCCCTATATCCATGAGAAGTTGAGCGACCCCGAGCGCTACCAGACTGTCTATGCCAAGCTGGACGGCAGCGCCGCCGCCCCCACCGCCGGGCTGCACTTCACGCCCGAGGTGCTGGCGCGCGTACAGGAAAAGGGCATCGACATCGTCCCCATTTTGCTGCATGTGGGGCTGGGCACCTTCCGCCCGGTCAAGGCGGAGGACGCGGAGAGCCACCAGATGCACAGCGAGTATTATGAGGTAAGCGAGGATGCCGCCCGGCGCATCAACCGGGCCAGGCAGCAGGGCGGTCGCGTGGTCTGTGTGGGCACCACCAGCGTACGCACGCTGGAGACCGTGGCTGACCCGCAGGGCAGCATACAGCCGGGCGGCGGGATGACCAGCATCTTCATCCGGCCGGGCACCTCCTTACGCGCCACCGACATGCTGCTGACCAACTTTCATCTGCCCCAGAGCACGCTGCTGATGCTGGTCAGCGCCTTCATGGGCCGCGAGAACGCGCTGGATGCCTACCGCCACGCGGTGGAGGCGCGCTACCGCTTTTTCAGCTTTGGCGACTGCATGCTGATCGGGCCCGGGTTGGTGCGCTGATGTTCGCGGCCGCGGTGCGCTACATCGTGGGCACGCTGGCCTTCCCGCTGGCGGATTATCTGCTGTGGGGGCTGTGGTGCAACAGTTTGCAGACCGCGCTGCTGGCAGGCGCCAGCCTGATGCTGCTGTACCTGATTATACGGCCTTTGGCAAAGCTGGTGCTGTTCGCGTTCAATGTGCTGACACTGGGGCTGATAGGCATTGTGATAGACACCTTGCTCATCATGCTGACGGTGCGCCTGTTCCCGGGCTCGGTGCAGGTATACTCGCTGCAATGGGCGGTGATGGCGGCCGCCATCATCAATGTGGTGCGCGGTATCATGGGAGGGCTGGTGAGACGCAGATGAAAGCGCCTGTTCTGGTCATTGGCGGGGCCAACATGGATATCCTGGGCATGCCCGGGGAGCATTTCGCCTGGCGGGATTCCAACATCGGCCGGGTGACCCTGTCGCCCGGCGGCGTGGGCCGCAATATCGCCCAGCATATCGCCCAGGCCGGCATCCCGGTGGAACTGGCCTGTGTGCTGGGCAGCGATGCCTTCGGCCAGGCATTGGTGGCCAGCTGCGACGGGCTGGGCATTGGCCTGCGCTACGCGCTGCGGGCGGACGCCGCCAGCTGCGTCTATATGGCCATCCATGATGACGGGGGCGACATGGCCGCCGCCATCAACGACATGCGCGCCATGGATTTGCTGGACGAGCAGGCCATCCGCGCGCTGCCCGCCAACGGTTTCAGCCTGTGCCTGCTGGACGCCAACCTCAGCCGGGAGGCGCTGCAAGCCGCGGCGAATCACATGCAAGTGCCTCTGATGGCAGACCCGGTGAGCTGTGAAAAGGCTGCCCGGCTAACACCCATTTTGAACCGGCTGCGCGCCTTCAAGCCCAACCTGATGGAGGCCCAGTGCCTGACGGGCCGCCAAACGCCGCAGGACGCCGCCGCAGCCCTGCTTCAGATGGGCGTGCAGCAGGTGTTTATCTCGCTGGGCAAGGAGGGGCTGTACTGCGCCGCTGGCGACGAGCATTTCCATCTGCCGGCGCTACCAGTACCGCCTGGACCGGCCACTGGCGCCGGCGATGCCATGACGGCGGGCCTTTGCTGCGCCATCGCCCAGGGTTTTTCCCTGCGGGATATCGCGCAGCAGGGCCTGCGATTCGCGCATCATCACCTCGTACAAAGGGCGGCTGAAGCCGCAAAATAAAGGAGGCTGACCACCATGAACAAACACCTCGTGCTGTCGGAGAAAGTCAAAGCTGCCCTTGCGGAGGGCCGCCCGGTCGTCGCCCTGGAGAGCACCATCATCAGCCATGGCATGCCCTACCCCGAGAATGTGAAGACCGCCCTGGCGTGCGAGCGCATCGTGCGCGAGCATGGCGCGGAACCGGCCACCATCGCCGTCATCGGCGGCAAGCTGTGCGCGGGCCTCACGCAGGAGCAGATTGAGTACCTGGGCAGCCAGGGGCAGAAGGTGTCCAAGGCCAGCCGCCGCGACCTGCCGGTGCTGGTCGCCCGCAAGCAGGACGGCGCCACCACCGTGGCCGCCACCATGATTATCGCAGCCCTTGCCGGCATCCGCGTCTTCGCCACCGGCGGGGTGGGCGGCGTGCACCGCGGCGCCACCACCAGCATGGACATCTCCGCCGACCTGGAGGAGCTGGCCCACACGCCCGTCGCCGTGGTATGCGCCGGCGCCAAGGGCATCCTGGACCTGGGGCTGACGCTGGAATACCTGGAGACGCGCGGCGTGCCCGTCATCGGCTATGGCACGGACGAGCTGCCCGCCTTCTACACCGACAAGAGCGGCTTTCCCCTGGACTACCGGATGGACACCCCCCAGGAGGTGGCCGCCGCCATCCGCGCCCAGCGGCAGATGGGCTTCCCGGGCGGCATGCTGATCACCAACCCCATCCCCGCCCAGTACGCCATGCGCCGTGAGGAAATTGACTCGGCCATCGACCACGCGCTGCGCGAGGCCGACAAGCAGGGCATCCACGGCAAGGCCGTCACCCCCTTCCTGCTGGCCGAGGTGACCGAGCTGACCGGCGGGCACAGCCTGCAGAGCAATATTCAGCTAGTGTACAACAACGTGACGCTGGCCGCCAAAATAGCCGCAGCGCTGTAGCCTGACCCGCATTCTGTATCCGAGGCCGGGGCAGGCCGTGATTGCTTGCGCGAATCACACAAAAACGCTTTGGCCGCAAAGCCGGTCAAAGCGTTTTTGATATCATAGTGAACGAGAACATTCATGCAAGGATGGGCGCAGGAGTTTCGGCTGCATGAAGCCGAATGAGGGAAGCGCAGCGGCGCTACGGTGACAGAAAGAGGCAATGCGCAGGCAGAAAAAGACAAGTCCCAGCAAAGGATGCAAGTTTGAATTTAGTATCAGCAGCAATAAAAAAACCGCCCGGAGGCGGCAGGTGAAACGGGTGTCAGGCGTTGGCGGCAGCGCGGTTGAGCGCCTTGGCCAGGCGGGCCTTCTTGCGATTGGCGGTGTTTTTGTGCATCACGCCCTTGGCAACAGCCTTGTCCAGTGTGGAGGC
>ERZ747221.3389-NODE-3389-length-12754-cov-6.127790_pt1 | contig 12754 bp, 3 predicted proteins | sample MGYA00374949_ERZ747221 | MGnify/ENA primary metagenome ERZ747221 (study PRJEB28779, sample SAMN05720172) | bioreactor metagenome | isolation source: Anaerobic biogas reactor | place: USA:Washington, USA | collected 2015-08-08 ... | reverse complement strand
AGAGGGCCTTCTTGTGGGGGTGGATATTGTGGGGAACCACGAAATGTGCGAAAGGGGTGCATGGTGGGAGCCCAAGGTATTGGACAAGGGAATTGTCAAAGAGCGGGCATTGCAGCGGGGTTGCGGATATGTGTACACCAGTATACATATCTGGCGGAGAAAGTCAATACAAGAATTGAACACCTGCGCGGATTTCTTTGAGTCGACCACAGGACGATCGGTTGTGGGGGTCGGCGGCCGAGGGATGCAAGGTGTTTTGCACCGGACGGGGTTTCGCGCCGCGTTTGAGTTTGTTGCAGAACGGTTCGGGCGCGGGGTGTGGTCGGAAGTGGCGTTATCGGATGTGGTTACACCCATGCCGGGGATCGTACGTTGGGGTGATCTGGTTGGGGGTGTGTTGCATTAATCGGTTGTGAGCCCCCTGTTGGACGGTGCATGGGGCAGGGATGGAACGCGGATGGAGGACGGATTTGAGAAGGAGATGCGGGCAGGGGAATTTCTCGGGCAAGGGAATTGGCCGCGGTAACGGGTTGTTGAGGGGGCTTCTCCCCGGAATTCCCACCGTCCATTCTCGCGGCGGTCGATTCACTTCTCGTAACTCGTTGCACTTCCCTTTCGGTAGGTCTACACTAGCGACTAGGAGGGCTGAGTCTAATGGGTGATGCTACAACACGACAGAAACAGTATCTTCGCCGACTTGGCCACAAGGAAGTAGGGAACCTGACGAAGGAAAAGGCGTCAGAACTCATTGAGGAATTGCTGGAGGTGGAGCGGCGGTCAGGCAAGCAATTCGCCTGCCCGTACTGCAACGGGAAGTTTGGACCAAGACCCAAGAGCCGCAAGAAGAAATGCCCCAATTGCGGAAAGACCTTTTATCACATCGTTGGCAAATTCTACACCGCAGACGGTGTTGACAAGCTCAATCAAGAGGAGTGGTACAAAGAATCTCGTGACATGGTGAAGGACTCCGTCCGAGAAGACTGGAAGGAAGAGAACGAGTACAGAAGGCAATTCAAGGAACAGGACAGCGTCGGCTATCTCGTGAAAGCTGGCCCGAATTGCCCTCATGCTGCCAATGTAGATGGTCTTCTCGTTTTGCTTGAGTATGCCAAGAAGCATCCGGAGATGCTTCCTCCATACGAAGAATGCCGCTACAACACCTGCGAATGCGAATTCGACTTGGTCAGCGCTGATGAGGTTCCGAGAAAGACACGCGTGGCCCAACTGTCGGGCGACCCAACCACCGGAGGCGGTTCAGTCCTCCTGAAGCCGCTTGGTTGTTCGAGTATCCTGAAACTGTCTATCTTGGCGTGCGGACTGCTGGTCTTCGTAGTGTTCTGCGCTGGGATTCTCTCGGGCAGAAACGACACTCCACCTGCCCCTCGCCGCTCATCCGCCCCATCGCGCCCCGCGCAGGCAGTCTCACGCCCCACGGCACAGCTTCCGGAAGATGTCGTCATCAACATCAATGAGGAGGTGATGCCTGACAGACGCGTTGTCATCCGAGGCACAACCAATCTGCCAACGGGAACAACATTGATGTTCGACGTGTCGGCAGATGGAAAGATGCTCGGGCAAGACAAGCAGAGCGTTGGCGCGAACGGTGAATTTGAGTCCGAGCCATTCGGACCCTCGTCAGGATACGCGGCCGGGGATTACTCGGCCAACGTAATGATGCCGATTGCGAGGCTACAACCGCAATCCGTGCAAGCTGTGATCGGTAAGAACGGCGAACACTTGCGGGGCTCTCTGGTCGAGGACGGCGAGTTTGGTACTACAGTGAAGGCCAGCAAGCCGTTCACGATTGCAGGGCCGACAGCCCCAGCCGCGGCTCCAATCAACAATGCTGACTATCGGCAAGCATACAATCAAGCTGATGCCCTCTTTCAAGAGGTCGACGCCATGCGGAAAGCCAACGCGAATCCCGTTGACTGGGCTGAATTCCTGCGTTCCGTCAACGAACGAGCAGCCATTGTTACCAAACCCCTGAAGGATGCCCCAATTGGATCGGCTGGCCGAATGATTCTAGCTGCAAACCCCGCCTTTGTTGCGCTCGAAGCTAATCCACATCGGACAACCTATAGTGATGAGAATTTCCGGGCCGTGCGACAGACAGCGCGAGAATACATGGACAGGGCCAAAGCTCTAATTGAGGAGGCGGGAGGGCAAGTCAATGGGCCTGCGCCCACAAGCGTGGACGGCAAAGCGTTTCGAACGTGGACAGATGCGTCAGGGCGGTTCCAGATAGATGCTGCATTCGGCGGTTATGCAGCGGGAACAGTCACGCTACGCAGAGCCGATAATTCCACAATCAAGGTTCAAATGGACAGCCTGTGCGATGAGGACCAGCAGTGGATTCGGGATCGCGGCAAGCGGTAATCGCGTTATGGCGTTGTGAGCTACGCTTTCAACATGAGAACGTGGCTCAAGAAGCAAATCGCCGAATTGGAAGCCCTTTGCCAGCAAACGAAGGCCACCCACGAGGACGCAGTCAGCAGAATCCAAAAGGCGGCCGACAAAGGCGAGCAGGTTGGCCACCTGGATTTCTACCATGAGTACAAGGACGTCCAGGCAATCACGCCAAGGGATGCCATAGGCGTTCTCTCATCTTATTGCACACGCTCACGGTCGGGGATGACTTCCTGACGATCGAGGAAGCCGCTCCATTTGGCTGCCCCCAAAACGCTTGCACCCCGTGCAATCGGAGATAGGATGGATTTAGCCGGTCTCATGGGGGGGAATCAACGGGACCGTCCGGCTGGTCATTTCAGAATACCGGGAGGTTCGTCATGCTTCGGTTCACCTCCGTGCGCACCCAACTCTGGGTGACGCTGCTGCTTGCTTTTGCGCTTACGGTGCCCGCCTCTTCCGCTGAGCCCGAGGTGCGGACGGCACTCGGAGAGGGCCTGCTACTTTGCAGTTCGGCTGGGGAGGCGGACCGGCAGCTTGACGATCGTGGAGTATCGAAGCCTCTGGCCCCCCCGATCGACGATTCGATCCGGCAGTTCATGCAGGATCGCGACTACGGCGAGGCTCTGAAGGCGATCGACGCTGCCATGGTGAAGGAGGGGGCGCCGCTCGACTATCTGACCTACCTGAAAGGTCGGGCCCTGTTTCTCCAGGGGGAGCATGCCAAGGCGGCCCAGGTCTTGCGTTTGCTCGACGCGTCGTATCCGGAAAGCCCCTGGGGGCGGCGGGCGAGATTCGATGCGGCCCAGGCCTACGCCCGGCAGGGCGACTATCGAGCGGCGGAAGCCGTCTATCGCAATGAGGCCGAATACCTGTTCGGCCCGGATCGGCGCCAACAGATAGCCGACGTCTACCTCGAATTCGCCGACGCGGCCTTTGCCCCCCAAGACAGCCAGACGGAACCGGATTACCGCAAGGCCCTTCAGTTCTACCTGGCGGCCCTCGAAGTTGCCCCAAAGCCCGACAAGCGCGTGGAAATCGAGATGCGGATCGCGCGGTGCCACCAGGGACTGGACGATACGGGCACCGCGGCCGAGGAATATGCCAAGTTCATCGAGAGTCATCCCGACAGCGATATGGTCATCGACGCCCGATTCCGGCTGGGCCAGTGCCGGCTTGCCCAGAACCGGCCGGCCGAGGCGCGGCGGACCTGGCAGGATCTGCTGGCGACTCACGCCGATTCTGATTCCCCCCGGATTGCGGAAGCCGCCTTTCGCCTGGCGGAAACGTGGGGCATTCCCAAACCGGCCGGCGCCGCAGCGCTCGACCTGGGCGTTGCCGCTTTGCGGTCGTTCTTGGAGCGGTTTCCCAAGCACGAAAACGCCGGCAAGGCCCGTCTGCAAATGGCTGAGAGCTACATGCACCAGCAGCGATTTGCCGAGGCCGTCGAGAGCCTGCAGAGCTTTCTCGACGACAAGCAGTTTGCCGAGAGCGACCAGATTCCCAACGCCCGCGACCTGCTCGGGCAGTGCTACCAGTTGCAGGAGAAGTACGACGACGCGATCCGCGTTTGGCGCCAGTTCCTGGTGGAGCATACGGCCGACGAACGTTGGAATACGGTCCAGCAGGAGATCATCGACACCGAGTATCTGCGGGCCGCGGATCGCTATCAGGGCAAGGAATTCGACAAGGCCCGAGACGACTTCAGCAAGTTCCTCGCCCAGTATCCGCTCGACGAGCGATGCCCGGGCATTCTGCTGCTGTTCGGTGAGATGGCCTATCGGGAGGAGAAATGGGACGACGCGATTGCCGCCTGGAAGCGAGTGGTTTCCAAGTATCCCGAGAGATACGAGGCGGGGGACGCCCAGTTCCGGATCGCCGAAACACTCGAAAAGAACCTGGGGAAGTTCGAGGAGGCCCTGAAGGCCTATCACGAGGCGAAAGTCGGCAGCAAGGCGGCCGACGCGAGGCAGGCGGTCGCCCGATTGACGGCAAAGCGTTTGACGGTCGTCACCGAACGGGTCTTTCGCACCGACGAACCGGCACGGCTCAAGCTGTCCACTCGGAACATCGAGTTGGTCACCGTCTGCGTTTACCCGATCGACATGGAGACCTATTTCCGCAAGATGCACTGCGCCCCCGGCGTCGAGCAACTCGATATCGCCCTGATCGATCCGGAACAGACCATCGAGTTCCAGGTGCCGCAGTACGAGAAGTATCGCGAGAGCGACAGCACGATCGAGATTCCGTTCGGCGATCGGGCTGCCGGCGTCATGGCGGTGACCGTCAGCAGTCGGCGGCTTGAGGCCACGACGCTCGTGATCCGCAGCGATCTGGACGTGATCGTCAAGAGTTCCCGCGACGAGATGTTCGTGTTTGCCGAGAACATGCTTACGGGCAAGGCCTGGCCGGGCGTCAGGTTGCTGCTCTCCGACGGTCGGAGACTTCTGGCGGAGGGCGTGACGGCCGAAGACGGCGTCTTTCATCAGGCATTCGGGCAGCTTGCCGATGCGGAGGACGTCTCCGTGTTTGCCGCGGTCGGCGACCACATCGCCTCGAACTCGGTGGGATTGAGCGGTTTGACGGTCGCCCAGGGGTTGGAGGATGAAGGGTATCTCTACACGGATCGTCCCGCCTATCGGGCCGGCGAGGAGGTCCACGTGCGTGGGTGGATCCGCCGCGTCGAGAGTGACAAGTATGTGGCCGACGGAGGCCGCAAGTTCGTTCTCGAAGTCTTCGACGTGCGCGATCGCATGTTGCGGCAGAAGGAAGTCGTCCTGAGCCGGTTCGGCGGATTTCACGACAGCTTCGAGTTGCCGGCGACGAGTCCCCAGGGGCAGTACCGGGTGACCGTGCGCGACGACGAAAAACACACCTATAGCGGCGCCTTTCTCGTCCACGAGTACAAACCCGAGCCGATCCGGCTCGTGGTCGATTGCCCGCGACGGGTTTTCTACCGCGGCGAAACGATCGAAGGAACGATCCGGGCCGAGCATTACTACGGCGCGCCGGTGGTGGGGAAAGAGATTCAGTACAAACTGTCGGACGGCGAAATGCATACGGCGACCACCGACGACGAAGGGCTCGTCCGTTTCTCGTTCCCGACCCGAGAGTACAGCGAACAGCAGACGCTTGTTCTGTGGGCGTCGCTTCCCGAGAAGAATCTGGACACGACGGTGGATTATTTTCTTGCCGCCCAAGCCTACTGGATTATGCTCTCCACTTCTCGGCCGCTCTTTCTTGCGGGCGAGTCCTTCGAGGTGACCGCCAAGACGTTTACGCCCGAGGGCAAGCCCGTGGGCCAGCCGCTCACGCTCAAAGTCCTGGAGCGAACCGAGGTGGGCGGCAAGATCGGCGAGCGGCTCGTGGAAACGCTCGAATTGACGACTGGTGAAGCCGATGGGGTTGGGCGGGTGACCGTCACGGTGAAAGAGGGGGGGCGCTATGTCCTTCGCGTCGAAGGTACCGACCGGTTCGAGAACCCCGTGTCGGGACGGGCCGATGTGACGATCTCGGGCGACGACGACGAGATCCGGCTGCGGATTCTCGCCGATCGCCACACCTACAAGGCGGGCGATCGGGCCGACATCCCGCTCCACTGGCGAGGCGCTCCGGCCCTGGCCCTGGTCACCTTCCAAGGGGCCAAGATTCTCGACTACCGGCTCGTCGAGTTGAAGACCGGGCGCAACAACCTGCCGGTCGACTTCGACGCCGATCTGGCGCCCAATTTCGAGTTGGCCGTGGCGCTCATGACGGACGGCGATCGAAAGGCGGACGCGAAGACCGCGGCAAAACGTTTTCACGAAGCCAACTCGCCGTTCACCGTCGAGCGAGACCTGGTAGTGAAAATGAAGTGGAAATCGGCCGGCGGTGAGAAGGAGTCTGTGCGGCCGGGCGATCAACTGGAAGTAACGCTCACGACGACCGATCCCCAGGGCAAGCCGGTGGCGGCCGAGGTTAGTTTGGCCATGATCGAGCAATCGCTGCTCGATCGGTTTCAGTGGCTTACGCCGGACGTGTCGGCCGTCTTCCGCGGGAGCCGGCGAGAGCCGCAGATGCGAACCGAGTCGAGCATCTGTTTCACTTATCGGCCCGAGACCGTTCGGATCAATGCGAGACTTCTCAGCGAGCAGGAACGGATCGAGATCACTGCGGAGGAGGCAGAGAGCCGCCGTTTGGCCGCGGAAAGCGACATGTACGGCGGCTCGTCGGGGCTCGGCGGTTTGGGCGGGGTGAATATTCCCGCGGGCGGCGGGATGGGAGGTATGGGCGGCTTCGCCGCAGGGGGTGGGGGATTTGGCTCGGGGGCGCGAGTAACTCCCCCGCCTCCCCCGTCCGACGACCCGTTCGCGAGCCCCGTTCCCAGCGACAACCCATTCGGGTCGGCAACTGCGTCCGCCGGCGATCCGTTCGGCAGGCCCGCTACGCCCGAGGCAGCCGACCCGTTTGGGGGTATTCCTGTCCGGATGGGGCCCGATAGCCGTTTGGATTTGACCATCCGGCAGACAGAACAAGTGCACGACGAATCGCCTCCCGTACCTCAACTCTCCAAAGCGCAGCCAGAGCCCACCGGCAAATCCCAGTCGCTCGCCTACTGGAATCCGACCATCCTGACGAACGAGAACGGGCAGGCGACGGCATCCATTGCCGTGCCGCAGCAGTCGACGGCCTGGTGCCTGCTGGCCAAGGGCATCACGGTCGACACACTCGTGGGCGAAACGGAGGAATCGCTGGTCGTCAAGAAAGACCTGTTCGGCCAGATGCGGCTGCCGCCGGCCTTCACCGACGGCGACCTGGCGGAGATTCCCATCTCCGTGTATCACGAGGCCCTGAACAGCGGTCCGGTCGAGGTGATTCTGAAGACCACCGTCGGCGGCCGGTCGGTAGAAGACTCGCAGAAGATCGACGTCGACAAGAAGGGAATCACGAAGGTCGCCTTCCGACGTGAGTTCCGGATTCCAGGGCATGATGATCTTGGCAAGGAAGTCCCGTCCGGTGCCGGTTCACAGATCGAGTTCGAGCTTTCCGTCAAGTCGGGTGATTACGTTGATCGGGTCAGTCGGACCCTGCCGCTGCTCCCCTATGGAGCGACCATCGTGGTGCGCTGTGGCGGGTCGGCGACCGGCGACACGAGCACTTGGATCGAGCCGCCGAAATCGATGCCGCCGGCTTCGCCGAGCCTTCAGATCACCGTCGGCCCGACCGTCCAGCGGAGCCTGTTGGATACCGTGCTCGGGCCGCCGACTTCAATCGGTCTCGATCCGTTCGTGTACGGCTCACCTGCCGAAAGCAGTGCATCCGACCTGATGGCCGGCCTGGCCTTGCAGGACCTGCTGGTGAAGACCGAGGCCTCGGATCGTCCGGAGATGCTCGAACTCGATCGGCGGATTCGGTCCGCAATCGCCTCACTCATTGCGTCGCAGAGAGACGACGGAGCCTGGAGTTGGACCGGCGGGGGCAACACGGCCGACCGCAACACGACGGCCTACGTGGTCTGGTCGCTGAGCCTGGCTCGGACCGCCGGTTTCCGGGTACCCGACGACGGCTACAACAAGGCCGTACAGTACCTGCAGAACAGCATCACAACGACCGACAATGCCGACCACGCGGGCAAGGCCCTTCTCCTTCATGCGGCAACCGTGGCCGGCCGGGCCGATTTCAACCTGGCCAACCGCCTGTATCGCCTGCGGGAAACGCTCTCCACCGCGGCCCTGCTCCACCTCGCCCTGACGTTTGCGGCCATGGATCGCGGGGAGACCGCAACGGAGCTTCTGAAGCTGGCGGCGGAACGAAAACTCGACGGCGACGCCGGCCAATCGGTCGATGGCGCGTACGCCCTGGTCGAGCTTCGGTCGCTCCACGCGCTGGCCCTTCAGCAAGTGGCTCCCGCCTCGCCGGAAGCCAAGGCGTCGGTCGACTGGCTGCTGGCCAATCGCTCGGGAACCCGCTGGTCGCCCGATCGGGCCACGGGCCCGGCCGTGGCGGCTCTCTGCCGGTGGTTCGGCACGAACCGCTTTGAAACGGAGAAGTACCGTCTCGACGTCTTTGCGGGCGACACCAAGGTCCGCACGCTCGACGTCGATGCCGCGTCGCCGAGCCAGGTCGTCGATGTTCCGGCTTCGCTCGTTGCGAATGGCCGGCAGCAGATCCGTTTCCAGATGACGGGCCGGGGACGCTACACCTACCAGTGCACGCTGAGCGGCTTTGTGCCGGCCGAGAAGCTCAGCAGCACGACCCAAGCCTGGATTGCCCGGCGGATCTACGAGCCCGCTCCCCTGGAGGTCGACGGCAAGGAAATCGCTCGCGGTTTCAGCATCCTCGAAGGGAGCTATAAGAGTTTTCGCAACCCGGCCACGCAACTCCCGGTGGGGCGGCGAGCCATCGTGCTCCTGGGGCTTCAGCGGCGCAGCGCGACGACTCCCGCTGCCGGGCCGCCCGAATACCTGATCGTTCACGAAAGCATCCCCAGCGGGACGGAGGTCGTTGCCGGCTCGGTCACGGGGCCCTTCGAACATCACGAGATCACGCCGGGCGGAATCACGTTCTACGTGGGCGATCGACGCCAACTCGGCACGATCCGCTACGAACTTCGCGGCTCCGTTGCCGGCCAATACCGTGCCGCCCCTACTATCATCCGCAACGCCTATCGACCCGAACAAATGGTTGCCGTGGATGCCGTGCAGCTTGCGGTGATTCCCGCCGGGCAGAAGAGTACGGATGCCTATCGGCTGACGCCGCAGGAGCTCTTCGGCCTGGGACAACGCTGCTATGAGAAGGGGCAATTCGAACAGGCGGCCAAGCACCTCGGAGAACTGGTCTCCAACTGGACGTTGCGCCAAGCGACGTACCAGAATGTGGTGCGAATGCTTCTGGACATCCACCTGGAACTGGGACCGCCCGAACAGATCGTGCGCTACTTCGAAATCCTCACCGAACGCTGGCCCGACGAAGAGATTTCGTTTGAAAAGGCCCTCAAGATCGGTGCGGCCTACGAGCAGATGGGCGAGTTTGAACGGAGCTACCTGGCCTTCCGCGGAACGGTCGAAGGGCGTTTCATGCGTGAGACGGGCGTGGCCGGCTTCCTCGAAACGCAGGACGAGTTTCTGAGGAGCATGGACTTCATGGAGCGGTTGTTGCAGGAGTATCCGAGCGAGGGTTATGCTGCTACGGCCGCCTATTCGTTGGCGCAGCGGGTCTACACGAAGGCGTCTGAAGCGGCCGCGTCGGAACGCCTGCGGGCCGCGAAGATCACGCGAATCGACCTGGTCCGCCGGGCCGCGGGGATGCTCGACGATTTCCTCACCGTCTTTCCGGAAGACCCGGCCGCCGACCAGGCGGCCTTCGCCCGGGCCAATGCCCTGCTGGAACTGGAAGCCTACGACGGGGCCATCGCCGCCTGCAACCGCTACTCCGGCCGCTATCCGCAGAGCGATCTGCTCGACAGCTTCTGGTACCTGATCGGTTACTGCCATTTTGCGGCCGGGCGGCCCGAGGCGGCGATCGAGATGTGCCGCAAGGTTTCTGAGGCGACCCGGCTCGACAAGTCGACCGGGCGCCAGGTGGAAGCTCGAAACAAGTGGCTCGCCATCTTCATCCTCGGCCAGATCTACCACAGTCTCGGACAGCCGCAGCAAGCCATCGAGCAGTATCGCCGGGTGGAGGATCGTTTCGGCGACGCGAAAGCGTCGATCGAGGACTTCTTGCGCAAGGACATCAAGTTGCCCGAGTTGACGACGGCCGTTCCGGGCAGCCCGGTCGAACTGGAATTGCAGTTCCGCAACATCGCCTCCTGCGACGTGAAGGTCTACCGCATCGACCTGATGAAGTTCGGGCTGTTGCAGAAAGATCTGGGCGGCATCTCGCAGATCAACCTGGCCGGCGTGCGGCCGCGGCATGACGAACACCTGCAACTCGGCGACGGTCTGGACTACGCCGACCGCACCCGCAAACTGGCCCTGCCGCTTCAGGACGAGGGAGCCTACCTGGTCGTGTGCCGTGGCGACGATCTGCACACGAGCGGACTGGTGATCCTCACGCCGCTGACGCTCGAAGTCCACCAGGATCTCCAGTCGGGCCAGGTCCGCACCACGGTGAAGAACACGGCCGAGAACCGCAACGAGCGCGACGTGCATGTGAAGGTGATCGGCAGTCGCAACCAGGATTTCGTCTCCGGCTCGACCGATCTGCGCGGGGTGTTCGTGGCCGACGGGATCCACGGCTCCGCCACGGTGATCGCCCACGTGGAGCCGTCGCGATATGCCTTGCACCGCGGCGCGGCGACCGCTGCTGCGGCAGAGCCTGCGGCTGCGGTGGAAGGTCCCGTCTCGCTGGTTGTGCCGGGCGAGGTGACCGTCGGGACGTCGGCTGCGGAAGACCGGATCAGAGCCGCTCTCCGATCCCTCACGGCCGTCGATTTCGTTGACACACCGCTTTCCGAGGCTGCCGACTCCTTGGGCCGCGCCCATGGAATCACGATCCGGCTCGACACCCGGGCGCTCGAGGACGTGTCGCTGGAAACCGACACACCCGTCTCGGCCAGCCTGAGGGGCGTATCGCTCAAGTCCGCTTTGCGATTGATCCTCGAACAGCTCGACCTTACGTATGTGATTCGCGACGAAGTGCTGATGATCACCACGCCCGAGGAAGCCCAAGAGCAGCAGGTGACGAGGCTCTACCCCGTGTCGGATCTGATCACGTACAAGACTCCTTCCGGCGAAAAATGGGCCGACTTCGATACGCTGATCACCACCCTCTCGAGCACAATTCAGCCGGACACATGGGAGGAGGTCGGCGGTCCCGGTTCGATTGCGCCCCTGTCGTACGGAGGCACCGAGGTGATTGCCATCCGGCAAACGGATGAGGTCCACGAGGAGATTGCCGCGATGCTGGCCAAGATGCGCGGCCTGGCCGAGCCTCGCGACGACGGTGAGGTGCCGGTCCGCGAACGCCGCGACATGTACGGCGGGATGGGAGGCATGCAAGGAATGGGCGGCGGGATGGGAGGCATGGGCGGCGGTGGAATGGGAGCTGCGGGCGGATTCAGCGCCGGTGGCGGCCCCCGCGGGTCTGCCGGTGAGAAGACCGACCTGCTCGAAGGCCTTCAGGATACGAATCGCGAGCTTCAAGGCGAGCAGATGAAGAAGCTCGACAAGATGTACAAGGAAGGCAGCTGCATGGGCGGCATGGGAAGCGGGTTCTTCTAGGTTCCAGCTGTTTCACTTGGCTGAGTTGTTCTGCATTTTGCAGTGGTCCGGTTATGTCGTGTTGCAGCCAACTTTTCCCGGAAATCATGTTTTCTGACACTTCCGGCTCAGAAGAGGGGCGTCCTGTGGGGGCGGCATTGTGGGGAACCACGAAATGTACGAAGGGCACGAAAGGGGGCGCGTGGTGGGAGGCCAAGGTATTGGACAAGGGAATGGACGACAAGGGAATTGTCAAAGAGCGGGCATTGCCGCGGAGTTGCGGCTATGTGTACAGTAGTATACATATCCGGCGGAGAAAGTCAATACAAGAATTGAACACCTGGGCGGATTTCTTTGAGTCGACTGCCGGACGATCGGTTGTGGGGGTCGGCGGCCGGGGATACAAGGTGTTTTGCACTGGATGGGGTTTTGCGCCGCCTTTGAGTTTGTTGCAGAACGGTTCGGGTGCGGGGCGTGGTCGGAAGCGGCGTTGTCGGATGTGGTTACACCCATGCCGGCGATCGCAAGTTGGAGTGGCCTGGCGGGGGGTGTGTTGCATAATTCGGTTGCGAGCCCCCTGTTGGGCGGTGGGCGGGACTGGGATGGAACGCGTTTGGATTGCGGATTTGAGGGAGGAGATGCGGGGAGGGCAGGACTGTAATGGTACTGCGGGCGTGATGGGATGGACAGTCTATCGTCCGTCGGCACTGTTTGGCAAGCAAGCAGTGGCACACGATGATTGGTTCACACGGTCACGCAGGGCCACGCGCCCCTGTGCGTCCCAAGGGCGAATACACGCCTTTCTGCCCGTCACCGCCGCTGCATTTCGCCGGGCTTCTTCAAGAGTTGACCCCGTATCCCCGCTCGTCGCCGAGATAGCCGCCGCCACAGCAGTAGCGCACATCCTGAACCTGCAGGAGAATCCCGTCGGGATCGGTGAAGTAGAGTTCCGGCGTACCGGCCGGCGCGCCGCCTCGGTCCGGCATTCGCATGGTCACGTACGACTTGAGCGGCGCAGGGCGGCGGCTTTCGTGGGCGCGGGGCGTAACCCCGAAGTCGGCGAGTGTCGCGAGAATCCGGTCGGGATTGAAATCGTCGACCGCAAAGCAGACGTGATCGATGAATGCGGGGGCGTGACGGTCGTCAGCGCCAACAAACGCAAG